>Ga0207705_10001297_pt1 | contig 20070 bp, 22 predicted proteins | sample KBSC13metaG_FD_184314 | JGI IMG/M metagenome (GOLD analysis project Ga0207705, IMG submission 184314) | Corn rhizosphere microbial communities from Kellogg Biological Station, Michigan, USA - KBS C1-3 metaG (SPAdes) (version 2) | ecosystem: Host-associated > Plants > Roots > Rhizosphere > Soil ... | reverse complement strand
CGTCGCCGGCCGAAAGCATGCCGGCCTGCTCCAGCATCTTCGTCCGCGTGTCGCTGGTGCCCAGTGCGCGCTTGACTGCGTCCCAGCCACCGGGCGCCCAGCCGATGCGGAAGCGTTCGATGATTGCTGCGTCCAGTCCACGTTTCCTGCAATAGGCTTTCGCCGCCGCGTTTTCCGGCAACGCGCGCTGGTAGAACGTCGCGGCCGCATCCAGCAATGCGTACAGATCGGCGTGGTCCTCGCGTGGGCGCGCCGGACCGCCTTCGTGCGGTACGGTCAGGCCCACCGATTGCGCCAGCTCCTCGACCGCGTCGGGAAATTCGAGGTGTTCGTACTCCATCAAAAAGCGCACCGCGCTGCCGTGCGCGCCGCAGCCGAAGCAGTGGTAGAACTGCTTGGCGGGGCTGACGTAGAACGACGGCGTGCGCTCGTCGTGGAACGGGCAACACGCCGTCCACTCGCGGCCCGCGCGCTTCAACGGCACGCGCGGCTGCACCACGTCGACGATGTCGACGCGGGCCAGCAGTTCATCGATGAAGCGTTCGGGGATCAGGCCGGGCATGACGCACTAGGATGCCACGGGCCGCGGTTGCGGGCAGCAAAGCGTCCGGAAAGGTGGCGGCCGCACACTTGCGGCATGTGTTCCAGCGGTTCCCGTCCGTGATCCGGTTTCGGCTTGCTTCGGCCGGTACACTGCGCCAATCCATGTCCGCACCCGTGCCTATCCGCCCGAGCTTCCTGCGCACGTTCGCCGCGGCGGCGTTGTGCGCCGTGCTGGGCGCCTGCGTGAGCGTGAAGGTTCCGAAACTGCCGACCGGCGATTTGCCCGCACAGTGGCGCAACGCGTCGCCGCAGTTGGGCGCCAAGCCGGACCTGACGGGGTGGTGGAAGCATTTCGGCGATCCGCAGCTGGATGCGCTGGTCGACGCGGCGTTGCACGACAACCTCGACGTGCAACAGGCGGCGCTGAAATTGCATGCGGCGCGCGCGCTGGAAGGTGCTTCGGACGCCACCTTTCGGCCGCACTTGGGCTTCAATACCATCGAGCAACCGAACCCGCAGAACACTGCAAGCTACTTTCAGGCCGGGTTCGATGCGACCTGGGAGTTCGGCCTGTTCGGCCGCGCGGACGCCAACGGGCATATCGCGCAAGCGAACACCGGCGAAGCGCGAGTGGCGTTACAGGCCGCGCGGGTGTCGCTGGTCGCCGAAGTGGTGCGCGAATACCTGCAGCTGCGCGCGGCGCAACGCGGAGAGACGTTGCTTGGCGCGGCCGCGCAGGCGGCCCAAAAGAAGGTTGCGTTGCTGCGCGTGCAGGAGCGCCTGCAGCTGGCATCGAAGCTCGAAGTCGAACAAGGCGTGGCGGCGGCGGCCAAGGCCGAAGCGCAAATGGCGGATCCCCGCGCCGCGATCGTGCAGCATGCGCAGGCGCTGGCATTGCTGCTCGGCAAGAGCGAACCCGATCCCGCATGGCTGGCGCCGAAACCGCTGCCGCAGTTGGCGGCCGGCAACATCGATTCGGTTCCGGCCGATCTGCTGCGCACGCGCCCGGAGATCCGCTACGCCGAAACCCAGGTGTTGAAGGCCGCGGGCGAGCTCGGCATTGCCAAGGCCGACATGTATCCGCGCCTCGCGCTGGGCAGTTCGCTGACCTTTGCGGCACTGGTCAAGGGCCGCACCCGATTGGGTGACGTCAACAACACGTTCGCGATCGGACCGATCATCAACATCCCGCTGTTCGACTGGGGCCAACGCCGCGCGGTGCGCGATGCGCGCGAGGATCAGTTGCAGGCGGCGCTGCTCGCCTACCGGCAGGCGGTGCTGCAGGGCGCGGCGGAAGTCGAAACCGATCTCGCCGCGCTGCACGCGTCGGACGAGCGCGCGCACGGCGCAGATGCCACGGCGGCAGCTTCCGAAAACAGTTTGGTGCTCAGCGAGAAGCTGCAAGGGTTGGGCCAGGCCGACGGCCTGCAACTGGCGGACGCGAAATTCGCGCTCACCGAATCCGAACTCGACCGCGAGCAGGCGCGGCTGGCGCACGGCCTTGCGTATGTCGCGTTGTACAAGGCACTGGGTGGCGCGCCGTTGCCGAAGGACGGCGATGCAACCAACGATCAATCCCCTCTCTCCCCGGGAGAGGGCGCCCGACAGGCAGGTGAGGGTACGTTGCGAAGCATCTCGCCGCATCGCATGTCCGAACCCTCACCTCTGCCCCGGGGGAAGAGGGGCACAGCGCAACAGCAGCCAGACGGTCCATGATTCCGCTCGCGCGCAAAACCCTGATCCACGAATGGCGGCGCTTCCTGCCCGCGATGCTGGCGGTGGCGTTTTCCGGATTGCTGTTGCTGATGCAGGCGGCGCTGGTGTTCGGCATCTTCGGTTCCACCGCGGTGTACATCACCGCCTCCGACGCCGATTTGTGGGTGGGTTATCCCGGCACACAAAGCATCGAGTTGGGCCGGCCGATCGGGCCGGCCGCGCGTACCGCGATGTTGATGGATCCCGGCGTCGCGCGCGTCGAACCCTTTGCCTGGGTGGATGGCGACTGGCGCGGTCCGGCCGGCACCGGTGGCGTGTCGGTCTTCGTGTCGGGCATCAGCACCGAACCCGACGGCATGATCTTTTCCGACGTGCTGACGGCCGCGCAGCGGGCGTCGCTGAAGGAGCCGTTCGCGGTGATCGTCGACCGCGCCGACTTGTCGAAGCTCGGCGTGCCGATCGGCGGGCAGGCATTGATCAACGGCGATCTGGTGCGCATCGTCGGTGTCGCCAACGGCATCCGCGCGCTGGGCGGCGTGAACGTGGTCGCGTCGCTGGATACCGCGCGCGCGCTCGACAACGACACCGGCGGCACGGAAGTCGCGTACTACGTCGCAAAACTGAAACCCGGCGCCGATGCGGACGCGGTCGCGTCGCGCATCGACGCGTCGGCGCACGGTTATGCGGCATGGACCGCGTCGAGTTTCGCACGGCGTGCGGTGTTCTACTGGATGTTCCAGACCGGCGCCGGCCTCGGCGTGATTTTCCTCGCGATCGTGGTGTTCATCGTCGGCGCGATCATCACCAGCCAGACGTTGATGGGTGCGATCGCGGGGTCGGTGCGCGAGTACGCGACGTTGCATGCGCTCGGCGTCAGTCTCGGCTCGCTGCGCCGCGTGGTGCTGGAACAAGCCGCGTGGATCGGCGTGTGCGGCCTGGTCGCGGGCGTGCTGCTGAGCTTCGGGTTGACCGGCCTGGCGAAATGGGAAGACGTGCCGGTGGAATTGAACCTGCCGGCGTGGATTGCCTGCGCGGCGCTCGTGATGGGCATCGCGCTGGTGTCGGGTGCCGCCGCGGTGCGCGCCTTGCGCAGCGCCGATCCGGCGTTGCTGCTCCGATGAGTGCGTTGGTCGCCAGCGATCTTTGCATGGGCTACACCAGCGGCAAGCTGCGCACGGAAGTCCTGCGCGACCTGTCGCTCTCCGTCGATGCGGGACAGCTGACCCTGATCGCGGGGCCGTCGGGCTGTGGCAAGAGCACGCTGCTGTCGATCCTCTCCGGCTTGCAGCGACCGGATGCCGGCAGCGTGATCGCGCTGGGCGAAGACTTGTTCCGCGGCGACCGCCACGCACGCGACCGCTTCCGGCTTCAGCACACTGGCTTCGTGTTCCAGGGGTTCAACCTGTTCCCCGCCCTCACCGCGCTGGAGCAGGTGATGCTGCCCTTGGGCTACATGGGCGTGGACGATCGCGCGGCGGAAGCGCGCGGACGCGCCGCGCTGGACGAAGTGGGATTGTCCGATCGCGTGCACCTGCTGCCCGCGGAGCTTTCCGGTGGCGAGAAGCAGCGCGTCGCGATCGCGCGCGCGCTGGTCAAGCAGCCCGAACTCTTTTTCGCCGACGAACCCACCAGCGCGCTGGATGCCGCCAACGGCCAGGTCGTGATCGATACGCTGCGCCGCATCGCGCACGAACACGACACCACCGTGCTGTGCGTCAGCCACGATCCGCGACTGGTCACCCATGCCGACCGCGTGCTGGCCATGGAAGACGGCAAAATACTGGATGATCGGCGCGTGCCGCATGGCGACATCGCGCCCCGAGAGGAGAACGTTTGATGAAATCCCTTCAATGCGCCGGCGTCGTGCTCGCCTTGATTGCCTTCGCGCTGGGTGGTTGTTCGTCCGGCAGCGACGTGGCGGCGCCCGCGTCCGCTCCGTCGCAATGGCTGGCGGTGGCGCGCGGCAAGGTCGCCGTCGAAGGCGGCATGGTGCTGGTGGCGGCGCGCACCGATGGCGTCGTCGAAGCGGTGGCGGCGAAGCCGGGCGATGCGGTGCAGAAGCACCAGGTTCTGGCGACGCTGGATGCGCGCGCGGCGAAAATCGCGGAAGCGACCGCGCAGGCGGGTGTCGCGCAGGCCAGGGCACAGTTGGCCGAATTGCAGGTGTCGTTGAAGCAGGCGGGGCAACGCACGCCGCGCGTCGTCGCCGCCGCCAAGGCCGGCGCCGCGACCGGCGAAGCGGCCGCGCAGGCGCGTGCCGCGCTGGCCGGATTGAAAGCCAGGCAGGCGGCCGCACAGGCCGAACTGGACGCCGCGCAGCAGAAACTTGCCGCGGCGAAGCTCGATCTCGATTCAACCAGTTTGCGCGCGCCGGTGGCGGGCAGCGTGGTCGCGCGGCACGTCGCGGTCGGGCAATCCGTGTCCGCGGCATCGGGCCAGCCGTTGTTCGAATTGCTGCCCGATCGTCCCCACATCGTGCAGGCTCAGCTTGACGCGGATGCGGCCGGCGCGATCCACGCAGGCATGCACGCCGAAGTGGTGCGCGATTCGGGGTCCGGCCCGACGTACGACGCCACCGTGACGTGGGTCGGGCAGGTGTTGCAGCCGGCCGGATTGACGCAGGATCCGCTGGAACGCGCGCTCGCCAACGACGTGGACTGCACGCTGGAACTCGCACCGCCGAAGGCGGGCGAGGCGCCGCTGCGGATCGGGCAGCGCGTGCTGGTCCGCTTTCCCAAGGGTGCCCGTTGAGGAAGTTCTGATCTTGCTCGTCGTCCGGGCGAAGGCCGGGACGCCAGCGCCTTGATCCATCCCCGCGTTGCTGCAAAGACACTGGGTTCCGGCCTTCGCCGGAATGGCGAAAGGGCGTGGGGTCGGATTTTCATTAAGCGCCCGGAAAGCCCCGGAAAGCGTCTGGAAAGCCTCCGGCGCTAGAATCGCTGCCAGTTTGCGGCGTGCCGCTTCCCGAGAATTTTCCTCGTGACCCAATGGAACATCCTGTGTGACTTCGACGGCACCATCGCCGTCGAAGACGTCACGGACTCGCTGCTCGATCGTTTTGCCTCGCCCGAATGGCAGGTGCTGGAGCGCGACTGGCGGGCAGGCAAGATCGGTTCGGCCGAATGCATGGCCGGCCAGGTCGCGCTGCTGGATGCCTCGCGTGACGAAATCGATGAACACCTCGCCTCGATGCGCATCGACCCCGCGTTTCCTCAATTCGTGGAATCGGTGTTCGCCGCGGGCTCCACGCTGCGGGTGGTCAGCGATGGCCTCGACTACGCGATCCGCGCGATCCTGCGTCGTTACCGCCTCGATCACTTGCCGGTGCTCGCCAACCGGCTGGTGCCGTCCGGCCAACGGCGGTGGCAACTGGAGACGCCGTTCTCCGATCCGCATTGCAGGATCGGCAGTGGCCATTGCAAATGCGCCAGCGCGGTGCGCGAACACAACCGCCACCACCGCGTGCTGCTGGTGGGCGACGGCGCTTCCGATTTCTGCGCCGCGGGCGAAGCCGACTACGTGTTCGCCAAGCATCGCCTGATCGAGCACTGCCGCCATGCGGCGATTCCGCATACCTCGATCGTCGGTTTTGCCGACGCGATCGGTCTGCTGCCCGCGTTGCTGGCCGGCAAGCTGTACACGCCGCGACGCGTGCTCGCGCCCGTATGAGCGGCGCGGAAAACGACTGCGGTTGACCCCTGATTCGAGACACCATGCCGCGCGCCGGCGACGCTGGCGGCGGAACACCGGAAATCAAATCTGATGAACGCATCGATCAAAACGGCGGCCTCCGCAAGCAGCGCCCGGCTCGCCGACGGACTCGACACCGCGGGCAGCGGGAAGCTGTTCGACAGCGCATGCCGCACCATTCCGGGCGGCGTCAACAGCACTGCGCGCGCGACCTGGTCGGGATGGAACCCGTATCCGCTGTTCGTGCAGGGCGGCACGGGTTCGCACCTCACCGACGTCGATGGCAACGCGTACATCGATTACCTTCTGGGCCTCGGGCCCATGCTGCTCGGGCATCGGCCGCCCCGCGTCACGCAGGCGGTGGTGGATTTCATCCAGCAGCGCGGCACCGTGTTCGCGCTGCCGACCGCCGATGAAGCGAAGCTGGCCGGCAAGATCATTGCGGCGGTGCCCAGCGTCGAACAGGTGCGATTGTGCAACACCGGTACCGAAGCGGTGCTGTACGCGACGCGTCTAGCGCGCGCTTTCACCAGACGGCCCAAGCTGATCCGTTTCGAGGGCATGTACCACGGCTTCTCCGATCAGGTGTACTGGAGCAAGCATCCGGACATCGCCAAGGCCGGTCCCGATGCGCATCCGCTGCCGGTACCGCAGGGTCCCGGCCTGCCGCACGGACTCGACGAAAACCTGATCATCCTGCCGTGGAACGACGCGGATGCCCTGGACGACGCGATCAGGCGCGAAGGTGACCAGATCGCCGCGGTCATCACCGAACCCGTGATGTGCAACACCGGCTGCATCCTGCCGAAACCGGGCTACCTCGAAGCGATGCGCGAACTCACCGCGCGCCACGGCATCGTGCTGCTGTTCGACGAAGTCATCACCGGTTTCCGGCTGGGTCTCGGCGGCGCGCAGGGGCGGCTCGGCATCACGCCGGATTTGTCGGTGTTCGCGAAGGGCCTGGGCGGCGGTTTTCCGGTCGCGGCCTGCGGCGGACGCGCCGACATCATGGCGCTGGTTGCCAATGGCACGGTTTCGATGGCCGGCACCTATGCCGCCAACGGCATCGCCATCGCGGCCGCCAACGCGGCGCTGGATGAACTGGCGACGCCGGGGCTGTTCGCGAAGCTCGACGCGATTTCCGACGAGCTGCGCGCCGGTCTCGCCAAGGTTCTCGACGATGCGGGCTTGCCCGCGTACGTCGTGGGTGTCGGTCCGCTGATGCAGGTGTGGTTCGCGCGCGAGGCCATCCACAACTACCGCGACGCCGAACGCCACGCCGACCAGAAGCTGTTCGACCGCTGGTGGCGCGGGATGTTGGCGCGCGGCGTGCTGTTCCATCCCGGCGCTTACGAAAACCTGTTTGTCTCGACCGCGCACACCCGCACCGACATCGCGCAGACATTGGTCGCGGCGAAAGAGGTTGCGGCGGAGCTTGCACGCGGCGTCTGAGTGCCGCCAGCGTCACGATTTGGTGGACGCGACCCCGCTGGCGGGCAAAGGGAGATGCATGAACCTGCCCGCCGCCACCACGCGGCGCCACGCGTTTTGCATCGGCGATGAACGAAGCGGCGCCTCGCGGACGGGCGGCTGCGCGCGGGCGCTGCAAGCCGCGAGGTTGACCGGCAAAAAGCCGCTTGCAATCCGGAACATCGGCGGTCTCATCGTGATCCCCTGATCCGTGAAAGATTCCCACCCGTCTGCAACGTCCGGTGGCGGGCGCTGGTTGACATGCGGTCGCAGCACGCAGGCCGAGGCAGAACCCGTGGCGGCGCCCATGGCGTGCGACAGCGGCGTGGCCGACCGCTCCCCCGCTTGCACGGGCAAGCACGCGCGAATTGGGCGTCCAGACGTCCTGACGCTTGCTTGCCCTGCCTGATGCCGTCAAGCTGGGGCTTCCCCAGGGAGAAACGGATGGCAGGCAAAGCAGGCCCACCGCGCAAGACCACGCAGGTATCGAAACCGAAGCACGCGAAGAAAGCCGCGGGCAAGCGCGGAACGCAGTCGAAACCCGACCTCGGCGCGGTGCGCGCCGAGATCGACGGGATCGACCGCCAGATCCAGGCACTGATCGCGCGGCGCGCGCACTGGGCGCACGAAGTCGGGCGCGCCAAGGGCAAGCTGGCGGCGGCCGTCGATTACTACCGTCCCGAGCGCGAAGCGCAGGTGTTGCGGCGCGTGCTCGATCGCAACGACGGGCCGCTGGCGGACGAGGTGCTGGTGCGGCTGTTCCGCGAAATCATGTCGGCCTGCCTCGCGCAGCAGGAACCGCTGAAGGTCGGCTACCTCGGCCCCGAAGGCACGTTCTCGCAGCAGGCGGTGTTCAAGCATTTCGGCCATTCGGCGAAGGGCTTCCCGCTGGCCAGCATTGCCGAGGTGTTCGACGAGGTCGCCGAGGGCCGCGCGGATTTCGGCGTGGTGCCGGTCGAGAACTCCGGGCAGGGCACGATCCAGTCGACGCTGGACCTGTTCCTGGGCTCGCCGTTGAAGATCTGTGGCGAAGTCGAATTGCACGTGCACCAGTACCTGCTGTCGCGTAGCGGCCACGCCGAGGATATCGAGCGAGTGTATTCACACGGCCAGTCGCTGGCGCAGTGCCGCGGCTGGCTGCGCCAGAACCTGCCGCGGGTGGAACTGGAAGCCGTGTCCAGCAACGCCGAAGCTGCGCGGCGCGCGCGCAAGGCGGATGACACCGCTGCAATCGCGGGCGAAAGCGCGGCGCACGTGTACGGATTGAAGGTTGTCGCGGGACCGATCGAGGATCGCGCCGACAACACCACCCGCTTCCTCGTGATCGGGCGCGCGCTGTTTCCGCCTTCGGGCAACGACCGCACGTCACTGCTGGTGTTCGTGCACGACCAGCCCGGCGCGCTTTATCGCGTACTGGAACCGCTGGCGCGGCACGGCATCAGCATGAACCGGATCGAGTCGCGCCCGGCACACACCGGCAAATGGCAGTACGCGTTCTTCATCGACGTCGGCGGCCACGTGGACGAGTCGCCGCTGCGCGATGCGTTGTCTGAGCTGGGCGATTTTGCCTCGCAGGTGACCGTGTTGGGTTCGTATCCCGTCGCGGTGACCTGAACCCGCACGCGATCCCGCGGTCACAGTTGCATCGCCCAAGACGAGGTCGCACCATGCGCCGCATTCTTCCGTGGCTGGTCGTGCTGGCCGCATTGGCGCCGTGGTCGATGTCGGCGCACGCCGGCGCCTACGCGGACAAGCTGTCGCAGTGCCTGATCCACGCAACCACGCCGGCCGACCAGAAGGTCGTCGTGCGCTGGGCCTTCGCTACCATGGCGCTGGATCCGGACGTCGCTTCGATGGCCGCGATTTCTCCATCCCAACGTGAAGCGATCAACCAGAAAGCCGGCGCGGTGGTGACGGATCTGCTCGCGGGCGTGTGCAGCCAGCCGGTGCAGCAGGCACTGATGTTCGAGGGCGTCCAGGGCGCGCAGGCCGCGTTCGAGGCGTGGGCACGCTGGGCGATCACGGGCATCGCCGGCGAGCCGCATGTGATGCAGGGCGCGGGCGCGCTGCTGCAATACATCGACATCGGCAAGCTGATGCCTTTGGTGCCGTTGCAGGGGCTGACGCCGGATGGCGGCGGCTCGCGCTGAGGGCCGCCCGATAACGGATTTCCAATCCGTGCACGACTAGGCTGTCGTCCCTTCCCGGCACTGCACGAGGCTCGCCATGCCCCTGCACGAAAGCATCCTCGACACCATTGGTGGCACGCCGATCATCAAGCTGCACCGCCTCGCGCCGCCACACGTCTCGTTGTACGCCAAGGTCGAATCGTTCAACCCCGGCGGCTCGGTCAAGGATCGCCTGGCGATCGCGGTGATCCTCGACGCCGAGCAGAGCGGCGCGTTGAAGCCCGGGCAAACGGTGGTCGAGGCGACCTCCGGCAATACCGGCGTCGCGCTGGCAATGGTGTGCGCCGCGCGCGGTTATCCGTTCGTGGCGGTGATGTCGGATTCGTTTTCGATCGAGCGCCGCAAACTGATGCGCGCCTACGGTGCGAAGCTGATCCTGACGCCGGCGGCCGAGCGCGGGAGCGGCATGGTGCGCAGGGCCGAGGAACTGGCGAAGAAGCATGGCTGGTTCCTGACCCGGCAATTCGAGAACGAAGCCAATCCCGCATACCACCGCAACACCACCGGGCCCGAAATCCTGCGCGACTTCGCCGGCAAGCGGCTGGATTATTTCGTCAGCGGCTGGGGCACCGGCGGCACGCTCACCGGCGCGGGCGAAGTAATGAAACTCGCGCGGCCGAAACTCAAGGTGATCGCCACCGAGCCCGTGAACGCGTCGCTGCTGGCCGGCGGCGAATGGCATTCGCACAGGATCCAGGGCTGGACGCCGGATTTCCTGCCGAAGGTGCTGAGCCGCACCATCGCCGACGAAATCGTCCCGGTCGACGAGGTGCTGGCGCGCGATACCGCACGGCGGCTCGCGCAGGAAGAAGGCATCTTCTGCGGCATCTCCTCGGGCGCCACCGTCGCCGCCGCGCTGGAAGTCGCGAAGCAGGCGCCGCAAGGCTCCGTGTTGCTGGCGATGTTGCCCGATACCGGCGAGCGCTATCTTTCGACGTTCCTGTTCGAGGGCGTCAATGAGGGGTCCGACGATGATTGGCTTGCGCAGCAATAGCAATTGCCGAGGATGCAGTCTGCGCTCCGCGAGTGGCCATTGCTCGTTATTCCGGCGAAAGCCGGAATCCAGTGGCTCTCATGTTTCACATCGCCAAAAGATGCGCCCCCGTCCGACCTTCGGGCACCTTCCCCCGCAAGCGGGGAAAGGGGTCAATTTGCGCGCTTCAGCGCAACCACGGCGTTCAATCCGCCGAACGCAAACGCATTGGACAGCACCGCGCGGATCGGCATTTCGCGCGCGCTGTTCGGCACGTAATCGAGGTCGCACTCGGGATCGGGGTCGAGGAAATTCGCGGTGGGCGGAATCACCTGATCGCGCAGCGCACCGAGCGCGGCGACGATTTCCAGTGCGCCGGCGGCGCCGAGCGCGTGGCCGTGCACGGATTTGGTGGACGAAATCGCGACCTGCTTCGCGTGTTCGCCCAGCACCGCGTGGATCGCGCGGGTTTCGGTGGGATCGTTGGCGGGCGTCGCGGTGCCGTGGGCGTTGATGTAGCCGATGTCTTCCGCATTGAGTTGCGCGTCGCGCAGCGCCGCGGTCATCGCGCGCGCGGCGCCGACGTCGGAAGGCATCACGATGTCGCCGGCGTCGGCGCTCATGCCGGCGCCCGCGAACTCGGCGAGGATTTCCGCACCGCGCGCGCGCGCGTGGTCGAAGTCTTCCAGCACGAGCATGCCCGCGCCTTCGCCGAGCACCAGGCCGCGCCGCTGCTTGCAGAACGGCCGGCAGGTGTCGTCGGCCAGTACGCGCATCGCTTCCCACGCACGCAAGACGCCCAGCGTCAGGCAGGCTTCGGTGCCGCCGGCGAGTGCGACGTCGGCGACGCCCGAGCGCACCAGCGCGAACGCTTGCGCGAACGCGTGGTTGGCGGATGAGCACGCGCTCGACACCGCAAAACTCGGCCCGGTGATGCCGAATTCGATCGACACCTGCGAGGCCGGCGCGCTCATCATCCGGCGCACGATCGAGAGCGGATGCAAACGCGGATTGTGCTCGCCGTACAGGCGGCGCGAGCCCTCGTCATTGGTTTCCTCGCCGCCGGTTCCGGTGCCGACCACGCAGGCGCTGCGCTGGCGCAGGTCGCCTTGCGCGAAATCGATGCCGGATTGCCTGGCTGCTTCGCGCGCGGCGACGAGCGCGAATTGCGAGACGCGATCCAGCAGGATCAGTTTTTTCGAATCGAAGTGCGTGGCCGGATCGAAGTCGCGCACCTGCGCCGCGACTTTCACACGCATGTCCTGGTTTTCGAATCCCGTGAGCGGCGCGATGGCGCTTTTCCCCTCGCGCATGCCCGTCCAGATCGTGCGCGCATCGTGGCCCAACGCGCAAATCGCACCGACGCCGGTGATGACGACACGACGATTCATGGCGAAACAATTACGCGGCGGGCGGCGTCGAGGCAGGTGGAGGCGGCGGGTTCGCGGCCTTGTCGGCCAGCAGTTTTTCCACGGTATCGACCAGTCCCTTCACCGATTCGGTGTCGAAGTTGGGATCGCGGTCGGGCATCTGGATCTTGAAGTGGTCTTCGATCTCGAAAATGATCTGGATCGCGTCCAGCGACGGAATCTCGAGATCCTTCAGCGTCGAATCCAGCGTGACCTTGCTCTCGTCGATGCCCGCTTCCTTGGCGATGATCGAAAACACCGTTTGTTGTACATCGTCGCTCATGGCGGGTTCCCTTCGGCGTCGTGGCGCGCTGGCGCAGGCGGGGCGGAATGCGCATCGCCGCCCAGCAACAGGATACCAGCGACGATGATGGCCGAACCGAGGATCTTCTCCCAGCCCATCGGGTCGCCGAATACCGCCCACGAAGCGATCATGATCGCGACGAACGCGATGGCGCTGGTGGGAAACGCGCTGGACAGCCTGGACTTCTCGAGGATGCGCATCCAGATCACGAACTGGCCGAGATAACACGCCAGGCCCAGCCACAGCCATGGCGTGGACAGCGCGACGAGGATGGAGTGCCGGTTCAATTCGAAGGCACCGACGCGTGTGCCCGCGAACTTCAGCGAAACCTGGCCCAGCGTTTCGACCGCGAGCAGCAGCACCCACGCCAGCAGCAGCGGCGACAGGCGGTTCGTGCGGGCGCGCGTTGCATTGGCCGCGGGTGCATCGCCCGGCGGCAGGGGCGTGCCGTTCATGCCATCGAAGGTGTCGCGGCGACGCGCACGCGCGAGACGCGCATCGGGCTTTCGCTGAGGATGCGGGTGAAGAAATCCGCCGAACGCCCGATCACCTTGTCGCGTTCGCCGTCGACCGTGATCATGTGGTAGCTGTCGTTCAACAACACCGTTTCGGTGGGGCCGGTGACGCGGCGTTCGATCACGCGCGCGTTGCGCACGCTGGCGATGTCGTCGTCGGCGGCGTGCATGATGAGCGCGGGTGCGCGCACGTCCTGCAGGCGCGGACGCACATGCCACACCAGCTTGTGGAATTCCGCAAGCGACGGCCACGGATTGCCGGGCAACCCGGCGGCCTCGCTCTGGCCATCGAACATCGCGCCGGCGATGCGCATGCGCACGCGCTCGTCCTTGATGCCGTAGGGAAAACTTTCCATGAAGCGGCGCTGCTTGAAGAAACCGAGCCCGCACACCAGCGGCAGCATGAACGAAAGCCGCGCCACGCGCGGGATCGTCCAGCCGTCGTAAAACAAGGTGCTGCCGTAAAGCCCGAGGCCATCCACCCATTGCGGTTTTTCGATCGCGAGGTTCAATGCCAGGATCGAACCCATCGACAGGCCGGCCACGAACAGGTGATCGACTTCGCGGCGCAGGCGGTCGGCGCTTTCGCGCACACTGCGCGTCCAGTCGCGCCAGCCGGTCCTGAGCAAATCCGCTTCGCTGCCGCAATGGCCGGCAAGCTGCATGCCGTACACGGTGAAGCCGGCGCGATTCAGGCCCTTGCCCACGAAACGCATTTCCGCCGGCGTGCCGGTGAGGCCGTGGATCAGCAGCACGCCCGCGCGTCCGCCGCGCAGCAGGAAGTCCGCCTGTTTGATCATCGATTGCGTCATTGTCGTTCGACTCAGCCCAGGTTTTGTCCGGTGACGAGTACGACCCCGACGACGATCGTTCCGATCCCTGCCCAACGCCGCAGTGAAATGCGTTCGTTCAGGATGTAGCGGCTGGCCAGCACCACGCCAACATAGCCCAGTGCGGTGAACGGGAACGCGATGCTGAGCTGGGTGCGCGACAGTGCGGCGAACCACAGCACGAACTCAAGCGCGTAGACCGCCACGCCCAGGGCGATCCACGGCGAGTGCAGCACCTTGTGCAGCAGCGATGGCGTGTCGGCACCGTCATCGGCTTCGTGGCCGACGCCGAGCTTGAAGCACACCTGTCCGGTCACGTCGCAGGCGACCGAACCGAGCAGCAGCAGCAAGGTGGCAAGGGTGGCTGTCATGTGGGGATGTCTTTGCGCGTCGGGCGCAATGTGCCGCGGTTTGCGGCCAAGCGCCTATTGTCGCCGATTTGCCGGCCGGCTGGCCGGATTGCGCACTGCGCCCGGGCGACAGCATCCTACTGCTGCCTTTCAGCGAGGTTTCGTAGGGTTACAGGCGTTCGCTGCGGTCAACCGCGAGCAGGGCGGGGAAAATCGCGGCGGGATCGAGGTCGCGCGTGAACAGCATCGCCTGGAAACGTTCGCCCATTTCGCCCGGCAGGGTCAGGCGTTTGACCTGTTGTGCCAGCGCGTAACGCGTGGCTTCGTCTGCCGCGCTGCCGTGGGCGGCGGCGAACGCGGTATCGAGTCCCGATGCGATCAGGAACTCCGATTGGAACGCATAGCTCGCCAGTTCGAAGCCGGCGCCGATGCCGGCTTCGGCCAGCGCGGTGAAATCGACCGACGCGGTGACATCCTGCAGGCCTGGAAGGATCAGCGGCTCGGCGTGTACGCGATGGCGATAGTGGCACAGCAACGTTCCGTCGCGGCGCTCGGGCAGGTAGAACTCGCGGCGCACATAGCCGTAATCGACGAACAGCGCCGCGCCGCGCGTCTGTTCGCCCGTGATCGCCTCCAGCCACCACGGCAGTTGCGGCAGCACTTCGGAGCGGTAGCCATCTTCGAACTCGCGCCCGAGGTTGCGTTGCAGGTGTCGCACCGCGCCCGCGACCAGCGGGTCGGCCGGACGGTCGGTGCGCACGAACGCGCCGTTGCCATTGACTTCGATATGTTCCTCGAAAACCTCGCCGCCCTGCGTCGTGAAGCGCGTCACCGGCAAGGCATCCAGCACTTCGTTGGCGAACAGCACGCCCGACCACGCATGTTGCGGCGGACGATCCAGCCACGTGCAACGCGCGAACAGATCCGCCGGCAAGCCGGTTTGCAGGCGCCCACGCTGGCGTTCGCGCAAATCCGCCGAGGGTTCCAGCAGCCAGTAGCGGCGCGGCAATGCATCGAGCGCCTGCAGCTCCAGCAGGCAATCGCGCGCGAACACGCCGCTGCCGCCGCCGAGTTCGAACCACACGGCATCCTCGCCGCAGGCGCGCAACGCGGGTGCCATCGCGCGCGCGACGCAGCGCGCAAACAGGTTCCCGAGTTCCGGCGCGGTGACGAAGTCTCCGGCCTTGCCGAATTTCAGCCCGCCCGCGCTGTAGTAGCCGAGGCCCGGTGCGTACAGGCAGCGCTCCATGAAGCGCGCGAACGAAACCGGCCCGGAAGCCGCGATTTCCTCGCGAAGGGCATCGGCCAGCCGCGCGGAGTGCGCGGTTTCCCCGGCGGAGGGTTTCGGCAGGCTGGTGTCCACGCTGGCGGATCCGATCGATTTGAGGCACGCTGCAGAGGTGCAGGATAGCGGGCGGAGGCAGCATGAGTGAAACGCACCCGGTTGCCCTTGTCACCGGCGCCGCGCGCCGGGTCGGCGCGGTGATCGCGCGCACGCTGCACGGGGCGGGCTACGACGTGGCGTTGCACTACCGCCAATCGCGCGGCGAACTGGATGCGTTGGCGGAGGCGCTGGAAGCGCGGCGCGCGCATTCGACGCTGGTGTTGCAGGCCGACCTTGCCGACAGTGCGCAGTTGCCGGGGCTGGTTGACGCCGTCATCGCGCGCTTCGGACGGCTGGATGCGCTGGTCAACAACGCTTCGATCTTCCATGCGACCCCGCTGGGCGAAATCACGGCGGCGCAATGCGACGCATTCTTCGCGGTCAACGCGCGCGCGCCGCTGCTGCTGGCGCAGGCCGCGGCACCGCACCTGAAGACGGCGCACGGCGCCATCGTCAACATCACCGACATCCACGCCGAACGCCCGCTGCCGCAACACGCCGCGTACGGCATGAGCAAGGCGGCGCTGCGCTTGGCGACCGCGGCACTGGCGCAGGCGCTTGCGCCCGAGGTGCGCGTGAACGCGGTGGCGCCAGGTGCGATCCTGTGGCCCGAGGGCAAGTCCGATGCGGATCGCGATGCGGTGCTGGCGCGCATCCCGTTGCAGCGCACCGGCACGCCCGGGGAAATCGCCAACACGGTGTTGTGGTTGATCCGCGATGCCGGCTACATCACCGGACAGACGGTTCGCGTGGATGGCGGCCGCACGCTTGCCGGCTGAGCCGTTCCTGAAAGGCCGCGCCCGATGGCTTGAACGCTGGCGCGAACGTCGGCATGTTGATGGGCATCCACGCGCATCGAGGACGACGATGACAGCTTCCGTGCCAGCCACCGCCGGCCAGCCTTCGCAACGGATCGCCCAGCAGATCCTCGATTTCCTGTCGGACATCCCGCGCAGCCGCGAGCAACCCAGCGAGCACCCGCAAGCGCGCGTCGAAGCCATCGCGCTGGCGGCGCGCCGCAAGGCTTTCCTGGCTTCGTCATCGCTGGCACTGCCGCCGGGTCCGCTGGGCTGGTTCACGGTGCTGCCGGAGCTGGTCGCGATCTGGAAGATCCAGGCGCAGATGGTGGCCGACATCGCCGCCGCCTGTGGCCAGCACACCACCCTGACGCGCGAGCAGATGCTGTATTGCCTGTTCCGGCATGCGGCGGCGCAGGCGGTGCGCGATCTTGCCGTGCGCGCAGGCCAACGCTGGATCGTGCACGCTGCCACCGCCCACACGATCCGCGGCGTGGCGCATCGGATCGGCGTCAAATTGTCCGAACGCGCGTTGGGCTCGTCGCTGGCGCGGATGCTGCCGGTCGCCGGTGCGCTCGGCGTCGGCGCCTACGCGTGGTACGACACGCGGCAGGTCGCACGTACCGCGATCGGGATGTTCTCGCGCGAGGTGGAATTCATTCCCGCCGATCGCAGCATCGAGGTGCCGGCGCGGCGTGTGGAACGCGACAAGGCGCAGGCGGCACGCGAAGCCGGGTTGTAGGCGCCCGAGGCGAGCGTGCCGCCTTTCTGTCTTGCAGACTGGCGGCATTCGCTACGTTGCTCGCGACCTGCGCCGGAAGTACGCAGGGCGGGTGCCAACCCGCTGTTCAGCGGATCGTGCCCACAGGCAAGCGTTCAAGCTTCGGCAGCTTCGGAGCAAGTTGCCGCCAGCGTTCTTGCAGGGTCGCGCCGGCAAACGGTTCGCGCAGATGGGGCACGAGGTCGGCCAGCGGCGCCAGCACGTGCGCGCGTTCGAATTCCTCGCGCGTCAGGTCCGTGGTGCAGCGGTCGCCTTCGCACCACAGCGCGATGTCGAGATCGAGCGTGCGGTCGGCGTAGCGTGGCAGGTTGCGGTCGCGGCCCGAGGCGTCCTCCAGCGTGCGCAGCCAGGCGCGCAGAGTCTCGCGATCCATGTCGCAGTCGAAAGCCGCTGCGTTGTTGAGAAACGCCGCGCCCGTGAAGCCGACGGAAGCGCTGCGATAGGCCGGCGACACTTCGAGCGCACCGAACCGTTTGCGCAACGCGCGTAGCGCGTCGGCGAGATGCCGTTCGGGATCGACGTTGGAACCAAGGCTCAGGACAACGCGCGCCATGTCATTGCGGCTTCGTGCCGCGCTCGATCACCACGCCCACGGCTTTCGAACCCGTGACCGCGCCGGGCTTGGCCAGCTTCAGGCGCACCCACGGCACGCCGAACTCGTCGCGGATGATCGCGGCGCAATGTTCGGCCAGCGTTTCCACCAGTTCGAAACTGGATGCTTCGATGAAGGCGATCAGGCGCTTGGACACCGCCTTGTAGTTGACCGTATCCTCGATCTTGTCGCTGGCGGCGGGTTTGCGGTTGTCGAAAGCCATCTCGATATCGAGCACGACTTTCTGGCGCACGTTGCGTTCCCAGTCGTAGATGCCGATGACGGTTTCGATTTCCAGCGCTTCGATGAAAACGATGTCCATGGATCAGGCGACCTCGGGCAGCGATTCCAGATTCCAGCGTGGCAGCACGCGGATCTCGGGGCCGGTGGTCTGTCCCGCGGCCAGCCGGATCGAACCGGCCAGCGCGATCATCGCACCGTTGTCGGTGCAGAACGCGAGCCGCGGGAAATACGTCTGGAAACCTTCGCGCTGTCCCGCTTCGGTCAGTTGCGCACGCAGCCGCTTGTTGGCGCCGACGCCGCCGGAAACCACCAGCCGCTTGTAGCCGGTTTGCGCGAGCGCGCGCCGGCACTTGATGGCGAGCGTTTCCACGATGGCTTCCTCGAAGCCGCGCGCGATGTCGGCCTTGGTGGCATCGGCGTGGTCGCTGTCGCGCCACGCCATCAGCACCTGCGTCTTCAGGCCCGAAAAACTGAAATCGAGCCCGGGCCGGTCGGTCATGGGCCGCGAGAATTTGAAGGCTTTCGGATCGCCGGTTTCGGCGATTTTCGCCAGAGCCGGGCCGCCCGGATACGGCAGGCCCATCAGCTTGGCGGTCTTGTCGAAAGCCTCGCCGGCGGCGTCGTCCAGCGTGTCGCCGAGGATTGTGTAGCTGCCGATCCTGTCCACCCCAACCAGCAGCGAGTGTCCGCCCGAGACCAGCAGCGCCACGAAAGGCGGCGCCAGCGGCCCGGTACCGGGCGCGGGTTCTTCCAGCAGCGGTGCCAGCAGGTGCCCTTCCATGTGGTGGACGCCGATCGCCGGCACCTCCAGCGCCCAGGCCAGCGAACGTGCCACCGAAGCACCCACCAGGAGCGCGCCGATCAGGCCCGGACCCGCGGTGTAGGCCACCGCCGAGAGATCGGAAATCTTCAGGCCACCGTCGGCAAGTGTCTGACGCAAAAGGGGAAGCAGCTTGCGGACGTGGTCACGGCTGGCCAGCTCCGGCACCACCCCGCCATACTCGGCGTGCAGCGGTACCTGCGAATACAGCGCGTGCGCCAGCAGGCCACGGCCGGGCTGATAGACAGCCACCCCGGTTTCGTCGCAGGAACTCTCGATGCCCAGTACGGGACCTTGTACGGTCCCCTTTGAATCGGTCATGGATCTCACGCTATAATTCACGGCTCACCCGCGCTGAAGCGGGTCAGTTTACCAAGTGGAGCGTCCATGCCCAGCGTCAAAGTCCGCGAGAACGAGCCGTTCGAAATCGCCCTGCGCCGCTTCAAGCGCACCTGCGAGAAGGCCGGTGTACTCGCCGAAACGCGCAAGCGCGAGTTTTACGAGAAGCCGACCCAGGAACGCAAGCGCAAGCGCGCTGCGGCGGTGAAACGCCACCTGCGTCGCGTCTCGCGCGAAGTCACGCGCCGCAAGCGCCTGTACTGAGCAACGCATCCGTGCACATTGCGACGGCCGGCCCCGCCCCGCGGCGCCGGCCGTTTCGCGTTTCTGCGTTTTTGATTCGGAGAGTCCCATGAGCGATCTCAAAGCCCGCATCACCGACGACATGAAAGCCGCGATGAAGGGCGGTGACAAGCCACGCCTCGGCGTGATCCGCCTGATCCTGGCCGCGATCAAGCAGCGTGAAGTGGATGAGCGCATCGTCCTGGACGACACCCAGGTGCTGCACACGCTGGAAAAGATGCTGAAGCAGCGCCGCGATTCGATCACGCAATACGAAGCGGCGCGGCGCGAGGACCTGGCCGCGCAGGAACGCTATGAGGTCGGTGTCATCGAGGCTTACCTGCCCGCGCAGCTCTCCGATGCGGAGCTCGACACGTTGATCACGCAATGCATGACCGACGCGGGTGCCACGTCGGCTCGCGACATGGGCAAGGTGATGGCGCTGCTGAAGGAACGCGCGGCCGGCCGCGCCGACATGGGCGCACTGTCGCAGCGCGTCAAGGCGAAGCTGGCGGGCTGATCTTCCATTCCTGCACGAAAGACCCTCCCCCTTCCGCAGGAAGGGGGAGCGACTACGGCCGACTGGATCGGCCGTGAACGGCGTTAGCCGGCCCGGGGGGCGAGCGCCAAGGATGGCGAGTAAGCGAACGCGCGCGCAGCGCGAGAGGGGGATGGCTTCGTCGAGTGCGGCATCCCCCCGCCGCTGCGCGGCGACCCCCTTCGTTCCGAAGGGGGTGAGTGTCCTACGCTTTTCCCGATTCCTTATTCCCTAGTCCCGGCTTACTTCGAACCGCCGAAGTTGTACACCAGGTTGGTGGTGAACAGGCTGTCCATGTGCTTGGT
>Ga0207705_10001295_pt1 | contig 20072 bp, 10 predicted proteins | sample KBSC13metaG_FD_184314 | JGI IMG/M metagenome (GOLD analysis project Ga0207705, IMG submission 184314) | Corn rhizosphere microbial communities from Kellogg Biological Station, Michigan, USA - KBS C1-3 metaG (SPAdes) (version 2) | ecosystem: Host-associated > Plants > Roots > Rhizosphere > Soil ... | reverse complement strand
CACGACAGCGAGCTTGATACTGTCCTGCGAAAATTCGCTACCCGTGCGTGCCAGCTCCGCCACCTTCAGCCGACTGCGCCGCTCCGAGGGAATCTCCAGCGTCTGCGAGATGGCGTAGTGCTGCAATACCCCCGGCGGCCCCGGCGTGGGAACGCTGAGCGCGCTCTGGTGCCCGGCAAAGAACTCTACCTGAGGATTGGTATAGGCCTTCGCGGTTCGGGTTGCGGCGGTCGCACGTGCCAGCCTGGCATCGGCTCCATGCAGGCGCGGGTTATTTTTTTCCGCCAGCGCCAACGCATCGGCGAGCGTAAGCGGCTGCGACGGCCCGTCGCCCACCGGCTTGGCCAGCGGCGCGGGAGCAGGCGCGGACGGCAAAGACGAGCCGGGGGAGGCAGGCAGCACCACGGTCTGAGCGGATAGCCCGCAGCAGGTCGTGAACAGTATCAAAGGTGTGATCAATCGAAGGGACACATCTGTTCGATATGCATTCGAGCGGCCAAAGTAAAACCGCGGATATAGCGACTTTTAGCAGCATCGGTGTCCCATTCGGTACACCGATACCGCGACAGATGTACGTTATGGGACAATCGACCGCCGCGTGCGTGTGCGTTTACCGCTTTGCGGGATGGACACCGGATTGCAACATGATTCTACGAATGCACACCTGGTTTTCAGCAACGGCAACATCGGCCCTGATTCTTCCCGACCGGCCTGTCGACGCTGCGTCCGGCATGGCGTGGCAGAATAGGGAGAAGATGCCACTGCACTGGACGAGCCTTCGAAGCGCGCGCTGGAAATCGGCATTCATCGCCGTGTTCCTTGTCCTGCTGGCGGTGGTCACCTGGTTCACTCCGCCGGGTGCGGTCGAAGCCCACAACGTCCTGCACCATCTCAACTTCCTTCCTTTGATGATGGCGGGGATGCTCTTCGGCTGGCGCGGAGCGGCATGGGCGCTTCTCTTCGCCGCGTTCGTGCAGGCGCCGACTATCGTGCGCCATTCAGGCCGATGGCCTCTGGACGCGCAAGATCAGATCGTCGAGCTGAGCATCTTCGGTGTCGCCGGTCTGATCGCCGGATTTCTCTCGGACCGCGAGCGCGTGCAGCGCATGCGCGTCGAGGCAACCAAGGTCGAGCTGGAGCATGTCTACACCGAGCTTCGCCAGAAGATCGACCAGATGAAGAAGACCGAGCGCCTCTCTGCCGCCGGTCAGCTGGCCGCCAGCCTGGCGCACGAGATTCGCAATCCGCTCGCAAGCATCTCCGGCGCCGCCGGCATTCTCAAACGCGGCCACGCCTCCATCGCGAATCAGGATGAATGTCTCGGCATCCTCGACAAGGAGTCGCAGCGGCTCAACAAGCTGCTCACCAACTTTCTGGACTTCGCCCGCCCTCGTCTTCCGCGATACCAGCGCATCCAGGCCGCCGCGCTGATCGATTCCGTCGCCACCCTTGCCCGGCACGCCGCCGTCCTGCACGAGGTGGAGCTTTTCCTCGATCTCTCCCCCGGGCTCACTGAGATGGAATGCGATGCCGAGCAGTTGAAGCAGGTCCTGCTCAATCTCATCATCAACGCAGTTCAGGCAACCGAAGGCCGGGGAGCGGTCCTTGTTCGCGGCTACCGCGTCCAGAATCGTTTGCACATCGACATCTGTGACGAGGGCTGCGGAATCCCCTCCGATCAGGAAGAGAAGATCTTCGATCCCTTCTTCACCACGAAGGAGAGCGGCACCGGCCTGGGGCTCGCCATTGCCGCCAACATCATCGAACAGCACGGAGGCCTCCTGACCAGCGCTCGCAACCCGGACAAGGGAATGACCTTTCGCATCGATCTTCCGCTGGAGCGGCCTTTGAAGCCCGGAGAAACGAGCGTCGTGCAATGAGTTCCAACCGCATTCTCGTCGTTGACGACGACAGCAGCCTTCGCAGCGTCATGAAGATGCAGCTCGAAGAGGCCGGCTACCAGGTCACGCTCGCCTCCGACGGTGCCGAGGCTTACGACCTGCTGCGCGAGATCCGGCCGCAACTGGTCATCTCCGATCTCAAGATGCCCACCGGCGGCCTCGAGCTTCTGCGTCTCGTCTCTGCCGAGGAGGTCCCGCCCACGCTCATCATCATCACCGCCTTCGGCACGGTCGAGACCGCCGTGCAGGCCATGAAGATGGGAGCCTACGACTACGTCACCAAGCCGCTCGACTTCGAGGCGCTGGTGCTGGTCGTCAACCGCGCTATGGAGCGGCAGGCGCTGCTCGAAGAAGTTCGCCAGCTCCGTTCCGCCCTCGACCAGCGCTACGGATTCGAGAGCATCATCGGCCGCGCCAAAAGTTTTCTTCGTGTCCTCGATCAGGCCGCGCGGGTCGCGCAGCACGACACCACCGTCCTGATTCACGGCGAGACCGGAACCGGCAAGGAGCTTCTCGCCCGCGCCATTCACCACAACAGCCGGCGCAGAAACAAGCCGTTCGTCACCATCAACTGCGGCGCGATTCCGCGCGACCTCGTCGAGGCCGAACTCTTCGGCTACACGCGCGGAGCCTTTACCGGCGCGTACACCAGCCGCCCCGGTAGGATCGAACAGGCCGACGAAGGCACCCTCTTCCTCGACGAAATTGGCGAGCTGCCTCTCGAGGCACAGGTAAAATTGCTGCGCGTCCTGCAGCAGGGCGAGATCTCGAGGATCGGCGCAACCGAGACGACTCGCGTCAACGTGCGCGTCCTGGCGGCGACCCATCGCAACCTCCAGGCCATGATCGAAGATGACGCCTTCCGCGAAGACCTCTACTACCGCCTTGCCGTCGTGCCTCTATTTCTTCCTCCTCTGCGCGAGCGCAAAGAGGACATTCCCGAACTGGTGGAATATCTCTTTCAAAAAGCGACCGAGCGCCACGGCATCTCCGGCGTTCGCTTGACCGAGTCGATCGTGCCGTACCTCGTCGCCTATCGCTGGCCGGGCAACGTCCGCGAGCTGGAGAACGTGCTCGAACGCCTTCTTGTCCTCAGCTCGCATAAATCAATCGGCGAGGACGATCTACCCGAAGAGATTCGCCGCGTGCAGCCTGATGTCTCGTCCTTCCGGCTCGACCTGCCCGACGAGGGAATCAGCCTGGAGAGCGTAGAGCGCGAGCTGATCCTGCGGGCGCTCGAGCGCTTCAAAGGAAACCAGACGCATGCGGCAAAGTATCTCGACATCAGCCGTCGAACGCTCATCTACCGCATGGAAAAGTACGGCCTGACGCAGGACGAATAGCAGCGGCGTAGAGTTTCGTCTTCCCTTTGTTTGTCATTCCGCAGCGAAGCGGAGGAATCTGCGGTTTGGCTCAGTGGAGAGATCCCTGTATTTCGTCTTGCCCCGTCGCGGCGAACCCCATATCCGCTGCAAAAAGCTTTATATCCCCGATCCCAATAACTTATCCACCTCCTCGCGGCTGGTCATCGAATCCTGCGCCCCCTGACGAGTCACCGACAACGCCGCCGCGGCCGCGGCAAATCTCGCGCTCGCGGCTGGAGGCTTCCCCAGCATCAGCCCTACAGCAAAGGCTCCATTAAACGCGTCCCCTGCTGCGGTCGTATCGACCGCCGTCACGGGAAAAGCCTTCACTTCCTCCCTGATCCCATCCCGCGTCGCCAGATAAGCGCCGTGCGATCCCATTTTTAGAATCACTCCCGCCGCGCCCTGCCGCAGCAGGCAGGAAGCCGTCTCATCCGGCATGTTCTCCTGTATCTTCAAGCCGCTTTGAGCAACATAAAAATCCGCCTCCGTCTTATTGGGAGTGAGCCACCGAATCCCCTCGAAGACGCTTGCCGGAATCCGCTTCGGCGGCGCCGGGTCGAGCATCAACGGAACGCGCTCCTCCGCGCAGATCTCTGCCAGCCGCTCGATCGTCTCGACAGGAATCTCAAGCTGCGTCAGAACCATGCCCGCATCTCGAATGAGGTGCCGATGCAGATCGAGATAATCGGGAGTCACCTGCGCATTAGCTCCCGGAACCACGACGATTCTGTTCTCGCCCAGCGGATCGACCACGATGACGGCTGTGCCGGAGCTGCCCTCCACCGTCGCGACGCCTTCCATCCCCACGCCCGCACTGGCGAGGTATGCCCGCAAATGTTCGCCGAAGACATCGGAGCCGAGCTTCCCGATCATCTCTACCGGGTAGCTGAGTCGCGCCACGGCGACTGCCTGGTTGGCGCCCTTTCCTCCAAAGTGAGTCTGGAAGCCGGAGCCGGAGACCGTCTCGCCGGCCGCTGGCATCCGCTCCGCGTTAACCACCAGATCGATATTGATGCTTCCAACGACAACGATAGTTCTTTGCATGGTTGGCATCGTATGTTCTACTCTGCCGAGACGCAAGCACCCGGGCGACCCCGCGACCGCGTCCGTCACTGTCGTTCCCAGGGTGATCTGCACGTTGCTGTGCGGGTCTGACAAGGGAACCTCCTTCTCGATGGACCGCATCGGTTGCGGGTCGGTGAGGAACTCGTCCACCGCCTCCGTGCCGTAGGTGTACAGCCCGCCGATCACGACCACCGCATGGCCGGCCTCCGAGTTCCGGATGCGTGAGATCAGCGCGTAGTCCTGCAAGGTGGGGTGAACCCGCCCCACCCTGATTGTAGGTTGGACGATCGGTGGCCCAACTCCATCTCCGGGCCGAGGGGCCTTTGGGTCCTTGATATAGATGAGGTGTCGATCGACATCGAGCGCCAGGCTGTAGCGCAGTTCTCGCGTCAGCCGCAGGCTCCACTCGTTGTTGAAGGCACCGATAACTCTTTGAGGCGACTCGTTCTTCGGCAGGCTCGCGCAGCGAGAGACGGGCGAAGGCGAAGTCCGAAGCTGGCTTCAATGCTGAAACGGTTTTCCGGCCTGAGATGCACGGTTGAAGCTGACGCAGTGGTCGAGCCGGACGGTAACAGCCAAGAGAGCTGCGCCGGCACTTACGCGTGGCCGGCACTCGCTGCCCGGCGTGTGTGCATCGTCAACTTAGTTTTCCCTAGCGATAGGATCTGAGATTTTTTTCGACGATCGGTGCGAGCAGATAGTAGCCCTTGTCGTTCGGATGCACTCCGTCGATGGTCAGGTTCTGGTTCATTCTCCCTTGCGCATCGGCGAGCGGTGTGTTGAGGTCGATCAGGCGCCAGTGTCTGGCCTTGCACATTGCGGCGAGAAGTTGATTAAGTTCGTGGATGCGCTCGACCGTGCGCAAGCCGGAGAGAGGCCGGAAGCAATCGCAGGTGGGAGTCATGGTGGCGACGAACACGGCGATATGATGCGCCTCGGCCAGTTCGCCCATGGTGAGAAAATTGTCGCGAATCTCTTCAGGGGTAAAGCCGATGCGCATGTCGTTGGAGCCGCCTTCGAGGAGGATCGCGCGCGGGTGAAGGTCCAGCGCGTCCTGTTTCTCGCGGAGGAGCAACTGTGAGGTTGTCTGCCCTCCGATTCCTCGATTGATCCAGCCCGGCTCGCTGAACCAGGTCTTCGGATGAGCGCCCCAGATCTGCGTGATCGAGACTCCCAGAAATACCACGTCGACCTTCTGTGGACTGGCAAGCAATCTCTCGTTTGCTGTGCGATAGAACTTCAACTGGCCGAAATCGGCCTCCGCGGAGTTTGTGGGAGGTGCTGCCGCAAGGGTGTAAGTCGACAGGACGATTGCGGCGAAGGCACAGGCGACGGCGTTATGAAATCTCATGAAGATGAATGACCTCGTTACGGAGAAAAGAGAAGCTTGTGGTGCGTGTGTGATCTCTTCAAGAGGGTCACAACGAATGGCAATAACATTAAGCGGTTAACTTAGCTGTGTCAATGACGGCCTGCATGGAGGGGAGAAAGCATCCCCGGATGGAGATTCGACAAATAATTCTGAGTGCGGGTGCTTTGACTCTTTTGAGTTAAGCGGTTAATGTATGTCGAAGCATATGATAGCGTCCGGAATGAGAAACAGAGTGGCACGCGCGACTGCGATGGGATCAAGCATCGCATCCCTATCTGCGGTATTGCTCCTCGCCGCATTGCCCCTGTCCGCGCAGAAGTCTCCTGAAGGAATTCGTACGGTCCTGCGGGCGGGCGCACTCCGATTCGAATTCGAGCCTGCCACTGCAAGATACGGCTTTGCTAGCGGAAGCAATCAGATTGTTGCGCCTTCTGCAACGAACGGTATTCTTCTTGCCGGGCATCCTGCATCGCTCCGTGGAAGTCTGCAGTGCAACTCAGGCCGTTGCAGCGGAACTCTGGCGACCGAAGACCCTGCCGACGCTGCGACGCTTACTCTTCAGCTCTCCGCGCACCGTGCCGAAATCAGAATTGTGCCAGCTCGGGAGGGTATCTCTGTCGTGTTTGAGACGGAGGGAGCGTCGCCCGCCTTTGGGCTGGGAGATCATGCGATCATTCGCACACCGTATGACACAGACGTTACCGGATTCTCAGACGAAAAGTATCTCTCGGGCCAGAATATAACGCGGCTTGAAAGTAATTTCCTCATCTATCCGACGCGCGGCTTCGCGACGGTTCTGATTGATCCTTCGATGAAGGACGTCCAGACGTCGGCAGACCGCATTGTGCAAGGCGTCGTCCACGCGCACAGGAGCGTTACCGTGCATTATTTTTTTGGGACGCCGAGAGAGATCTACAAAGAGTTTTTGCAGGTTCGGCGAGCATCGGGATATCCCGTCTTCGCGCCGAAGCCCGCTCTGTTTGGTGTTGGATGGGAGGCGTTCGGAGCTCTCGGGTGGGAGACGAATCACATCACGGTTCAGCAGAACATCGAACGGTATCTTCGTGAAGGCTACCCGCTTCGTTGGGCGGTCATCGGGTCCGGATTCTGGCCGGCAGAGAAACGCTTCAACGAGACTACCAGCTTCGGCCTCTTTGACCCGATCAAGTATCCCCACCCGCGTGCGCTGATCGCAAAGCTGCACAAGGATGGACTCAAGGTTCTCTTCGGACTGCGTATCACCTTCATCACGGATGGTCCCTACTCCGCAGAGGGAGTCGAAAAGGGGTACTTCATCAAGGCGAATGGAAAACCCGAGGTCTTTACCGGCAACTGGCCGAAGAGTCCTTACTATCTGCTGGATGCTCACAATCCCGACGCGCTCAATTGGTATTTATCTTTGCTAAAGAAATGGACGGACTACGGCGTCGACGGCTTCAAGGAAGACTTTTATGACTTCGGCCGGTACGGGTTGCGGGACGACAAGGTCGATCCGGTCAACAACCGGCTGATGCAGCAGGGTGTCTACGTCATTGAGAGGAACGGCTATCTCTCGTCCAACGGCGACCTGCATCGGATCAATGATTTCAACTTCGATCAGGATCAGGATCGCGGCCCGGTCAACGCGTTGGCGCTGGCGTATGCGGGGCTGCCGCTGGTTTACCCGGATATTGTTGGGGGAACGTTTGGAGAGAACCGCTTCGACACGACGCCAACCCCGCGCATGGAGCAGTACATGATGCGCAACGCGCGGTGGGCTTCGCTGCACAGCTCCATGTCGATGGGGCAGCCGCCGTGGCAGTTTCCGTCACGACAGACGCGGGAGGTGATGCTTGCCTCTGCGCTGTTTCACGACAGGATCTCGCCTTATCTCTATAGCCAAGGGCGAAGATTTGCGGAAGACGGTTTTCCCTGGACGATGGTGCCACTACCTTTGGCTTTTCCAAACGACTCCGCGATCTACGCGCATGACAACGAACGTGTGCACGGATACGAATGGATGATCGGCGATGCTCTGCTGGCCGCGCCCATCTATGGTGACAACTACGAGACCGCGAAGACCCGTGACATCTACCTTCCTGCGGGCAAGTGGATGGACTACGACACTGGCAGAATCTATGACGGCAATCAGACACTGAAAGACTTTTCCATGCCGGTAACGAAGACGCCGGCGTTTATTGGGGGCAGCGGCCTTCTCCTGGAGCGCGAAGGAGCAGCCACGATTGCATGTCTCTATCCCATCAATAAAAGAGCGGCGACGGTTGTATGGCTGGAACACTCTCAGAATGCTACCGGGATTCGCGCCGATATTCGTGACTGGTCAAAGGCGCAGGTCGTCGACACCTCGACCGGAAAAGAGGTCTCTTCTCGATGGAGCGGCCGTGCGCTCAGGTGGCAGGTCGAGGCAAATCATAGCTATCTCGTTCATTGAAGGGAATGCCCGGCGAATTGCTGGCTTCGTGACAGATTTCAGACTGGGCTTGGCCGCCATATTAGACCCTGACTTGTTTCAAAGGAGATTGACATTAAATTGGACGGGACGATGAGTACGGCGAAGTGGCACACGCGTGAACTGAAGGATGAGAACTGCACGGCCGATCTTGTTGTCGTGGGCGGTGGCCTGGCCGGCGTATGCTGCGCCATCACCGCGGCTAGGGAAGGCCTGCAGGTTCTGCTCGTCCAGGACAGGCCGGTGCTCGGCGGCAACGCCTCGAGTGAGGTTCGCCTCTGGATACTGGGTGCGACCTCGCACATGGGAAATAACAACCGATGGTCGAGAGAAGGCGGTGTTGTCGACGAGATACTTGTCGAGAACCTATGGCGCAATCCTGAGGGCAACCCGGTGATTCTAGACGCGATCCTTCTGGAAAAAGTCGTCGTTGAAAAAAACATTCGGCTCCTCTTGAACACCGCTGTCGACAGCGTCTCCGTTGATGAATCGAGGATGGAGATTAACAGCGCCTGCGCCTTTTGCAGCCAGAACCAGACCGCGTATACCCTGCGCGCCCCGTTCTTCTGCGATGCATCTGGCGATGGGATTCTGGGCTTCCTCTCCGGCGCCTCATTTCACATGGGGGCGGAAGGCTTTGCGGAGTTTGGCGAGAAGTTGGCCCCTCCTCAGCCGACCAATGACCTACTCGGGCACTCGCTTTATTTTTATAGCCGGGACACGGGCAGGCCGGTGAAGTATGTGGCTCCCTCCTTCGCCATGGCGGATATCGGTTCGTTTCCTCGTTTTCGCCAACTGGGAACATCGGACAGCGGATGCAAGCTGTGGTGGCTCGAATACGGCGGCCACCTCGACACGGTGGCTCAGACCGAAGAGATCAAATGGGAGCTGTGGAAGATCGCTTACGGAGTGTGGAACCACATCAAGAATTCCGGTAAGTATCCGGAAGCCGAGAACCTGACGCTCGAATGGATGGGAATGATTCCCGGAAAAAGAGAGAGCCGGCGATTCATCGGCGATTACATGCTCACGCAGCAGGACATCGTGGAACAACGTTTGCATGCCGACGCCGTCTCCTTTGGAGGGTGGGCGATGGATCTTCATCCTCCGCGCGGCGTCTATAGCTTCGAGCCCGCATGTACGCAATGGCACTCTCGCGGCGTCTACCAGATTCCCTTTCGGTGCATGTATAGCCGGGAGATACGGAATCTCTTTTTAACCGGCCGGCTGATTAGCGCATCACACATCGCGTTCGGCTCCACGCGGGTGATGGCAACCTGCGCGCACAATGGCCAGGCGGTAGGAGTTGCTGCCGCGCTGTGTGTCGGCAACCAATGCGCTCCGCGAGATCTTGCCAGCGGCGAGTTGCTGGAACGTTTGCAGCAGCACCTGCTCAGGACCGGGCAGTACATTCCGGGCATTTCCTCCCATGCGCAGGATAATCTGGCGCGTAGCGCAAAGGTCACCGCGAGCAGCGAACGTCGGCTGGACAGGTTCATGCCGAACGGCGAGACGATTCCGCTCGATGAGCCGAATGCGATGCTGCTGCCGCTGAATGCGGGAGAAGTACCGGTTTTCTATCTGATCTGCGATGTGGAAGAGGGAACGATTTTGACGGCGAGGCTCATGCAGTCTTCGAAGCCGGGAAATTACATTCCAGAGGTGCTTCTGGATGAATGCAGTGTCGACGTTGCGAAGGGCTACCATCAGGAAGTGGCGCTGCAATTCGGCGCCCGGCTCGATCGGGCGGACTACGTGTTCCTGATGTTGCAAGCGACCCCAGGTATCAGCATTCACATCAGCTCGGAGCGCATTACCGGCGTACTTCGTCTTGTGCATGGCATGAATGCATCGGTCGCAAAGTCTGCCGTTCAGTCTCCTCCGGATGACAGCGGGATCGACAGCTTTCCATTCTGGTTGCCGGAGAGGAGGCCGAAAGGAAAGAACCTGGCAATAAGAATCGATCCACCGGTAGCGGCATATCGCGCGGAGCAGGTGACGAATGGGGTTAACAGGCCCTGCTTAACGACGAACGTGTGGGTTGCGGCACAGGGCGATGAGTTCCCCACACTCCGTCTCGACTGGTCTGAGCCGCAGACGATCCGTGAACTCCATCTGGCCTTCGATACCGATTTCGATCATCCACTGGAGTCCGTGCTCATGACCCATCCCGAGCGCGTGGCTCCCTTCTGCGTCAAGCATGTTCGTGTGCTCGATGACGCCCAGCGCTGCGTCGCCGAGATGTCGGACAATCATCAATCAAAGTGCAAATTGAACTTTCAACCTCCGCTCTCGACCTCATCTCTCAACATCGAGGTCATCGAGACGCACGGCGCTCCCGCTGCCATCTTCGGCGTGGCCTGTTACGGATGAATTGCGAGCCACGACCTGTTGAGGATGTTGTTCTATGAACGTACCGACGAAGCCGATGACCGCGGGGCGCATGAGATGGTGGATCGTCGGGCTTCTGTTCGTCATCACCGTCATCAACTACGTCGATCGACAAAGCCTGTCGCTGCTTGCGCCGGATATTCAACGCTACCTGCGCATCGACGATCGGGTGTATGGGCATGTCGTCACCAGCTTTTTGCTCGCCTACACCGTGGCCTACATCTTTGCCGGCCGCGTCTGCGACTGGCTGGGCACGCGCAGGAGCATGGCGCTGTTCGTCGGCTGGTGGTCGTTTGCCGAGATGCTTCCACCCTTCGCCCGTTCCGGACTCTCCCTCGGCATGGGCCGCTTCATGCTGGGGCTGGGGGAGGCCGGCAACTACGTTGTCATTCCAAAGGCCGTACGCCAGTGGTTTCCGGCAGAAGAGAGGGCTCTTGCGATCGGCATCTGTACCTCCGGGGCGACGATCGGAGCGACCCTCGCTCCGCTCATCATTGCAACGGTGGCGAGCTCATCCGGATGGCAGGCAGTCTTTTTTGCGACGGGCATTGCCGGCCTCGTCTGGATCGTTCCCTGGCTTTGGATACATCACAGCAATCGTGCTGGTGCGCCGGAATCGTCTGCCGATCTCTCTCTGGAGGTCCCATCGAGCGACGAGCGCGCAGGCGTGTGGTCCAGCGTTCTTCACAATCACACCACCTGGATTTTGATGACGGCACGCTTCCTCACCGATCCCGTGTGGTATTTCTATCTCTTCTGGTATCCGAAGTATCTCTTCCAATACCGCCATCTGACGCTCACACAGGTTGCTCACAAGGCATGGCCGGTCTACCTTGCCGCCGACATCGGAACCCTCGTTGGAGGTCTGGCCTCAGGAATCCTCGTCCGCAAGGGATTGATCCCGCTCTCTGCGCGGAGGTGGGTCATGCTGATTTCAGCGTGCATCTTCCCTTTGAGTCCTCTGGCTGCGCTTCTTCACAATACGAACTCCGCAATCCTAATCGCTTCCTGCATCGCTTTCGCGCATATGGCCTGGCTGGTCTCGCTTACCGCGCTGATCGTCGATCTGTTTCCGTCATCGCAGGTGGCAACTGCCGCAGGAGTCATCGCCGGGGGCAGCGGGCTAGGCGGCATGGTTTCCACTGAAGTCATCTCATTCGTCATTGCCAGATCGAGCTTCACGCCAATCTTCCTTGCCATGGCTGTACTTCACCCGCTGGCGTTCCTTGTGGTCTCGAGGATTCGAAGAGACCCGGCGAAGAGGCCGCGAACCTCGGGCCGTTTGCTGGCTTCGCGGGGTTGAGGGGAGAGCACCTTCTATCGAGTGCCCGGATATCGCCATGCTTTTCTTCTTGACAGTCGTTTAGTTAACCGCTTAATGTAAATCGTCGAATCTACAAAGCTGCATATGGAGAGCCAAATGTTTCAGCAGTACATCGTAAAAAGAATTCTGATATTTCTGCTGTCCATGGTCGCCATGGCCGGTGTCTGCGCCGCACAGCAGGGCATGGGAAACATTACGGGGAGAGTCTATGACCAGGAGGGGAAGGTCATCTCGAACTCGAACGTTGAGATCAAGAACACGTTGACGGGCACGATCTTTCAGACGATCACAAATGGTTCCGGGCTCTTCAATTCGCCGTCCCTTATCTCCGGCCCCTATGACGTTGCCGCGACAGCGAAGGGATTTGGCCGTGCGGTCGTGAAAGATGTCATCGTTCAGGTGGGCAACACGAATCAGGTGGATCTGACGCTGGCGGTGGGAAGTGCCTCAGCGACGGTTACAGTCACCGCGCAATCGCCTGCACTCAACACCACAAGCGGAACAAACGGCGTTGTAGTCGATGAGGTCACGGTTCACGATTTGCCGCTCAATGGACGCAGCGCTCTTGCCCTTGCCACGCTCACGCCTGGCGTTATCACGGTTCAGGGACCGGTTGTGGAGGGCCTGGGGGATCGGGGTCAGGCGCTATCGCAGATGATGATTAACGGATCGCCGAATTCTTCGAATGGCAGCGTGCTCGACGGTCAAAATAATGTTCAGGGAACAACGACTGGTGAGATCGCGATCAACCCTACGGCAGATGCCGTCAAGGAATTCACGATTCAAAGCGGAGTCATGTCCGCGGAATATGGCTATACGCTCGGCGGCGTGGTCAGCATTGTTACCAGGTCCGGAACAGATCAGTATCACGGCAGCCTGTATGAGTTTTTGCGCAACGATGCCCTGGATGCGCGCAATTACTTCGCTGCTGAGGGTAAGCCCAAGCCCAAGTTTCGTTATGACCAATATGGCGGCACACTCGGAGGAAAGGTGCCTCGCGTGCCCGTGTTTCTCTTCGGCAATCTCGAGCATTACTACTATTTGAAGCAGGTTCCTGCCTATGCCTCTGTGCCTACGGCGGCACAGCGCGGCGGAGACTACTCGTCCCTGTTTGCCGCAAACGGAACGCTGATTTCTGTGTACGACCCTGCCACCACTGCCGTCAATCCGAGCGGTAATGGCTATGTTCGCGACAAGTTCCCTGACAATAAAATTCCCGTAGGCCGCCTGGATCCTGCCGCGGTCGCGATCCAGAATGCGTTTTATCCGCTTCCGAATAACGTCTCCGGACCCTATAACCCGGTGACGCAAAGCAACAACTTCCTCGGCGCGTCTCCCACGATTCTTTACATGACACAGTATTTTGTCCGTGCCGACAGCAACCTTACAGATCGCGATTCCATCTTCGGACGCTTCGCTCACTATGATTTTCAGACCGGACTCGCAAGCCTGTTGCTGGTTCCGGGTTCAACGAGCCGCAAGGATCACAACATTAATCGCAGTCTTACGCTGGGCTATATTCATATCTTTTCTCCATCGCTGATTAATGATGTGAGGCTCTCTGCCATTCGGAATACATTCACATTTCGTGCGGGAACCTACGGGGAAGACTGGCCGTCAAAACTTGGATTGCCCGACAGCGTTCCAAGCGACACGGTCCCGGTAGTCGGCAACGGCCTGCCGGCATTCAACGCAACGATTGGTAGTCGCTCTTACACGAATCCACAGTTAACCGACATATTGACGAAGACCCTTGGCCGCCATACCTTAAAGTTCGGAACCGACCTCCGCATTAACGAAGGGGGCAACACCCAGGAGAACTATCCGTCCGGAACCTTCTCGTTCTCTTCTACCCTGACGGGTAATCCCCAGAGTCAGAGTGGCACGGGAAACCTGTATGCTTCCTTCCTGCTTGGCCAGGTGAGTTCGGCCTCCATCGCGACGATTGCCCCAACCCTCGATCGCCAGAAGGCCCTAGCATTCTTTGTTCAGGATGACGCACGGCTCACGCACAGCCTTACGGTCAACGTAGGATTGCGCTACGAATACCAACAGATTCCTTATGAGCAAAATAATAAGTACAGCAACTTCAACCCATTTATCAAGAATCCGCTCAATGGCTTACTTGGTGCGATGACATATGCCGGCGACCCAGGCATCGGGCGCAATTTCCAGGAGGAGAACTATCTGGACTTCAGCCCGCGGGTTGGCTTTGCCTGGTCCTTTACGAGCGATGGAAAGAGCGTCCTGCGCGGGGGATATGGAATCTATCATCCGCAGGAGTACAACACGCTCTACACCGGCGATACGACGGGCTACAGCAACACGACGAGTTATGCTTCGGCAAATACCAACTTCGCTGCATTCCAGTTCAGTCAAGGACTTCCTTCTCCTCCGGTTCAACCGATTGGACGAGGCCTTGGGCCGAGCGCCTTTCTTGGATCCGGTGTTGCCTATACTTCCCCGTCCGCGGTCAGCCCCATGTCTCAACAGTGGAACCTGGCAATCGGACGCGAGCTTCCCGGCAGGACAGTCGTGCAGATAGCCTATGCCGGAAACCGTGGAACGCATCTGGTGCAGAACACCTTTCCTCTGAACCACCTTCCTTCTTCCGCTTACGCCCTTGGAACAGCGCTTCAGAATCAGGTGCCTAATCCGTATTTTGGGATTGTGCCTTCGACGACTTCGCTGGGCAAGGCGACGATCAGCAGAGCGCAGTCTCTGCTGCCGTATCCTTACTACACGACGATCGGAGTTCGCTTTCCCCATACCGGAAGCATGACTGCTCACTTTCTCGAGATCACGGCGCAGCGGCAAGCCGAAAAGAACCTCAGTATTCTCTTCAGCTACACCGCTGGAAAAATTATCGATGTGCCGATCGAGAGCTCGGGAACGGGAAGCGGATCAATTGCTCAGGATCCGGAAAATCTACGTGCAGAGCGCTCATTAGATACCTATGACATCGCACAGCGCGGCTCGTTGGCGGTGCTCTATAACCTTCCCTTCGGAATGGGACAGCACTTCTCAACCAGCAGGCGCTGGGTCGACCAGGTGATTGGTGGTTGGAAGGTCAACACCATTGGCGTGATCCAGGGCGGAAAGCCGTTGGCGATCTCCGGAGCCAACAATAACCTGGCTACCAGGCCTAACTTCGTTCCCGGAACGTCGGCAAAGCTCGACCATCCTACGCGTCAGAAATGGTTCAATACCGCGGCCTTCATCAACCCGCCGTCGTATACCTACGGCAATGTTCCGCGAACGCTTCCCAATGTGCGCAGCCCGAAGGCGGTGAATATCGATCTCTCCCTGTTCAAGGACTTTCATATCCACGACCGGGCCAGACTGCAATTCAGGGCTGAATCGTTCAACGTCTTCAACCATCCGAACTTCTCGTCTCCGAATACTTCGTTCTCGCCGGGATCGAATGGGCTGAACGCGAGCGGAACGTTCGGTGTGATCTCTTCGACGACGACGGATAACAGGGATATTCAACTTGCACTGAAGTTCATGTTCTAAGAGGTCTCTCCGTACCGCTTCGAGTGGTTACTTGCGCATGGTGATGGAGGGCGGCCTCCATCGCCATGTGCATTTTTCTTGTTATTGAGTGACAAGGAGAATTTGGACTGCGAAGTGACGTAACCAGCTACTGTTGTATTATGCAGACTCGCCGAGGGAGACCTGGGAAGGAAGGATAATTCGTTGTGGAGCGGTGTGTTCTTTGAAGCCGTCGATCAGCAGACGAGCAGCCTGCCTGCCTATCTCAACCGCGGGCACCGTGATAGTTGAGAGTCGTGGCTGCTGCGAACTCGCAAGAAATGAGTTACCGGCTCCGAGAACCGATAGATCCCCTGGAATGTCCAGTTGAAGCGCTCGGGCGGCTTGATAGACCTTGGTTGCTACATGATCGTCCGCGCAAAAGATTGCAGAAGGGCGCCCCTTCTCTTTCATCCAGGTTTTGAGCGTCGCGAGAACGACCGCATCGTCATAGTTGCTGTGTACATGCCGCAACCTGGATGTCTCGATCTTGTGCTGCCGTAAAGCCCGCCGAAAGCCCGACAGAAGGTGTCCGCTGATTGGACTGCGAGCCGATCCGGTGATGAGCGCGATGGAGGTGTGTCCCTTGGAGGTCAGATAGTCTACGGCCAGCTTCGCGGTGGCTTCATCGTTCACGCCGACATAGTCGATCTGCTGATCGCCGTAATATCCATTGACCATCACGAAGCGGGTATTGGTCGACTGCAGGTATCCAATCGTCGCGTTCATGTCGTCGGACGAGCACATGCGCGTGTTGACTGCAATCACTCCATCGACAAAACGGCTCTGCTGCAATTCGCTTTTGGTCAAACGCCCGGTGGATGCCTTGTGCGTATAGATCATGAGATGGTAGCCGAACTCCATGACGGAACTCTGGATGCCGGTCAACACGTCCGCGATAAATGGATTGTTGAAGATCGGTTCTCTCATGGGAACGACCAATCCCACGATCCGCGTGCTTCCCTCCGAGAGGGCTTTTGCAACCGCGCTCGGGGTATAGCCGATCTCTTTTGCGATCTGGAGTATCTTCTTGCGCTTTTGCGCCCCGACGCGACGCGTCTCCGGATCTCTTATGACCAGAGACACAGACGCGATCGATACATCAGCTCGCTCTGCGACATCATAAATAGTAGAACTCAATGCCGACGCCCCATCGCAATCAGAAGGTCTGCCCCTCTATGAATTCCAGTCAAGTCCACGCCAATCTGAATCATACGCGGATGCCGACATAAACCAAAGCTCAACCGGCGACAGCGAAAAGCTTTTGCGGCTGCATGAGTTTTTGATATTCGCAATCGTTCACGGGCAGGGGAAAAATCAAGGCTTTGATCCGACGGGCCTTCTTGACAGGGGGGCAAGGGGTATTTAATGTTGCCTCGCGGTAACGTAAACGTAAATCGGGTTTAATGAATAACGGATAGCGCAGTTGCCGGCTTGCTGCCCGATTGAATTGACCGTGCGAGATACGTTGCCGGGGCGTGAGATGACAGAACAAACGGGATCGAAACGAAGCGACAGCACCGGCCTCGCCGCGAAGGAGCTTCACCAGTTGCAGCTTCCGCTTGCTCCAGTTACGGAGACAGGCTCCGTCAAAGCCTGGGAGGAGTGCGTGGTGATGCGCTCTTATCTACCGGCTGTGCCGGACCCTAATCCGCTTTTTCTCGAAAAGCGCATCTATCAGGGAAGCAGCGGCCGGGTCTATCCTCTGCCGGTCATCGATCGCGTCGACACCGAGGCGCGAGAGCATGAGTGGAAGGCAGCTCACATCGAGAATGAATTTATCCGGCTGATGATTCTGCCGGAGATTGGCGGCCGCATCCATGTTGGCTACGACAAGCGCAACGGCTACGATTTTTTCTATCGCCAGAATGTGATTAAGCCCGCTCTGGTTGGCCTTGCGGGGCCGTGGCTCTCCGGGGGAGTCGAGTTCAACTGGCCGCAACATCACCGGCCGGCAACCTTTATGCCGGTAGAGGTGGCGATTGAGCGCGATCCGGATGGATCGGTCACGATCTGGTGCAGCGACCATGATCCCATGGCGCGGATGAAGGGGATGCACGGCGTATGCCTGCGGCCCGGCAAAGCGTATGTCGAACTTCGCGTCCGGCTCTACAACCGCACGCAGGATACCCAGACCTTTCTCTGGTGGGCGAACGTTGCGACGCGCGTCCATGAGAAGTACCAGTCGTTTTTCCCGAAGGATGTACGGTTCGTCGCCGATCATGCCAAGCGCGCGATCACGGAGTTTCCCCTGAGCAAGGGGAGTTACTACGGGGTGGATTACGGGCGGCGCGCTGGCGCTGGCGTTCCGGAGGAGGAAAAGCCGTCGTGCTTTGTGCCGGATGGATCGTATCCGCCGAACGATCTGAGTTGGTACGCGAACATCCCGGTGCCGACAAGCTACATGATTGCAAACTCAAAGGGGGACTTCTGCGGCGGATATGATCACAGGGCGAAGGCGGGGCTGGTGCATGTCGCCAATCACCATATCGCGCCGGGGAAGAAACAATGGACGTGGGGAAATCACGACTTCGGGTATGCGTGGGATCGAAGCCTTACCGACTCCGACGGGCCCTACATCGAACTGATGGCCGGCGTGTATACCGATAATCAGCCCGACTTCTCTTTCCTCGCACCCGGTGAAACGAAGACTTTTAGCCAGTACTGGTATCCGATCCGCGAGATCGGCGTGCCGGATGTTGCGAATCTCGATGCAGCCGTCCGCGTGGAAAGAGACAAAAGCAAGGTCATCGTCCACTTGGCTGTCACGCGCGAGATGCCCGTGGCGACGATGGCACTGAAGGCTGACGGGAAAGAGATTGCGTGTTGGAGGGGAGCGCTGAAGCCTGAGACTTCGTTGCGGCTTAAATCTGCCGTTGGCGAGGAGACGCAGAATATTGAGTTGCTGCTCAAGGCCGGTGAAGGCGCTGAGGAAGAGGTGATTCTTCGCCATGCGCCTGCGGAGGTGGTTGCCGCGCCAGATCCTGTGGTCGCGGTCGAACCCGGTCTGCCCGATAGTATCGAGTCCAGCGACGAACTCTACCTGATTGGACTCCATCTGGAACAGTACAGGCATGCGACGCGAACTCCGGAGTTGTACTGGTTGGAGGCTGTTCGCCGGGATGGAGGAGACAGCCGCTCGAATCACGCGCTGGGGCGGTGGAGCCTGAGGCGCGGCGAGTTTGCGGCGGCTGAACGATATCTTCGCGCCGCCATTGCGCGGATGACGGAGAGGAACCCGAATCCCTATGACGGCGAGCCGCACTACAACCTCGGGCTGACGCTGAACTACCAGGGGAGAGTCGCCGAAGCCTATGAGGCCTTCTACAAATCCACGTGGAATGCCGCGTGGCGAGGGCCGGCCTATCATCGCCTGGCAGAGATCGACTGCTGCCGTCGGCAGTGGGCGCAGGCACTCGATCATGCGGAGCGCTCTTTGCGCGCAGACGCGGACAACCTGAATGCGCACAATCTCAAGGCTGCCGTGCTGCGGCGGATCGGCAGGAGTGCCGAGGCCGAGGCATACATCGAGGCTACACGTCAGCTTGATCCTCTGGACACCTGGAGCCGGTATCTGGCCTTTGGAAGTGCGCCGCAGGATGGCCAGCAGCGGCTAGATCTGGCCTTCGATCTTTTGCGATGTAACTTCCTCGAAGAAGCTCTGAGTATTCTCTCGGCTGACTCCGTCGAGGCGAAGGATGGATCGTCTGCCATGCTGCTCTACGCATTGGCAGAAGTGTATGTTCGGCTGGGTCGCGAAGAGGATGGCGCGCAGAGTTATCGGCGAGCTGCCGAGGCGGATGAGACCTACGTGTTCCCCAACCGGCTTGAGGAGATTCTTCTGCTCGAGAGGGCGATGGAGCGGAATGCGGGGGATGCGCGGGCTCCATACTATCTGGGAAATTTGCTCTACGACAGGCGGCGACACGAAGAGGCCATAAAGCTCTGGGAGCGCGCCGCGGAGCTCGATCCTCGATTTCCCAGGGCATGGCGCAACCTGGGCTTTGCGTACTACAACGTGCGTGGCGATGCCGAGAAGGCGCGCGAAGCATTTGCTCGTGCACGCGCATGCGCACCGGGCGATGCACGCGTCGCGTATGAGCAGGACCAGTTGCTCAAGCGCACCGGCGAGCGCCCAGAGCGCCGCCTTGCGGCTCTGGAGCAGATATGGAAGATCGTAGCATCGCGGGACGATCTCTCCGTCGAACTGGCATCGCTCTACAATCAGGCGGGGCGGCCGGAGGATTCATTGCAGGTTCTGCTCTCGCGCAGGTTTCAGCCGTGGGAGGGCGGGGAAGGGCTGGTGCTGGAGCAGTATGTACGTGCCAATCTATTGCTCGGCCAGAAGGCGCTCGCGGACGGGGATGCGGCTACGGCGATTCGCAGATTTGAAGCGGCGTGGAACCTGCCTGAGAGCATCAGCGAGGCCAGGCATCTGCTGATGAACCTGAGCGTCATCGACTACTGGTTGGGAGTTGCGCATCAGGCAAACTGCGACAAAGCCCGGGCGATACTACATTGGGAGCGAGCCGCAAAGCAGCAGAGAGATTTTCAGCAGATGCAGGTTCAAGCCATCTCGGATAAGACCTACTGGAGTGCGCAGGCGCTGGTCCGTCTCGGGCAGGACGAAGAGGCAAAGCGGATCTTCCAGAAGATTTACGACTACTCG
>Ga0207705_10001293_pt1 | contig 20090 bp, 9 predicted proteins | sample KBSC13metaG_FD_184314 | JGI IMG/M metagenome (GOLD analysis project Ga0207705, IMG submission 184314) | Corn rhizosphere microbial communities from Kellogg Biological Station, Michigan, USA - KBS C1-3 metaG (SPAdes) (version 2) | ecosystem: Host-associated > Plants > Roots > Rhizosphere > Soil ... | reverse complement strand
GATAGGCACGGAAGAAGCCGTTCCAGGTGGCGGTGAACGCCGGCAGGTTGGTCTGCGTCCAGGTCGCGCCATTGTCCGTGGTGTACGAGGGCACCGAGTCTTGCGGTGCCCAGACCAGGTTGTTGCGGGACGTGACCGCCACGCTCTGCACCTGGCTCGAGCTCGCCGAGCCGCCGGTCGGCAGCGACGCGAACTGCGTCCAGGTATTGCCGGAGTCGCCGGACCAGAAGGCCTTGACGACGTGACCATTAGCATTGTCGACGCCGGTGGCCGCGATGTAGGTCGGATCGGCCCATGACATGTCGGCCGCATTGCCGCTGCTCCACCAGGGCATGGGGCTCTTCGTCGGCCGCGTCGTGAGGTCCGAGATGACCCACGTGCCGATGTCGCCCGCGCTGTTGATCAGCTTGTACGCCGCACCGGCCGGGGCCGCGGCGGCGAACAGCGTGGCGGTCTCTTCCAGGTTGTCGACCTTGGGACTCCAGGTCGGCGTGGCCGAGGAGGCGTTCGTGGTTTCGCAGATGCCGCCGCCGTGGATGTGCATGATGTGGTCGCGGTTCGCCGGGTCGATCGTGACGCCCTCGATCCAGCCGACGCAGGTGTCGCTGGTGTGCGGCATGCCCGCCTCGATCTCGTGCCAGGTGGCGCCAGCGTCGTCGGACACCTGGATTTGCTTGCTGCTGTCGGCCCAGCCGGTCATGCCCACCGCGATGCGAGTGGTCGAGCCGCTGCCGTTGATCGACAGGCCGCCGACGCCCATGGCGGTCGTGCTCAGCAGCTGCGTCCAGGTTTCGCCGTTGGCCCCGCCGCCGAACTTGTAGACATAGCCGGGACCGGGCCTGCCCTGGCCGCCGGTCTGGTTGAACGCCATGTAGAAATAGCCGTCGGCGGCGCGCACGACGTGCGGGATGTAGTAGCCGGACACCGCGGCCGGCACCGATACCGGCGTCCACGTCGCACCGCCATTGGTGGACTTGTACAGCGTGGAGGCCAGGCCCGCCGCCTGGGCGTAGTCGGGGTTGACGGTGGCCCACATGACCCAGGTCTGCGTTCCCGTCCCCCGGTTCGGGGTATCGAACACGACCTGCTGGGTGCCGTACACCTGGCCGCCGTTGGTCAGCCTGATGCTCGAGAAGCTCGTGACCTGGGCCCAGGTGTGGCCCGAGTCCGTGCTCTTCCACAGGCCGTCCTGGCGCGTGGCATAGTACATGATCGACGGCAGTTGCGGGTCGATCGACAGGCGTTCGCCGTAGGCCCGGCCGTCATCGTTGCCCCCGACCGCGAACGGCAGGTCGTAGTGCGTCCAGCTGGTGCCGCGGTCACTGGAGATATAGATCCGGCCGTTCTGAGCCGGGTACTGCGTCGCGGTGTCGCCGGTGACCATGTAGACGAGCTGGTCGTTGTTCGGGTCGAGGGCCAGGCTTTCCACGCCGTGGAATTGACCTTCGCTGGGGCCCCAACCGAGGCCGTCGGTGATCGGCGTCCACGTCGCACTGGTGGCGTCCCAGCGGTAGGCGCCGCCGACGTCGGTGCGTGCGTACAGCAGGCTCGAATTGACCGGGTGATAGATCAGGCCGGTGACATAGCCGCCGCCGCCCCACTTCACGGCCGACCAGCTCGTGGCCGAGCCGGTGGTCGCGGCGAGAGCCGGCGCCTGGGTGCCCGTCGCGCCCGGGGTCGTGCTGCCGCCGCTGCAGCCGGCAAGAATGCCGGCGACCAGTGCCGGGATGACGAGGTTGTATTTCCGATTCATAAATTTCCTTTAAAAGGATGGTTGGCTTGACCGTTTCCGGTCCAGAACGTAGCTCCACCGCGCAGCGCGCTTCCGGTTGCTGGGGCCGTCGCGGGATTCCGTGATGATGTATTCGCACCACCTTCGGCGACGGCATGTCTCATGCACCGACATTTTTATACTTTCAAGATTAACGTTACATTTAGTGAACATTAATTTAGGTTAATAGATTCTAATATTCACTATTGCCTTACGTCAATAAATCTGCATTACAGAAAATTTAGATCCGGCGAAAGTCCATCCAGGGCATGGCGCCCGTACGCTTGGAGAGGGATGCGGCTGCGATACCGCGTGTCGGAAGAAACAGGCCCCCGGTACACAGGCACGGACGGTATCCGCACCCATGGGGACACGGTCGTCATCGCCGGCGAAGCAAATAAAAAACCGCTGCGGCCCCTTCCGGCGCCGTAGCGGTCATTCCTTACGTCAAGGACGAACTACTCAGTTGCTGTACTGGATACCGCGAGCCGCGCCGTTGAGGTAGATACGGCCGTACGTATTCCAGTCGGCCGCCATCACGCTGGAGCCGCCGAACTGGTGCATGTCATCGTTCCAGCGCGTCCAGGTCGCACCGCCGTCGTCCGAGTGGAAGATGCCCCACTGGCCGTTCATCGTACCTTCGACGTAGACCGCGGCGGAGTACGGCGAACCGGTCAGTGCCTTGCCCAAAGCGATCTTGGTGGCGCCCGACGTGCCGTTGGCGGACGCAAAGGCGCTGAGCTTCGTCCAGGTCGCGCCCGAGTCGGTCGAGTGGTACACGGCATTGCCGTCGGCCAGCCACAGGTCGCCCTCGGCGTTCGCGTTGACCACCATCGACGTACTCCCCCAGGAATTCTTGGCGAAGTTCGCGTTCACCGAGCCCTGGCTCAGCGTGAAGTTGTGGCCGCCATCAGTCGAGACGTAGACCGCGCTGGCGTAATTGCCCCACGTCGCGCCGCCCGAATCATAGGCGTACACCTTGTTCGCGTTCTTGCGGTCCGCGACCACGCGATAGGCACGATAGAAGCCGTTCCAGGTCTCGTGGAAGGCCGGCAGGTTGGTCGAGGTCCAGCTCGAGCCACTGTTCGTGCTGTATGACGGCACCGAATCCGGCGTTGCCCAGATCACGTTGTTACGCGATGGGACCGCAATGCTCTGCACGTCGCTCCCGTTCGCCGAGCCGGTCGGCAACGACGTGAACTGCGTCCACGTGTTACCGCTGTCGCCCGACCAGAAGGCCTTGATGGCGGAACCGTTGGCATTGTCGACGCCAGAGGCGGCGATGTAGGTCGGATCGGCCCACGACATGTCGGCCGCATTGCCGCTGCTCCAACGGTTCATCGGGGTCTTCGTCGGCCGGGTCGTGAGATCCGTAGTAACCCAGGTGCCGATGTCGCCCGCGCTGTTGACGTACTTGTATGACGCGCCCGGCGGTGCGGTCACCAGGGACAGGGTGACGGTCTCTTCGAGGTTATTGTTCTTCGTGCTCCAGGTCGGCGTGCTCGACGAGGCGTTCGTCGTTTCGCAGATGCCGCCGCCAGTGGTGTGCATGATGTGGTCACGGTTCGCCGGGTCGATCGTGACGCCCTCGATCCAACCCTGGCACGTGTCGCTGGTGTGCGGCATGCCCGCCTCGATTTCGCGCCAGGTATTGCCGCTGTCGTCGGACAGCTGGACCTGCTTGCTGGAGTCGCTCCAGCCGGTCATGCCCAGCGCGATGCGTGCCGTGGAACCGGAACCGGAAATCGACAGGCCGCCGAAGCCGACGGTGGTCGAGCTCTTGAGCTGGGTCCAGCTGCCGTTGAAGACGGTGGCGCCGAACTTGTAGAAATAGCTGGGGCCGCCGATGCCCTGGCCGACGCCCTGGTTGAACACCATGTAGAAGTAGCCGTCGTTCGTGCGCACGACGTGCGGGATGTAGTAGCCCGACACGTTGGACGGCACCGTCACGGGCGTCCACGTCGCACCGCCATTGGTGGACTTGTACAGGTTCGAGGTCAGGCCCGCCGCCTGGGCGTAGTCCGGAGCGACCGTCGCCCACATGATCCAGGTCGGCTGGCCGGCACCCTTGGTCGACGTGTCGAAGATGACCTGCTCGACGCCCACCATGCTGCCGCTGCTGGCGACCGTGGACGACAGGCCCGTCACCTGCGCCCAGGTGTGGCCCGAGTCCGTACTCTTCCACAAGCCGGCCGTGTGCGAGCCGTAGAACAGCGTCGTCGGGTTGTTCGGATCGACCGCGAGGCGTTCGCCGGTGCCCCGGCCGTTGGCATTGCCGTTGACCGGGAACGGCACGTCATAGTGCGTCCAGGTGGTGCCGCGATCGCTCGAGATATAGATGCGGCCGTGGGAACTCGAGTCGAGCGACTGCCCGGTCATCATGTAGACGAGCTGGTCGTTGTTCGGGTCGAGCGCCAGGCTTTCGACGCCGTGATACCCGCCCTCGCCGTCGCCGAAGCCGATGCCGTCGGTGATCGGCGTCCACGTCGAGTTGGTCGTGTTCCAGCGGTAGGCGCCGCCCACGTCGGTGCGTGTGTACAGCAGGGCCGTATTGGTCGGGTGGTAGATCATGCCGGTGACATAGCCGCCGCCGCCCCATTTCGCGGCCGTCCAGCTGGTGGCCGAGCCGGTGGTGGCCGCGAGGGCCGGGGCAGTGCCGCCCGTCGCGCCGGGCGTCGTGTTGCCGCCGCTGCAGCCGGCGAGAATGCCCGCGACCAGTGCCGGGATGATCAAGATGCGCTTCTGTTGCATGGTGTCTCCTCTAAAAAGGATTGTTTGTTGCTCCAGGATGGGAACGTAGCCCCACCACGCTGGCGTGCCGCCATGCCAACTGCGCTGGCGTGCTTGTTATCGTCGGGACCGTCGCGGTGCTCCGCAACGATGTCTTCCATCACCTCCGGCGACAACGTGCCCGAGGCACCGACGTTTTTTATATATTTAAAGCTTAACGCTAATCTGAAGAAATTAACACACATTAATGAAAATTAATGTTCACAATTTCTCACCATAAACGACTCAAGACGCAAGGAAACACAGGCGCAGGCGGACGCCATGCCTGGGCACGGTCCTGCGGGTCGTCGTTATCTGGAGATGGCGTCGCGCTGCCGCTTGCGACGCCCAATGAAAGACCGCTGCGGTGCCATTCCGGCACCGCAGCGGTGTTGGCTAGATCACGAACACTGCTCAGTTCGTGTAGATCACGCCGCGGGCCTCGCCGCTGAAGTAGATGCGACCGTAGGTGTTCCAATCGCCCGCCATGTGGCCGATGCCGCCGAACTGGTGTGCGTCATCGTTGAAGCGCGTCCACGATGCCCCGCCATTGTCGGAGCGGTACACGCCCCACTGGCCGTTGATCACCCCGGTCACATAGATCGCGGCCGGGTACTGCGCATTCTTCGCGGCCTTGCCCAGCGCCACGATGCTGGCGCCCTGCACGTACGGCCACGCCCAGGTCTGGCGGTCGCCCCACACCGACGCGAAGATGTTGAGCTTGGTCCAGGTCGCACCCGAGTCGACCGAGTGATACACGTCGTTGCCGTCGGCCAGCCAGATGTCGCCTTCGACGTTCGGGTTGACCTCCATCGACGTGGCGCCCCACGGATTGGCGCGCAGGTTGGCGTTGACCGAACCCTGGCTCAAGGTGAACGTATGGCCGGCGTCGGTCGATACGTAGACCAGGCCCGGCGTACCCCACCATGCGCCGCCCGAATCATAGGCATAGACCTTGTTCGGGTTCTTGCGGTCGACCTTCAGGCGGTAGCTGCGCGGAACCCCGTTGATCACGGTCAGTGCGGGCAGGTTGGTCGCCGTCCAGGTGGCGCCGTTGTTGGTGGTGTACGACGGGACCGAATCCGGCGGAGCCCAGATCACGTTGTTGCGTGAGGTGACCGCGACGTTGGACACCGCATCCGTATTGGTCGCGGCGCCGGCCGGCAGGCTGGCGAACTTCGTCCAGGTCGTGCCGCCGTCGCCGGACCAGAAGCCGACGCCGACAGCGCCACCGGCATTGTCGACGCCGGCCGCCGCGATGTACTGGGGATCGTTCCACGCCATGTCGGCCGAATTGCCGCTGCTCCAGGTGCTCAGCGGGCCCTTCGTCGGGCGGGTCGTGACGTTCGTGTCGACCCAGGTGCCGATGTCGCCGGCGCTGTTGATGTACTTGTACGTGGCGCCGGCCGGCGGCGTGGCAAGGGACAGCGTGGCGGTTTCCTCGAGATTCTTGACCTTCGGGCTCCAGGTCGGCGTGCTCGACGAGGCGTTCGTCGTTTCGCAGATGCCGCCGCCATGGATGTGCATGATGTGGTCGCGGTTCGCCGGGTCGATCGTGACGCCCTCGATCCAGCCGACGCAGGAGTCGCTCGTGTGCGGCATGCCGGCCTCGATTTCATGCCAGGTGTTGCCGCTGTCGTCGGACAGCTGGATCTGCTTGCTCGTGTCGCTCCAGCCGGTCATGCCCAGTGCGATACGGGCGGTCGAGCCGCTGCCTGAAACCGACAGGCCGCCGAAGCCATTGCTCGTCGAGCTCTTGAGCTGGGTCCAGCTGCCGTTGAACACGGTGGCGCCGAACTTGTAGAGGTAGCTGGGGCCGTTGATGCCCTGGCCGACGCCCTGGTTGAACACCATGTAGAAGTAGCCGTCGGCGGTACGCACAACGTGCGGGATATAGTAGCCGGTCACCTCGGTCGGCACCGTGACGGGCGTCCACGTCGCGCCGGCGTCGCCGGACTTGTACAGCGTAGACGTCAGGCCCGCCGCCTGGGCGTAGTCCGGGGCGATTGTGGCCCATAAGGTCGAGGTCGGCTGGCCGGATCCCTTGGTCGAGGTGTCGAAAACGACCTGCTCGACGCCGATCGGGGAGCTGCCGCCGTCGATCGTCGTGGACGACAGGCTCGTCACCTGCGCCCAGGTATGGCCCGAATCCGTGCTCTTCCACAGGCCGGCCGTGCGCGAGCCGAAGAACAGCGTCGACGGATTGTTCGGGTCGACGGCGAGGCGTTCGCCGGTGCCGCGGCCGTTGTCGTTGCCGCCGACCGGGAACGGCAGGTCGTAGTGCGTCCAGGTGGTGCCGCGGTCGCTCGAGATGTAAATACGGCCGTTGGCATTCCCATTCACGGTAACGCCCGTCATCATGTACACGAGCTGGTCGTTGTTCGGGTCGAGCGCCAGGCTTTCGACGCCGTGGTAGGTACCTTCGCCGCCGCCGAAGCCGAGACCGTCCGTGATGGGGGTCCACGACGACGTGGTCGCGTTCCAGCGATAGGCGCCGCCGACGTCGGTGCGTGCGTACAGCAGGGTCGCATTGGTCGGGTGGTAGATGACACCGGTGACATAGCCGCCGCCGCCCCATACCGCGCTCGTCCAGGTCGTGACCGAGCCGTTATTGGCCGCCAGGACCGAAGCGGCACTGCCCGACGCATCGGGGGCCGTGGCGCCACCGCTGCAGCCGGCCAGGATGCCGGCAACCAGGGCCGGGATAACCAGGTTGAATTTCCTCTTCACGCATGTCTCCTCAAGAAAGGTTCGATCGCTTGTCTCGCGATACGGCAGCATTAACGTAATATTTTGTTAGAATTAATGCAGCTGAACGCAGTCTAATCCTCACTATTTCTCACTGTCAATAGGATTCGCGCATAACTGTAATCACACGCTGAAATATCTTGCAGGCGCGATGACGACCGCGCACAGGCCGGGAACGGCCGCGTGCAGGACAGGTCGTGCGGGCAGGAAGGGGACGCGGCGGCAGGGCTGGCTGCGGCCAGCCTTGCGCAATGGAAGAGTTGCTTACTGAATGATGAGCTTGCGATAGCGCAGCCATTCCTCGACGCGCTTCGGCCAGTTCGAAGCATTGCCCTGGCCGGTATTCATCGCCATGCCGTGGCCGCCCCGCTCGAAGAACGCCAACTCCGCCGGCACGTGCGCGCGAGTCAGCGCCTGGAAGAACAGGATGCTGTTCTCGATCGGCACGGCGCCATCGTCCTGCGAATGGAACAGGAATGTGGGCGGCGTGTCGGGCGTCACCTGCTTCTCGACCGACATCAGCCGGACGAGTTCGGGCGACGGATGGTCGCCCAGCAGGAAGTGGCGCGAGCCCATGTGCGCTGCCGGCGGTTCCATCGTGATCACCGGGTACGCCAGGATCGCGAAGTCGGGACGCCCGCTGACGGCATCGAGCGGCGCGCCCGTGCGGCCGGCCGGCAGGTCGTACAGGGTGGCCGCGCTGGCCGCCAGGTGGCCGCCAGCCGAGCTGCCCATGACACCGATGCGGTCGGGGGCGACGCCGTATTTCGCCGCCTGCGCGCGCACCGTGCGGATCGCGCGCAGCACGTCCTGCAGCGGCGCCGGATGGCCATAATCGCCGAGGCGGGACTTGAGCACGAACGCGGTGACGCCGAGGGTCGACAGCCACTGCGCATACTGCTGCCCTTCGCGCACGGACGACAGGAATTCGTAGCCGCCGCCCGGGCAGATGACGACGGCGGTGTGGGCGGCCCGGTCGACGGCGGCGGGATACACGGTCAGCGTCGGCTGCGAGACATGACTGATGAGTTCCCCGTTATGACGCTCCGGCTCTGGATTCGCCCGCGCATTCGGTACGCCTTCCGGCCACAACGTGATGACCTCGGTCTGTGCCTGCGCACTGGCGGCGATGACGAGGAGGAGTGAAAAAAGCAGTTTTCGCATAATGGTTCTCGATTCTCGATTCTCGATTTCGATTCTCTTGTCGATGATGGTTGGCACGCCGCTGGCTCGGGCAAAAAAAAGGGGCGAGCCAGGCTCGCCCCAAATCTGCCTATTAAGCAGAGGAGATAAACTGCGTGCTACCGATTGATCTGTGCGTCCTGTCCCCGCATCGACCCACAGGATGCCCCTCCCGTTGACCCTCACTGGAGTGCACTGCGGAGACATAATTAACGAATTATTCTTTGCGAGTTAATTTAGATGAACGAAGTGTAATCGTTAATGTTTTCCAGTGTCAATGATATTTACGATCGTAGGTGCGAAGAAAAGACGCGACGGTTACCGAATGATGCGCTTGCGATAGCAAAGCCCTTCCTCGACGCGCTTTGCCGCCAGGAGCGAGCGTCGCAACCGCAGCGGCGGAACCTCTTGCGGCCTGTGTTGCCGGCCGCAAGAGGCCCGTCGTCGTCAGAACGAGTACCGCATTTGCGCGGTGTAGCGCGGGCCGGTCACATAAGCGCCGCGGACCTTCATGCCGATGCCTTGTTGCATCAACTGCGTGTACATCGCGTTGTTCAGGTTCTGCGCCTCGAGGCCGAACGTCAGGTTCTCGGTGATCTTGTAGAAGAACGATGCATCGACCTGGCCGTAGGCATCCGACCAGGTCGGCAACGCGTAGTTCACGTTGTGCTGGCCGAAGGTCGGGCTGTCCGGATTGGTATCCGTGCCATCGGTGCCGCTGGTGCCGTTGGCATTGACCGCCTGCAGCGATTTCGAACGCCAGCTGTACGCCACCCGCGCCGAAATCGGGCCACGGTCGTACAGCAGGGCCAGGTTGTACGCATTCTTCGACAGCCCGTTCAGGGGCAGGTTGCCGAAGGTCTTGCCGTCGACGTCGCAACCGTTCAGGTTCAGGTTCAGGTTGTCGGCACCGCTGCCGCCCGAGCAGTACACCTGGTACACCGGGTGGTACAGGCTCAGGTGGCTGTCCACGTACGTGTAGTTCGCCTGCACGCCGAATCCGGCCAGCCAGCCCGGCAATTTATCGAAGTACTGCTGGTAGGCCAGTTCGATACCCCTGGCCGTACCGTTCGCACCGTTGACCGGCCCCGTCGTGACGAAGTTGTTCAGGTTGCCGTTCACGTCCGGCAGCGCGAAGTTGTAGCTCTGGTTGATGATGACGTCGCTGAGCTTCTTGTGGAACAGAGCGGCCGTGAACGAACCCGTCGGCGCGAAATACCACTCGGCCGTCAGGTCGGCCTGCTTGGCCATGGTCGGCCGCAGCATCGGATTGCCGCTGCCCGTGCCGGTCAGGCTGACGCTATTGACGTTGACGACGCTGCCGACAGTGGTCTGGCTGGTCGCTTCCGACAGGTTCGTATATGCCTGCAGCTGCGAGAAATCCGGACGCGACATCGCCTTGCCGTAGGCGAAGCGGAATTGCAGCTTGTCCGTCGCCTTCATGCGCAGGTTCAGCGTGGGCAGCACATTGCCATATGAATTGTCGAAGTCCTGCGCCTGCTGGAAGTTCGGGATGTTCGGGATCGGCGTACCGGTCACGGTGGCGCCGGCCGGGATGTTCGGCGCAGTGAAGCTGAACACCGTATAGCCGTGCGCGACCATGTTCGTCTTCACGTAGCGCACGCCGATATTGCCGTCGATCGGATACTTCAGGTCGTCGAAACCGAAGCGCAACTGGGTGTAGAACGCCTTGGTACGCTCCTGCTGGTCGTTGGTGCCCGACGGATCGGTGCCGAACGTGGCGGGACTCCACGCGCCGCAGCTTGCCAGCGTGCCCCCGCTGCGTTCCGCGCACAGCACGTTGTAGTACTGGTGCAGCTGCTCGTAGGTGCCCGGATAGCCGTCGGCCAGCGACACGTCTGGAAACACCACGGCCGGCACCGACGCGCTGCCATTGAAGAAGTTGGGGAACGTGTTCAGGTGCGTGCCGCCGGAGAAGCGCGGATCACCCAGGGAGGCCAGTTGGCTCAGCGGCTGCCACGAACCGACCGGTCCGACCTGCCACGGCTGCGTGATCGCCGCCCAGTTGTAACCCGGAACCGAGTTGATCGTGGTCGCATCGCGGTCGTTCAGGCGCACGCCGAAACGCACGTCACGCAGGATCGGATGGTCGAACTCGTACTTGGCGTCTGCCCTCCATGCCTTCTCGTTGGCGACGCTCGCATCCTGGTGCTCCATCGTGAAGCCCCAGTAATAATTGTTCGGATTGGCCATGAACGCGCGGTCGGCATCGTCGAACGCCAGCGTGACCGGCGTCGTGGCCATGTTCATGTTCAGTTTCGGAAGCTCCAGGCCGGTGGCGACCGTCGAGTCGAAGCTGCCGGTGGTGGCACGGATCTTCTGCAGGTCGGTCGAGAAGCTCCACTGGCTGTTCAGGCGCCAGCGCAGGTTCCACGAGATGTCGGTCGTGGACGACTTGCGGGTCGAGGTACGGGTGTCGTCGTTGAAGTTGACGCCGCCGTCGGCCGGATCGGTGAGCACGCCGCTGACCAGGGCCCCCTTGGGATCGTAGACACCATTCGCAACCTGGAGGTTGTACGGGCTGGCCTGGCTGAAGATCGCCTGCTCGTCCCACTTCATCCTGTAGCGCGACTTGAAGTAGCTCAGCGAGGTCTGGACCGAGCTGCTCGGCTTCCACTGGAATGCGGCATAGGCACCGTCGCGCTTGCGGTCGAATTCGAGCGAACGGAAGCTCGCGGCGTTCGGCACCCAGACGGTCTGGCCGGGAGTGATGTCGGTACGCGGATAATAGGGCGAGACCTGGAAGGCGTCGGTGCGGGTGCCGCTCTCCGACGTGGCCAGGTCCAACAGGGCGCCGAATTCGCCGAACCGGGTCTTCCAGCGGTCGGAGTACAGCAGGGAGTACGACGGCTGCGGCTTGCCCTTCTTCAGCGTGGAATAGGTATCCTGCGCGGACATGGCGAACTTGCGGCCCTTGGAGTCGAACGGCATCAGGGTACGCAGATTGATCAGGCCGGAAATGCCGCCCTCGATCTGTTCCGCCGACGGGTTCTTGTAGACGTCGACGCCGGCCATCAACTCGGGCGGCACGTCTTCGAAGTTGAGGGCGCGGCCGCCGTTCGCGGAGAACGAATCGCGGCCATTGAGTTCGGAACGCACATAGCTCAGGCCGCGGACCATCACGCCCGAGCCTTCGACCGAATAGTGCTCCGGATCGCCCTTGGCCATCGTGCGGTCGATGGTCACGCCGACCACGCGCTGCAGCACCTCGGTGACCGAACGGTCGGGCAGCTTGCCCATGTCGTCGGCGACGACCGAATCGACGACCTCGTCCGCGTTCTGCTTGATCTTCTGGGCATTTTCCAGCGAAGCGCGCTGGCCCACGACGACCACGGTCGCCGCGCCGTTATCGGAGGCGGGGGTGGTTTGTGCACATGCCGTGCCGCTGGCCATCAGCATGAATTGGGCAACGCCGATGGCGATTGCGGTCTTGTTAAACTTTGTCATTTCGTCTCCTTGGTTGAAAAGCCTGCGATACGCATGCATCCGCATCGATCGCACCGACTCTCTCTCCAACCTTGGTCTTGCCGGTCAAGCTTGCCGCACGACTCCACTCTGAGGCGATTCCCGTACGGCGTGGCAAGCTGCGCTTTCAATCCGGCGTGGCGACGCTTTCGCACGGCCGTGCGTGACAACGCATCGACCTTAACGATTCCGCCGACCCTGGATTAACTTTGCATTAATTTAGTCTATGCTCAGCTATTAACCGAAGTCAACAAAAATGGATAGTTTTAGCGAGTATTTACATATGCGTAAATACGGAAAATGTCACTGTGGCGCGACACGTCGTAAGCTGGGAAGTCAGAAAACATCGCCTATGTGGCGAAATTGCCGCAGTAGAAACATGACTCGCAGACGCGCGGCCTGGTCCGCAACGCGCCGCCGGGCAGATTACGAAATGTTAATGTGTATTAACTAGTGGGGTACTCGGCCGGCCTTGGCACGATCGCAAGCACCGCGCCGAAGGCGTGCGGGCTAGACTTGCCGGCAACTTGTCTCAATGCGTGCGGGGTGGAATCGCGTCGCCGCGCGCGGCAGCGACAAGGCGCTGCATCGTCGCCTGCACAGGGATGCGGTCATCGTGCCAATAGGCGCTGATGGCCTCCCGCATCACGTCCTCGATGGCGGGCGGCAGGGACATCGACACGCTGGGCACCAGCGTGCCCGCGCGCGCGGCGGCATCGAACGCGGCGCCCGATTGCCTGCCGCAGCGGTCGAAGCGCGTGAGGTCCACGCCCAGGCGCACCGGAATCGAACCCTTGTCCAGGTTGAATTCTTCCTGCACGGCCGGCGACAGCAGAGCCGCCGCAAAGTCCTTCTGCGCCTTGACCCCGGCCGCGCTCTTGACCTTGAACAGCGCGAACGAGTCGACGGCGAACGAATACGCCTTCGTCGTACCGGGCGCGGGCACGCAGGAAAACTCCAGGCCGGCGTCTTTTTGCGCCGCCAGGAACACGGGCTTGGCCCAGTCGCCCATGAACTGCATGCCGGCCTGCCCTTTCACCAGCATCGAGGATGCCAGTATCCAGTCGCGGCCCATCACCGTCGGGCCCGCATAGGCCTTGATACGCCGGAAGGTCTGGAGGACCTGCGCCATGACCGGACCGGCGAGGACATCGGGATCCAGCGCCACGAAGGCCTTGCGATAGAAGTCGGGGCCGCCCACGCCGAGCGCAACGTTTTCGAACAGGACGAAATCCTGCCAGGGTTGGCCGCCATGGGCGACAGCCACGTAACCGGCCCGTTTCATCGCCTCGGCCGTCGCAAAGAATTCATCCCAGGTCGTCGGCACGCGCGCGTTGGCCTGCCGGAGCACACGCATGTTGATCCAGAGCCAGTTGATGCGGTGGACGTTGGCGGGAACGGCAACGTAGCTGCCCTTGTATTTCATGGCGTCGCTGACGGCCTTGGGAAGAACCGCGTCCCAGTGTTCGGCACGCGCCACGTCGTCGACATTGGCGAGGACGCCTTTGCGCGCCCATTGTTGGATGACCGGGGTCTTGATCTGGGCCGCCGTCGGCGGATTGCCCGACAGGACGCGCGAGCGCAGCAACGTGAGCGGAACGCCGTTGCCGTCGGCGGACAGGACGAAATCCTTCCAGGTATGACCGTCGCGCTGCATTGCCGCCTTCAGGACCTGCGCCGCCTTGGCGTCGTCGCCCACGTCCCAGAAGTGGAGCACTTCGAGCTCGCCCGCGTGCGCGGTCGCGGCCAACGATGCGGTGACGAGCGCCATGGCGGCGCACCATCCGGACGGATTTCGAATGGAGAGATATGCCATGGCTTGCTACTCCTGAACTGATGGTCGACATATTAGCGCGAGTTATGTACAGTGAGCAAGAAATGGTGCGTGCCGGCTTTTCGGTTGGACCATTCTCCGTTAATATCGTGACATGCAGCTCCTACTAGCCGAAGACGACCCCATACTTGCCAACGGATTGACCGCCCAATTGAACGGCGCGGGCTTTACCGTCGAGCATGCCCCGAATGGCCCGGTGGCGGAATTCCTCCTTTCCCGGCAAAACTTCGATATCGCCATCATCGACCTGGGCCTGCCCATGATCGACGGACTCACGGTACTCAAGAAGTTGCGCGCGACCCGGCCCAACCTTCCCGTGGTCGTGCTCACGGCACTCGACAAGCTCGACAGCCGCCTGGCGGGGCTGAATGCCGGCGCGGACGACTACATGACCAAGCCGTTCGACTTCCCGGAACTGGAAGCACGCCTGCGTGCCGTGCTGCGGCGCTCCCGGGCGGCGGCGCCCGCGAATGGCGACGTGGGCGTGGCGGGCCTGAATTTCGACCGCGCCGCACGGCGGGCGGTGATCCATGGCGATCCGGTCGAGCTCAGCCCGCGCGAGGCGACGCTGCTCGAACTCCTGTTGCTCCATGCCGACAAGGTCGTCACGAAGGAGCAGATCGCCGCCGCCTGGACCGAGGACGGGACCGAGGTCGGCGGAGGCAACACCGCGGAAGTGCATATCCACCGTCTGCGCCGCAAGCTGGAAGGATCGGGAATCGAAATCCGCACCGTCCGCGGGCTCGGATACCTGCTGGCCGCCGAGCGCTCCGATGGACGACCGGGCTGAACGGGGCATACCGCACCGGTTCCGCATCACGCCCCGCAACCATTCGCTGCGCCGCCAGCTGGTCATCTGGGTGTTGTTGCCCCAGCTGGTCCTCTGGTTCGCCGGCGGCATCGCGACTTACCGCCTTGCGGTCCGGTACGTCAACCAGGCTGCCGACGCGACGCTGTCCCAGGCCACGCGCGCCCTGGCGCGGCGCGTCAAGCCGATCGGCAACGGCCTGCTGATCGACTTTCCCCGCGCGGCACAGGAGGTCCTCGAAACCGACCCCAACGACCGCCTGTTCTACATGGTCAGTACGCCGCCCGGCGAATTCATCCTTGGCAACAACAGCATTCCGATGCCGCCCAGGGAGATGCTGCCGCGCCTGAACGATCCGTACTTCTACGACGGCGAAATCCTGTCGCCCGACACCGCCGGGCAACACGGGGCCGCCCAGCACGTCAAGGTCAGGATCGCCGCGCTGTACCTGCCGTATAGCGCCGAGGAAGGCAAGCAGCAATGGATGCTGGTCCAGGTCGCGCGCAACATGGCGCATCGCGAAGACATCTTCAAGATGATCCTGATGGACACCCTGCTCCCGCTGTCCGCCCTGATCCCGTTGATGACCATCATCGTCTGGTTCGGCACGGGCGCCGGACTGGCGCCGCTGCTGCGCCTGCGCAAGGAAGTGGAAGGTCGCTCGCCGATCGACCTGGCGCCGCTGCAGATCGAATCGGCGCCGCAGGAAGTCCGCTCCCTGGTCCGGGCATTGAACGAACTCCTGGCCTCGGTGCGCCAGAACGTCAACGCGCAGAAGCGCTTCATCGCCGATGCGGCGCACCAGCTGCGCACGCCGCTCGCGGGATTGAAAAGCCAGACGGCGCTGGCGATCAACCTGACCGACGATCCGGCGCTGATCGACAGGCTGAAACTGGTCGACCAGAGCGCCGCCCGTGGCGCCCACCTGATCAACCAGTTGCTCATGCTGGCGCGCGCCGACCCCGAGGCCGTGGCGGTGTCCGACATGGTGCCGCTGAACGTGCGCGCCTTCGTCCAGGACATCGTCGCCGAATTCGTACCGCGCGCGATGCGCGCCCAGGTCGACCTGGGCATGGACGACGACGCCCTGCCCGACGGACAAGCGCCGGAGGGGCGCCTCCCGCTGCAGATCAGGGCGCATGCCCTGTTGCTGCGGGAAGCGCTGACGAACGTGATCGACAACGCCATCAAATACACCGGCCGCGGCGGCGAGATCACCGTCCGCATCCAGCCGGACGACACTCACGTGCGCATCATCATCGCCGACAATGGCCCGGGTATTCCGGAAGCGGACCGCGCCCGGGTGTTCGAACGGTTCGTCCGGGCGACGGACCAGGGCGAGGGATGCGGCCTCGGACTCGCGATCGTGCGCGACATCGTCGCCCAGCACGACGGCACCGTGGAGCTGCGCGATACCCAGCCGCACGGCCTGCAGGTGGTCATCTGCCTGCCCCGGATCTGACGCGCCGCGCGCGTCCGCCATGGCCCGGCGGCGGAAACGCCGGCCGGCTCGGAGCCGGCACGTCGGCAGACGCGGCGAGGTCCGCCCACGCATCGAACCCCACCTTCAGCACGCGCAGTCGGTCGTAGGCGCGCTGCAGCGCCGCGCGTCCCAGCACGAGACGCAGCGGGCCGCGGCCGGCGGCGACGGCCTGCATGATCGCCTGGGCGGCGCGCGCCGCGTCCACCTGGCCGCTGGCGGCGCTGCGGACCGCTCGGCCGGCCAGGCTCTCGTAGTCCGCGATGCTTGCTGCGCGCGGCGCCGGCGTGTCAGTCTCGTCGCCGCTGCCCGGATCGACGAGGGTGACGCCGATGCCGAGCGGCTCGACTTCATAGAACATCGCTTCCGCGAGCGCTTCCAGCGCCGAGCGCGCCGCATGGCCGAAGCCGTCGAACGCGGGCGCCTGCACGGCAGCGCGCGCCAGCATCACGACGTGGCCGGCGCGTCGCGCGCGCATGCCGGGCAGCACGCGCCGCGCCAGGTTGATGGGACCGAATACGTTGCCGTCGAATAGTGCGCGCATGGCGCCATCCTCGCCCTCCTCGATCGCACCCGGATAGCGCTGCACGGCGGCGGACACCAGCACGTCGATGCGGCCGAAGCGGCCTTCCGCGGCGTCGACGGCCGTGGCGATGCCGGCGGTGTCCGTGACGTCCAGCGCCAGCGCGAGCGCCCGTCCCGGATGGCGGTCGACGAGGGCTTGCAGGGCCCGCGGCGCGGGCGCCGCGAGCACGGCGCACTGGCCGGAGGCGAGGACGGCTTCGGCCAGCGCCGCCGCCAGGCCCGTGGCGGCGTCGGCGATGAACCAGACGGGTTGCGTGGGATGCGACATCGTTCCTCCTTGCGTGACAACGTGGATCATTCTAGATGCCGGCCGGGTACGCGGCCATGGGCGATATTCCGAAACTCTTGCCTAAAATTCCAACGCCCCTCCCCCGCCCCATCCATTGACCGGATGCGTCGTTGCCCCTACACTGCAAATGGTTGCGCTACCATCCAAATAATCAAGCAACCACCATCCCCGGAGGAGACAGTGAGAGACACGCGTCACGGAGCCGCACGCCGGCTCGTATCCACGCTCGGCATCGCCCTGGCCGCCAGCCTGGCGGCCGCTTTCGCGCCCGTCGCGGCAACCGCCCGCGCCGCGCCGCAGGACGCGGCCGGCGCCGGGCAACCTGCGCACGCCCCGCGCCAGCGCCTCCTGCTGGATGACGGCTGGCGCTTCCATCGCGGCGATCCGGACGGTAATTCGGGCCCCTATCTGTACGACGTGCGCCCGGAAGTCACCGTGTCCGCCGACGGCAAGGTGGCCGACGCCATGCCCGAGGAAGCGGCCCGCGTCGCGCGCGCGGGCACGCCGGTGCTGAAAGCCTGGATCCTCCCGAGCGGCAATGCGTTCATCCGCGATCCGGCGCGGCGCCACGCCCGGCCCGCCCTTGATCCCGCCGTCGACGCGCCGTACGCCCGCGCCGGCTTCGACGACAGCGGCTGGCGCGCCGTCACCCTGCCGCACGACTGGGCCATCGAAGGCCCGTTCCTCACGACCGGCCCGTACGGCGGCATGGGGCGCCTGCAGACCTGGGGACCGGCCTGGTACCGCCGCAAGCTGGACATTGCCGCCTCCGACCGCGGCCGCAAGGTCTTCCTCGACGTCGATGGCGCGATGGCCTACGCCAGCGTGTGGGTCAACGGCCATCTCGCGGGTGGCTGGCCGTACGGCTACAACTCGTTCCGCATCGACCTGACGCCCTGGCTGCAGCCGGGCGGCACGAACCAGCTCGCGATCCGCCTCGACAATCCGCCCGAATCGGCGCGCTGGTATCCGGGCGCGGGCCTGTACCGCAATGTCTGGCTGACGAAGACGGCGCCCCTGCACGTGGGACTATGGGGCGTGACGGTGACGACGCCCGAGGTGACGCCGGACGCGGCGCGCGTGGCGTGGCAGGTCGCGCTCGACAACGACGGCAGCGTGCCCGCCAGCGCGACCGTGACGACGGAACTGTACGTGCTCGACGAACATGGCCGCATCGCCGGCAAGGCTGTCGCGACGACGCAGTCGGGGCCGGCCACGGTGGCTGCCGGCGCCAGCGTGATCGTCGCGGGCGCGACCACGGTGGTCCGGCCGCGCCTGTGGGGGCCGCCGCCCACGCAGAAGCCGCAGCGCTATGCCCTCGTGGCGACGGTGCGCCAGGACGGCCGCGTCGTCGACCGCTACGAGACGCCGTTCGGCATCCGCACCGTGCGCTTCGATCCGGACCGGGGCGTCGTCGTCAACGGCGAACACATTCCGCTGCGCGGCGTGAACAACCACCACGACCTGGGCGCGCTCGGCGCCGCGTTCAACATGCGCGCGGCCGAGCGCCAGCTGGAGATCATGCGCGCGATGGGCGCCAACGCCCTGCGCATGAGCCACAATCCGCCCGACCCGCAACTGCTGGACCTGGCGGACCGCATGGGCTTCCTCGTGATGGACGAGGTGTTCGATTCCTGGCAGCGCAAGAAGACGCCGCTCGACTTCCACCTGATCTTCCCCGACTGGCACGAACAGGACCTGCGCGCCATGATCCGGCGCGACCGCAACCACCCGTCCATCATCCTGTGGAGCGTGGGGAACGAGGTGGGCGAACAGTACACGGGCGAGATTGGCGCCGCCGTCGGCCGCGAACTCGTGGCCATCGCGCACGAGGAAGACGCCACCCGGCCCGCGACGGGCGCGATGAACTACGCCAAGGCGGACATGCCGCTGCCCGGCACCGTCGACGTGATTTCGCTGAACTACCAGGGCACCGGCATCCGCACCCTGCCCGGCCAGTTCCCGATGTTCCGCGCCGCGTATCCCGACAAGGTGATCCTGCACAGCGAAAGCGCTTCCGCGCTGTCCAGCCGCGGCGAATATCAGTTCCCGGTGCCGGGCGTGCTGAGCGCGGCCGTGCGCCCCGGCGCCGGCGGCGACCCGGCCACGCGCCAGGTCAGCGCCTACGAATTGTTCGCGGCGGACTTCGGCGCCTCCGCCGACCGCGCGTTCGCGTCGCTGGACCAGAACCCGTACACGGCCGGCGAATTCGTCTGGACCGGCTTCGACTACCTCGGCGAACCGACACCCTATTACGAAGCGCGCAGCTCGTATTCCGGCATCGTCGACCTGGCCGGCTTCCCGAAGGACCGCTATTACCTGTACCAGTCGCGCTGGCGGGCAGACCTGCCGATGGTGCACGTGCTGCCCCACTGGACATGGCCGGGGCGTGCGGGCCAGGTCACGCCCGTGCACGTGTTTACATCGGGCGACGAGGCCGAGCTGTTCGTCAACGGCAAGTCGCAGGGCCGCCAGAAGAAGGCGCCGTATGCCTACCGGCTGCGCTGGGATTTCGTGACGTGGGAGCCGGGCGAGATCCGGGTCGTCGCCTACAAGGATGGCAAGGAATGGGCGCGCGAGACGGTCAGGACGGCCGGCGCCCCGGCCGCCCTGCAGGCCCAGGCCGACCGCACGACGCTCAGCGCCGACGGCCGCGACCTGGCGTTCGTCACGGTACGCATCGTCGACGGCGCGGGCATACCGGCCCCGCGCGCGCGCGACCGCGTACGCTTCACCGTCGAGGGACCGGCGGAACTCGTCGCCACCGACAACGGCGACGCGACGAGCTTCGAATCGTTCCAGGCGCCGGAACGGGCGGCCTTCAACGGCCTCGTGCTGGCTATCGTACGGACCCGGGCCGGGGCCGGCGGCACGATCACGGTCAGGGCCAGCGGCGCCGGCCTGCGTGGCACCGCCGTAACAATGCACAGCAAATTACCGGCCAGCAAGGCGGGAACCCCTGAATTTCAGCCGAGAATTATTTCCCAAATGTAAATTTTTGTGTCGGGATTTTTTACACCGCGGCGAAACAATCCGTGATTTCTCGCATGTTTTTTTTATAACGCTTTGATTTTAAATAGTGTCGCTTGGACTGGCACGCCATTTGCAATGCATGACATGAGCTTACAGCCAAAGCTG
>Ga0207705_10001290_pt1 | contig 20109 bp, 17 predicted proteins | sample KBSC13metaG_FD_184314 | JGI IMG/M metagenome (GOLD analysis project Ga0207705, IMG submission 184314) | Corn rhizosphere microbial communities from Kellogg Biological Station, Michigan, USA - KBS C1-3 metaG (SPAdes) (version 2) | ecosystem: Host-associated > Plants > Roots > Rhizosphere > Soil ... | reverse complement strand
CGCGGTGGCCTGCGGCGTGAACTTGGCGATGTCGCCGCTGATCAGGCCCAGATTGCCCGGATTGGAAACCGGGAGCGAACCCGGCACCGAGAAGAACGGCGCGTAGTGCGCGGCATAGGCCGGGCCGCCGAGCGCATTCATCAGGCCGAGGAAAGTACCTTCCGCCGTCGCCAGACGAACCGGATCGAAGTTCAATCCGTTGACGTTGTTGTAGCTCTCCTGGGAATAGGTCGTGGCGCGGTCGAAGCCGACCACCAGGGTCGAATCCAGCCAGCTGGTGACGTTCTGCTTCCAGTTGAGCGCGTAGAACGCATCCTGCGCGTTATATTTCGGATCGAAATCCGAATAGACCTTGCGCGGATCGGACGGGTTGCACGGATTGCCCGGCGTCAGGCACAGCGCCGGCGTCGCCGGCGGCGTGGACAGGTCATAAAGACCCAATGCACCGCCGAGGCCGGCGAGCGGCGTTCCGGCGAAGGCCGAGTTGAAGCCCTGCACGCTCGACGCGATCGTCGATTGCCCGGCGTTCAGATTGACGAGGCCGTTCGACAGCGAGTCCGGCAGGCAGCCCAGCGTTCCGGTCGGATCGGAGGAGCAAAGCTGCTTCTGCGAACGCATGCGGTTGTCGTCTTCATGCGAGCCGGAGACGATGAGGTCGATGGTGGTGCGCGCGGTCGGCGTCCAGCGCAACGTGCCGCGCAACGAATACTGGTTGCGCCCGTCGAGCTTGTCGCCATTGGCGACGTTCTTCACGAAGCCGTCGCGCTGCTGCCAGTCGCCGGCAATACGCAAGCCGAGCTGACCTTCGATGATGGGGATATTCACCATCCCCTTGATCTCCTGGGCATTGTAGTTGCCGTAGGTGCCTTCCAGGTCGGCGTGGAATTCGTCGAGGTTCGGCTTGGCGGTGATGACATTCACCGTGCCGCCCGTGGCGCCGCGCCCATACAATGTGCTTTGCGGACCGCGCAGCACTTCGATGCGCTCCAGGTCGTAGAAATTCGCTTCGGCGAGCGGCGGGTTGCTGAGGAAGACGTCGTCCTCATGCACGGCCACGCCGGATTCGGCGTCGTAACCGACGGCGGTGATGCCGATGCCGCGGATCTGGAAATCCGAGCCGGTGAAATTGCCTTTGGTGTAGCTGACGTTCGGGGTGCTGAAGACCAGATCCTTGAACTGCTGGATCTGGTGATCCTTGAGGTCCTGGCCCGTGAACGCGGTGATCGCGATCGGAACGGACTGGGCGTCTTCGGTCTTCTTCTGCGCGGTGACGACCACTTCTTCGATCTGCGCGAAGGCCGGCGCGGCAAGCGCCGTTGAAAGGAGCAATGCGCCGATGAGCGTGGCGGACCGGCTCGTCCGTACTGAACGCGTTACTGACATAAGTGGCTTCCCTCTTCCTGTTCGTCTGCGCCTGTTGTTGGCGCTTGGTGCAAAGAGTCAGCGGCCGGAAGAAATCGCTCCGGGCGACAGCACTGACTGGATTTGTTGCGTTGCGGAGAGAAAAGGGCCGCCGACAAATTTCTTCAAGCGGATTTGCAGCAAATCCGCGGCATCTGATGATTTGTCATTCCACTTGTGTTTGCGGCGCAACAGTCGAAATACTGAATAGTATCAATAGTAACATGGGGATTTTGCCGCGCTGCAATGATACTTTCACAAATGTTACAACCCGATTTCTTGCTGCAACGCGGCAGGAAAGGCATCGGCGAGTACATCGTAATCCGCCATCTCATTATAAATCTGTGCGGAAATCCTGATGCAAAGCACGTCTTCGAAAAGATGGACCGGCAATACCGCGCTGCAGCATTCGCGCAGGCGATGGATCAATGACCCCGTGTGGGACGCGGTCAAAGGCGGCGGTCGCAGCGTCAAACATGTCATGGCACCGCGCATCGACTCCGGCGCGGAGATTTGCAGGCCCAACCGCCGGGCAAGCATGTCGCCGGCCGCCGCCGCCAGTTTTCGATTGCGCGCCATGAGCGATTCGCCGCCCAGCGCATCGTGGAAACGCAACGCCGCTTCGAAGCAAAGCCATGCCGTCGGGTCTCGCGTTCCGATCCAGTCGAAGGCCTGGGTGTAGCCCTCGGGCGAGCCATGCGAGAGCACGACCGGAAGCGTTTGCGCCTGGCGCTCCGGCGCGGTCCACAGCAAGCCGCAGCCTCTGGGCGCGAACAGCCATTTGTGCGCATTGCCGGTGTACCAATCCGCATCGATCGCTTCGACGTTGAGCGGCAGATGCCCCGGCACATGCGCGCCATCGACCAGCACCGCGATGCCGCGTGCATGCGCGGCTTTCACAATCTGCGAAACCGGAAACACGATCGCCGTCGCCGACGTGATGTGGTCGATGACCAGAAGCCTGGTGCGATCCGAAAAGCTTTTCGCGATGGCCTGAACCACCTGCTCTTCGCTTTCAACAATGACGGGGATTTGCGCGACGACAACCTTCGCACCGAAACGCTGCGCCCAGATCCGCATCGCCTTCAGCACGGCGCCATAAACGTGCGATGTGGTGACGATCTCGTCGCCGGCTTGCAGGCCGAAGGACGACAGCACCGCATTCACCGCCGCCGTGGCGTTCTCGCAAAATACCCAATCGTCCGCATGGCCGCCAAAACGCCCCGCCGCGACGCCCGCAAGCCTGCGTAGCGCCACACGCAATTCATCGCGGAAGAAATCGGTCGGATTGCTTTCGATATGCGCGCGCCAGCGATCCTGCTCGTCGCGCACCACCCTTGGCACGGCGCCGTAAGAACCGTGATTGAGATGGATCAGATCGGGCGAAAGCTGAAACTGTTCGAGCGCAGCGTGGCCTTCAGGCGCGCTTGGGGAATGGTCCGATCGGGAAAGGTTGTTCATCGCGCGCGAAGACTATGAAAGCCACCAGCTCGAACAGATATTGCACCAGATTGAGGCTGAAAGCTTTCAGTTCTTCGTTGAGCTTGCCGTTGATGGCAAAGAGCACGAACTGCACCAGCGCGACGGCGAACAAGATATGAAGCAGGAAATAGGCGAGAATGCCGTAACCGATCGCATAAAGAAGGCGCACGCCCGGGAAGGGGTGATGCGGCTCAACCTGTGGCGGCGGAGGCGGCGGGGGCTGGTATCCACCGGCGGTATTGGGGTTGTCGCTCATTGTTACCTCCGCAGCCATGGGGCAATCCCCACGAGTCTGATGTGGTTACAACGGCTCAGGGTTCAAGCGGTTCACCGGATCAAATAATCCCGCCAGAAGCAGGCCCGCCGCGAAACCGCCCAGATGGGCCTGCCAGGCGATGAATTGCGCGCCCGGCCCGGCACCCAGACCCGTCACCCCGGCGGCAATGTTGATGACAACCCAGATCGCCGACCACAACAGGATTCGCCGCGACAGGATCGGCATCAGCGGTTGCGGCGGCGAAAAAGCGTTGCCTTCCCGGCCGATCAGCCGGAACGCGACCGCCATCAATCCGGAGATCGCGGCGGAAGCCCCGACCACCGGCGCAACCGCCTGCCAGTTGAGCGCCAGATGCAGCGCCGCACCGGCGACGCCGCAGACGATAAAGAAGAGAAAGAAACGCGCACTCCCGAAGCGGCGCACCACCGCCGTACCGAAGGCGAGCAGCCACACCGTGTTGACCACGACATGCATCCAGCCCGCATGCAGGAACATATAAGTAAAGAAGGGGAGCGCTTTCTCCAGCAGCGAACCGCCATCGATGCCGTGCGCGGCGAGAAAAGAAGATGAATAGCGCGCCGGCACGAAACCGTAATTGAACAGGATCGCATCCGCCTGTCCTGGCACAAGCGACAACACGCCCTGGATCGCCAGCATCAACGCCGCCAGCGCGCCGACGGCCCATGGCAGGCGCAGGAAAGGCTGCGGCCCTTCTCCGGGAAGTTCATAAGGCGGCGTGGTCGCGTCCATGATTGTTAATGCGCGCGCATCAGGGCCGCTTCAACCAGCGGCAGGCGGTCATTGCCGAAATACATATCTGTGCCGTTCACGAACATGGTGGGCGATCCAAAACCGCCGCGCGCGATCACCTCTTCGGTTTTTGCCCGCAGCTTGTCCTTTATATATGTCGCCGCGGCGCGCTCCAGAATCTCGTCAGGGTTAAGGCCCGCTGTGCGGCAGACATCGGCGATCACCTCCGGCTTGCTGACATCCTTCAGATCGCCCCAATAGGCCTTGAAGGCTTCGCGCGCGAAGGGGATCAGCTTTCCTTTTTCATCCGCGGCGAGGCAGCAGCGCATCTCCAGCACGGCGTTAACCGGAAAAGGCTGCGGCTTTCCGATCGCGATGCCTGCAAGCCGTGCCCAGTCCTGCAAATCTTTCCCGGAATAGGACGCTTTCCTCGGATCGGGGTTCGCGCGGCGCTCATAGACATCCTTGTTCACGGCGTTGAACACCCCGCCAACCAAAATGGGACACCAGACCACTTCGGCTTTGGTCCGCGCGATCACGTCCTGCACACGGGTGAAGGCCAGATAGGTCCAGGGCGAGGAGCAGTCGAAGAAGAATTCCAGCTTGGCCACACGCGCCTCTTTTAAGGATTGCCGCGGAATCTAGCGGTCCCTGTCCTTCTTTGAAACAGACACTGCCTTAATACGCGTTAGGACTTGGCATGGCGGTTGCTCCCTTGATCAGCGGAACAACAGGCCATCGCACCCATGATGCACACGACCAAGATCTTCTGCCTTGCGGCGATTTTCGCAACCTTCGCAACGCCTTCGCTGGCGCAGGTCGCGGGTTTCAACGACGCCGGCTCCTACAATTCCGGCTATGGCATGAACGCGGGCAGCGCCCAGCAGCCAGTCAACGTATCGCTGCGGGATGGTAACGGAAACCTTTCCGTCGTGAACGGCCAGTTCACCACATCGACGATGGCCCATTCGACCGGCGTGCAGAACCTCAGCTCGCTCGGCCAGAACGCGGGTGTCGGATTTGGGAACAGTTCGAACGGCACGGCCTCTGCAATAGGCAACTCACTGAACGTGATCACGACCGGCTCGAACAACACCGTCATCGTGAACTCGCACCAGACGAACAACGGAAACCAGACTGCCACAGTGGACATGAACGGCCACTGAAACTCTTGAAGGATAAAGGGAAGCCCCTCCCATGACCTTGCGCGGACGCAAACAACTGATCAAACCGCTTGTCTTCGGACTTGCAGCCATTGCCCTTTCCGGCTGCATCACGCCTGAAGCCAGCTCCGTCACCGGCCGTTATACGGCCCCGATCGGCGGCTCGCCGGTGATCGCAAACGAGACGCCCTATTCGGACGGCCTGCGCTGCATGGCGAATTACACCCGCGGCCGCCCGGTGCGCATCGCGGTTGGCCAGATCGCCGACTACACCGGCAAGATCAGCTCGGACAACTCCGGACGCGAAGTCACCCAGGGCGCCGCCCTGATGGCGATGAGTGCGCTCTCCAAGGCGGGCGTTCCGCTGGTCGAGCGCTTCGACACCTCCGTCGCCGAGATGGAATTGAAATATGCCAACAACAAGCTGATCTCCGGCGGCAGCGCACAGGGCGCCCCGCAGGGCAGCGACTACCGCAAGATTTTCGCGGGCTCGATCCCCGGCTCCGACTATTACCTCGTCGGCGGCGTGACCGAAGTGAACTTCAACATCCGCTCGATGGGCGCCAGCGCCGATGGCGGCGGCACCGCGACGGATGCATTGAAGGGCACGGCCGGCGCGAACATGTATGTGATGAATGTGGGCCTCGACCTGCGTCTCGTCGACACCAACACGCTCGAAGTCGTGGACGTGATCTCCTACCAGAAGCAGATCATCGGCCGCCAGATTCAGGCCGGCGTGTTCGACTTCCTCGGCCATACCTTCTTCGACGCTTCGCTCGGCGAAAGCGCCCTTGAGCCGATCCAGCTTGCGGTGCGTTCGGTCGTCGAACGCGCGGTGCTGGAGATGGTGTCCCGCCTCTATCACGCGCCGACCAGCGCCTGCGTATCCAATTTCGGAACGGCCAGCGATCCGCTCGCCGGTCCGGGAGACAATTCACCCAGCAACCAACCCCGCATGGCAAGTGCGGCAGCCCCCACTTTCAAGGAGAACCACTATGACGCGCCTCGCCAAGACCCTTATCACGGCTACAGCCATGCTGACGCTAATGACGGCCTCGGCCTTCGCGGACGGGAGCAATGATGGCGGCACCAGCAATATCCTGAACGGTCAGGTCAATCTCAACAACCAGACCGCGACGCTGAACCTCGACTCCGACAGCGTGCAGGGGAATCTCTCCGGCGCAGCGGTGGCTGGCGGCAACGCGATCGACATCACGACGATGAACAATACCAACGTGATCAACAACCAGTACACGTCGACGCAGAACATCGATTCCGATGTCTATGCGAACGTCACCAATGTTGGCGGGGCAACGAGCCTGACCAGCCAGGCGGTGTGTAACTCGGCCTCGATCTCGATGGACCCGACCTCCACGAACGTCGACTCGACGCAGGAATGCAAGGCAAACGATCCGTCGGCCACGATGCACGCCAATGTTTCGAACACGAACAACGATGTTTCGCTGGCGTCGATGGCGGTGAGCAACACAATGGAAGAAGACACCAACGCGCCCTATGGCAATGTCACGAACTGGCAGATCAACCGCGCCGCGGTGAACGCTTCGACCACCACCACGCTGACCAATATCGGCGGCAACGTGTCGGCCTCGGCCACCGCCATCGGCAACACCGGCCAGATCATCCACTACTCGACCGCTCAGTAATTAGACGTTTCGCGCAGGCATTCGCCGGGGGCAACGGCGTGTGCCGGAGGAGGGAGGGCTTCAAAGCCCTCCCTCTTTTTTTGTGCTTGAGAGATTCCACCCTCCCCTTGAGGGAGGGTCGATAATTTGTGAGGTCCGAGAGCGACAGCGAACGGACGCGAACAAATTTCGGGGAGGGGTCATGCGCCGCTGCCCGACCCCTCCCCGAAAAATTCTTCGCTGCGCTACGAATTTTGTCGACCCTCCCTCAAGGGGAGGGTGGGATTGCATCGCGCATCGATTGCGACAAATCTTGCGAATAACTCGGGGTGGGCACCATGCGTATCGCGTTCATATTCATATGTACCGGCCTGTTGCTCGCCGGTTGCGGCCAAAGCAAACCGACGCCGGAAGAGCTTGCCAATCTCAAACCCGCCAATCCCTCGCTGGCGCAGCTTTACGATCATTCCTGCAAGGCCTGTCACGCCGTCGAAGGTTCGGGCGCGCCGCTGGTGCACGATCACGATGCGTGGGATCCGCGTTGGCAGAAAGGCCTGCCCACACTCGTCACCCATGCCATCACCGGATTCCAGGCCATGCCCGCGGGCGGCCAATGCAGCGCCTGCACGCGCGACGATTATGAAAAGCTGATCCGCTTCATGGCGGAGGAGGACAAACAATGAGTGTGAACCGGCGTGATGTTCTGATTGGATCGGGCGTCGGCGCGGCCGCCGTCGTGGGGGTTGGCGCGCTGGGTTACGAGCGCGCCGTTGCCGAGAAGCCGGAGCCGCCCGCGCCGCCGGCCACCGATGCGAAGGGCGACCTGGTATGGCGCAACTGGTCGGGCATCCAGCACTCTTATCCGAGCCAACGCCTGTCTCCGAAATCCGAAGCCGAGCTGACGCAGATTCTGAAGACCGCGCCCGCGCCGATCCGCGCGGTGGGCGCAGGCCATTCCTTCATGCCGCTGGTGCCGACGGACGGCACATTGCTGACGCTGGATCAGATCGACGGTGTCGTGAATGTCGATGCGGATGGCATCGCCACCGTGCGCGCCGGAACGCGGCTGGGCGATCTTGGTCCCGAACTCGCCGCTAAAGGCCGCGCCATGGCGAACCTGCCCGACATCAACAAGCAATCGCTGGGCGGCGCGCTTGGCACTGCGACGCATGGCACCGGGCTGAAACTGCGCGCCATTCATGGCGATGTCGTGGGACTGCGCCTTGCCACAATCAAAGGCGAGATCGTGGAATGCGACACCAACAACAATCCCGATCTTTTCAACGCTGCGCGCGTGTCGCTGGGATCGCTCGGCATCATCACGCAGGCGAAGCTCAAAACCATTCCCAACAAGCGGCTGCACCGCCGCGTGTGGCTGGAGCCGTTCGAGGAAACGGTGAGCAGGGCGGAAGAGCGCTGGAAGACGCATCGCAATTATGAATTCTACGCGATCCCCTTCACCGGCCTCGCCGCCAGCATCGCCCATGACGAGACCGACGAGCCGGCACGGCCGCGCGGACCGGATACCGACACCGGCTTCCTCGAAATGCTGAAGGGCCTGCGCAATTTGCTCGGCTTCTCCACCGGCATGCGCAAAGCGGCGGCGAAAATCCTCCTTGAGACTTTCGGCACGCCCGAAGAAGCGGTGGACGAAGGCTGGAAACTGCTCTCGACCGAGCGCCCGGTGCGCTTCAACGAGATGGAATTTCACATGCCGGCGGACGCGCAGCTTTCCGCGCTGAAGGAGGTGGTCGCCACCATCGAGAAACATCGCCCCGATGTGTTCTTCCCCATCGAGACGCGCCGCATCGCCACCGACGATGCCTGGCTCTCGCCCTTCCAGGGCGGCGAGCACGGTTCGGTTGCCGTACACGCCTATTATAAAGACGACTACGACTTCTTCTTCACGCTGATCGAACCGATCTTCCGCCGTCACGGCGGACGGCCGCATTGGGGCAAGCTGAATGCGCTGAAGACGAAAGATTTCGCATCGCTCTACCCGCGCTGGAATGATTTTATTTCGTTGCGCCGCCAGATGGACCCGGATGGACGGCTCATGAACGGATATCTCCGCAGCATCATGGCGTAGAGACTCCACCCTCCCCTTGAGGGAGGGTCGATAAATTCGTAGCGCAGCGAAGAATTTTCGGGGAGGGGTCCGCGCGCCATTCTCGAAGAATGACCCCTCCCCGAAATTCGCTTCGCAAATTTCAACCCTCCCTCAAGGGGAGGGTGGGATTGCGGCGCAAGCCATGACAGTCTCGCCCGCGCAAATCAGCGGGCGGGTCGCATGTCCTCCAAAGGTTCGAAAGTTCTGGAAATCACGCTGCGGGGTCTGATCCTCGGCGTTCTGATCACGCTCGTGTTCACGGCGGCGAATGTCTATCTGGGCCTGAAAGTCGGCCTCACCTTCGCAACCTCCATCCCCGCCGCCGTCATCTCGATGGCGTTCCTCTCCGCTTTCAAAGACTCCACGATCCTTGAAAACAACATCGTGCAGACCGTCGCCTCCGCGGCGGGCACGCTGTCTTCGATCATCTTCGTGCTGCCGGGCCTTCTGATCGTCGGCTGGTGGGTGAATTTCCCGTTCTGGACGACCTTCTGGATCTGCGCCTCCGGCGGCATCCTCGGCGTGTTGTTCACGATCCCGCTGCGCCGCGCGATGGTGACGACCTCCGATCTTCCCTATCCCGAAGGCGTCGCCGCCGCCGAAGTCCTCGAAGTCGGCGAGGCGGCGCGCGGTCAGGCGACGCGGGAATCGCGCGAAGGCTTGCTCGCCGTGGTGTGGGGCGCGATCGCCGCCGCCGGCATGGCGCTTCTCGCCGCCACCCGCATCGCCACTGCGGAAGTCACCAAATTCTTCGCCCTCGGCGCGGGCGCCTATAGCGGCATCGACATGGGCTATTCGCTGGCGCTGGTGGGCGCGGGCTATCTCGTCGGCCTCTCCGTCGGCATGGCGATGTTGCTGGGTCTTCTGATTTCCTGGGCAGGCTTCGTGCCTTATCTCACCTCGCTGCATCCGCTGACCGGATCGCTCGACGCCTATACCGATCACATCTGGCGCACGCAGGTCCGTTTCATCGGCGCGGGCGCCATCGGCGTCGCTTCGATCTGGACCCTGATCAAGCTTATCGGCCCGGTGGTGAGCGGGGTGATCGGCACGATGTCGGCTTCGCGCGCGGCGAAGACCGGTGACGGCGATCTCACCGACACGGACCTGTCGCCCGCATGGATCGGCATTATCGCAATCGCCTGCTTCGCCGTTATCGGCTGGCTGCTCTATGCCTTCCTGCAACCCACAGTGCTCGCCGGCAGCACAACCGGATTGATGATCGCATCGATCCCCTTCGTGGTGATCGGCGGCTTCATGATCGCGGCGATCTGCGGCTACATGGCGGGACTGATCGGTTCTTCCAACTCGCCGATCTCCGGCGTCGGCATTCTCGCCATCGTGATCTGCGCGACCGCGTTCGCGGCCGTCGTCCAGCCCAGCGCGGACATGCAAAAGCCGCTCATCGCCTTTGCGCTGTTCGCCACCGCGGTGGTGTTCGCCATCGCGACGATCTCCAACAACAATTTGCAGGATTTGAAGACCGGCCAGCTTGTCGGCGCTACGCCGCGCGCGCAGCAATGGGCGCTGATCCTGGGCGTGATCGCGGGCGCCGCGGTGATCCCACCGGTGCTGAACCTGCTCGCCAACGCCTTCGGTTTCGCGGGCGCACCGAACCTGCACACGGTCACAGCGCAACCGCTCGCCGCCCCGCAAGCCACGCTCATCAGCGCGCTGGCGCAGGGCGTGATCGGCGGCAATCTCGATTGGAAGTCCATCGAGATCGGCGCGGTGGTGGGCGTGATCCTTGTCGCGCTCAACGAATTTCTCGTCTGGCGCAAATGGCTGTCCCTGCCGCCGCTCGCCGTGGGCATCGGCATCTACCTGCCGATGAGCGCGACGCTTCCCGTCGTCGTCGGCGCGATCATCGGGCATTTCTACGATGTGTGGGCCAATCGCACGAAGAACCCGGAATATTCCAAGCGCCTCGCGGTGCTGGTCGCGTCGGGCATGATCGTGGGCGAAAGCCTGTTCGGCGTGGTGCTGGCGGGATTGATCGTCGGCTTCTCGTCCGACGCGCCGCTGGCGCTGGTGCCGGCGGACTTCGCCTATATGAACTGGATCGGCCTCGGCGTGTTCGTGATCCTGATCGCGGTTCTCTACGCCTGGATCATGAATCGCGCACGGTCGGAGGCGGCGTAATATGAGCTGTCATCCCCGGCCGAGCGCAGCGAGGGGAAGGGGACCCAGGCATCGAAGTTTGGACGGTCTGGAAGAATAGATCGTTGTCCAACTACAGGCACCTTTCGGATGTCGATACCTGGGTCCCCTTCCCTCGCGCGCGAAGGGCGCGCTCGCCGGGGATGACAATTAATTTTTTGAACTGATCTGTTCCGCCAGCGCCAGCACGTGTTTCGCCTGCTTCAGGTGCGGCTGGTCCAGCATCTTGCCGTCGAGCGAGGCGACGCCGGCACCTTGCGCAAACGCGGTAACCACCTTCTTCGCATGTTCGATATCCGCCGCTGACGGCGTGAAGGCGGCGTTGATCGTCTCCACCTGATCGGGATGGATCGCGAGCATGCCGGAGAACCCTTCGCGCTGCGCCGCACGCGCCACGCGCTCCAGCCCCTTCGCATCGCGAAAATCGGCATGCAGGGTTTCGATGGCATCGACGCCCGCCGCTTTCGCCGCAATCAGCACCAGCGCGCGCACCATCTTGTGCACGAACAGGAACTCGCCGTTCTCGTCGCGATTGGTCGCCGCGCCCAGCGCCGCCGACAAATCCTCCGCACCCCAGCTCATCGCGGCGAGACGCGGCGGCGGGTTGCGGTATTCGCCGAGCGTCAGCACGGCTTCCGGCGTTTCGGTGGCGACGGGCAGCAGCTTGATATCGCCGTGATGCACGCCCGCTTTCGCCTCGCGCGTGGAGATATGATTGTCGATCTCGCGCAAAGTCTGTGGGCCGTCGGGTTTCGGGATAACAAGACCCGCGGGGTTGCTCACCACCACCGACTCCACATCGCGGATGAAATCCTCGCTGCCGAGCGGATTGATCCGAACCCAGATCGACTGGCTGTGCTTGTCTTTCAGAAATTCCTTCACCAGCCCGCGCGCCTTGGGACGGTTCTGTGCCGCCACCGAATCCTCCAGATCGAGGATCAACGCATCGGCGGGGGATGATTGCGACTTGGCGAGTTTCTTCTCGCTGTCGGCGGGCACGAAGAGCAGCGAGCGCAGGATCATATTCGTCATTTCCGCTCACCCTTCGACAAGCTCAGGGTGAGGCGTTGGGCAGGCGTCCTCATGCTGAGCCTGTCGAAGCATGAGAGGATGAAGCGGACTTCCCCAGCATCAGCGCGTTGCGTTTGCATTGCGCCACGATCTCGCCCTTCTGGTTGATCGCCTTGTGCAGGAAGGTGACGATGCCCTGCCCCGGCCGCGATTTGCTCGCGCGCAATTCCAGCACCTCGGTTTCCACATGCAGCGTGTCGCCGTGGAAGACGGGCTTGGGAAAGCGCACCTCGTCCATGCCGAGATTGGCGACGGTGGTGCCCAGCGTCGTCTCGCCGACGGAGATGCCGATCATCAGCCCCAGCGTGAACAGCGAGTTGACGATGCGCGTGCCAAACTCGGTGCCCTTGGCATATTCCTCATCGAGGTGAAGCTGCGCGGGGTTGTGCGTCATCGCCGTGAAGAAGACGTTGTCGGCTTCCGTCACCGTGCGGCGGATGGGGTGCGCGAATGTCTGACCGACGGAAAATTCCTCGAAATACAAACCGGGCATGGGGCGAACCGTCAAAATGCGGGCTCATCTTTAGCCCCGCCGCGCCCATGAGGCCAGCCGCTTAAAGATTCCGCTCAAACACCTTGCGGCCCAGCCCGTAACGCGTGGCCGTCGCGAATTGCCGGAAGCCGTTCCGCTCCGCTAGGCGGATGGAGGCATCGTTGCCGTCGCTGATGACGCAGACGATGCGCGCCGGTCCAAAATGTTCGCGGCCCCATGCCAGCGCTGCTTTCAGCGCCTCGCTCGCATAGCCTTTGCCATGCGCGGATGGCGCCAGCGCCCACCCCATCTCCGGCGCGCCGCTGGCGGGATGTTCCGCCGGACGCTTCTTGTCCGCATAACCGATATTGCCGAGATAGGCGCCGCTCAGCTTGTCGGTGATCGCCCAATAGCCATACTCCATCAGCGACCAGTGACCGGGCATGGCCTGAAATTTCGCCCAGGACTCTTCCTCGCTGAGAAGATCGCCCTTGCCCATGAATTTCATCACCACCGGATCGGCGCGCATGACCGCATAAGTGGGGAAGTCTTCGAGCGCATGCGCGCGAAGGATGAGGCGCTCGGTGGTGAGTATCGGAGTGGACATGTTAGCCGGCGCCAAGAAAGAACCATTGTAGAACTGCCCAAGGAACGCCTATGGCACACAGAATAATTGCCGCGCGTTCGGCAGAATCGGCACGCCCTGCGCGCGCGAGCCAGCTCGGCAATACGAGCGAAAGAATAAACGATACAATAGGAACTCCGATCCAAATAAGTGCGAAAAGATAGACGTATGCCGGAAGCTTCTGCTTCCCCCAATGCGCGAGATAACCGTTCGAATATTGAAAATAGAACGAGCTCAAAAAAATCCAGACAACACTACCCCAAGCAACTGTCGCGACTAAGTCGAGAATGGCGGTTGCGCGCTTCATCGCAGCCTCAATATGACTTCGGCAAATCCAGAACATTCTCGCCGATGAAGGAGAGGATGAGCTGCTCCGTCACCGGCGCGATGCGCGGGAGCATCGATTCGCGGAAGAGGCGTTCGACGACGAACTCTTTCGCATAGCCCATGCCGCCCAGCGTCATCACCGCTTTGGTGCAGGCATCGAAGCTGGCGCGTGCGCCGAGGAATTTTGCGGCGTTGGCTTCGGCGCCGCAGGGTTGTTTCGCGTCATACAAAGACGCCGCGCGCAAACACATCCACCAGGCGCTTTCCAGATACGCCCAGGCTTCGGCGAGCGGATGCTGGATGCCCTGGTTCTGGCCGATGGGCCGCCCGAACACGACGCGCTCGCGGGCATAGGCACTCGCGCGACGCAGCGCATCGCGGCCAAGCCCGATCGCTTCCGCACCGATCAAAATGCGCTCGGGATTCAAACTGTCGAGCAGATAGCGGAAGCCCTTGCCTTCCTCGCCGATGCGGTCTTCGTCGGGCACCCACAGATCGTCGATGAATACCGCGTTCGAATCCACCGCGGCGCGGCCCATCTTCGGGATGCGGCGCACTTCCACCTTGGCGCGGTCGAGCGCGGTGTAGAACAGCGTCATGCCGTCGGTCGGTTTCCTGCCGTCTTCCTTCCTGGCGGTGCGCGTGAGGAGCAGAATCTTGTCGGCTTCCTGCGCCGTCGTCGTCCAGATCTTGCGCCCTTTCACGACATAGCCGTTATTGGTGCGTGTCGCGAAGGTTTCGATGCTTGTCGTATCCAGACCGGCATTCGGTTCGGTCACGCCGAAACAGGCTTTCTCTTTTCCCTGGATGAGCGGCACCAGCATCCGTTTCTTCTGTTCGTCGGTGCCGTGCACCACGATGGCGTGCGGCCCGAAGATGTTCAGATGGATGGAAGACGCCGCGGCATAACCGCCCCCACCGCGCGCCACGGCATGCATCATGATCGCGGCCTCGGTGACGCCCAGCCCGGCCCCGCCCAGTTCCGGCGGCATGCAGATGCCCAGCCAGCCCGCATCCGCGATGGCGCGGTAGAACTCCTCGGGAAATCTTGCATTTGCGTCGCATTCGCTCCAATAATTGTCGCGAAATTGGCCGCAAATCTTGGTGATGCTGTCTTCAATGGTGCGCTGATCGGCGGTCATAAGCATGGAACCCATCCTACCCTCCCCTTGAGGGAGGGTCGAATTGCAAAGCAATTCGGGGAGGGGTCCAACGCGGCGCTACGCCCCCCCGAAATTTGCTTCGCTGCGCTCGCAAATTATCGACCCTCCCTCAAGGGGAGGGTGGTGTTAGACCCCAACCTTCTCATGGATTTGGGTTTTCCGCTTCCTCCGTTGCAGCGCGGAAAAGTGCGGCGCTATTATGAAGACAGGGAAACGCTGTGGTGTTTGCGGGGCAGGCGCGAAAGTAGAAGGCGCCCATGCGCACATCTTTTCGGAGATGCAGAGATAAATGAGTTCAGTTTCGGCTGAGGCGCCAGCAAGACCTCGCCGGCCGGGCATGACGCCCACCGACATCACCAATCCCGATTACTTCCATAAAGTCGTGGACTGCCAATGGGCCTGTCCCGCGCACACGCCGGTGCCGGAGTACATCCGCCTGATCGCGCAGCAGCGCTATTCCGACGCCTACATGATCAACTGGTGGAGCAACGTGTTTCCGGGCGTGCTCGGCCGCACCTGCGACCGTCCCTGCGAGCCGGCCTGCCGCCGCGGGCGCGTGGAGGAAGAACCGGTTGCGATCTGCCGCCTCAAACGCGTCGCCGCCGACAACAAGGACGATGTGCATGCGCGCATGCCGAAGGCGGCCGCGCAGAAAAACGGCAAACGCATCGCGCTGATCGGCGCGGGGCCGGCCTCGCTCACGGTGGCGCGCGATCTGCTGCCGCTCGGCTATCACGTCACCATCTACGATGCCGATGCGAATGCGGGCGGCATGATGCGCACGCAGATTCCGAAATTCCGCCTGCCGGAAAGCGTGCTCGACGAAGAGTGCAACTACATTCTCGACCTGAAGCCGGAAACCAAGTTCGGCACGCGCATCGACTCCATGAAAGCGCTGCTGGCGCAGGATTACGATGCCATCTTCGTCGGCTCCGGCGCCCCGCGCGGGCGCGAGTTGGAGATCCCCGGCCGCAAGGAAGCAAGCGCGAACATCCATATCGGCATCGACTGGCTGGCGAGCGTTTCGTTCGGCCACACAACCGCCATCGGCAAGCGCGTAATCGTGCTGGGCGGCGGCAACACCGCGATGGATTGCTGCCGGACGTCGCGCCGCCTGGGCGGCGATGAAGTGAGAGTGGTGGTCCGCTCCGGCTTCGAGGAAATGAAAGCCTCGCCGTGGGAGAAGGAAGACGCCGCGCGCGAAGGTATCCCGATCTTCAATTTCCTCGTCCCCAAGGAATTCACGCACAAGGATGGCAAGCTTACGGGCGTCGTCTTCGAGAAGGTGAAAGCCGAATATGACGCCAAGGGCCGCCGCAAGCTGATCAACGCGGGCGAGCCGGACGTGCACATGGAATGCGACGACGTTCTCGTCGCCGTCGGCCAGGAAAACGCATTCCCGTGGATCGAAAAGGATATCGGCCTGGAATTCGACGAATGGAACATGCCGAAGGTCGATACCGTCACCTATCAATCGACCAACCCCAAAATCTTCTTCGGCGGCGATGCGGCCTTCGGGCCCAAGAACATTATCTGGGCGGTGCAGCACGGCCATGAAGCCGCCGTCTCCATCGATCTGTTCGTGAACGGCAAGGATGTGAAGACGCGGCCCGATCCGCTGGTGAACATGACCAGCCAGAAGATGGGCATCCACGAATGGTCCTATGACAACGATGTATCCGTCGATCTGCGCTTCAAGGTTCCGCACGCGCCGAATGAACTCACGCTGCGCAATGTGAACATGGAAGTGGAGCTGGGCTTCACCCGAGAACTCGGTTTCAAGGAAGCGCAGCGCTGCCTGAATTGCGACGTGCAGACGGTGTTCGAGAAGAATCTCTGCATCGAATGCGATGCCTGCGTGGATATCTGCCCGGTGGATTGCATCACCTTCACGCTCAACGACCCGGAGCCGGTGCTGCGCACGCATCTGACCGCGCCGACCAACAATCCGGAAACGCAGGAACTCTATGTGTCGGACGAACTCAAGACCGGCCGCGTGCTGGTGAAGGACGAGGATGTCTGCCTGCACTGCGGGTTATGCGCCGAACGCTGCCCCACCGGCGCGTGGGACATGAAGTCGTTCTATCTGGAGACCGCAAAGGCGTGCAATCGATGAGCGCCGCCGCACAAATCGCCTCCCCCTTGTGGGGAGGCCGACAAAATTCGAGCAGCGAGCAACGCGAGCGCGCAGAATTTTTCGGGTGGGGGGCGACTGAAGCAACCTGCCCCCCACCCGGATCGCTTCGCTCTCCGACCTCCCCACAAGGGCGAGGTGATGCGGTTCGTGCAAGGACGACAAAGTAATGCCGATCGCCGCCACCAACGACTTCGTCGTCAAATTCGCCAACGTCAACGGTTCGGGCTCGGCCTCCGCCAACGAACTCTTTGCGCGTTCGGTGCTGCGCATGGGCGTGCCGGTCGCCAGCCGCAACATCTTCCCGTCCAACATTCAGGGCCTGCCCACCTGGTATGAAGTGCGCGTGTCGGGCGATGGATGGCTCGGCCGGCGTGGCGGCGTGGATTTGATGGTCGCGCTCAATCCGCAGACCTGGAACAAGGATGTCGGCGAGATCGAACAGGGCGGCTACCTGCTCTACGATTCCACCAAGCCGCTCACCACGCAGAAAACGCGCGACGACATCACGCTTCTGGGCGTGCCCTTGACCACGCTGTCCAATTCGCTGGAAGGCACCATCCCGCGCGAGCGCCAACTGCTCAAGAATGTCATCTATCTGGGGGCGCTGTCATCGCTGCTCGGCTTCGAGGCCTCGGTCGTGGAATCGCTCATCAACGAGCAATTCCCCGGCAAGGAAAAGCTCATCAAGCTCAACATGAAGGCGATCGAGCTGGGGCATGATTACGCGCAGAAGAACCTGAAAGACGTCTGCAAGCTGAAAGTCGTTCGTTCCGACAAGGTCGGCGACCGCATCTTCATCGGCGGCAATGACGCCGCGGGCTTGGGCTGCGTCTATGGCGGCGCGACGGTGTGCGCGTGGTATCCGATCACGCCCTCCACCTCGCTGGCGGAATCCTTCACCGCGCATTGCAAAGCCTATCGCGTGGATCCGGAGACCAAGCAGAACAACTTCGCCATCGTGCAGGCGGAAGACGAGATCGCCGCCATCGGCATGGTGATCGGCGCCAACTGGAACGGTGCGCGCGCCTTCACCGCCACCTCCGGCCCCGGCATCTCGCTGATGCAGGAATTCTTCGGCCTCGCCTATTACGCCGAAGTGCCTGCCGTGATCTTCGACATCCAGCGCGGCGGCCCGTCCACCGGCATGCCCACGCGCACGCAGCAATCCGATCTGCTGCTCGCCGCTTACGCCAGCCACGGCGACACCAAACATGTTCTGACCTTCCCCTGCGATCCGCATGAAAGCTTCGAGTTCGCGGCGCAGGCCTTCGATCTTGCCGAACGGCTGCAGACGCCGATCTTCGTGATGATGGATCTGGACATCGGCATGAACGACTGGCTGGTCGATCCGCTGAAATGGGACGACAGCCGCCAATATGACCGCGGCAAGGTGATGACCTATGAGGAGCTGGAAGCGGGCAAGCAGTTCGCGCGCTATCTGGATGTCGATGGCGACGCCATCCCCTACCGCACCCTGCCGGGCACGCATCCGACCAAGGGCACCTTCTTCACGCGCGGCTCCTCGCACAACGCCTATGCCGTCTATAGCGAAGAGGGCAAGGATTACACGGATGTGATGCAGCGCCTGCTGCGCAAATTCGACACCGCCAAAAATCTCGTGCCGCAGCCGGTCATCACCAAGGCGAAGGAAGAGACGCGCTGGGGCGTGATCTATTTCGGCTCCACCACCGTGGCGATGGACGAAGCGCTGCATGCGCTGGGCAATCAGGGCCTGCATGTGGATGCGCTGCGCCTGCGCGCCTTCCCCTTCCCCGAATCGGTGACCGATTTCATCGCCGCGCACGATCAGGTCTTCGTGGTCGAGCAGAACCGCGATGCGCAGATGCTCAAGCTCATCGTCAACGAATGCGCCATCGATCCGGCGCGCTTCATCTCCATCCTGCATTATGACGGCGCGCCAGTGACCGCGCGCTTCGTCATCAAAGCCATCACCGAACGCATGACCGTGGTCCGGAAAGAGGCGGCGGAATGAGCATCGCAATCACTTTCCTCCCCCGTTTACGGGGGAGGTGTCGAGCGCAGCGAGACAGAGGGGGCTTGCCGCAACGCGCCCCCTCCACCGCTTCGCGGTCCCCCTCCCCCGTAAACGGGGGAGGAAAAGGAGAACAATGACCTACATCGCAAAACCCAAATTCGTTCACCCCGGCCTGAAGAAGAATTCCGTCGGCTTCACCCATCGTGATTACGAAGGCCGCATCTCCACGCTCTGCGCCGGGTGCGGGCACGATTCCATTTCCGCCGCGCTGATCGAAACGTTCTTCGAACTCGATATCGAGCCGCATCGCGTGGCGAAACTCTCCGGCATCGGCTGCTCGTCCAAGACGCCGGACTATTTCCTCGGCCAATCCCACGGCTTCAACGCCGTGCATGGCCGCATGCCGAGCGTGCTCACCGGCGCCAATCTGGCCAACCGCGATCTCATCTATATCGGCGTGTCGGGCGACGGCGACAGCGCCTCCATCGGCCTCGGCCAATTCGCCCATTGCGTGCGCCGCGGGTTGAACATGACCTATATCTGCGAGAACAACGGCGTTTACGGCCTCACCAAAGGCCAGTTCTCCGCCACCGCCGACAAAGGTTCCCGCAGCAAGACGGCGGTGAATTCGGATTCACCGATCGATCTCGTCGGCATGGCGCTCCTGCTCGGCGCGACGTATGTGGGCCGCTCCTTCTCCGGCGACAAGAAGCAGCTTGTGCCGCTGCTGAAGGGCGCGATTCTGCACAAGGGCACGGCGTTCATCGATATCGTTTCGCCTTGCGTGCAGTTCAACAACAATCCGCAATCCACCAAGTCGTATGATTTCGTGCGCGAACATAACGACGCCGTGAACATGATCGACTTCATCGTGCCGCGCGCCGAGATCAAGGCCGATTACGAACCCGGCACCGTCACCACCGTGAAGCAGCATGACGGTTCGATCCTGCGCCTCAACAAGCTCGATCCCGCTTACGATCCGCATGACCGTTCCAAGGCGATGGCCTATCTGCAGGAACGCCACGCCCACGGCGAAGTCGTCACCGGCCTGCTCTACATCGAAGAGAACGCGGACGATCTGCATCATCATCTGAACACGGCGAAGACGCCGCTGAACAAGCTGGGCGAGAAAGAGCTTTGCCCGGGGTCTGCGAAGCTCGCAGCGTTGAACGAGGAGTACAGATAATTTCCTCCCCCGTTTTACGGGGGAGGTGCCGAACGCAGTGAGGCGGAGGGGGTGGCTGCGCACCCAAAAATTCTGCTCCACCTCCGCCGCCCCCTCCACCGCTTCGCGGTCCCCCTCCCCCGCAAAGCGGGGGAGGAAAATCAGGG
>Ga0207705_10001289_pt1 | contig 20134 bp, 21 predicted proteins | sample KBSC13metaG_FD_184314 | JGI IMG/M metagenome (GOLD analysis project Ga0207705, IMG submission 184314) | Corn rhizosphere microbial communities from Kellogg Biological Station, Michigan, USA - KBS C1-3 metaG (SPAdes) (version 2) | ecosystem: Host-associated > Plants > Roots > Rhizosphere > Soil ... | reverse complement strand
ATCGAAAATGTCCCACAGATCGGGCACGTAGCGATCGCGCTCGCGTCCGAACGGAAACGAGCGCTTGAAGAACAGCCGCGAAATGCCGGCGAACGCTTCGGCCTGCAGGATGGCATCGAGCGCCTCCTCCCAGCGGTCGCGCGCATAGGCGTGGTCCGCGAACGGCGCCTTGCGATCCCAGAGATGCCGGTTGGCGACGTCGAAGGCCTGCACCAGTGCCGGCGCCGCGGGATGCGGCGGTGGCTTCACATAATTGCCGCCCAGGCTCGAAGCGACGGCCGGCGCCGACAGCAGGCGCAGCAGCACGGTCGTGCCGGACCCCTCGGCCCCGGCGATGAAGTTGAATTTCCGCCCCGCGGCGACCGCCGCCCTTTGTGCCTCAGAACCCGCCACCTGAACCCGCCAGAGTTTTCCAATGCTGCCCGGCATCATCCGGACGAGACGCCGCTGAATAGCCCAATCCGCCGCCAATAGCCAACGCCGGCGCCCCGCCTTTCGCCCCCGAAACGCTGCCCGGCCCACCCTTGCCGCCGCCGGCAAAACCGTCTAGAGCCCCGCTGAACCAGAATGGGGCTCCGCCCGGCGCGGCACCGCCCGGCAGGATCGATTTATGACCTACGTCGTCACCGACAATTGCATCAAGTGCAAGTACATGGATTGCGTCGAAGTGTGTCCGGTGGACTGCTTCTACGAGGGCGAGAACATGCTCGTCATCCACCCGGACGAGTGTATCGATTGCGGCGTGTGCGAGCCGGAATGTCCCGCCGAGGCCATCGTGCCCGATACCGGGTCGGGGCTGGAGAACTGGATCGAACTGAACGGCAAATATGCTGCCGCCTGGCCCAACATCTCGATCAAGCGCGATCCCCCGGCCGATGCGAAAGAGTTCGACGGGGTCACCGGCAAGCTCGAGAAGTATTTTTCCGAGGCTCCGGGCGAAGGCGACTGAGGCCTTCCACCGCCTGTCCTTCCCGCGATCTCCCCCGTCTGGCAGTCCGGCCAAGCTCTTGCGACGAGTTTCGCCAGCATTGCTGCATGGCTGATTCGTAGTTTTTGATTTTGCTGAAAAATTGTGCTAGGGTGCTTATATCAATGCAGCCCCACATGTGCCGAGAGGCACTATTTTTTTGCTGAGGATCGTGAATGAGGCAAAGCGGGCCGGTCGCGCGAGACCGGGACGCGGTGCGGGCTTATTGATCGAGGACTTGCACGGGCGGCAACAGTCAAGAATGGACGGTCTTGGCGCGGAAGAACCGGTCCATCGCGGCGTTAAACAGGAGTAGTTTCATGGTAGTCAAAAAGACCACGCAACGGCTTGGGTACAAGACCGGCGAGTATGTCATCTATCCGGCGCACGGTGTAGGCCAGATCGTCTCCATCGAAGAGCAGGAAGTGGCCGGGCTGACCCTTGAGTTGTTCGTGATCTCTTTCGAGCAGGACAAGCTTACTTTGCGTGTCCCAGTCGCCAAGATCAAGTCCGTAGGTATGCGCAAGCTGGCCGAGGAGGATATGGTCGGCAAGGCGCTCGAGACTGTCACCGGTCGGGCGCGCATCAAGCGCACCATGTGGAGCCGCCGGGCCCAGGAATATGAGGCCAAGATCAATTCCGGCGACCTGATCTCGATTTCGGAAGTGGTGCGCGACCTCTACCGCTCCGACGACCAGCCCGAGCAGTCCTATTCCGAGCGCCAGTTGTTCGAGCAGGCCATGGATCGCATGAGCCGCGAAATCGGTGCGGTCAACAAGCTGACGCTGACCGAGGCCGTGCAGCTCATCGAGAAGAACCTGCAGAAAAGCCCGCGCCGCTCGCCGAAAACCGACGCCAGCGACGCCGAAGAAGCCGCCGCGTAACGCCGCGCTTCTGTCGTGAACCCAACGGTCACCCCTCGGGGTGGCCGTTTTGTTTTTGCGCGGGCTGGGGGCGGCAGCGCCGGAGCCGAGCGGCTGGATTTCCCTCCCCTTGGGGGAGGGTGGCGGCAGCCGGGTGGGGGTCGAACCGCAGGCACTGAGTGGGTGGCGGTACCCCCACCCTTGATCCCTCCCCTCAGGGGGAGGGAGACGCAGGAGCCGTGAGGCACGCGGAGGGACCCCCAGCCATGACCACTCCCACAAAAGAAAGGGAGCGAGGGGGCCCCGTTTACGCGGGTGAAGTATGGTTGCGCTCTTGCTCCGTTGCCACTTTCCGGCCACTTTAGCACCTGACATGGGGGGCCCACGTTCCGGCGCGCCCTGAACGACCCGAACGGGCGGTGGAATGCAGACCTATCTCGATTTCGAAAAGCCGGTGGCCGAGCTTGAAGGCAAGATCGCCGAGCTCAAGTCACTCTCCTCGACCGATCAGGCGGTGTCCATCGACGAGGAGGTCAACCGGCTGTCGAGCCGCGCCGAGGAGGCGCTGGCCGATATCTACAAGAAGCTGACGCCCTGGCAGAAAACGCAGGTGGCGCGGCATCCGCAGCGACCGCATTTTTCCGATTACGTCAAAACCCTGATCACCGAATGGACGCCGCTGGCGGGGGACCGCAAGTTCTCCGAGGATGCGGCGCTGCAGGCGGGGTTCGGCCGCTTCAACGGCCAGCCGGTCGCCGTGCTGGGGCAGGAAAAGGGCTCCTCCACCGAAATGCGCCTCAAGCATAATTTCGGCATGGCGCGGCCCGAGGGCTATCGCAAGGCGGTGCGCGTCATGGACATGGCCGACCGCTTCTCGATTCCGGTGCTGTCGTTCGTCGATACCGCCGGGGCCTATCCGGGGATCGATGCGGAGGCTCGCGGGCAGGCGGAAGCCATTGCCCGCTCGACCGAAAAGTGCCTTGAGCTCGGGGTGCCGAACCTGGCGCTGATCATCGGGGAGGGCGGCTCGGGCGGTGCCATCGCCATCGCCACGGCCAACCGCGTGCTGATGCTCGAGCACTCGATCTATGCGGTGGCGTCGCCGGAGCCGGCGGCGGCGATCCTGTGGAAGGACGCCGCCAAGGCGCAGGAAGCGGCGACCAACATGAAAATCACGGCGCAGGACCTGCTGGGGTTCGGGGTGATCGACGGCATCATCCCTGAGCCGGTGGGAGGGGCGCACCGGCATCCCGAGGCGGTGATGCAGGGGGCGCGTGCCGCCATCGAGGATTTCCTGCAAAGCTTTGCCGGCACCAAGGGACGGCTGGAAATCCGCGAGCAGCGGCGCGAAAAATTCCTCAATATCGGCACCGCTCTCGGTTGATTGATCAGTCCGCGAGACCCGCTGGCGGCAGTATTAAGACTCAGTTTACTTTGCATCGTTACGTCTCGCTTAACCATGCGGTCCCGTCCCGGGACCTCGCCGCTCGCTGTGGTTTTCCGATGTTCCTGCGCAAGATTGCCGCCTTCATTGCCGTTGCTGCCGTGCTGCTGGGGCTGGCCGCCTGCGCCGGGCTGACCGCCGACGGCAAGGCCAATGCGCCGCTGTCGAGCCAGCTGGTGAGCCAGATCAAGGCGATCGGCTCGACGCCGGGCGCGCCGATGATGATGCGCATCTTCAAGCAGGATTCGGTGCTGGAAGTCTGGAAGCAGACCACCAGCGGGCCCTACGCGCTGCTGAAGACTTTCAACATCTGCGCCTGGTCGGGCGGCATCGGCCCGAAGATCACCGAGGGCGACCGGCAGGCGCCGGAAGGATTTTACGATATCACGCCCGGCCTGCTGAACCCCAATTCCAACTATTACCTCGCCATCAACACCGGCTTTCCGAACAAGTTCGATCGGGCCCATGGGCGCACCGGCGCCAATCTGATGGTGCACGGGGACTGCTCGTCGTCGGGGTGCTACGCGATGACCGACAAGGAGATCGCCGACCTCTATTCGCTGGTGCGCGAGGCGTTTGCCGGCGGCAACAAATCGGTGCAGCTGCAGATCTTTCCGTTCCGCATGACGGCGCAGAATTTCGCCCGGGTGGCGGGCAACCCGAACCTGGCGTTCTGGCAGAATATCAAGACCGGCTACGACGATTTCGAGGCCAGCAAGCGCCCGCCGCACTGGGACGTCTGCGACGGCAAATATGTGTTCAACAGCGTCAGCGCCGGCGGCCAGCCGCTCGATGCGACGGGGCCGTGCCCGGTGCTGAAGGCGGACGCGACGGCAACCTCCGTCACCGCGGCGCAGGGCAAGCTTGGGGCGGTGCCGGACCTGTTGCCGCCGGCGGCGCCCGCCGTGCTGCCCGCGGCGCGGCGGACCTGAGGCGCGTCCGGCCCTTTCGCGGGCCGCGGGGCGGGCGTGGCGCGCAAGGATTTTTCGCGTTGCCGGGCGGTGGGTTATTGGCGTTTGCCGTTCCGTGACGTAGTAAGCCGGGCGAGTGCTCCGCCTGCTACGGAGTGACGGCTCCGTTGGTCAAACAGAGAGCGATTCCGGATATGGATCAGGTGAGCGGCAGCAGCCGCGCGGACTCGCGGCGCAACCGGGCACGGCTGCTGGAGGCCGCCAACAGCGTCTTCGGCGAAAAGGGCGCGGCTGCTTCGACCGAGGAAGTGGCGCTGCGGGCTGGCCTCGGCATCGGCACGCTGGTCCGGCATTTCCCGACCAAACAGGCACTGCTCGAGGCGATCGTGCTGGCGCGGCTGGAGCGGCTGGTCGAGGCGGCGCGGACGGTGCTCGGGGAGGGCCAGCCCGATGGGTTCTTCGCCTTGTTCGGGCTGTTCGTCGCCGAGGCGCAGGACAAGCGGGCGCTCGGCGAGGTGCTGGCGGCGGCGGGCGATGCCTTCCGCGCCGCCAATTCGGTCATTCTCGACGAGCTCTGGGCGATCTACTCGACGCTGATCCTGCGCGGCCAGGCGGCGGGGCTGATCCGGCCGGGCTTCGATGCCGACGACGTGCGCGCGCTACTGGCGGGGGCGCACCAGGGGTTGCTGGTGATCGGCGACAATCCCCGCCGGCGGCAACGCCTGCTCGACGTGCTGATGGATGGCGTGCGCGCGACGCCGGCCGGCTGAGGCCGCGGATCGGCGCGCTTCCGGACCGGAAGACCGCCAGCGCGCTTTTCCAGGCAGCGCTTAGGCCGTCAACGTTGCGGGATCGAGACCCAGCTGGCGGCGCAGCGCCAGCCAGCCGGCGGGCGTGACCTCGATGGCCCGCGAGCCGGGCGAGCGGCGCATCCAGTCCCGGTCGCAGAAGGTGGCCAGCAGGGTAACGCCGAGTGGTCCGGCGAGGTGATGATGCCGCTCGGTCCAGTCGAGGCACTGGCGGGCGAGGCCGCGCCTGGTCGGCTTGAGCCCGGCAATTTCGAGGCCGAGGTCGCCGAACCAGCGGGCGCCGGTCGGGGTCACGTCGAACTGCTTGTCCGGCGCCGCGACGAGGTGGCCGCGCGCCAGCAGGGCTTCGGTGACGGCGACGCCGACCTGACCGGCGAGATGGTCGTAGCAGCAGCGGCAGAAGCGCAATTGACGGGCCGCGTGGTTCAGCGCCTTGCGCCGCACCGGTCCGGCGGGCTGGATCGCCGCCAATTGCTCGAGCGCCTGCGCCACATGGGCCCCGGCCAGCCGGTAATAGCGGTGCCGCCCTTCGCTCTCGAGGGCGATAAGTCCGCCGGCCAGCAGCTTGCCGAGATGTGAGCTGGCGGTCTGGGGGGTGACGCCGGCCGCATAGGCCAACTCGCCTGCCGGCAGGGCACGGCTATCGAGCAGGGCGGTCAGCATCATGGCGCGCGCCGGGTCGGCAAGCAGCGAAGCGGTGGTCGAAAAGCCGGCGGCAAGAGTCATTTCGATCTCCTCGAATGGAGCATTTCTACCCCATCCTGCGCGACGTTTCGAGCCCGGTCGAACCATCGGCAGGTGTGGACGGCTATCAGTGGCGCCGAACCAGGCGGCGCCATCACGGATGGGTGCCTCGTTCGCGGGCAGTCGAGCCGAGCCGGCAGCGCCGCGTTGCCCATGCTCCAACGGAAAGGCTACATCATGGAACAATCCCTGGTATTTGGCCGGCGCGCGGCCGGCACCGATCGCCGGCTGACCCTGTTCACGCTCTGCCTCGCCGTGCTGGTGGCGCAGGTGGATTCGTCCATCGTCAATCTGGGCGTACGGCCGATCGGCGACTATTTCCACGCCGACGTCGGCGAATTGCAGTGGGTGGTTGACAGCTACAACCTCGTCTATGCGGTGCTGCTGCTGAGCGGCGGCCTGCTGGCCGACCTGCGCGGCCGCCGGCGGCTGTTCATGATCGGCGCCGGGTTGTTCACGCTGGCCTCGCTGATCTGCGCCCTGGCGCCCTCGATGGGCGTGCTGATCGCCGGGCGAGCCGTGGCGGGGCTCGGTTCGGCCCTGCTGGTGCCGGCCTCGCTGGCGGTGATCCGGGTCGTGTGGAGCGATGCCGCCGAGCGCGGCCGGGCGCTCGGCATCTGGGCCGCCTGCAACGGCCTTGCCATGGCGACCGGGCCGACGCTGGGCGGGGTGCTGATCCGCCAGTTCGGCTGGCGCAGCATGTTTTTCGTCGTCGTCCCGGTGAGCCTGCTGGCGCTGCTGCTGGCCCGCCGGTCGATGGTGGAATCGGCCGATCCCCGGGGCCGCGACTTCGATGTCCCAGCACAGCTATTGGGCGCCGTCGCGCTCGGCGGGCTCGCCTTCGCCGCCATCGAGGCGCAGCGTCGGCCGCTTCTCGCGGTGGGGGCGCTTGTCGTGGCCATCGTGGCGCTGGTGGTGTTCCTGCGGATCGAGAGGCGCAAGGGCGACGCCGCCCTGGTGCCGCTCGACATTTTTGGCATCGGCGCGTTCCGGGGAGCGATCATCGGCACCATCGGCATGACCTTCGGCATGTACGGCACCTTGTTCCTGGTGCCGCTGTTCTGGCAGGAGAGTGGCCGGCTCGACGCCATCATGGCCGGCCTCGGCCTGCTGCCGATGGCGCTGGTCTTCCTGCTGGTGTCGCCGTTTTCCGGCGGCCTTGGCAAGCGCTTCGGGGCACGCGTTGTCACCAGCGGCGGCGTCGGCGCGATCGGGCTGGGTTTGCTCGTGATCGCAATGGGTTCGGGCCAGCCGACGATCGTGGTGGCCGAACTCGGGCTGGTCCTGGCGGGAGTCGGCCTCGGCCTTGCCACCGGTCCGCTGATGGGGGAGGCGGTAGGCGCCGTCGCGGCGGCGCGGTCCGGCACGGCGTCCGCGCTGATCAATGCGGCGCGGATGACCGGGGCCACGGCCGGCGTTGCGATCCTCGGCACGGTCTATGCGCTGGCGGGGGGCGGGGCCGCAGGCGTGCGGCTGGCGCTACTGATGGGCGGGCTCGTGCAACTGGGGTGCGCGGCCGCCGATTTCGCGCAGCAGCGGAGCGCGGCTGTCGACGGATAAAAAAGGCCGCCCTAGGCGGCCCTTCAATTCGATGTCGCCGAGGGGCGGTTCAGAAGGCGCCGTGGCAGTGCTTGAACTTCTTGCCCGAGCCGCATGGGCAGGGGGCATTGCGCGACACCCCGACGAGCAGCTTCGGATCGATCGGGGCGAGGCGTGGATCGGCCGCCGCGCCCGGGCCGGCAAAGGCCGCCGAAGCGCCACCGGCAAGCGCGCCGAGCGCCCCGCCGCTGCCTTCCGCGTAGGCGGCGCCACGCGGCCCCGCGCCGAGGAAGCCGGCCAGGCTGTCGGAGATTTCATTGTCGCCGGTATTGGGGTCGAGGTGAATCTCGCTCATCGCCAGTTCCGGCGACGGCTCGGGCCGGCGCAACTGCACGTCGACATGGCTGAGCTGGCGGGTCACCAGCTCGCGCAAATCGGCCAGCAGCTTCTGGAACAGCTCATAGGCTTCCTGCTTGTATTCGTTGAGCGGATCGCGCTGGCCGACGCCGCGCCAGCCCACCACCTTGGACAGGTGGTCAAGGGTCACCAGATGTTCGCGCCACAGGGTGTCGATCGACTGCAGCAGGATCGACTTCTCGATGTTGCGCATCACCGTGGGGTTGGGCTGGCCAACCGCCACGAAGCGGGCGAGGATATCGGCCTCGCGCGCCTCGGCCGAGGCGTCGGCCGCCGCCTGCAGGCGCTCGCGCACCTGCTGCAGGTCGATGCCCTCTTCCAGCGCCCATTCGTGCACCGGCACGTCGACGTTGAGGATCGCCTGGGCCGACGATTCAAGCAGCTCGGTCTTCCACTGTTCCGGGTAGGAGCGCTCGGGAATGGCAGCCGTCACCAGCGCATCGACAACGTCGTGCCGCATGCCGGTGATGGTTTCCGACACGTTGTCGTCGTCCATCAGCTCGAGGCGCTGCTCGAAGATCACCTTGCGCTGATCGTTCATCACATCGTCGAATTTGAGGATGTTCTTGCGGATGTCGAAATTGCGCGCCTCGACCTTCACCTGGGCCCGCTCGATGGCCTTGGTCACCCACGGATGGGTGATGGACTCGCCTTCCGCCAGGCCGAGCTTGGCGAGCATCGAATCCATGCGCTCGACCGGGAAGATGCGCATCAGATCGTCCTGCAGCGACAGGTAGAACGAGGAGTGCCCGGGGTCGCCCTGGCGGCCCGAACGGCCGCGCAACTGGTTGTCGATGCGCCGGCTTTCGTGGCGTTCGGTGCCGATCACCATCAGGCCGCCGGCGGCGATCGCCGCCTGCTTGTCGCGCTCGATGGTGGCCTTGATCTCGGCGGTCTTTGCCGCCAGCGCCTCGCCCTCGAGCCCGGCGGCCTCATCGGCCACCCGCATCTCGAGATTGCCGCCAAGCTGGATGTCGGTGCCGCGGCCGGCCATGTTGGTGGCGATGGTGATGGCACCCGGGCGGCCGGCCTGCGCGATGATGCGCGATTCCTGCTCGTGATAGCGGGCGTTCAGCACTTCCATCTCGCCGACATTGCGCTTGCGCAGCAATTCGGCCAGCATTTCGGACTTTTCGATCGAGGTCGTGCCCACCAGCACCGGCTGGCCGCGCTTGCGGCAATCGAGAATGACCTCGGTGATGGCGTCGAACTTCTCCGCCGCGGTGCGGAAGATGGCGTCCTCGTCGTCGATGCGGCTGACCGGCATGTTGGTCGGCACGCTGATCACGTCGAGCTTGTAGATGTCGCCGAATTCCTCGGCCTCGGTGGAGGCCGTGCCGGTCATGCCGGCGAGCTTTTCGTAAAGGCGGAAATAGTTCTGGAAGGTGATCGAGGCCAGCGTCTGGTTCTCGGGCTGGATCTTGACGTGTTCCTTGGCCTCCAGGGCCTGGTGCAGGCCTTCCGAATAGCGGCGGCCCGGCATCATGCGGCCGGTGAATTCGTCGATGATCACCACTTCGTCGTTGCGGACGATGTAGTCCTTGTCGCGCTGGAACAGCTTGTGGGCGCGTAGCGCGGAGTTGGCGTGGTGAACGAGGCTGACGTTTTCGATATCGTAGAGCGAGCCGGTCTCCAGCACCCCCTGGCGGGTCAACTCGGCTTCGAGCTTTTCGACCCCCTGGTCGGTGAAGGTCGCGGCGCGCTGCTTCAGGTCGACCTCGAAATCGCCCTCCTCGATGATCGGCATCAGGGCATCGATGGTCTGGTACAGGCTGGAGTGGTCGTCCGACGGGCCGGAGATGATGAGCGGGGTGCGGGCCTCGTCGATGAGGATCGAGTCCACTTCGTCGACGATGGCGTAGACATGGCCGCGCTGCACCATCTGGTCGCGCGAGAACTTCATGTTGTCGCGCAGATAGTCGAAGCCGAATTCGTTGTTGGTGCCGTAGGTCACGTCGGCGTCGTAAGCGGCCTTGCGTTCCTCGTCGCTGAGGTCGTGAATGATGACGCCGACGGAAAGGCCGAGAAAGCGGTAGACCTGTCCCATCCACTCGCTGTCGCGCTTGGCGAGGTAGTCGTTGACGGTCACGACGTGCACGCCCTTGCCGGTCAGCGCGTTGAGATAGACGGCGAGGGTGGCGACCAGGGTTTTGCCTTCGCCGGTTCGCATCTCGGCGATGGCGCGCTCGTTGAGGACGATGCCGCCCACCAATTGTACGTCGAAATGCCGCATGCCGAGCGTGCGCTTGGCAGCCTCGCGGGTGGCGGCAAAGGCCTCGGGCAGCAGGTCGTCGAGCGTCTTGCCATCCTGGTAGGCCTGGCGGAACTCGGCGGTCTTGGCGCGCAATTCGTCGTCGCTCAGCTTCGCGAAGACCGGCTCGAGCGCATTGATGGCGGCGACCCGGGGCTGATAGCGGCGTACGGCCCGGTCATTGGCGGAACCGAAGATCCGCTTGGCGATCGCGGCAACGACCATTGCTCTTGTCCTTGTATCTGGGGCGGGCGCGGGTCTGTCACCCGCCGGACAGCCGGCGTGAGACGGCCGGGCGGCAATGCCGTCCGCGCTGCAAACGGTTTCGGGACATGTAAGAGCGGGGCATTGTCTTGTCAACGCCGGCAAAATGGGCGAAAGGATGCGCCCAACGCGTCGGGGGACACGCGCCCGTCAAGGAGAAATGACCAAATGACCGACCGCCTTTCGACGCCCCGCGCGTCGCGCTTCGCGCTTTTCGCGGGCGCCCTGACGCTGGGTGCCGCCCTCGCGCTGAGCCCGGTGCTTGCCGACGACGCAGCCCCGGCCGCCGCGCCGGCCGCAACCCCCGCACCCGCCGCCGCCGCCCCGGCGACGCCGGCTGTCGCCCCCAAGCCCACCGATGTGGTGGCCAAGGTCGGCGACGACACCATCACCGAGGCCGACCTCAGCTTTGCCGCCGAGGATCTCGGCCAGCAATTGCAGAGCGTGCCGCCGCAGGACCAGAAGGCCTTCCTCACCACGGTGCTGATCGACATGAAGATCATGGCGACGGCGGCGCGGGAGCAGAAGCTCGATGCGGACCCCGACTACAAGGCACGCCTCGCCTATCTCGAGGACCGCACCCTGCGGCAGGAATATTTCACCAAGCAGATCGCCGGCGTGATCACCCCGGAGAGCATCAAGGCGGCCTATGACGACTACGTCAAGGCATTCAAGCCGCAGGACGAAGTGCACGCCCGCCACATCCTGGTGAAGACCGAGGACGAGGCCAAGGACATCGAAAAGCAGCTTGCCGCCGGGGCCAAGTTCGAAGACCTCGCCAAGGCGAAGTCGACCGACACGGGCAGCGCCGCGAACGGGGGCGATCTCGGCTTCTTCGCGCACGGGCAGATGGTGAAGGAATTCGACGCCGCCGCCTTCGCGCTGAATGTCGGGCAGGTGTCGCAGCCGGTGCAGAGCCAGTTCGGCTGGCACATCATCCGCGTCGACGAGAAGCGCAAGACCCAGCCGACGCCGATGGACCAGATGGCCCAGCAGTTGCAGCAGCAGATCCTGTTCAAGAAGTTCGACCAGGAAGTGACGCAGCTGAAGCAGAAGTATCCGGTCACCATCCCCGACGCGACGCTCGCCGCCGCGGTCAAGGCGCAGGAGCAGCAGAGCGCTGCCCAGGGGCAGCCGGCAGAATAATGACCGCCGCCGTCTCGCCCCTCGCGCCCAAGACTGTTCCGGACCTGCCGGCCGTGGCGGGCGTGCGTTTCGCGACGGCGGAAGCCGGCATCAAGTACAAGAACCGCACCGACGTGCTGCTCGCCACCTTTGTGGCGGGCACGCAGGTCGCCGGGGTGCTGACGCGCTCGCTCTGCCCGTCGGCGCCGGTGGATTTCTGCCGGCAGAACCTGCCTGGCGGGGTGGCGCGGGCGCTGCTGGTGAATTCCGGCAATGCCAATGCCTTTACCGGCATGCGCGGCCGGCTGGCGGTCGACACCTCGGCGGCGATCGTCGCCGAGGCGGTGGGCTGCACTACGCAGGAAATCTTCCTCGCCTCGACCGGGGTGATCGGGGAGCCGCTCGAAGCGGGCAAATTCTCGGCCGTGACCCGCGACATGGCCGGCCGGCTGCACGATGTGCCGTGGCTCGAGGCGGCCCGGGCGATCATGACCACCGATACCTTCCCCAAGCTGGCCACGGCGAGCGTCGAGTTCGACGGGCAGCAGGTGGTCATTTCGGGGATCGCCAAGGGCTCCGGGATGATCGCGCCGGACATGGCGACGATGCTTTCTTTCGTCTTTACCGACATGCCGATCGCGGCGCCGGTGCTGCAGGGCCTGCTGCAGCCGCTGATCGACAGGAGCTTCAACGCCGTTACCGTCGACAGCGATACCTCGACTTCGGACACCTGCCTCGTGTTTGCGACCGGACTGGCAAAAGGGGTGGCGCCGATCACCGAGGCGAGCGATCCGCGCATAGCGGTGTTCGCGGCGGCGCTAGGGGACGTGCTGCACGACCTCGCCATGCTGGTGGTCAGGGACGGGGAGGGGGCGAGCAAGTTCGTCGCCGTTACCGTCGAGGGGGCAGTCTCGGACCAGAGCGCCTTCCGGATCGCGCGCTCGATCGCCAATTCACCGCTGGTGAAGACGGCCATCGCCGGCGAGGACGCCAATTGGGGGCGCGTCGTGATGGCGGTCGGCAAGGCCGGCGAACCGGCCGACCGCGACAAGCTGTCGATCGGGTTTGGCGACATCATCGTGGCGGAGCGCGGCGAGCGCGCCGCCGGCTACGACGAGGCCAAGGTTTCCGCCTACATGAAGGGGCAGGACCTCGACATCCGCGTGCATATCGGGCTCGGGCAGGGCACGGCGACGGTCTATACCTGCGACCTGACGCACGGCTACATCGCGATCAACGGCGATTATCGGAGCTAGCGGCGCACGCCAGTTAAGTTCGCGCACGAGCCTCTCCACCGTCATGGCCGGGCTTGACCCGGCCATCCAGCCTAGGCTCGTGGTGCGGGCAAGCAACGCCCCTGCCGCCGTCCCTGCTGGGTTCGCATCGCTTGCTGGGTGGCCGGGTCAAGCCCGGCCGTGACGATGCTGAACTGCTGGTGCCAGCCTGAACGTCCGAGGGTCGGGGGCCATCCGCCCTTTGACCCCGCAGTTGGTTCGACGGCAAAAGGGTGCCGGGATTTGGGAATTGCATGAGCGAGCTTTCCTCCATTCTCAGCCTCGAGACCGCGACGATTTCCTCGTGGCCGGCGATCACCACGGCGCTGGATGGGCTGTGGCTGGCGCGGCTGGCGCGCGGCTACACCAAGCGCTCCAATTCGGTGCAATGCCTCGATCCTGACGACGATGGGGATGCGGCCGGGCGGCTGCAACGCATGGTCGATCTGTTCCTGCGCAACGACCGCGACCCGCTGTTCCGGGTGACGCCGCTCGCCGGGCCCGGCGTGCTGGCGGCCCTCGACGCCGGGGGCTGGGCACCCTTCGAGGAGTCGCGCGTGCTCGCCATGCCGCTCGGCGAATATCCCGAGCCGGACGGGGTGAGATTTTACGACGGCGCCGACCGCAACTGGCTCGAGGCGTTCACGGGCCTCGCCGGCATCGATCGCCGTTCGGCAGCGACGCTGGCCCTGCTGCTCGACCTGATCGCCTGGCCGCAGGCGGGCGTGCTGTTGCGCGATTCCGGCGGGGAGCCGGTGGCGGCGGCGCTGGCGGTGGCGGCGGGCGACATCGGCTGTTATCACAATGTGGTGGTCAGGACCGACTCGCGCGGCAAGGGCCTTGGCCGCGCCGTGATGCACGCCGCCCTCAACTGGACCAAAACGGCGGGGGCGAACCGCGCCGCCATCCAGGTGGTCAGCGACAACGCCCCGGCGCTCGGCCTTTACGCCTCGCTCGGCTTTTCGGAGGTCTACCGCTATCACTACCGCCGCCCCTGAGATCGTCCCTCCGGCACCGGCCAAGCCGTTGCTGCTGGTCGTCGCCTGTGCGTTGATCGATGCCGACCGGCGCGTGCTGATCGCCCAGCGGCCGGCCGGCAAGGCCATGGCCGGGCTATGGGAATTTCCGGGCGGCAAGCTCGAGCCGGGGGAGACGCCGGAAGCCGCCCTGATCCGCGAGCTTCACGAAGAATTAGGGATTTCCACCAAGCAGGCGTGCCTCGCCCCGCTCAGCTTCGTAAGCTACGGTTACGAAAGCTTTCACCTCGTCATGCCAGTCTATGTCTGCCGTAAATGGCAGGGGGTGGCGACGGCGCGAGAGCACCAGGCGCTGAAATGGGTGCGGCCCACGGCGCTGCGGAACTATCCGATGCCGCCGGCGGACGAACCGCTGATCGCGCCGTTGTGCGATCTCTTATAGCCTCGGGCGCGAGGGGAGGGGTGGGCAATGGGACGGATGCTGTGGGCGCTGGGGCGCCGGGAGGATGGCGCGACGGCCATCGAATACGGGCTCATCGCTGCCCTGATCGCAGTTGCCATCGTGGTCGCCATGTCCACACTCGGGGCAAGCCTGCAGGGGGTGTTCAACTACACCTCGAAACAGGCGACGACGGTCTGGGACCAGCCGGTGCCGTAGAGCCGCGCGAGGCGACACACGCCTTGGCGGGTTTCGAACAGAATTTCACAGAATTTCATGGTTGGCGCACGTTGGTGGGCCGTGGCACTTGGCCTCTCCCGCGGGGACGGAGGTTGCCGCCGCTAAGGCTTCGCCTTGTCGCCAAGAACTTGCCGGAAGCTGGCGGCGGCGCTGCCGGGCTTCAGTGGCTTTTGCTGGCTTTCGTGCTGGGCCCAGCCGGACAGCCACACGATGTCGAGGGTCGCCCGGACGCGGCCGTCGGGATCGGCGGCGAGCCGTTCATAGGCGGCGGATGCGGCGGCGAGCAGGCGGCGCGTCATCGGGCGGGCCGGACGGTCGGCCAGGGGATTTTGCGCGCCAAGCGTCTTCAGTTCGGCCATCAGGGCCAGCGGCGAGCCATAGCGCACGGTGTGGGGCTCGACGTCGGTCACGGGAAGCTTCAGCCCGGCGCGCTGCAGCAGGCCGCCGGCGTCGCCAAGCTGGATGAACGGGGCGACGCGGGCAAAGGCGCCGCCGCTGAGCTCGGCATCCGCCTCGAGAAACGCCTCGCGCAATTCGGTGAGCGTCGCGCCGCCGGGCAGTGCGGCAAGCAGCAGCCCGTCCGGCCGCAGATGCGCCCGCAGGCGCGCCAGAAACCCCACCACGTCATTGACGATCTGGGCGTCGAAGATCGAAACGATGAGGTCGTAGTCGGTGTGCGGCAGCGCGATCGCCTCCGCATCGAGCAGCGGCGCGCCGGCCGAGGGCAACACGGTAGCGGCACGCGAGAAGGCGAAGGCGCCGCTGGCGCTGACCCCCTCAGTCGGTAGTGCGGCGGCGCTCGGAGCCATGATCAAGGCCCGTTCGAAGCGGCGGCTCACCGCCAGCAGGCGCTGGGACAGATCGTCGAGGGCGAGGCGGGTAATGAAATCATCGACATCGGATGCGCGGCGCTCCAGATGCCGGGCGATCAGGGCGCGGTCGAAAACGATAGGAGGCTGCATAGTGGTCGCAATCTGCACTGACTTGGGGCTCGGCCTAGGCTAAGCTGCGGCGTTATGGACGGGGGTCTGCTGCTTGTCAAAACCGGCGAGGCGCTGCGCGGCGCCGGGCGTTGGTCCGGCCGCTGCGGCCGGGTCGTGCTCGACACGCTCTACCCCCCGCTCTGCCTCAATTGCGAGGCGGCGGTGGCGGAGGCGGATTCGCTCTGCGCCAGTTGTTTTCGGCAGTTGCGGCCCATCACGGCGCCGCTTTGCCCCCGCCTCGGGCTGCCGTTCCAGATGGCGCTGGGGCCTGATGCGCTATCGGCCGAAGCCATCGCCGATCCACCGCCGTTCGACCGGGCACGGTCGGCAGTGATCTACAACGAGGTGGCCCGCACCGTGGTCGCGCGGATGAAGTATGGCGACCGACCTGAGCTGGCGCGCTTCTGCGGGCGGCTGATGGCCGGGGCAGGCGCCGAATTGTGGCGCGACCGGCCAATCCTGCTGCCGGTGCCGCTGCATCCGCTGCGGCAGGTGCATCGGCGCTACAACCAGTCCGCCGAGCTGGCGCGCGTCATTGCCAAGCTGACCGGCGTTGGCGTCGATGCGACGCTGGTGCGGCGCGTAAAGCGGACGCGGCAGCAGGTCGGGCTGTCCGCCGACGCGCGGGCCCGCAACGTCGCTGGCGCCTTTGCCGCCCATCCCGAACTGCTGGCCCGGACCCGCGGCCACGGCGTGGTGATCATCGACGACGTGATTACCACCGGCTCCACCGTCAAGGCGATCACCCGGGCGCTCCACAAGGGCGGCGTCGAGCGGGTCGATGTGCTGTCCTTCGCGCGGGTCGTGCCGGGTGGCGACGATTTGAGCCCGCAAGCCGCAGGCGACGGGCTTGTCGGCAATGCCGCTCGCCCCATATAAACTCCAGCGCGTTTCGGAGTTTCCGCATGCCCAAAGTTGAAATTTATACCACCCCTTGGTGCCCCTATTGCCACGCAGCCAAGTCGCTGCTCGACGAGAAGGGCGTGGCCTATGAGGAGGTCAGTGCGCTCGACCCCGTCGTCCGTTCGGCCATGGTCGAGCGGGCACATGGCCGCCGCACGGTGCCGCAGATCTTCATCGGCGATACCCATGTCGGCGGTTACGACGACATGGCGGCGCTCGACCGGCGCGGCCAGCTCGATTCCTTGCTCGCCTAGAGCATGGGCGCGCATCGCATTGCCGCGCTGCAGATGCGCTCCGGCGTCGAGCCGGCTGCCAATCTTGCGGCCCTGGAGGGACTGGTCGCCGAAGCGACAGCCGCCGGGGCGCAATACCTGCTCTCCCCCGAAGTCACCGTCGTCTTTGCCGAGAACCGCGAGGGCTTGTCGCGCGCGGCGGGGCCCTATGCTGAAAACCCGGCGCTGGCGCGGATCGCCGAGATGGCGCGACGGCACCGGGTGACGCTGCATCTCGGCTCGCTCGCCGTGCTGTTGCCGGATGGGCATTTCGCCAATCGCAGCGTGCTGTTCGGACCCGATGGCGAGGTGGTCGCCACCTACGACAAGATACACCTCTTCGACGCCACCCTGCCGGGGGTTCGCGCCTATCGGGAGAGCGAAACCTATCGCGGCGGCGATGCGGCCGTGGTGGCGGAAGCGGCGGGCATGCGGCTCGGCCTGTCGATCTGCTACGATCTGCGTTTTGGGGCGCTCTACCGGATGCTGGCGGAGGCAGGGGCGGAGCTGCTCGCCGTGCCGGCCGCCTTCACCGTGCCGACCGGCCGTGCGCACTGGGAAATCCTGCTCAGGGCCCGCGCCATCGAGACCGGCTGTTACGTGATTGCGGCGGCGCAAGGGGGCGTGCACGAAAACGGGCGCGCCACCTGGGGGCATTCGATGATCGTCGATCCGTGGGGCGAGATCGTTGCCGAGATCGACGGCGATGCGCCGGGCATCCTGGTGGCCGACATCGATCTCGACCGGGTCGCGGAGGCCCGCGCGAAGGTGCCCGCGCTTGCCAATGCGCGGCCGCTTTCGCTAAGCGTTAACGCGGTGCGTCCAGAATGGGCCCGCAAGAGGATTCTGCCGTGATTCATTACGCACTGGTGTGTGAGAACGCGCACAAGTTCGAGGCCTGGTTCCGCAACGCGGAAGCCTATGACGAGCAGCATCAGCGCGGCATTGTCACGTGCCCGATCTGCATGTCGGGGGCGGTGGAAAAAGCGCTGATGGCGCCGGCCCTGGCCAAGGCCGGGGGCGAGAAGGTGTCGCTGTCGATCGGGCATCCCGAGCATGCACAGTTGCGCGAAGCGCTGAGGGCGCTGCGCCACAAGGTGACCAGCGAAGCCGACTATGTCGGAGACAAGTTCGCCGAGGAAGCGCGGAAGATCCACTTCAAGGACATCGAAGCGCGCGGCATCTATGGCGAGGCGACGCCTGACGAGGTGGCGGGGCTGGTCGAAGACGGCGTCGATTTCATGCCGCTGCCCAATCTGCCGGAAGAGCACAACTAGCCGAGGGACGTCCGATGCGACCGAGGCTCGAAGAAATCGAGGCGACGGTCGAGCGGCTGGAGGCGCGGCTCGCGGTCGACCCCGACCACCTGACGCAAAGTCTGCTTGCCGCATATCACAAGCTTGACGCGCGGTTCCGGGCCGATCTCGCCGATCCCCGCGACCTGGCGCTGAGCCGCGGCGCAGCCCTCATGCTGATCAAGTTCAGCAGCGAATTGCGGTAGGACTGAGGACTGGCTCGCAGCAAGGGCTTGCCTCTGCCAGTCAGATCGGAACTCCCACGGCCTTCCTTCTCCCCTTGCGGGAGAAGGTGGTGCGAAGCGCCGGACGAGGGGTGGCTACAGGCGATATGCTTGTGGCCTCACTCGGGCCGTCTCCCACTCATGATCCCCTTATCGCTGCCATGGTGGCCTCGTCGGCCGGCAGGAAGGTTTCGATGGCGAGTTCGGCCAGCGCCGGCGCCGAGGGGGCGCCGAAGGTCAGGGTAGTGCTGATGAAGCGCATCAGGCCGTTCAGGGTCTCCAGTTCGAGTGGCACGGCGATCGCGTTGCCGATGTCGCTTCGACCCCGGCTGGCGCCGTGCGGCGTGGGATAGGCGGTGAGTTCATCGATCAGCGCGCCGATATCAGGATCGGCGGTGGCGGCGAACTGCCGGCGCAACCGATCGAGCAAATGGCCGCGCCATTCGACAAGATTGCGGATACGGCCGGCCAATCCCTCCGGATGGAGGCTCAGCCGCAGCACGTTGATCGGCGGCTCTCGGAGCCACGGAGCGGCCCCGGCGACGAGCGCAGCAACCGGGGCGTTGGCGGCGACCAGATCCCATTTGCGGTCGACGGCCAGCGCCGGGAACGGTTCATGCGCCTTGAGCAGCGCGGCGATGCCATCGAGGGCGGGCTTCAGCGCCGGATCGGAAAGCGGGCGATCCGCAAAGGCTGGGGCAAAGCCGGCGGCGAGCAGCAGGGTGTTGCGTTCGCGCAGCGGCACGTCGAGGCGGTCGGCCAGCCGCAGCACCATGTCGCGGCTGGGATAGGAGCGCCCGGTTTCCACAAAGCTCAGATGGCGCGCCGAGATGTCGGCGTCGAGCGCCAGGTCGAGCTGGCTCAGGCGGCGGCGCTGCCGCCAGTCGCGCAGTCTTTCGCCAATGGCCGCTGGAGTGTTCATGGCGCGATGTTAAGCGGCGAGTTCGCCACGGTCCATTACCTCCCGGGTAATCGACGGGCGGCGCGGCGTGCGGTTTGTCTCTCGCCGTCCGCAACACGGACATCCCGAAACCGGAGAATTGAAAATGACCGATGCCGCAAGGATTGCCGATGGCTACATCGCGCTATGGAATGAACCCGATGCGGGGCGCCGCGCCAGCCTGCTTGCCGCCAACTGGAATGAAGCGGCGAGCTATGCCGACCCGCTGGCGGCGGTTGCCGGACATGCGGAAATCAACCAACTGATCGGCGGCGTGCAGGAGCGCTTTCCTGATTTCCGCTTTCAGCTCATCAAGGGACCGGAGACCGTCGGTGACCGGGTGCGGTTCTCCTGGGCGCTGGGACCGGGCGACTGTGTCGACGCACCGATCGAGGGCACCGACTTCGTGCTGATCAAGGATGGCAAACTCGCCGCGGTGACCGGCTTTCTCGACAAGGTGCCGGCCGCCTGAGAGGTTCGCCGGCTTTCTGGAGCAGGGCGGAACCTTTTCGCTAGCTGGCGGTTTTATCTCGGCTTTTGCAAAAGCCCTCCCTGCAATACGCTCGACCCCAAGAGCGCTTAGGCGACCCGTTCCGATCCCCCTCGGAACGGGTCGCATTTCATCTACGGCCCGGCTACGCTCGGGTGGTTAATCAAATCTTGCCGGAGTTTTCCCGATGCCCACCCCCAATGCTGCGCTTGCCGGTTCGTTTTCCATCGGCGGCGATCTCAAGGTCAACCGCCTGGGTTTTGGGGCCATGCGCATCACCGGCAAGGGCATCTGGGGACCGCCGGAGAATCGCGGCGAGGCGATCCGGACGTTGAAGAAGCTGCGCGATTTCGGGGTGGATTTCATCGATACCGCGGAGGCCTATGGTCCCTATGTCAGCGAAGAACTGCTGCATGAGGCGCTCTTTCCCTATGACGGACTGGTGATTGCCACCAAGGGCGGGCACCAGCGGCCCGGCCCCGATCGCTGGCAGATGGACGGTCGACCGGAAGTGCTGCGCAAGGGTCTCGAAGGCAGCCTCAAGCGCCTGCGGATCGAGCGTATCGACCTCTGGCAGTTGCACCGCATCGATCCCAAAGTGCCGCCTGACGAGCAGTTCGACGCCATTGCGCAGTTCCGCAAGGAAGGGCTGGTGCGCCATGTCGGGCTGAGCGAGGTCGGGATCGCCGACATCGAAGCAGCACGGAAGCACTTCCCGGTGGTCACCGTGCAGAACCGCTACAGTCCGGCGGCGCGCGGGGCA
>Ga0207705_10001288_pt1 | contig 20138 bp, 18 predicted proteins | sample KBSC13metaG_FD_184314 | JGI IMG/M metagenome (GOLD analysis project Ga0207705, IMG submission 184314) | Corn rhizosphere microbial communities from Kellogg Biological Station, Michigan, USA - KBS C1-3 metaG (SPAdes) (version 2) | ecosystem: Host-associated > Plants > Roots > Rhizosphere > Soil ... | reverse complement strand
AACACCAGCGCCACGATGCCCGAGACGATCCAGATCAGCAGATGATTGTGGAAGGACTCGATGGAATCCATGATCGGGGTCACCGACTCCTGAAAACCGATCTGCCCCGGATCCGGACGGCCGGCTTCGGTAGCCCATGCCACCCCTGGCACCAATGACAACCCCAGGATCGGCAAGGCCCCCAATGTGCGGTAAAACAGTCCCTTCACCTACAAACCCCTTTGCAACAAGTCCACGCTCGCCGACGCCTGCTGCAGCGGAGAGGTGGCTCGCTTTCTTTGCATGATCCTCGCCGGAAAGTCTCGTCACTTTTCGGGATCAGGCGTTTCTCGCTCGTGCCTTGGCTCTGGTCCGGCGTAAAGCATCGGGGATGCCACCGTCGACTCAGGTTTTCCGTGGGCGCGAACCTCAGTTCTTCCCTAAATCACATCCGACCGAGCAAGGCAATTCTTCCGCGCGTCGAGTGCCATGCGTCAAAATGGTGAGCCTGTGCCGCCGGCCTCGCCTCACGCTCGCCGCAGTTCTCGTGGCTTGATCCCACCGCTCTGGCGGAGCGTCACGATTGACAAGCCCGCCCCGCTCAATGAGATAGAGCGACGGATGGGGCCCGCCGCAGGGAGAATACAGTGAAGCCAGTTCTGCTGCGAGCGCTCGCCGCCGCCGGTCTTATCGTGGCCACGCTCGGATTCGGCACCGTCGGCGCCGGGGCGCAGGGCGTGGTGAAGGCGCAGTACGGCGATTGGCAGATGAGTTGCGACACGCCCCCGGGCGCCAGCTTTCAGCAATGCGCCATCATCCAGAACGTCACGGCAGAAGACCAGCCCAATGTGGGGCTGTCGGTGATCGTGCTGAAGACTGCGGACCAGAAGGCCAAGCTGTTGCGGGTGCTGGCGCCGCTCGGCGTCTTGCTGCCGAACGGGCTGGGCCTCAATGTCGACGGCAAGGACATGGGCCGGGTGGCGTTCGTGCGCTGCCTGCCCAACGGGTGCGTTGCCGAGGTCGCTATGGACGATGCCCTGATCAAGACGCTGTCCACCGGCAAGAGCGCCATCTTCGTGGTGTTCAAGACCCCCGAGGAAGGCATCGGCATTCCGGTGTCGCTGAAGGGATTTGGCGACGGGTTCGCGCAACTGCCGTAGGGCCCAACGCAAAAAAGGACCGGGGCGGACCCGGTCCAGTTGTCAGGAACGAAGTGGCGCGGGGCTCAGCGCGGCGGCAGAACGTCGAAATCGCGGCGGCGGTAGCGAATCTGATCGGCATCGAAGCCGTCCGAGCGCAGTGCGCGGCCGAGATCGGCACGCGAAATGCCAAGATCCCAGAGCCGGTAATCGTCCATTTCGAGCAGGGTGGCCAGCGCTACCCGCCGACGTCGTGCTTTGGCGATTTGCGCGCCGAGTTGCAGCAGACCGGCAAGCAGCGCAAAAGGCGAGCGGGCAACAACGGGCCGCTCGCTGGACAGCGAGTACGCCATGGTGATCTCCGATGTCGTTGTGGCGGGGGAGGCCCGCCGGAGGAGCGGCGCGAAACGGCGCCAGCAAAGCGAAATTGCGCCCTTGCCTTCCATTAATCCAACAAATAGATTTTATCATCCGGATCAATATTGGTGATAGGTGCTCCATGAGCGCGCCGCTCGATCTCGACCAGTTGCAGAGTTTTTGCGCGATTGCCGATTGCGGCAGCTTCACCGAGGCGGCGCGCCGGGTGAACAAGACGCAATCGGCGGTCTCGATGCAGATCAAGCGGCTCGAGGAGCGGCTGGGGGATGACCTGTTCGTCCGCGACGGCCGCACCGTGGTGCTGACCGAGCCCGGCGAGGCGCTTTACGGCAAGGCACGGCGGATGCTGAAGCTTAATGCCGAGATCGTCGACCTGTTCTCCAACGAGGATCTCGCCGGCAGCATCCGCTTCGGGGTGCCGGACGACTATGCGGTGCGCCTGCTGCCGGTAATCCTGTCATCGTTCCAGAAGACCCATCCGCGCATCGTCGTCGATGTGCGCTGCCAGCCGACCGAGGAGCTGCTGGCCGGGATGCGGGCAGGCAAATACGACGTCATCGTCTTCACCAATGGCGTCGACCGCGAATACGGCGAGTTGTTCCGCACCGAGCGGATGTTCTGGGTGGCGTCGCAGGGTGGTTCGGCGCTGGCCTGCGAGCCGCTGCCGATCGCCTGCGGCACGCTGCACTGCTGCTGGCGCGCCGACGCGCTCGACGCGTTGACCCGGGTGGGCCGCGACTATCGGGTCGCCTATACCTCGTCGAACGCCCTTGCCATCAGCAGCGCCGTGCTGTCCGACCTGGCGGTGGGTTTCCTGCCGGAGAGCGCGCTGCAGCCGGGTATGCAGGTGATCGCCGAGGCGCCCGGCCTGCCCCGCCTCAACGACGCGCAAATCGCCCTGATGCGGGCCAGCCACGCCTATGGCGGCATCTATGATGCGCTGGCCCAGCACATCGTCGCCAGCATGGGCAATCTCGAGGGCAAGGACGTGTTGCCGATGGCGGCCGAATAGCCAGCGCGCCCAAGCTAATCGTCGTCGTTGTCGGGGTCGGCAAAGCCGTGCGGAGTCTCGCCTCGCCGGATCTGGTCGGCAATGCAGGTGGCCAGCTTGTTGGCCTCCTGGTCGAACAGGGCGGCTTCTTCGAGGCGCCGTTCGACGGGCACGCCCGCCCCCAGCAAGTGCTCCTGGAGCAGCGCAGTACGCTGGCGATTGATGTAGCTGCCGATCTCCATGTAGTCGATGATGGCGGCAATCTGCGCGTCGGAAAAGCGCTCGAACAGAGGTCGCAGCACGATGGCGAGGTGGCCGAACAGGCGATCGTTGAATTGCCGCGTCAGCGGTGTTGCCTCGATCACCACCTTGCGCCGGTCGCCGGCATCGCGGGTACGCATCAAATAGCCGGCCCGCTCCATGCGGTCGACGAGGGCCGTGACAGCGCCCGTGGTGAGGCCGCTCTCGGCAGCGAGCCGCCCCGCCGTCACGCGCCCCAGGCGGTCGACGATATCGATGCACCGCCCCTCGGTGCGGCTGATGCCCAGGAAATCGACGACGCTCTCATCGAACAGGTCATCAGCAGTCTGGTTCGCCCGCACGGCGTTGATGATACGCTGCCGCAACTCGGGTCCGATTTGCCTTGACGGTTGATTATCTTGATCCATGAGATAATTATACATCGAGATACCCGGGTATTCAAGATTAGCGGTCGCCAGCCGTAGCAGGTCCCATCCCCCACGACGGGGGAAGGAAGAACGTGGGATTATAGCTCGGCAGCCATGAAAATCTGTGACAGATCGCCCTGCCACGCGCCGTGGTAAAGGTCGAGCCAGCGCTCCGCGGGAGTCTTCCGCAAGTGGAGGGTCTGCTCCAGCGGCGCGAGGTGGATGGTTTCGTTCCGCCCCCTAGCATCGCGGCGATCGCGGTTGGCGAGACCGGCGGTGGCAATCGCGACGGCTTCGCGCGCCAAATCGAATGCCGTGCGCTTGCGGAAGGGGGTGGCGAGGGCGGTGCGCGGCACTTCATGGCGGAGGCGCTGGCGCTCGTCGGCGGTCCAGCCCTTGACCATGTCCCAGGCGGCATCAAGCGCCGAGCCATCGTAAAGCAGCCCGACCCAGAAGGCCGAAAGCGCCGTGACCTGTTCAGCCGAACCCATGTCGGCGCCGCGCATCTCGAGGAACTGCTTCAGCCGCACTTCGGGGAACAGCGTCGAGAGATGGTTTTCCCAATCGAGGATCGTCGGCAGCTCGCCCGGCAGTTGCGGCAATTTGCCGGCGAGGAAGGTGCGAAAGTCCTCGCCCGCCGTATCGATGTACCTGCCGTCGCGGATGACGAAATACATCGGCACCTGGAGCGCGTGGTCGACATAGCGCTCAAAGCTCATGCCCGGCTCGAAGGCGAAGGGCAGCATGCCGGTGCGGTCCTTATCCGTGTGCAGCCAGATGTGCGAGCGGAAGCTCAGATAGCCCGACTCCCTGCCATCGACGAAGGGCGAGTTGGCGAACAGCGCCGTGGCGACTGGCTGCAAGGCGAGGCTGACGCGGAGCTTCTTCACCATGTCGGCTTCGGAGGAGAAATCGAGATTGGCCTGCACCGTCGCCGACCGGTACATCATCGACGTGCCGAGCCGATCGACCTTGTCCATGTAGGGCGTCATGATGCCGTAGCGGCTCTTGGGCATCGCCGGGATGTCCCTCACCGCCCAGAGCGGGGTGACGCCGAGACCGAGAAAATGCAGATCGAGCGGGGCGGCGACGGCTTTGGCCAGCGCGATGTGCTGAGTGGTCTCCTCGGCGGTCTCGTGCAATGTCTCAAGGGGCGCGCCGGAGAGCTCGAGCTGGCCGCCCGGTTCGAGCGAGATGGCCCCCTGCCCTTTCGGGCCTTTGAGGCCGATGACGGCGTCGCGGTCGAGCACTGGGGCCCAGCAGTCCTTTGCGGCAATGCCGTCGAGCAGGGCGCGGATGCCGTCGGGCCCGGCATAGGCCACGGGTCGAAGCGGATTGGTGTGGAACACGTGTTTTTCGTGCTCGGTGCCGACGCGCCATTCCCTGGCCGGCTTGGCGCCCCGCGACAGCGCTTCGATCAGTTCGGCGCGGGTTTCGATTGAAGGCGAGATCACGTCGGCGTCGGCCATGGGAAATCCGCGTAGAAAAGACGCCGGACCATATCGTCCGCCGGGCCGAAAGCAATCTCTTTATCGCCAATCGCCGATGATCGCCTGGATGACCGCCAGCGCCGCGACCGCGGCGGTATCGGCGCGCAGGATGCGCGGCCCGAGACTGATGGGAACGACGAAGGGCTGGGCAAGCAGCAGCGCCCGCTCGGCATCGGCAAAGCCGCCTTCCGGCCCGACCAGCAGGCCGATCGGCCGCCCGGCGAGCGGGGCAAGCCGGTCAAGCGGCGAGGCGGCGGGGGCCGCTTCGTCGGCGAACACCAGCAGGCGGTCGCCATGCGCCGCGCCCCAGCCGGCGATGAGCCGGTCGAGGGAAATGGCCGGCAGTACCTCGGGCACGTTCAGCACTTCACACTGCTCGGCCGCCTCGATGGCATTGGCGAGGATGCGGTCGGGCTGGATCTTTGCCGTTTGGGTAAAGCGGGTGATGACCGGCTGCAGCGTGGTGGCGCCCATTTCGGTCGCCTTCTGCACCAGATAGTCGAGCCGCGCCGTCTTCAGCGGCGCAAAACCGTACCAGAGATTTTCCCGCGGCGGCTGCGGCGCGATCTGTTCGATGAGCGCCACCACCACCGCCTTCTTGGCCGCCACGGTGAGCCGGCCGAGCCAGGCGCCGTCACGGCCGTTGAACAGCACCACCTCGTCGCCAACCCCCCGGCGCAAGACCGCCGCGAGATAGAGCGACTGCTCCTTGCCGAGTTCGACGGCGCCGTCCGTCGCGAGCGCTGGGGCCACGTAGAGGCGCGGCAAAGAGGCATGGGTGCGAGGCATTGAACTCAGGGACCTGGGAGGCTAGCGTTGCGGTCAGTTATCCCGGCGGTGGCGACAGATGCAAACGACATCACCGATCGGCACGGTGGCCGACGCCAGCGCCGACAATTGGGTCGACCATTTCGCGCCCGACTGGCTGAAGCCTTATGCGCGGCTGGCGCGCTGGGATCGGCCGATCGGCTTCTGGCTGCTGTTCTGGCCGTGCGGCTACGCGCTGGGGCTCGCGGCGCTGGGCGACCCAAGCCGCGGCTTCGACTGGTGGGCCCTGCTGCTGATGCTGGTCGGGTCGGTGTTGATGCGCGGCGCCGGCTGCACCTTCAACGACATCGTCGACCGTGACATCGACGACAAGGTCGAACGCACCCGCCTGCGGCCGATTCCCTCGGGGCAAGTCAGCACCAGGCAAGCGGTGGCGTTTCTCGTGCTGCAGGCGCTGCTGGGGCTGGTGGTGCTGCTGCAGTTCAACGCACTGACCATCGGGCTCGGCATCGCCTCGCTGCTGCTGGTCGTCATCTATCCGTTCATGAAGCGAATCACCTGGTGGCCGCAATTCTTTCTGGGACTTGCCTTTTCCTGGGGCGCGGTGGTGGGCTGGACGTCGCAGACCGGCAGTTTTGGCCTGCCGCCGCTACTGCTCTATCTCGGCTGCATCCTGTGGGTGATCGGCTACGATACGATCTATGCCCTGCAGGATATCGAGGACGACGCGCTGATCGGGGTCAAGTCGACCGCCCGGCTGTTCGGCCCGCGAGCGCGGCAATTCGTGGCGCTGTTCTATGCCGGTGCAGTGGTGCTGTGGGGGCTGGCGTGCTGGCTCGGCGGTGGCGGCATCCTGCTCGCCATCGGCCTGCTGATGGTGGCGGGGATGCTGGCATGGCAGGTGCTGACGCTCGACGTGGCGGCGCCGGGCAATACGTTGATCCGCTTCAAGTTCAACCACTGGGTCGGGCTGGTCTTCACGGCGGCGCTGATCATCGAGTGGTGGCGCTAGGCTGAGACGATATTCAGGCGTGGCGTATGCGGCAAAGGCCCCCTCACCCGCATTGCGCAGCAATCGGGGTGAGGGCGCCTTTCTTTCCGGGCTCCCAATCGTGACCGGTCCAGGCTACTCGTGCCGCACCGGCTAATTCTTCACCACGATGCAGGCGCCGCCGGCCTTCTGCAGCGTGGTGCAGAGGGTTTGCGCCCCCTTGCGGCTGTTGCGGCCGATCTCGACGGTGTAGCGCAAGGCCGGCCCGAAATTGGGGTTGCGCTTGGCGACCAGCATCAACTGTTCGCCGCCCAGCACCTGGCCGAATTTTGCCTGCAACCGCGCAAAGGAACGGCGGGCGGTGGCGGCGGAGAAAAACTGCGCCATCTGGATGCCCCACGGCTCGACGATGGCGGTCGGGGGCACGAAATGCCTAACCCGGTTGTTCTCGGCGAGCTCGATGCAGGCCTGCCCGAAGGGCGTGCCCGGCTGCAGGGTGTAGTCGGCAGTAGCAACGGTGCCGGCGAGCCACTCGGTCACCGGTACGCCGGTCACGATCTCAACGTAGTCGAGGGTTTGGACGGCGAGATAGCCGGTGCCGGCGATGAAGCGCGCCGCCGCACCCTCCCCGCCATTATAGGCTGCGGCGGCGAGGCCGAGATTGCCGAACTTGTGGGCCAGAAAGCGCAGATAGCGCGCCGAGCGCCAGAGCGCCTCAGCCGGATCGTAGGGGTTTTGCAGCCCCTGCAGCCGGCCGGTCCCGGGCATGAACTGGGCAATGCCCTCGGCGCCCGCGTAACTCACGGCATTGGCGTCGAAATGGCTCTCCTGCCAGATCAGCCGGGCAAAATAGCCGGGGGGCAGACCGGCCGCCGCGGCATCGCGCTCGATGACGGCGCAGACGTCGGCGGTGTAGCGGTCAAGACTGATGCACGCGGTACGCGGCCGGCCGTCGTCGATGTGGTGGGTAAAGCAATACTGGCGCCGCGCCGGGGCGGCGGCAGCAGAAGTCGGCGCGCTGGCAGGCGACACAAGCGTCAGCAGCGCAATGAGCCCAATCCGGAGCAGGGCGCGGGTAAGCCGGACGGTCGCTGCCCTACTGGCAATCGCGATCCCGGCGGCGCACAAAGGAGGCCTCATCGCATCATCGAACCAGGAGCAGCCAAATGGAACAGCGCAAACTCGGCCGGCAAGGCCTGTCCGTCAGTGCCGAGGGGCTCGGGTGCATGGGGATGAGCGCCTTTTACGGCCCGAGCGATGAACAGGAAAATCTCGCCACCCTCGCCCGGGCGATCGATCTCGGCATCGACTTCTTCGACACGGCGGAGATCTACGGACCGTTCAAGAACGAAGTGCTGCTCGGCAAGGCCTTTGCCGGCAAGCGCAACAAAGTGAAGATTGCGACCAAGGTCGGGTCGGAAGTGTCCGATGCGGGCGAACGGCGCCCGGTCAACGGCACCCCCGAGTACATCCGCAAGGCCATCGACCGGTCGCTGCGGCATCTGGGCACCGACTATGTCGATCTCTACTACCTGCATCGGATCGATCCCAAGGTGGCGATCGAGGAATCGATCGGGGCGCTGGCCGATCTCGTCGCGGCCGGCAAGGTTCGCTACATCGGCGTTTCGGAAGCGGCGCCGGCGACGATCCGGCGCGCCCACAAGGAGCATCCGCTGACGGCGCTGCAAACCGAATACTCGCTGTTCGAGCGCACACCCGAAGGTAACGATGTGCTGAACACGGTGCGCGAACTTGGTATCGGCTTCGTGGCCTATTCGCCGCTTGGCCGCGGCTTCCTCACCGGCCAGATCAAGACTCCCGCCGATCTCGATGCGACTGATTTTCGGCGCGCCGACCCTCGTTTTTCGCAGGAGAATATCGAGGCGAACCTGCGTCTGGTCGAGCGGATCAAGGCGGTGGAGGCCAACAAGGGAGTCACCGCCTCGCAAATCGCCCTGGCCTGGGTCATGGCGCAAGGGACGGTGCCGATCCCCGGCACGCGACGCGAGCGCTATCTCGAGGAGAATGCGGCCGCCGCCGCGATCACCTTGACACCCGCGGATCTCGATTCCATCGGCGCAGCGGCACCAGCGGGCGCGACGGCAGGGGAACGCTACACGCCGCAGGGCATGGCTTCGCTCAATCATTGAGGGCAATTCCGGGAATAACGGCTCAAGGCCGGCCCCAGGGAGAAGGCCGGCCTTGAGTTGACGCGTCTGGAGGTCGCGTACGAGCTGGGGCATGACAGGGGGAATGTGCAGGGCCCCAGCTTCATCCAAGAACGATGCGCCCGGCGATTGGGTTGCACACCTGATCGAAAAACTTCGAGGTCCGTCCCGGGGGGCGGACCTCGAAGTTTTTCGCGTCTTTGGAGGTCGCGGAAACTGGTCAGGCGAAGTCTAGCTGCTGGCGCTCTCGCCCGGTTTGCGGCGGTTGAGGAAGCGCGGCCGGCGGTTGGCGTCGGCGGCCAGCTTGCGGCGGCCGGTGGCATTGCCGAGCAGGACGCCATCCACCTGCTGGCTATAGGGAAGCAGGCTGCCATCGCCGGCAATGATGTAGAGCGGCAGGCGAAGCTTGCGGCCCCAATTCTGCCATTCGGCGACGACGTTGCTGTTGCCGATTTCCTCGAACACCTGGTAGTTCAGTTCGGGGTCGCTATGGACCAGCTCGATGGCGCTGGTCAGCACGCCCTCCTCGGAAATCGACGTGGACACCGCAACGCCGATGAATTCGGTGACGGGAACCTTGATCTTGATCGAGACGCCGCTCTTTTCGAGCGTGCGCCGCATGGTGATGGTCTTGACCGGCTCGCGCGCGGTGTCGTCGTTGGCGGCGCCGAATGCCTCCATGGCCGCGGCGTCGCCAAGCTTGCGGGCCCGGTACTCGCCGAAGCTGATGACAACCGACGGACCGGCAATCCTCGCGTCACGTTCCATTTCACGCCTCACTGTCAACTCCGAGAGCTATTCTTTTGCTGCCCTCTTATGACCCCAAATCTAGCCGACCCCGTTTCTGCGGCGCTTAAGAAACGCGGTTAAGTTTAGGTTGTTTTGAAAAGGGTTAGCATGGTCTGACAGGGTGTAATGGGCGATTAACCGAGTCCGGCGCCAAAGGCCCGCCGAGGGGGATCGCCCCCGCGGCCGAGGCAGCGGATATTGCCGGGTCGATGCTCAGCCGCCGATGTGGCCGCCCAGCTCTTCCTCGATATGGGTGCGGATGATCGCATCGAAATCGTGGTCGGCGGTGAAGCCGAGTTTCAGCGCGCGGCGGGTATCGAAATTGCGGGCCCAGCCGGCGACGATGCCGACGATGGTCGGATCGGGCACTTCGCGGATCAGCGCCACCGCCTTGTCGCCGGCGACGCGGCGCAGCGCCTCGATTTCCTCGCCGACCGTCGCCGACAGGCCGGGTGCCGAAAGCGTGCGGCGCCAGCCCAGTTCGCGAGTGTCCAGCTCGGCGGCGTGCAGCAGGAAGCCGACGGCGGCGCGGGGACTGGCGAACCAGTGGCGCACGTCGCGACTGACCGGCAGCACCGCTTCCTTGCCGACCAGCGGTTCGCGCAGGATGTTGGAGAAGAAGCCGGACGCGGCGAGGTTCGGCTTGCCGGGACGGATCACCACGGTGGGGAGGCGGATGCCGACGCCATCGACGAAGCCCTTGCGCGAGTAGTCGTTGAGCAGCAATTCGCAGATGGCTTTTTGCGTGCCGTAGCTGGTCAGCGGGGTGGAGAAGAACTCGTCACCGATGGCGTCGGGGAACGGCGCCCCGAACACCGCGATCGAGGAGGTAAAGACCAGTCGCGGCAGGTAGGGCTGCTTGAGGCCCTGCTGGCGAATCGCCTCGAGGAGGTAGCGGGTGCCGTCGAGGTTGATGCGATAGCCCTTGTCGAAATCGGCCTCGGCTTCGCCCGAGACGATCGCCGCGAGGTGGAAGATGAGGTCCGGCCGGGAACCGGCGAGTCGCGCCGCCGTGGCGGGGGCCGAGAGATCGGCGGCGACGGTTTCGACCTCGCCCGAAAACTTCGGCCGCGCCGGTTCCACGACGTCGGCAAGCGTCAGTCTCTCAATGGCCTTGCCGCCCACCCGGCCGGTCTTGAGAAGCGCCTCGGTGAGCTTGCGGCCGACCATGCCCGCGGCGCCGATGATGAGAACGTGCATAGCCAATTCCTGCTGCTGTTGATCTGTCCGGCCGGGTCTTGGCATCGGGGATGCCGGCGCGGCGCGCGACCACAGCTATAGCCGTCCAGGCCGGACGGCGCCACAATTGTGTCCGGCGGCTCGGGCCGGCTCCGCTCCAGCCGGCCTGTCCCGGCGGCTCGCGAAAACTTGAAGCCGGCGTGAGGCTTAGGCGGCCGGGCTGTCGGAGACAATTATGTCGTAGTGCGACAATTTGCGCCCTCGGTGCTCCCAGAAGTTGTCACGATTGCGCAGAGTATGGCGCCCGTCTGGGAAGACGGAGGAAATCCCCAATGAAGGCTATCGCCAAGCTCATTCCCCTGCTGGTTGTCGGCGCCCTGCTCGTCGCGCCGGCCTACATCGCGCCACCGGCCCTGGCGCAGGAAACGGCGGGATCGGGCTCGACGCCGCCACCGGGCTTCTGGCTCACTACCCCCTATCCCGAATTCACGCTGGCGCAGGGCGAGGACGGCAATATTCCGCTGACGCTCAGGAATACCGGCATGCCGCCGCAGCGCGCGCAGCTCGAAGTCAAGGGCCTGCCCGCCGGCTGGACAGCCAAGCTGACCGGGGGCGGCCATCCGGTGACGGCCGCCATCGTCAACGAGAACGATACTGCGAATCTCAATCTGGCGCTGACGCCCCCCGCCGGGGCCAATAGCGGCACGGTCAAGTTCGAGGTCGACGCGCATTATGGCGATGCGTCCGCCACCCTGCCGCTGGTGCTGACGCTTAGCGCCCAGAAGGCCGGCGGGGTGACGCTCGAGCCGGAACTGCCGGCGCTGCGCGGCACCCCGACCACCACCTTCGACTACCGGGTGAAGGTCTCCAACAACAGTGCCAACGACGCCCTGTTCAACCTCGCGGCGGACGTACCGCCCGGCTTCACCACCACCTTCAAGCACGGCTACGACACGGCCGAGATTACCGGCGTGCCGATCAAGGCGGGGGCGAACGACACCGTGACGCTCGAGGTGAAGGCCAATGCGGGAATCGCGGCGGGCAAGTACCCGATCGCGCTCAAGGTGCTGGCCGGCAAGCTGGCCGCCTCGACCGAGCTCGGGCTCGAAATCACCGGCTCGCCGACACTGTCGCTCTCTGGCCCGCAGCAGCGGCTGAGCGGGGAAGCAACCGCCGGGCAGGCCACGACGTTCCCGTTCACCATCGCCAATACCGGCAGCGCCCCGGCGCAGAACGTCAAGTTCTCGGCCAGCGCGCCCTCCGACTGGACGGTCAGCTTCGACCCCGACAGCATGGAGGCACTCGCCCCCAACGGCAGCCAGCAGGTCAACGTCAAGATCACCCCTTCCGACAAGGCGATCGCCGGCGACTACGTGGTCAATGTCAGTGCCAGCGGCAGCGGCGTGTCGCAATCGGCGGCGTTCCGCGTCACCGTCAATACCTCGACGTGGTGGGGAATCGTCGGGCTGATCGTCATCGCCATCGCGGCCATCATCCTGGTACTTGCCGTCCTGAGGTACGGCCGCCGATGAGCGCGGTGATCGAAGCGCGCGGCCTCAGCAAGCGCTATGGCCGGCAGATGGCGGTCGACGGGGTCGACCTGACGGTGGCCGAGGGCGAGGTGGTGGGGCTGCTCGGGCCCAACGGCGCCGGCAAGACCACCACCATCCTGATGCTGCTCGGGCTGACCGAAGCCAGCGGCGGGACGGTTCGTATCCTCGGGCGCGACCCGTGGCGCGAGCCACTGGCGGTGAAGCGTGAGGTTGGCTACCTGCCCGACGCGGTGGGGTTTTATGACAACCTCTCGGGGCGCGAGAACCTGCGCTACACGGCGCGGCTTGGCGGGTTGTCGCCCGCCGAGGCCGAGACGCGCATGGCCGAGGTGCTCGGCCGGGTGCGCCTCGAGGACGTCGCGGACCGGCGCGTCGCCACCTATTCGCGTGGCATGCGGCAGCGGCTCGGCCTCGCCGAGCTGCTGATGCGGCGCTGCCGGGTAGCGATCCTCGATGAACCCACCTCCGGGCTCGACCCGCAATCGACGCACGACCTGCTGCAACTGATCGGCGGCTTTGCGCGCGAAGGCATGACGGTGCTGGTGTCGTCGCACCTGCTCGACATCGTGCAGTCGATCTGCACCCGCGTGGCGCTGTTCAACAAGGGCCGCATCGGCTTTGCCGGCACGGTGGCCGAACTGTCGGCGCGGGTCGCCGACAGCGGCCTCCGGATCGATCTCGCCGCCGACGACGTCGATATCGGCCGGATCACCGCCGGGCTCGAGGGGGTCAAGGTGCTCGAGACCGTCGGCGACGGACACTGGCACCTCGCCGCGCCTGCCGATGTGCGGCCCGAGCTGGCGCGGCGCATCATCGCCCAGGGCGGCGCGCTGCGCAGCCTCGATGCGCAACGGCTGGCGCTCGGGGAAGCCTACACCCGCTATTTCGAGGAGGAAGCGCATGAAGCGTGAAGGCTCGCCGCTCACGGGGGTGGCCACAGTGGCGCTGAAGGAAGCCGCCGACCATATCACCAGCCTCAGGATGCACCTCGTCATGGTGCTGCTGCTGCTGACGGCGGGAGGCGCCATCTACGGGGCGATCAGCGAGATCCGCACCACGACGGCGGAGGACCCCTATCTGTTCCTCAAGCTGTTCACGGTGGCACATGCTCCCCTGCCCTCGTTCGCCTCGCTGCTCGGCTTCCTGTTGCCGCTGCTGGCCATCGCACTCGGCTTCGATGCGGTGAACGGCGAGTTCAACCGGCGCACCATGAGCCGCATCCTGGCGCAGCCGATCTACCGGGACGCCGTATTGTTCGGCAAATTCCTCGGCGGCCTGTTGGTGATGGCGATCGCGCTGTTGACGCTGTGGCTGCTGATGACCGGCATCGGCATCCTGTTCCTCGGCCTGCCGCCCTCGGCCGACGATATCGCGCGCGGCATCGTCTACCTCGCCGCGACACTGGTCTATGCCGGCATCTGGCTGGCGCTCGCCATCGCCTTTTCAACGGTGGTGCGGGCGCCAGCGACGTCGGCGCTGGCGGCGCTCGCGGTATGGCTGGTGTTCTCGGTATTCTGGAGCATGATCGCGCCGCTCGCCGCGACGCTCGTGGCACCCATCGACCCGCTCAATCCGATGAGTCTGGTCAATCAGTTCTACGCGCTGCAGGACATCTCCCGCATCTCCCCGGCGACACTTTACAGCGAGGTGGCCTCGATCCTGCTCGATCCGACTTCGCGGTCGGTGGGGCCAGTGTTCCAGTCGCAGTTGGAAGGAGCGCTGATGGGGGCGCCACTGTCGACGGGCCAGTCGATCCTCATCGTGTGGCCCGAAATCTCGTCCATGCTGGCCGAGATGCTGGTGCTGTTCAGCCTCGCCTATGTGGTGTTCCAGCGTCAGGAAGTGCGAGCCTAGGTCGTGATGCATTCAAGTGGCGCCACGACCTCCCCACGGGTCATGGCCGGGCAAGGCGATGCCGATGGAACGCTGAACGCTCCAGGCGGGAGGAAATTAGGTCGAATCGCTCCTCTTGCACTGCCGACATTCCCGCGCCGGCGGGAATCTCTGTTTGGGGTGACCTGGGCGCCGGAAGGAAACGGAGATTCCCGCTTGCGCGGGAATGACATCGCGAGAAAACCGTGACGATCGGAGCTAAACTCCTCCCGCTCCAGCGGGCGGCGCCTGGCTACCCTTTCACGGCGCCGCTGGTCAGGCCGGCGACAATCTGGCGGTTGAAGAAGACATAGACCAGCAGCGGCGGAATGGTGATCAGCAGGATGTTCATGAACAGCAGATTGTAGGACGTGTTGAACTGGCTCTGGAAGTTGAACAGCGTCAGTTGCAACGTCACGTTCTTGTTTCCGGGGAGGTAGTAGAGCGGGTTGGTGAAATCGTTGAAGATCGCCACGGATTGCGTGACGATAAGGGTGACGACCACCGGCCGCAGCAGCGGCAGCACGATGCCGAAGAACAGCCGGAGCGGGCCCGCCCCGTCGATGATGGCTGCTTCATCCAGTTCGTGCGGCACGGTGGCGATGAAGGCGCGGAACAAAAGCACGCTGAAGCTCAGGCCGTAGGCGACCTCAATGAGGATAAGGCCGTGCAGGGTCTTGAACAGATCGAGCCCCTGCAGCACCCAGATCGTCGGCACCACGGCGGGCGGAATGATCAGGCCGGCGAGCACCAGGAAGTCGACCAGCTTGGTCCACCGCGACGGCCTCCGCTGCAGCACGAAGCCGACCATCGCGCCGAGGATGACGAGCAGCGTGACGCTGGCGACGGTGAGGATGATCGAGTTGATGAACGCCGTCACCAGCATGTAGTCGCGGGTGCTCAACACCTCGACCAGGTTGTCCCAGAAGTGCCAGGTCGTGGGCAGGTTGAAGCTGCGATCGGCCGCTTCCCGTTGGTCCTTGAGGGCGTTGATGACGATGAAGGCGAAGGGCACGATGAAGACCACGAGCGTCACGAGGATCGCGGCGATGCCGCCGATGTAGTGGACGGGGCGCCGCCTCACGCCTGCACCTGCCGGCGGTTGAGGGCCATGGCGAGCGGTACGATGATGATCGCCACCAGCACGAAGAGCACCACATTGCCCGCCGTCGACAGGCCGTAGAAACCGGCCTGGTACTGCTTGTAGATCACCGAGGCGATGACGTCCGAGGTGAATCCGGGGCCGCCCTTGGTCATCGCCCAGATCAGGTCAAAGGATCTGAGCCCGCCAATGAGGCTGAGAATGATCACAGTGGTGGTCGCCGGCATGACCAGCGGCAGGGTGATGTTCCAGAACTGCTGCCAGCCGGTGGCGCCGTCGATGGCGGCGGCTTCGTAGTAGTCGCGCGGAATGGAGACCAGACCGGCCATGTAGATGACGGTCGCAAGGCCGACGCCCTTCCACACGTCGACGAGGGCAACCGAGAACAGCGCCAGGTGCGGATCGGTCAGCCAGCCCGGGCCGGGGATATGAAACAGAGCGAGCGTCTCGTTGATGACCCCCGCCGTGGGGTGCATCATGGTAGTGAAGGTGATGCCGACGCCGACCGTCGAGACCAGGACGGGAAAGAAGATCACCGATCGCAGATAGCCCTGGGCGATGATCTGGCCGGTGAGCATGATGCCCAGCAGCAGGCCGATCACGACCTTGAGGCCGGAGGTCAACGCCGCGTAGATCAGCGTGTTGACCAGGCTCTGGAACAGGGAGTGCTCGCTGAAGAACTGCCGGAAATTGTCGAGGCCGATGAAGGTCGCGTTGAACAGCGTCCAGCGCGTCAGGCTGAAGAACAGCGCCGCGACGGTGGGGAAGAGGAACAGCACGCCATAGATGATGGCGGCCGGCAGGTAGAACCAGTGGGGATAGGGCGACGGGCGCCGGCTCTTCGGGCGCCCGGCGAGAACCGCCGTGTCAGCCAGATATGAGGTTGCCATCGCGGCTCTCCTGCCGGCCAAGGACCCGACACGCCAGCGCGCCGGGTCCTTGATGATAGGCGGTGACCCGCGGGCTTACCAGCCGGCGAGACCGAGCTGCTGCGCCTGCTTCTTGACGTCGTCGTCATAGAGCGCGGCGCCTTCGGCTGCGGTCGAGATGCCCGATCCGACCTGCACGGTGATCTGCTCGAGGGACGGCCCCTTGACGGGGGAGAGGTATTCGAGGGCCGGGGTCGCGGTGCCGGGCTGGTCGAAATACTGCTGCAGGTCGGAGACCGCCGGGGGCACGTCCGCCGGCAGCTTGCAGCCCTTGATCAGGTAGGGACCGGTGCCGCCACCCGCCTTGTTGAGCGAGTCGCAGCCGGCCACGCTGGCGACGAACGCCACGAACTTCTTGGCGGCGTCGAGGTGGTCGGTATTGCTCTTGGGGATATAGAGGCCCGCCGGCATCCAGACCGTCAGGCCGTTCTTGCTGGCATCATCGCCCGGCAGGGCGAAGAACCCGACGTCCTTGATGTGCTCCGGCGCGAGCTGCAGGATCGAGCTGACGGCGAAGGTCAGCATGGGATAATGGGCGCCGACGCCGGTGGCGACGTCCTTGACGCCGTCCTCGAAGGTCGCGGCGGCAAAGTCCGGGTTGAGATCGCCGGCCTTGAACACCTCGGCGCCGTGCTCGAAGCCTTTCATCGCGGCCGGGGTCGTGGCGTATTTGGCCTTGTTGGCGGTGTAGTCGGCGGCAAAACTCGGGTCGGCAGCGGCGACATTATAGAAGTCGCCGAGGACGAAGAGCTGGCTGGTCCACGTAGCCCCGAAGGTCTGGATCACCGGCACCTTGCCGGCCGCCTTGATCTTCTCGTTATTGGCCATGAACTCGGCCCAGGTCTTGGGAATCTTGAGCCCGAGCTGCTGGTAGATCGGGATGTTGTAGAGCACGCCACCGCCCATCGCCGCGCCGAACGGGGCGCCGCGCACGGTGCCATCGGGAGCCGTGACGACCTGCTTGAACGAATCGAGGACGTTGGCCTGCCAAGGTTCACCGCTCAGATCGACAAGGTTCTGCACCGGGTTGATCTGCTGGAAGAGCGAGCCGGCGTTGTAGTTGAAGAGGTCGTCCATCTCGCCGGTCGCCAGCCGCGTCTTGATGATGTTGTCGCCATCGGCACCGCCGGGACGCTGCTCGACCGTGATGGTGATATCGGGGTTGGCGGCCTCGAAATCCTTCTTGAGCTGGTCGGCCCAGGCGATGGTGCTCGGCGCGTTGTCGACGAGGAACGACAGATCCGTCTTGTCGGCAAAGCTGGGTGTGGCGAATGCCGTCGACAGGCCGAGGCCTGCCAGGGCCAATGCGAGACTACGTCTCGAAATCCTCAGGGTCATATAGTCCTCCTCCCGGTAAGCGCCGCAGCGTTGTGCCATCGGCGCGGGTTGATGGGTCGCGCCGGTTCAGTGCCCGCCGAGCTCGGGCTGGCTGCTGATCCGGAAAGTGACGGTGTGTGCGCCGGGGGCGAGCACGCTGCGGGCCTTTTCGGCGCCGCCGAGCCAGGCCAGCGGATCGCCGTCGACCGCGATGTCGCGGTAGCGCGGCGACAGCAGCAGCAGGCCGGTGGTGCCGTCGGGCACCACGACGCGGTAAGTCACGCGGTCACCCGCGACCTCCCAACCGGCCTCGATGCGGCCGGCGATCGAGTCATGGTGAGCCTTGACCGGCGACAGGGCGGGCATGATGGTCGGCTCGAACACGATCTTGCGGAAGGCCGGGATTTCGGGGTCCGGCCGGAACCCGGCCACCGCCTCGAACAGGAACTGGCAGACCGCGCCATAGGCGTAATGGTTATAGGAATTCATCGCCGGATCGAACGGCCGGCCATCCGGCAGGATGGCGTCCCAGCGTTCCCAGATCGTGGTGGCGCCGGTCTTCACCTGATAGAGCCAGCCCGGCACTTCCTCCTGCAGGAACAATTTTGCTGCCAATTCCGGCTCGCCGAGCTTCAGCAGCGCCGGCAACAGCGCCGGAGTGCCGATGAAGCCGGTGCCGATACGACCATCCGCGCGGGCGATCGTCGCCTTGAAGTAGCGCGCCGCCGCCGGCAGCAGTTCGGCCGGGATCAGGTCATGCAGGATGGCGAGCGCGTAGGAGGTCTGGTCGTCGTAGACCAGCCGGCCCGTCGAGGTGATGAACTCGCGCTGGAACGCCGCCTTGACGGCCTTGGCGCGGGTGGTCATGCGGTCGGCAAGCGCGGTGTTGCCGACGATGGTCGCGGCCCGGGCGGTCAGCACCGACGAGATATAGAGGTAGATGGTCGCCGCGGCGTCGTCGCCGATGGTGGGGAGCGGCTTTTCGCTCGGCCCCTTCGGCTGCAGCCAGTCGCCGAAGGTGAAACCGCGGCCGACCCAGGCTCGCGGCGGCATGACGATCGGCCCATCGCTGATCGACCAGACGAAATCGACCCATTTTTCCATCGCCGGCAGCGTCTCTTCGAGCACGCTGCGGTCGCCGTAATGCTCGTAGAGCACCATCGGGATGACGCAGATTGCGTCGCCCCAGCCGGTCGAGCCGGCAAAGCCCGGCATCTGCTCCTGATTGAGGCGCGTGGGATCTGGCGTGACATGGGCAATCTGGCCGTCCGGGCGCTGGTCGGCCATGACGTCGCGGAGCCATTTGCGCAGGAAGCTCTCGCTGTCATTGAGATAGCAGGCGGTAGGGGCAAACACCTGGGCATCGCCGGTCCAGCCGAGCCGCTCGTCGCGTTGCGGACAATCGGTGGGGACCTCGATGAAATTGGCGCGCTGCGACCAGATGGTGTTCTCGACCAGCCGATCGACCAGCGCATTGCCCGAGGTGAAGCTCGCGGTGACGTGCTGCGCCGAACTGATCGGCATCGAGACGATGCTGGTGACCTCGGCCCTGCCCTCGATGGTGAGCCGCGCATAGCGAAAGCCAAAGAAGGTGAAGACCGGCCGATAGCTTTCCTCGCCGCCGCCCCGCAGCACGTATTCGAGCCGGGCCTCGGCCGAGCGATAATTGGCGTTGTCGATATGGCGGTCGCGATCGAGGATTTCCGCGTGCTCGACAATAAGCCGCGTGCCCGCTTCGCCGCGGACCGTTAAGGCGACATAGCCACCGCTGTTCTGGCCGAAATCATAGGTGGTGCGGCCTTCGGCATCCGTCCACGATTCCTTCACCGGCAGCGGCGCGAGTTCGCGCACCGGGATGGTTTCGTGCGGCAGCAGGACCTGGCGGTCGAAAGCGATGGCGGCGCTGCCCTGATCGGCCGGCAGGCCCTCGAGGCGAGCATCGTAGACCTCGCCGAAATAGACACCGCTTTTGACGATCGGCAGCAGACCGCTGCGCCAGCTGGTATCGGTCTTCAGCAGCACCGTGTCGCCGGTGCGCAGTTCGGCGATGGCGGCGATCTCGGAGCCCCAGGCGTTGAAGATGGGGTTCTTGGCCCACATCATCTGCGAGCGCAGCCAGCCATCGGCCAGCCAGATGTCGACGACGTTGCTGCCGGGCTTGAGGTAGCCGGCAACGTCGTAGCTTTGGTACGACAGGCGCTGGTCGTAGCAGGTCCAGCCCGGCGTCAGCAGGTCCTCGCCAACGCGCCGGCCGTTGATGAAGCAACGATACAGTCCCAGCGCGCTGATATGGAGACGGGCCTCGCCCGGCACCGTGGCAAGATCGAAGGTCTGGCGCAGGAACGAGGCTTGCGTGCCGACGCCCTGGTCGGCGAGCGGGCGGACCATGTCTGCCGTCCAGCGGATCGGCGGTGCGACACCCGGTCGCGCGAGCGTCACCGGCGCTGCCTCGTTCATCGGGTATTCCCTCCGCCAGCCGGATGAGCCACCCATCCGAGTTTCGTATATCGTTCTACACAGGCAGTGTAAGCATTGCGCGCGGAGTGAAGCAAGAGCAAAAAGCGAGGGTTGCACGGACGTGAACCGACCGCCCAGGGAGAGCCCCATGGCACCGCGCCACAAGAGCGAGCGGGTGACGATCAAGACGGTGGCCGAGGATGCCGGGGTCTCGACCGCCGCCGTTTCCAAGGTGCTGCGTGACGCCTACGGGGTCAGCGCCGAGCTCCGGGCGCGGGTCAAGGCGTCGATGCAGCAGCTCGGCTATCGCCCGCATGCGGCAGCGCGCGGCATGCGCGGCCAGACCTATACCCTCGGGGTGCTGCTGC
>Ga0207705_10001282_pt1 | contig 20161 bp, 19 predicted proteins | sample KBSC13metaG_FD_184314 | JGI IMG/M metagenome (GOLD analysis project Ga0207705, IMG submission 184314) | Corn rhizosphere microbial communities from Kellogg Biological Station, Michigan, USA - KBS C1-3 metaG (SPAdes) (version 2) | ecosystem: Host-associated > Plants > Roots > Rhizosphere > Soil ... | reverse complement strand
TTTCTCTGCGGAGCGGCGAAGCCCCGTCCTCTGGTGTCTTGATGAGCCGCCCTGGCATGCCATGGGCCAGGCGGCTCCGAAGGGGCGGGTTAGTAGGGGAAAGCCGCCGGAAAAGCAAGGCGGCGTCAGGCCACCAGATGCACCCGCCGGCGCACCTGGCCCGCAAACCACAGCCCCGGCAGGATCAGGAGCGCGGCGAAGGCGAAGGGGGCGCCCGGCGCGACGCTGGAAAACAGCCAGCCGGCCAGCACCGGCCCGCCGATCCGCGCGGCCGCCATGCCGCTCATGTTGAGGCCCAGCATCTCGCCTTGCCTATCCGGCGGGGCGGCCTGCGAGATCAGGGTCGTGAGGTTCGGGAAGCAGATCGACTGGCCGATGCAGACCAACGCGAAGCCGAGGATCGCCACCGGCCAGACCGGCGAGATCCCCTGCACGACGAGGCCCAGCCCCATGAACACCAGGCCGCCTGTCAGCGTGCGCGGCTCGCCCCAGCGGCGGACCAGGCGTCCGGACAGCCAGCCCTGGCAGAACGCCCCCAGGAGGCCGATCCCCATGAAGGCGAGCCCGATCTGGCGCGGGCCCCATCCGAACCGCGCCTGGGTCCACAGCCCATAGGTCGCCTCGATGCCGGCGAAGCCCACGACCACGATGAAGCTGATCAAGAGGATGCGGCTGATGACGGTGTGGGCCCAGGCGTCCTTCAACCCCTCGATCCGCGGCCGGTGCGGGCGGGCCAGGGCGGGATCGGGCCGGCTCTCGCGCACGAAGACCACCACCGCGACCGCCGAAGCCAGCGCGAAGCCTGCGGCCACCAGCAGCGGAAGCTGGAAGCCGAGCGCGCCGCGGCTGGGCTGGGCCAGCAGGCCCCCGATCGCCGGGCCTGTGGTGAAGCCGGCGCTGAAGGCTGCGCCCATGATCCCCATCCGTCCGGCCCTGCGCTCCGGCGGGGTGATGTCGGCCATCGCGCCCTGCAGGGTCGAGATGTTGCCCGCGAACACGCCGGTGCCGAACCGGATGGCGAAGGCCGCCAGGATGTTCGGCGCGAACGCCAGGGCCGCGTAGCTCAAGGCCACGGCGGTGATGGTGATGATCAGCACGGGCTTGCGTCCGATCCGGTCCGATAGCCGCCCCCAGAACGGCTCGCCCAGGAACTGGCCGAAGGAGAAGGCCGAGAACAGCAGGGTGACCTGCCAGGCGGGCGCGTCGAAGGCCCGGGCGAAGAACGGCAGCAGCGGGATCACCAGGCCGAAGCCCGCGATCATCAGGAAGATCACCGTCAGCAGGACGATCAGCGCGCGCCGCTCGTCCGCCTCGGCGCTCACCTCTCCAACTCCTCAGGCGGGGGCGGAGCCTCTTCGCCGGCGTGGCCCTGGGTCAGGCGCGGCGGCGCGCGGCGCGCCGCGCTCAGGGCCAACAATATGGCCGGCGCGACGATCAGCGCGCCCTGGAAGAACGGCGCGTTGATGCTGATCCCGGAGAAGGTCAGGCCCGCGCAGAATGGCCCGACGAACCGGGAGAATGAACTCGAGGCGTTGTTCAGCCCCAGGATCTGGCCCTGGCGGTGCGGGTCGGCGGTGCGCGAGATCAGCGCGCCCACGTTGGGCCAAGCCACCGACTGGCCGACCGCGGTCAGGCACATCAGCGCCGTGGTGACGGCGAGCCCGGTGGAGAAGGGTTGCAGCAAGGCGCCCAGCACCGTCAGGGACATGCCGATCGCGAGCATGCGGCCCTCGCCGTAGCGCTCGGCGAGGGGGCCGGTGACGAAGAACTGGGTGAAGGCCGCCACCACGCCGACGGCGGCGAAGCAGACGCTGATCTGCCGGGGGCCCCAGCCGAACCGCGCGAGCCCCCAGAGGCCGAAGATCGATTCGATGCCGGTGAAGGCGAAGCCCACCAGGAAGGTGAGCAGCATGAGCCGTCCGATCACCGGGTGGCGCACGGCCTCGCCGATCGCGGCCCAGCGGCTCGGCCTATGGCTGATCGACTGGTCGCGGACCCGGCTCTCCCGGATGAACAGGATGATGGCGGTGACGGCCAGCGCCGATAGCGCGGAGGCGATGAACAGCGGAATGCGGAATCCGATCGGGCCCTCGTTGGTGTGGGCGAACATGCCGCCGACCGCGGGCCCCACGATCATGCCGACGTTCCAGGCCGCGCCCTGCCGCGACAGCATCCGCGCGCGGCGCTCCGGCGGGGTCACGTCGGCGATATAGCCCTGGATCACCGCTCCGTTGCCGCTCATCAGGCCGCCCAGGAACCGGATCACGAAGGCGGTCAGGACATTGGGCGCGAAGGCCAGCGCCAGGTAGCACAGGCAGTTCCCGCTAATTGTCGAGATCAGCAGCGGCTTTCGCCCATAGCGGTCCGACAGCCGCCCCCAGAACGGCTCGCCGAAGAACCCGCCCATCGAATAGGCCGAGAAGATCAGCGCGATCTGCTCGGGGCTCGCGTTCATCGACTTGGCGAAGAAGGGCAACAACGGGACGATGATCCCGAAGCCCAGCATGTTGATGAAGATCACGGCGATCAGCGACGGCGCGGCCCACTGGGACGGCGTCGACGCCTCCCGCGGCGCGGTGTCGGACATGGGCGCGGTTGTTAGGCCGACCCGTTTGCGGCGGCAAGGTTCAGGTGGCCCCGGCCCTGCCGATCCTTCGCCCAGCGTTGGCGGCGCGCCACAGTGCCGCGGTTCCCCCGCTTCGCGATGGGAGAAGCGCTACGGGCTCTGCCTCTTCAACTCCGCGCGGAACGCCGCCTCGGCCTTGACGTAGAACGCCTTGCAGCCGGCCGGGTCGACGAAGGCGTCGGCCTGGCCGGCGTCGAGCCTGGCCTTCTTGGCCTTCATGTCGAAGAACTGGCCGTGGCTGCCGAGGAACACCTCGCACGGCAGCGCCTTCCAGGTGGCGAAGCTTCGCTCGTAGTCGGCCGTCTGACCGGGATAGGTTTCGGTGCTGCCGAGCCTGTAGCCGGGCAGCACGCTGGATGAACAATGGTCCAACGCCTGGCGCACCTTGCCGGCGACGGTCACGGGAAAGGTCCAGGTGGTGCAGCCGGGCGTATGGCCAGGCGTGATGTGGGCGGTGAGCGTCCAGCCGCCCAGGCTCACCTGCTGACGGTCCTTCAGGGTCACGTCGGGCTTCACCGGCTCGTAGTAGAATCGCTCCCCCTTGAGGAACGGATCGCCCCGGCCGCCCGCGGCTATGATCGCCCCGTCGGCGGCGCTCGCATAGAACTTCGCACCGGGCGCGGCGCGCTTGATCTCGGCGAGGCCCGCGGCGTGGTCGAAGTGCTCGTGCGTGTTGAGTAGGATCTTGATGTTCGCGGGATCGAAGCCGAGGGCGCGGATGTTGCCGACGACCTGGTAGCCGGTAGGCGCGTCGCCGCCGTCGATCACGATCAGCCCGGCCTTGGTGACGATCAGGTAGGCGGCGTAGTCGGAGGCGCCGACATAATAGAGCCCCTCGCCGATCTTGAACGGGGGGAAGGGCTGGTTGGCCGCGTCGGCGGCCTGGGCCTGGGCGGATGCGAGAACGGCCGCCGAGATGGCGACCGCTCCCAGAACACCGCAGGCGGTGCGCCTCACCGAGGCGCCAGGATCATGATCATCTGGCGGCCTTCCATGCGCGGTTCATACTCGCACTTGGCCACCGGTTCGAAGTCCGCCCGGACCCGCTGCAGCAGCTTCATGCCGAGCTCGGGGTGGGCCAGTTCACGGCCGCGGAAGCGCAGGGTGACCTTGACCTTGTCGCCTTCCTCGAAGAAGCGGTTCATCGAGCGCTGCTTCACTTCGTAGTCGTGGATATCGATGTTGGGCCGCAGTTTGATCTCTTTGATCTCCTGCACCTTTTGCCGCTTGCGCGCCTCGTTCTTCTTCTTCTGTTCCTGGAACTTGAACTTGCCGTAGTCCAGGATCTTGCAAACGGGCGGATCCGCGTTGGGAACGATCTCGACCAGATCGAGGCCAGCTTCCTCGGCGGCCTCAAGGGCGGAGGAGGTCGGCATTACGCCTTGCTTCTCGCCGTGCTGGTCGATGAGCAGGACCTTGGGAACGCGGATTTCATCATTGATGCGCGGGCCGTCCTTGACGGGGGGCGCTTGCATGGGGCGGCGAATAGGCGAGGCTCCTAGGGTTGTTTCGACATGACTGCCGGGGCGCGTGAGGCGCGCCCCGGTCGTTGCGACCTTATATGATTTGGCGTCCCCGCGCTATCAAGCGCGGGCCCCTGCGGGCAGGAGGGCCGCGGCGGCCTGCGCCACTTTCGCCACAGGCAGCTCTGAAAGCTTCTCCGCCTGCAGCACGGCGACCTTGCCCCGCGGCGCCGAAAGCGCCGGATCGGAGGCCCCGGAGAACAGGACGACCGTCGGCGCGCCGGCCGCGGCGGCCAGGTGCAGCGGACCCGTATCGTTGCCGATGGCGAGCGACGCCTTGGCGCCCAGCACCGCGATCCGCGCGAAATCGGTGCGGCCGGTGAGGTCGCGCGCGCGGGGCACCTGGCGCTGCATCGCCTGGGCGAGGGCGGTTTCCTGCGGCCCCCCGATGATCACCACGTCCAGGCCGCGCGCGTAGAGGATGCGGGCGAGCTCACCGTATTTCTCCACCGGCCAGCGCTTCTCGGGGCGGTGGGCGGAGCCGCCGGGCACGAACATCACATAGGGCTTGGGCTTGACGCCACCGGGCGGCGGACGCTCCCCGGGCGCCTGGGCCAGCACCCAGGAGAGGTCCGGCGGCGGGGCGCTTCCGGGCGAGGTGGGTGCGTCAGGCCAGATGCCGGCGTACATCAGCTGGTCGGCCTGCCGCTCCAGCGTGTGCATCTGGTTCCGCAAGGGGTTGCGATGCGGCATGGAGCAACCGAAGGCGATGCCCGACCAAGCCGGCGGATGCGGCCGCAGCAACTGGAAGATGCGGTTCGAGTGGGCCGAGGTCTGCAGGTCGTAGACGCGCGTGTAGCCGGCCGCCCGCAACCGGCGGCGCAGCGCCACCCACTGGCCGAAGCCCTCCGGACGCCCGTCGGTGAAGACGGCGTTGAAATAGGGCGAGGCCTTGGCCAGGGCCGCGAAAGGCGGCGTGGTCAAGAGGCTGATGTGGGCCTTCGGATGGGCCAGGCGAATCTTTTTCATCGCCGCCAGGGCCAGCACGAAGTCGCCCAGCGCCGAGACCTTGATGACCAGGATCTTCTCGACGACGCGGCGGGCCATCATCGCGCCTGTTCGGTGGCGCGGCGGGCCTCGAGGACCCGTTCGTAGGTCGCAAGCGTCGCGGCGCACATGGCGTCGACCCGATAGAGCTGGTGGGTGCGGTTCATCCCCGCCTGGCCCATCTGCGCGCGCTTGCCGGGCCCCAGGTCGATGGCGCGCGCCATGGCCTGGGCCCAGGCGTCGGCGTCCCCAGGCGCGACCAGCCAGCCGGAAACCCCCTCGGAAACCGTCTCGGTGGTGCCGCCGTGGTTCGAGGCGATGACCGGCCGGCCCATGGCCTGTGGCTCGACGGCGGCGCGGCCGAAGGATTCCGGGACGGTGGTCGGCAGGATGGCGACGTCGGCCAGCAGATAGGCCGCCGGCATGTCGTCGCAGTGCCCGACGATGCGGATGATGTCGCCCAGGCCGGCGTCGAGCGCCGCCTTGGCGATTTCCTCGCCGTAGCCGGTGCGTCCCTGGTCATCGCCGGCGAAGATCACCAGGAAGTCGTCGCGGCCCCGCGCCTTCAGCCGGGCGGCCGCCTCGATGATCGTCAGGTGCCCCTTGATGCGGGTCAGCCGGCCGGCCAGCAGGAACCTGGTGCGGCGGTCGTCGGCGGGCAGGTCCCAGGCCTGGCGCAGGGCGTCCAGCCGGTCGGGCGTCACCCAGGAGGGATTGAAGCGGTCAAGGTCGACCCCGCGCGGGATGGTGATCACCTTGTCGGGGTCGACCTGATGTTCGGCCAGCACATGGTCGCGCGTGTAGTCGGAGTTGGCGATCACCAGGTCGCCGCGGGTCATCACGGCGTTGTACCAGCGCTTGAGCGCCGAATTGGCCTTGTAGACCCCATGGTAGGTGGCCACGAACGGCGTCTTGGTGGTCTGGGCGGCCCACAGCGCCGAGAAGGCCGGCGCGCGCGAGCGGGCGTGGATCAGGCTTACCTTCTCGGTGCGGATCAGGTCCACCAGCCGCGCGGCGTTGCCCAGCATGACCAGCGGATTCTTCGACTGCACGGGCATCTGGTTCAGGCGTCCGCCGTCGGCTTCCAGCCTCGCGGCCATGCGTCCGCCCCGGGTGGCGACCAGCGCCTTGCCGCCGGCCGCGATCACCGCGCGCGCCACGTCGATCGTGGTCTGCTCGGCGCCGCCGGTCTCAAGCTCCGGGACAACCTGCAGTAGGGTGAAGTCAGGAGGAAGCGCCACCTGCCTTGCATACCCCGAAACGGGGTGGCGTAAAGACCGCCTCGCGCTATCAGTCCGCTGATGAGCGAGCGCGCCGGAAAACTTGATCGTCCCGACGGCGAGAAGATCGCCTGGCGCCGCGTGGACGGCGCGGGGCCGACGGTGGTCTGGCTGGGCGGCTTTCGCTCCGACATGGCGGGAACCAAGGCGCAGGCCCTCGCTGACTGGGCGGCCGCCCAGGGACGCGCCTGCCTGCGGTTCGACTATCTGGGCCACGGCGAATCCAGCGGCGACTTCCAGGCCAAGGGGACCGTCACGCGCTGGCGCGAAGACGCGCTCGCCGTGCTGGACGAGCTGATCGAGGGGCCGGTGATCCTCGTGGGCTCATCCATGGGCGGCTGGATCGCCTGCCTCGTGGCCATGGCGCGGGCCGAGCGTGTTGCGGCCCTGGCGCTGATCGCGCCTGCGCCGGACTTCACGGAAAAGCTCATGGCGCCGGAGATCCCGCCCGACGGCCGCGCGGCCCTGGCGGCGGATGGCGTCTGGCTGCGCCCCTCCGAATACGGCGATCCCTATCCGATCACCCGCCAGCTCCTGGACGATGGCGCGCGCTGGTCGATCCTGGGGTCCGAGCCCGTGCCGATCGCGGTTCCGGTGCGCATCCTGCAGGGCGGAGCGGATCCGGACGTGCCCTGGCGCCACGCGCTGGAGCTCAGCCAGGCGCTGGCGGGCCAGGACGTCGTCTTCTCCCTGATCAGGGACGGCGACCACCGCCTGTCCCGTCCGCAAGACATCGCCCGGCTGATCGCGGCGGTAGAGGAGCTCGCAGGCCTCAGATCAGCCGGTTGATCTTGAAGGTCAGCACGAAGGCGACAGCCAGCGCGCTCGCCAGCAGGTGCAGCGCGAAAACCGCCCTGGAGGCGAGGGCGGCCGGGCGGTAGCCCCGCAAGGCGAGGACGGCTGCCGCCGCGGCTGGCAGCTCGAAAGCGGCCAGGCCGACGACCTGCCAGTCGACGGGCGGGCGCAGCCACTTGATGTCCTGGACCAGCGCGATCAGCAGGAGCCCCGCGACGGCCAGGTTGAGCCCGAAGGCCAGCGCCGGCTGACGGCGCATCACCGCGCCGGCCAGGCTCAGCAGGTGGACCACCAGCGCCCCGACCGCGACGAACGTCAGTTGCGCATTGCTCACGACGCCTTGTCCCCGCCGGACAGGTCCGGAGCGCCATCCTTAGGCGCTTTGCACCGTCCCGCTAAGCTCGGCCGCCAGGATTGCGGCCAGGCCCTCGCGATAGGTCGGGTGCTGCGGCCGCCAGCCGAGCTCGGCCTTGGCCCGGGCGTTGGAGACCCGCTTGCTCTCCGCGTAGAAGCGCATGGCCGCCGCCGGGAGCTCGGCGTCGGCCAGCGTGACCTCCGGCGGCGGGTCCATCCCGAGGAGCCCGGCCGCATGGGCGATGACGTCCGAGTTCGCCGCCGGCTCGTCATCGCAAAGGTTGTAGACGCCGCCGGCCCGCGGCTGGGCGATCGAAGCCTCGAGGCCCGCCGCCAGATCGTCCACGTGGATGCGCGAGAACACCTGGCTGGGCGAGATGATCCTGCGCGCCTTGCCGGCCCGCAGGCGGTCGAACGCCGAGCGTCCGGGGCCGTAGATGCCGGGCAGCCGGAAGATCGTCACCGTCAGGCCCATGCCGCGCCCGACCTCCAGCCAGTCACGCTCGGCGCCGACCCGGCGCGCGCCCTCGACCGATTGCGCGGAGAGCCGGCTGGCTTCGAACACCCAGCCGCCCTGGCGATCGCCGTAGACCCCGGTGGTGGAGAGGTAGCCGGTCCAGTCGGGGAAGGCGCGGGCCTGTGCGAGGGCGGGGACCATGGCCTGCAGGCCCGGACAGCCGCCGGCGTCCGGCGGCGCGGCGATGAGCAGCGCGCGGGTGTTCGCCAGCGCTTCGGCCAGCTGTTCGCGGTCGGAGACCGGGATGGCGGTCACGCCCTCGGCTTTAAGGCGCTCCGCGTCGGCGGGATCGCGGACGCTCGCGCTCACCGACCAACCCCTTGGTTTCAGGCGCCGGGCCAACGCCCGGCCCGCATAGCCGTAGCCGAAGACAAACAGCCGCAACCGCTACTCCGCCGCCTGCAGGGCGTCAGGCGCCGCCGCGGCCGCGGCGCGCTCGGCGTTCCAGCAGGAGCCGCAGGGAATCTTCGACAGGTCCGCCCGGTTGGCGTAGCGGCGGGCGACCTCCGCGATCTCCAGCAACAGGCCGTCCTCCAGGGTCACGGGCTGCAGGCCCAGGTCCAGCAGGCGACGGTTTTCCACCGCGAGCTCGTTCTCCTCGGCCTCCTGACGCGGATTGGGCAGGTGGGCGACCTGCGCGCCGGTCAGGCGGGCGACCATGGCGGCCAGGTCGCGCACCCGCCAGCACTCTGTCATCTGGTTCATCACCTTGACCCGCTCGCCGCGCCCCGGCGGGTTCAGCAGCGCCAGCTCCACGCAACGGACCGTGTCCTGGATGTTGATGAAGGCCCGCGTCTGGCCGCCGGCGCCGTGCACCGTCAGCGGATGGCCGACCGCCGCCTGCATCAGGAACCGGTTCAGCACCGTGCCGTAATCGCCGTCATAGTCGAAGCGGTTGATCAGCCGCAGGTCGGCCCGCGTCTCCGGCGTCTGGGCGCCCCAGACGATCCCCTGGTGAAGGTCGGTGATCCTGACCCCGTCGTTGCGCGCATAGAACTGGAAGGCGAGCGCGTCCTGGGTCTTGGTGAGGTGATAGATCGAGCCCGGGCTCGCCGGATAGAGGATCTCGCGCGGCGTCCAGCCGTCGCCTGTCTCCACCCGCACCGTGAGATAGCCCTCCGGGATCGCCACCCCGGCGGTCCCGTAACCGTAGACGCCCATCGTCCCGAGGTGAGCCAGGTGGATGTCGAGCCCGCTCTCCACGATGGCCGCCAGGACGTCATGGGTCGCGCCGATGTTGTTGGCCACCGTGTAGCGCTTGTGCTGCGGCGATTTCATCGAATAGGGCGCTGCGCGCTGCTCGGCGAAGTGGACGATGGCGTCGGGACGGAAGCGTCGCAGCAGGGCCAGAAGGGCCTCGAACTCCTGGCCGACGGTGATGTCGTGGGCGGCGATGGCGCGGCCGGACACCTGGCGCCAGGCGGCCAGGCGGACCTTGAGGCTGGCGATCGGCGTGAGCGAGCCTGCGCCCAGTTCCTCGTCGATCCGCCGCCGAGAGCCGTTGTCGACGATGGCGACCTCATGGCCGCGCGCCGAAAGGTGCAGCGAGGTGGGCCAGCCGCAAAAGCCGTCGCCGCCGAGGATCAGAACGCGCATGGTCGCTTCCCTGCGAAGTCCCCCGTTCAAGGGCTAACGCACGGAGCGCGGGTTCGGCAATCGAAACTGCGTCAGGCTGTCGCACCTTCGCGCGATGGCGGGACGCCCCGGCGGCGCCGGGCCGTCCTCATTATCGGAGGGGACTTAAACCCTCAAAGCAGGGCCTTGATCGCTGCGCGAGCGTCCTCAGCGAGGTCGGGCCGGCGCAGGGCGAAGGCGACGTTGGCCCGCAACAGGCCGATCTTGTCGCCGCAGTCGTAGGTCGTCCCTTCGTATTCCAGGGCATGGAAGGTCTGCGACTTCATCAGACCGGCCATGCCGTCGGTGAGCTGGATTTCCCCGCCGGCCCCGCGCTCCTGGGTCTCCAGGATCTCGAAGATCTCCGGCTGCAGGATGTAGCGGCCGGAGATGAACAGGTTCGAGGGTTCAGTCCCCAGCGGCGGCTTCTCGACCATCCCGGTCATGCGGTTCAGCCGACCGTCTCGGCCGTCCAGGGCGACGATGCCGTACTTGTTCGTCTCGCCCTCGGGCGCGGGCTCCACCACCACGATATTGCCGCCAACCGCCTCATAGGCGTCGACCGCCTGGGCGAGCGCCGCGCGATCGGCGGTCATCAGCATGTCGGGCAGCATCACCGCAAACGGCTCGTCGCCGATCACGTCGCGGGCGCACCAGATCGCGTGACCTAGCCCGAGCGGCGCCATCTGGCGGATGAAGCTCATCTCGCCGGGCCTGGGCAGGTCGCGGCGCACGTCGGCCAGGATCTCGGTCTTGCCCTTGGCCTCGAGCGCGCTCTCGATCTCGGGATTCGTGTCGAAGTAGTCCTCGATGGCGCCCTGGCCACGGCCGACGATGAACACGAAATGCTCGATGCCGGCGGCGCGGGCCTCCTCGACCACATACGATAGGATCGGCCGGTCCACGACGTTCAGCAGGTTCTTGGGCGTGGTCTTGGCCCCCGGCAACACCCGCGTGCCCATTCCCGCCACCGGCAGCACCGCCTTGCGGACCCTCTTTCCCATCTGGCTCTCCGACCCCCGCGATAAGCGGCCGCAACCCCTTGGGTCGCCGCGTTGCAGGCCGCACTAGAGGAGGTAGGGCTTGAAATCCATCGCCCGTGCGGCGAAAAAGCGCTTCGGACGCACGATCACGATTTCGAGAATTCACGAACCCGTGTAAGAGTCGTCCTTTGTCGGGGGATAGTCCTCCAGGGGAGCAATCCATGAAACTGCGTATTATCACTTCGGTCGCTGCTGCTGCGGCGCTGGCCCTGAGCCTGTCCGCCTGCCAAAAGAAGGCTGACGACGCGGCCAGCACCACCACGACCACGGCGACCGATTCGGCGGCGACCCCGCCGGCGGCCGACGCTTCGGCCACCGCTCCGGCCGCCGACGCTTCGGCTCCCGCGGCGACGACCACCACCACCGAGACCCCGCCGGCGGCCACCCCGCCCGCGACCGGCTCGATGTCGACGACCACGACCACGACCGAACCGAAGAAGTAAGTTTACGACCCTCTGGGTCTGGACTAGGCGCGGCCGCCCCTTTGCGGGGGCGGCCGTTTCCTTTTCGGCCTCTTCTCAGGGCGGAACCCTAAGTCACTCCACGGTCACCGACTTGGCCAGGTTGCGCGGCTGGTCGACGTCCGCGCCCTTCTGGACCGCCACATAATAGGCCAGGAGCTGGATCGGCGGCGCGTAGACCAGGGGCGCCAGGATCGGATCGCAGGTCGGCCCGACGATGACCTTGGCGCCCGCGGGCGCATGGCGCGCGCCCTCTGCATCGGTGATCAGCACGATGGGTCCGCCGCGGGCGGCCACCTCGCTCATGTTGGACAGCGTCTTCTCGAACAGCGGGTCGGTGGGCGCCAGCACGATCACCGGCGTCGCCTCGTCGATCAGCGCGATCGGCCCGTGCTTCAGCTCTCCGGCGGCATAGCCCTCGGCGTGGATGTAGCTGATCTCCTTGAGCTTCAGCGCGCCTTCCAGCGCCAGCGGGAACATCGCGCCGCGGCCGAGATAAAGGATGTCCCGGGCCTTGGCGAGTTCTGGAGCGAGCGCGCGGATGTCGTCCTCCAGCTGGGTCGCCTCGGCGATCAGCCGCGGCGCTTCCAGCAGCAGCTTGGAGATCTGGGCTTCACGGACCGTGTCGATCTTGCCCCGCGCCGCCGCCGCCGCGACGGCCAGCGCGATAAGCGCCGCGACCTGACTGGTGAACGCCTTGGTCGAGGCGACGCCGATCTCCGGGCCGGCGTGGGTCGGGAACAGGACGTCGGCCTCGCGGGCCATGGTCGATTCGTGGACGTTGACGATCGCCGCGGTCGTCAGGCCTTGCGCCTTGCACCAGCGCAGGGCCGCGAGCGTGTCGGCCGTCTCGCCCGACTGGGAGACCGCGATGGCCAGCGTGCCCGCCGTCATCGCCGGCTGGCGATAGCGGAATTCAGACGCCACCTCCACCTCGCAGGGCAGGCCCGCCAGGCTCTCGAACAGATAGCGGCCGATCTGGCCGGCGTAGCTCGCCGTGCCGCAGGCCACGATCTGGATGCGGCTGACGGCCGCCAGATCGACGCCGCCTGGCGCCGTGACCTTGCCGGTGGTGGGATCGATATAGGCCGACAGGGTGTGCTGGCAGGCGTCCGGCTGGTCATGGATCTCCTTCTCCATGAAGTGCCGGTAGTTGCCCTTCTCCACCAGGGCGGCGGAGGCGGCGACGGTGCGCACGTCGCGCTCCACCCGTCGGCCGGTCTCGTCGAAGATCTGCGCCTGGTTGTGGTCGATGGCGACGTAGTCGCCTTCTTCCAGATAGGCGATCCGGCTGGTGAACGGCCCGACCGCGAGCGCGTCGGAACCGATGAACATCTCGCCGTCGCCATAGCCCACGACTAGAGGGCTGCCCTTGCGCGCGCCCATGACGAGGTCATCCTCGCCGTCGATCAGCACGCCGATCGCATAGGCGCCGGTGAGCTGGTCCAGCGCGGCCTTCAAGGCTTCGACCGGCGGCTTGCCGGACGAAAGTTCGAAGTCGATGAGCGAGGCGATCACCTCGGTGTCCGTGTCGCTCTCGAAGCTGCGGCCCTTGGCCTTCAGCATCTCGCGCAGCTCGGCGTAGTTCTCGATGATGCCGTTGTGGACCAGGGTGACCCGGCCGGCCTGCTGCGGGTGGGCGTTGCGCGTCGTGGGCGCCCCGTGCGTGGCCCAGCGAGTGTGTCCGATACCGACCGTGGCGTTGAGCGGCTCGGCGGCCAGCACGGCCTCCAGGGCGCGGATCTTGCCCGCCGCGCGCCGGCGCTGCACCTGGCCGTCCACGACGCCGGCCACCCCGGCCGAATCATAGCCGCGATATTCCAGGCGCTTGAGGCTGTCGAGGAGCCGCTCCTGCACAGAGCGGACGCCGACGATGCCGATGATGCCGCACATGGGGTTTGGCGTCCTTTTGTGATAGTCCGTCGCGCGGGTTGCGTCGCAACAGTGCGGCTTTAGCATTCGCCCAACACACGTCGACTAAATCTGGGTTTCGGATCGTTTCGAGAGCACTCGATGAGCAAGCGCGCCTATTTCGGCACCGATGGCATTCGCGGCGAGGCCAACCGCTTTCCGATGACCGCCGAGGTGGCTCTGCGGGTCGGCATGGCGGCGGGCAAGCTTTTCATGTCCCAGGACGAGCGCCGCCACCTTGTGGTCATAGGCAAGGACACCCGTCTGTCGGGCTACATGATCGAGCCGGCGCTGGTGGCCGGGTTCACCAGCGTGGGCATGGACGTGCGCCTGTTCGGCCCTTTGCCGACGCCCGGCGTGGCGATGATGACCCGCAGCCTGCGCGCCGACCTGGGGGTCATGATCTCCGCCTCGCACAACGCTTTCTCCGACAACGGCATCAAGTTGTTCGGGCCGGATGGCTATAAGCTCTCCGACGAGCAGGAGCTCGCCATCGAGGCGCGCATGGACCAGGGCCTGCAGGAGAACCTGGCGCCGCCGCTCGCGCTTGGCCGCGTGCAGCGGATCGACGATTCTCAGGCGCGCTATGTGGAAATCGCCAAGGCGACCTTCCCGCGTCGCCTCAACCTGTCGGGCATGCGCATCGTGATCGATTGCGCCAACGGCGCCGCCTACAAGGTCGCGCCCGAGGCGCTGTACGAGTTGGGCGCCGAGGTGATCCCGGTGGGCGTCAGCCCCAACGGCTTCAACATCAACGACGAGGTCGGCTCCACCTCGCCCGCGGCGATGCAGAAGCTGGTTAAGGAGTACCGCGCCGACATCGGAATCGCTCTGGATGGCGACGCCGACCGGTTGGTGATCTGCGACGAGAAGGGCCAGATCGTCGACGGGGATCAGATCATGGCCCTGATCGCGGCCGACTGGGCTCGGCGCGAACGCCTGCGCGGCGGCGGCGTGGTGGCGACCGTGATGTCCAACCTCGGCCTCGAACGCTTCCTGAAGGCGCGCAAGCTGAAGCTGGAGCGCACGGCGGTCGGCGACCGTGCGGTGATGGTCCGCATGCGCGAAGGTGGTTTCAACCTGGGCGGCGAGCAGTCCGGGCACATCATCCTGTCGGATTTCTCCACCACCGGCGACGGGCTGCTGGCTGCGTTGCAGGTGCTGGCGGTGCTGAAGGACAGCGACAAGCCGATGAGCGCGCTCGCCCGTCAGTTCGAGCCGGTCCCGCAGAAACTTGAAAATGTGCGCTTCGGCGCCGGCAAGCCGCTGGAGGACGCCGACGTCCGCGGCGCCATCGCCAGCGCCGAGCAGCGGCTGAACGGCTCGGGTCGCCTGCTGGTCCGCGCCTCGGGCACCGAGCCCCTGATCCGCATCATGGCCGAGGGCGACGACGAAAAGCTGGTCAGCCAGGTTGTGAAGGAGATCGCCGGCGCGGTGAAGAAGGCCGCCGCCTGACTTGACCTGATCTGACACGCGAGACCGGCCCAGCCCGGCGTCTTAACCTTGACGCACGGCAACCCTACCCAACCCCTAAACATTATGACAATCTCGTAATCTCCGAACCGCTCGACCGGTTCGGTACGAAGAGAATGTTGGGAGGACATATGGCTCGACACCTCGCATTTGGAGGTGCGGTTCGCCCGATGGGCAGAGGCGCAAGCTCTCTGGCCTGCTTGGCTTTCGTCGTGCTTCTGGGCGCCGCCTTCTGGGCCGGCGCTGTCTGGATCGCCCAGTTCCTGTTGCGGATCGGCGGCCTAGGCTTCTGAGTCGCGGGGCCGCGCGCGGTCCTGCAGGATGATTGAGAACTCCAGGCTGGAGTTCACCACGGCGTCGCGCAGCGGCCAGAACGCCTGCAACACTCGGATTTCCGCGCCCGCCTCGGCCAGGGCGCCAAGCAGGTCGCTTTCCATACGCACACCGATGGGCTCCGCGGCTTGGCGCGAGAGCCAATAGCCCGCGCCGGCGTCCTCCACCTCGAAGGTCGCGGCCGGCAGCTCGTAGATGTACAGCGTGCAGCCTCTCACCCGGTCCAGCCACTCCGCCTCGAAGGCCACGACCCGGTGCGCCGGTCCCAGGAACCGCCGGGCGTCGTCATCGCTCGTCGCCAGTCCCCGTCCGAAGGTGATTCGCGGGCAGTCGCGCGGCGTCAGGAAATTCGCCAGGTGGGCTTCGTCCACCGCCCAGACCATCTCGCCGCCCAGCCGGTAATTCGGCCGCGGTTCGAACCGCGCGATTCCGGCTTCCTCGCTGACGTGGAAGAGGCGGGGCTTTGGCATGGCCCGCGCTCAAGCGGCCGGGCGGCCCACGCTGGTGTAAGCGAATCCGCGGGCGCGCATGTCGTCGGGCTTGTAGATGTTGCGCAGGTCGACGAGCACCGGGGCCTTCATCAGGAGCTTGATGCGGTCGAGGTCCAGCGCGCGGAACTGGTCCCACTCGGTGATGATCACCAGCACGTCGGCCCCCTCCGCGGCGGCGTAGGGGTCGTCCTTGAAGTCGACGTCCTTGAGCAACTGGCGAGCCTCGTGGCCTTCGGGGTCGAAGGCCTGCACATGAGCGCCCTGCGCCTGCAGCGCCGGGATGATGTCCAGCGAGGGCGCGTCACGCATATCGTCCGTGTTCGGCTTGAAGGTGAGGCCCAGCACGCCGACGGTCTTGCCCTTGAGGTCGGCGGCCACCGCGGCGCCGACCTTGCCGGCCATGGCCTTCTTGCGCTCGTCATTGACCTTTACGGTGGTCTCGATCAGCTCGATCGGCGCGCCGGCGTCGCGCGCAGTCCGCACCAGGGCGATGGTGTCCTTCGGGAAGCAGGACCCGCCATAGCCCGGTCCCGCGTTCAGGAACTTGCCGCCGATCCGGCCGTCCAGCCCGATGCCGCGCGCCACCTGCTGCACGTCGGCGCCCACCGCCTCGCACAGGTCGGCCATCTCGTTGATGTAGGTGATCTTCAGCGCCAGGAAGGCGTTGGCCGCGTACTTGATCAGTTCACTGGTGCGCCGGCTGGTGAACAGGATCGGTGTCTCGTTCAGGTAGAGCGGACGGTAGAGCTCGCGCATCACCGCCTGGGCGCGCGGGTCCTGGGTGCCCACCACCACGCGATCTGGCCGCTTGAAGTCCTCGATCGCCGCGCCTTCGCGCAGGAATTCCGGGTTGGAGACGATCGCCACCTCGGCTTCCGGCCGCACGCGCTTGAAGATCGCCTCGATCTCGTCGCCGGTGCCGACCGGGACGGTCGATTTGGTCACCACCACCGTGAAGCCGTCCACCAGGCCCGCGATCTCTTCCGCCGCGGCATAGACGTAGGACAGGTCGGCATAGCCGTCGCCGCGCCGCGAGGGCGTGCCGACCCCGATGAACACCGCGTCGGCCTCGCGGACCGCCTGGGTGGCGTCGGTGGAGAAGAACAGGCGCCCGGCCTTGACGTTCTGGGCGACCAGCAGGTCGAGCCCCGGCTCGTAGATCGGGATCCCGCCGGCCTGCAGGCGCTCGATCTTCGAGGCGTCCTTGTCGATGCAGGTCACCGTGTGCCCGAAGTCGGCGAAACAGGCGCCGCTGACGAGGCCCACATAGCCCGTCCCGATCATCGCCACGTGCATGAAGCCAGCTCCCTAGTGCGCGCCGGAGGCGCTTTCAGCACGCAACCGATCCGCGCGCCAGAGTCGCGGCGCAGATTCGCGCAACGAACTAGGCTTTGCCGTCGGGAGGTTTCGAATTTGCTATTCGGAGGCCCGGCATTAACGGGGCTCGAACAGAATAGGGCGCATTGCACCGTCTCGAGAGATCAAGCGTCGGGGACGAGTGGAAGATGCATCTTGAGCGGCGGATTCTAATTACCGGCGGCGCCGGCTTCCTGGGATCGCATCTGGCGGAACGGCTTTTGGCCGAAGGCTGCCAGGTCCTGTGTGTCGACAATTTCTACACCGGCACGCGCCGCAACATCGAGCACTTGATTGGCGAGAAGCATTTCGAACTCATGCGGCACGATATCTGCCAGCCCTTGTTCGTCGAGGTGGACGAGATCTATAATCTCGCCTGCCCCGCATCGCCGATTCACTACCAGCGCGATCCGGTGCAGACGACGAAGACCAGCGTGCTCGGGTCGATCAACATGCTTGGCCTCGCCAAGCGCACGCGCGCCAAGATCTTCCAGGCGTCGACCAGCGAGGTCTACGGCGATCCCAGCATCCACCCGCAGCCGGAAGAGTACTGGGGCAACGTCAATCCGATTGGCCCGCGCTCCTGCTACGACGAGGGCAAGCGGTGCGCCGAGACCCTGTTCTTCGACTATCGGCGACAGCATGCGCTGGAGATCAAGGTCGCTCGGTTCTTCAACACCTACGGGCCGCGCACCCATCCAAACGACGGGCGAGTGGTCTCCAGCTTCATCGTCCAGGCGCTGACCAATCGGCCCATCACCATTTTCGGGGGAGGCGAGCAAACCCGTTCCTTCTGCTACGTCGACGATCTCATCGAGGGCATGGTCCGCCTCATGGGGACGTCCCCGGACGTCAGCGGGCCAATGAACCTGGGCAATCCCGGCGAGTTCACGATCGCCGAGCTCGCAACCCAGGTGATCGAACTCACCAACTCCCGCTCCAGGATCGTCAATCGGCCGCTGCCGCAGGACGATCCCAAGCAGCGCCGGCCTGAGATCTCGCAGGCGAAGGCCGTGCTGGGCTGGGAACCGAAGGTCGGGCTGACCGAGGGCCTGAAGAAGACCATCGCCTATTTCGAGGAGATGATCTCCGCCGGTCTCGTGGAACGGGTCACCGAGCCGGTTTGAAGCCGGCTGTCGGCCGCAAGTTTCCTCGCCGCCGCCCGCCGCCGCTTGCGCCAAAGCAGGAAGTGATAGTAGCGCGCCATGAAGCCGGCATCGGGGCTGCCGTCGATGGCCAGCCGCGCCAGTTGCGTCACGGCCCGCGCCGCCAGGCCGGGCAGTTGCGGCAGCAGGGCGAGGACAGAGGGCGCTTGCTGTCCGCCCGGCGAGTCTTCATCGACGATGACTCGCGCCGTCGCCATCCGCTGCGCCGCGGCCATGAAGGCCCTGATCGCCAGCCGGTCCTCCTGGAAATGGTGCTCCACGGCGACCTGCGGCAGGAACAGCTTGCGGCATCCCGCGCGTTCCATTCTCCAGCCCATCACCGTGTCCTCGTAGAAGCCGGCGGCGCCCGGCCCGAGCCGCGGATCCAGCGGTCCGATCGTCTCAAGCGCCGCCCGGCTGAAAGCCATGTTGGCCCCCACCAAGCCCTCCGGTGGATCGTTCGGGTGCTCTACCGAGGCGACCCAGACGCGCAGGACACCCTTCAGCCAGGGCCGTTCGAGATGGGGCGCGATGGTGATGCCGCCCTGCACCGCGTCGGCCTCGCCGGCGAGCAACGGCCGGCACATGTCCGCGATCCAGTTCGGCGGCACATGCACGTCATCGTCCGTCATCAGCAAGGCGCGGCCCCTGCTGGCCTGGATGCCGGCGGTCAGCGCGTGCGCCTTGCCGCGGCGGGGCTCGAAGATGTAGCGCACCGACAGGCCGGGCAGCTCGGCGGTCGTCGCGATCAGCTTCGTGTCGTCGCTCGAACCGTTGTCGACGATCAGCAACTCGACTCGCCAGTCATCTGGCGCCCGAGACCGGGCGAGATGAGTCAGCATGTCCTTCAGGTCGTCGCCGCGGTCTTTCGTGCAAACGATGATCGAAACGTCGACCGGACCGTCGGCTCTGGGCCGCGCCCGTTCGCCTGCCGCGCCGGCTTCCGCGCGCTTCATGGATTGGTCCCCCACCAGGTCCTCCATCAGATCTCTTGGTTGTAGGCGCCGACCTGCGGCCGCCTGGCGAGCCGCGGCTTCACCTCCTCGCGGAAGAGCGCGCGCATGTCGTCCTCGCTCTGGGTGCTTTCCACGACGACGACGATCTCCGGCTTGTTTGAGGAGGCCCGCACCAGCAGCCAGGAGCCGTCCTCCAGCGCCACCCGAACCCCGTTGACGGTAATCAGGTCGGAGATCCGGCGGCCCAGGATCTTGCCGCCCGCGTTGCGCAGCGCCGCATATTCGGCCACCACCTCGTCCACCAGCCCGTATTTCACCTCGTCGGCCACATGCGGGCTCATCGTCAGGGAGGTGTAGGCGACCGGCAAGGCTTTCCTGAGGTCCGAGAGCTTCCTGCCGGGGTTGCGGTCGAGCATGGACAGGATCGCGGCGGCGGCCACGACGCCATCGTCGTAGCCGCGTCCGATCGGCGGGTTGAAGAAGAAATGGCCAGATTTCTCGAAACCCGCGAGCGCCCCCAACTCGGCGGTCTTGCGCTTGATGTAGGAGTGGCCGGTCTTCCAGTAGACGGTCTTGGCGCCGTTGTTCTTCAGCACTTCGTCGGTGGCGAACAGGCCGGTGGACTTCACGTCCACCACGAAGGTCGCGTCCTTGTGGAGGCTGGAGAGGTCGCGCGCCAGCATCAGGCCGATCTTGTCGGCGAAGATCTCCTCGCCCTCGTCGTCGACCACGCCGCAGCGGTCGCCGTCGCCGTCGAAGCCGAGCGCGAGGTCGGCGTCGTGCCGACGCACGGCCTCGGCCATGGCGTGCAGCATAACGCTGTCCTCCGGGTTCGGATTGTATTTCGGAAAGGTCCAGTCGAGCGCGCAGTCCATCTCGACCACCACGGCCACGCCCATCCGGCGCAGGGCCTCGGGCGCGAAGGCGCCGGCCGTGCCGTTGCCGCAGGCGCAAACCACCTTCAACGGCCGCGAGATGCTGGCGCGGCTGGCGGCGTCGGCAATGTAGCGCTCGGCCACGCCGCCCACATGGGCCACGCTGCCCTCCGGGCGCTGCTTCCAGCTTCCGGTGAGCACGATCTCCTTCAATCGCGCCATTTCGTCGGGGCCGAAGGTCAGCGGGCGTTGCGCGCCCATCTTCACCCCGGTCCAGCCGTTCTCGTTGTGGCTGGCGGTGACCATGGCGACGCACGGCGCATCGAGGTCGAACTGGGCGAAATAGGCCATGGGCGAGGTCGCCAGCCCGATGTCGATCACCTCGCACCCGGCGGCCACCAGCCCGATGGTCAGCGCTTGC
>Ga0207705_10001279_pt1 | contig 20171 bp, 13 predicted proteins | sample KBSC13metaG_FD_184314 | JGI IMG/M metagenome (GOLD analysis project Ga0207705, IMG submission 184314) | Corn rhizosphere microbial communities from Kellogg Biological Station, Michigan, USA - KBS C1-3 metaG (SPAdes) (version 2) | ecosystem: Host-associated > Plants > Roots > Rhizosphere > Soil ... | reverse complement strand
ATGGCAGAATTGCCGTCGTTGCGGATAACTCAAGCCTGAACGAGATTCTCCGCGATGTCGCCCGGCGAGCGGGAATGGCGGTCGAAGGCAGCGTCATCGAAGAGCGAGTATTTGGGAAGTACGGTCCGGCTGCTCCGGCAGAGGTGCTCTCGGCGCTGCTTGTGGGCACCGGCAGCAACATGATGGTGATAGCAAGTGCTTCTCACGCACCCCAGCTGATCCTGACGCCTAAGCACGGTAACCCGACACCTCCGAACCCCAGAGCGGACGAAGAGAGGGCGCGGGCGGAAGCTGAGCTCATCCAGCAGCGCGAGGCTGCGGAAGAGGCAGCGGAGGCAGTAGCGAGTGCGGCGAAACCTGCTGCCAGTGACGCGGGGGCAGCAACAGAAAAGGAAGCTGATCCGGGCGAGTCACGGGGCGAGTCACTGAACGGTGGGCACTCGGCGACGAGTTCAAAAGAGGCAAACTCGCCCGCTGTGAGCGGGCGCAGTTCCGACACGCCTGAGCAGGAAGCATCGCAGCCATAACTGGTAAACTTATCTAAGTAACTGTTCGTCGGATCACCACAAAACTGTGCAGTGCGCTGTTCTGCGCAACCCTGCAACGAGAATGGTGTTCTTACAAGGCAGGTTCGTGGCTGAGGCTAGCCGCGTTTGTATCTTGTGGTGCTTGACGCGTGACTGGGTCAGCAGCGCACCGGGAGAGATGGGCTCTCCGTTTCAACCTCCGGACGGCAGTTCCGGCTAACCGATCGACAACTATTTCAGTCAGGCAGAGAGGGCCGTGCTTTGGGTAAGAGTGTGTCACGACCGGGTTGGAGCAAGGTGAAAGCCGTACGCCGAGACTTGGGCTCTGTTCTCATCGCCCTAATCTGCCTGATTTCTTCGGCTTGCGCTGCTCGCGCTTCGGTGGCGCTCCTACTGGAAGAGCCATTCGGACGTTTCGGCGCAGTGAATCCGACAGGGCACGCGGCGGTCTATCTTGGTCACGTCTGCGCGGATGGGCCAACGCATCTTCGGATGTGTCGCCCGGGAGAGTACGGCGCGGTCATCAGTCGATATCACAAGATTGACGGCTACGACTGGATCGCCATGCCCCTGATTCCATATTTGTATGCTGTGGATGATCCGGCGCAGGTACCGGCCTGGGTGGATCCGCAACAGGTGGCGGGGCTACGCGATAGCTACCGGCGAGCTCACCTGGAGGCGATAGCACCGGACGCAAAAGCCGGCACGATGCCTAAAGGCGAATGGATTCAGCTCGTCGGCTCCTCATACGACCGCAAGATCTATGGCTTCGAGGTAGGCACAACGGCTGAACAGGACCAGCGCTTCGTTGCACTGTTCAACGATCGCAAGGATGTTAGTCACTTCAACCTGTTCTTTCACAACTGTGCAGACTTCTCACGCGTGGTTCTTAATACTTACATTCCAGGCGTGGTCCACAGGAACTTCATCGCAGATGTTGGGCTGACGACTCCGAAGCAGGTGGCGCGCTCGCTAGTGAAGTACGGAGAGAAAAATCCGGATGTGGAGGTCTCAACCTTTGTCATTCCCCAGATTGAAGGGACGGTCAAGCGTAGTCACCCGGTCAACGGTGTGACCGAGTCGCTGGTGAAAAGCAAGAAGTACCTGATTCCGATGTCCGTTTTGACACCCCATGTTATGGGTACTGTAGCGATCGCATATCTCTTGGACGGACGCTTCAGGATGCCTAAGAATGCACTTGAGTTCGACCTCAACCAGGCGACGGTCAAGCCGGAAGAGATTGAGCCCGTGGATACCAGTCCGAGTAGAACGGCGATGACGGCTGAGGGTGGAGGAGGATCTCTGCCGCCTGGACCGGCTGCCCCCGGGCGAACATCCGCGCTGCTGCGCTAGGCGCGCTGGCCCCGGGCGATGGCGGCGCGGGCCTCGTTATCGGCTTCTCGTTTGCGCTCCGTGGCACGCTTATCCCACTCCTGCTTGCCTTTCGCGACGGCGAGCTCGCATTTGGCCCGGCCATTTCGGAAATAGATTCGCGTCGGAATCAGGGTGAAGCCCTTCTGCCGGACCGCCACCTCTAGTTTTCGCAGCTCCTCCTTGCGCAGCAGCAGTTTGCGGGTGCGTAGCGAGTCGTGGTTCATGGCGTTGCCATGGGAGAAGGGACCGATGTGGGCGTTCAGCAGGAAGACTTCGCCGTCCTTCAGGAGCCCGTAGGCATCCTTGAGGTTCGCTTTTCCCTCGCGGATGGACTTAACTTCGGTCCCGCGAAGGGCGATTCCGGCCTCGTAACGATCCATCAGCGCATAGTTGTGGCTGGCAGCGCGGTTCTGCGCCGCATCCCGAGCTCCGGATGCGACCGGATCGCGGTCCTTCTGTCTCACTGCAGGCTTGGAAGGCGGAGGAGCAGTCGGGTTGGAAAGTGAACGTGGCATTGGGCAGGGAACTGCGAGATGAACCTTCCGTGGTTCAAGTTTAACACTGGATTCATCTGCGTTCTCACGAGTGGAGCGAGGAGGAGTCTAATAGCAGAATCATTCTCAATGCACCTGTGCGGACTTCAGCGTTTCAGTCTCGGTCCAACAGTGCGCGGAGGAGCGGATATTTAGGAGATCACCCGAGGGTCAAGTGCTATACTCGCCAGTGATTCACGAGTCCACTGAATGCAGCCGTGTCGCGAGGAATGAGGAATTCAGCGGCGTGTGGGTAGCGCCTCTGGATTCAGCATCCGCGGGAGTTCAACGCAAGAACGGATTTGGTCAACGGAGAGCTCAAAGCAAGGGAATGACTCGCGGGTATTCAGTGTTCGTTCGTTCTAAAGATCGCCTCTTACGTTCTATCCGATTTGCTGTCCCGGCAGCGGCTGCCAGCATCCTTCTTTTTACGGCAGGTTCCGCGCGTGCTCAAAGTGCAAGCACGTGGAACAAACGCGGGCAAGACGCTGAGCTGAAGCAGGACTACGACACGGCGTATGAGGACTATCTCAAAGCCCACGATAAAAGCCCGAAGGACCTGCGATATCAGACGCGCCTTGACCGGATGCGCTTTCAGGCAGCTGCCCAACACGTGGACCGCGGCCGCGTATTGCGGCAGAACGGAGATCGTGCCGGCGCGTTGAACGAGTTCACGCGCGCTCTCCAGATCGATCCTGGAAATGAGGCCGCTGCGCAGGAGATCCGAATCACGCAGGATATAGACCGGAAAGCGACAGCGCCGCCGCCTCCGAGCGCCTCGGATAGCTCGATTCAGCGTGAGCTCGCCGGGATTGCGGGACCGATGGAGTTGAAGCCCGTTTCCGAGGAGCCGATCACACTGCATGCGGTGGAGGACACGAAGAATCTGTACACCACGATAGGCAAACTGGCTGGCCTGAATGTACTGTTCGACCCGGACTACACGTCACGGCGCGTGCCGCTGGACCTGGACCGCGTCAGCCTGCCCGATGCGCTTCGCATTCTTGGAATCGAGGCGGGGACGTTCTATAGGATTCTCACCCCGAACACCATCTACATCGCGCAGAACAATCCTCAGAAGCACCGGGACCTGGACGAACAGGTGGTTCAGACTTTCTATCTCACGAACCCGGCGCAACAGACTGACGCGAACGAAATCTTTACGGCGCTCCGACAGCTTCTGCCGCCTGAGATCAAAAGCTTCTTTGTGCCATCGCAGAGCGCGATCGTGATTCGCGGCACACGAGATGAGCTGACGCTGGCAGCCAAGGTGCTCAGTGATCTGGACCGCGCACGTCCCGAAGTGGTGGTCGATGTGGCGATTCTGGAGGTCAACCGCGAGAAGGTGAGACGGCTGGGCATCACGCTGCCGCAGTCCGTAACACTTACGCCGCAGTCGAGCACTGCTACTACGAGTAGCAGTTCGAACAACAACAATGGCGGAACTTCCACGCCCACCGTGTCAGACTTCACCCTGAACACGCTGGGCAACTTCAAGGCCAACAACGTTGCGGTGAGTATCAGCAATGCGGCGGTGGATGCGCTGTTTACCGACTCCGACACTCGCGTACTGCAGAATCCGAGCATGCGAGCTACAGATGGTCAACAGGCGACGCTGAAGATTGGCTCCAGAATTCCGATTGCGACCGGGTCCTTGTCCACGGGAGCAGTGGGAAGCATTACCGGTGGTCTGGGCGTGCAGACGTCTTTCTCATACGTCGATATTGGCGTGAACATCGACATGACGCCTACCATCCACCTGAACCGGGATGTCACGCTGAAGATGAGCGTTGAAGTCTCCAATCACAACGGAGACGTTGAAATGGGATCCGGACTGACGGAGCCAATCATCGGTCAGCGCGCCACCAAGACGACTATCGAGCTGAAGGATGGTGAGCCATGCCTGCTGGCGGGCATCATCACCAAACAGGAGACAGCCTCGATAAACGGCACTCCAGGGCTCTCGCAAATTCCGATCCTCAAGTACATATTCGGATCAAACTTCAAGGACAACGCGCAGGACGAAGTGGTGTTTATCCTCATCCCGCACATCGTGCGCGAATCGGTATTGACCCGCGAGAATACGCGGCTCATTGATACCGGAACTTCGGCGCAGGTTCAGATGCGCCGGTCGAATGCCCTCGATCAGCTCTTTCCTGAGTCAGCCGCGGCGCCCGCCCAGCCGGCTTCGACTACGAGCGCAGCCAATGCGGCGGTTGCCATGGCTCAGCAGTTGAACCAGCAGACGCTTCCTCCGAATCCGACGGCTGCCGGACCAGCGACTCCGATTACGCCCGCGGCTGCGGTACCGGCTCCCGGTCCAGCTACTCCGGCGACCGTTGCGGGACCTGCGGTGAAACCGGATGTGACGCCAGGTCCGCCCATCTCGATGGTGGTGGTTCCGGCGCAATCCAACCAGGCGGTCGGAAGTACCTTCGTCACCTCGATTGTGCTGACGAATGCCCGCGATCTGTCTTCCGTGCCCGTTCAAGTGCAGTTTGACCCCAAGGTACTGCAGCTGGTGAACGTTGAGGCAGGGGGCCTATTGAGCCGGGATGGCCAGCCCGTGGCTCTGGTGCATCGGGACGAGGGCAACGGGCTGGTTACCATTTCAGCCTCGCGTCCGCCTGGGACAACCGGTATCACCGGTGAGGGCCAAGTGTGCCTGATGACCTTCCGGGCCATAGCGCCTGGCGATTCCAGGCTCGCGCTGGTGAAGGTGGGCGCAAGGACGACCACGAACAGCAATGTCCCGGCAGTAGGGACTCAGGCTACAGTCCACGTGAAGTAAGGAGCGGCTGGTGAAGGGTAATACGGCAGGTCAGAGACCAGGGCTGTGCCGGGACAGATCAGGCAGGGAACCGGTTGACGCAGGTTCTGAAACCGGCCTCACGCTGGTGGAACTGATCATCACCATTGCCATCATCAGCATTCTTGCGTGCGCCGCTCTGCCGGTCGCCAAATACCAGGTGAAGCGGTCTAAAGAGCGGGAGCTCCGCCGCGATCTCTGGGAGATGCGTGACGCTATCGACCGGTACAAGGACGCGGCCGACCGCGGAGCAATCCAGATCAAGGCCGACAGTCTGGGATATCCTCCCGATCTGCAGACTCTGGTGGACGGCGTGAATATCCAGGAAAAGAAGGTTCGTTTCTTGCGCGCGATTCCGACGGATCCTATGACGAAGACCACCGACTGGGGATTGCGGTCCAATCAGGACGAGCCGGATTCAGACAGTTGGGGCGGGCAAAACGTCTTTGATGTGTACAGTAAGAGCGACGGCACAGCTCTGGACGGGACGAAGTACAGCACATGGTAAAGGTCGGCAGTATCTGGAGAAGAGAGCGTCGGTCGAGAGCGGAAGGCGGCTTTACGCTTCTGGAGCTGCTGATTGTGATGGTCATTATCGCAACCCTGGCGGCCATAGCGATTCCCATGTACATGCGCAATGTGCAGGCAGCGAAGGAAGCGGTGTTGCGGGAGGATCTGCGCGTCATGCGGCAGGCGATCAATTCCTATACGGTCGATAAGGAAAAGGCGCCGCAGTCTCTCGATGACCTGGTGACCGGAGGCTACCTGAAGGCAGTTCCGAAGGACCCGATTACGGGTAGGACAGACAGTTGGCAGACGACGGCTTCGGACACGCTTTCGAGTATCGACCAGACCCAGTCCGGCATTGACGACGTGCATTCAGGCGCCCAGCAGACCGGAACCGACGGTACTGCATATAACAGCTGGTGAGGAGAGCCCAGCAGAGCGCTATAGTAGCTGCAGCCGCCTCGGCTGACCTCACCCCGTCCCGAACCCGCTGCGCTGCTTATTCTTCCCCAGCCCACGGGGCGCTATCCATGGGGATTGCTGCGGCGTCTAATAATGTGCTTAGGTGCGTTCCGATAGGAGGAGCGCCGCCTTCCGGAGAAGCAACATGCGTCCATACAACCAGTTCGGCCTAGCCGCCCTGTTTGGCGCTGCACTTTGTGTGCTGGTGCCAAGCACCTCCGCTCAGCAGACCACGGGTCAGCCGGGCTCGACGCAGACGCCCACGGCTTCCGGCCCGGGTACTCCGGGAAGCATGCCGACCAGCGGCACCACGGCCGACACACCTCAGGTTCCTCCGTCCGATCCGGGAATGAAGGTGCCGGGAACGGGCTCCGATCCTACCGGGGGCAAGAAGGAACCGGAGTCGAAAAAGGACGACAAGAACGACACTAAAGCGGTAAAGACAGACGCTATTCCGTCTCCAGGCGAAGCACTGGATCCCCACATCAAGAAGGGGAGCGAAGACGACGTCGATGCGATCGGGACTCGGGACATCGGTCATCGCGGTCTCGGTAACTGGTACTCGGTGAACTCCGAGATCGGCATGGGCAAGCAGTACTCGATGGAGATCGAGAAGTCCGCGCACATGGTGACAGATCCGGTTGTGGTGGAGTACGTGAACCGCATCGGCCAGAATATCGTCAAGAACTCAGATTGCAAGGTGCCGTTCACCATCAAGGTCATCGACTCGGATGAGATCAACGCGATGGCCTTGCCGGGTGGATTCTTTTATGTAAATTCCGGGCTTATCCTTGCCGCCGATGAAGAGGCCGAGTTGGCCGGCGTAATGGCTCATGAGACAGCGCACGTGTGCGCACACCATGCCGCGCGTCAGATGACCCGCATGAATTATGCGCAAATCGGCTCGATCCCGCTGATCATTTTCACCCAGGGCTCCTGGACAGGCTACGGCATCTACGAGGCCTCCCAGCTTGCGATTCCGATCAGCTTCCTGCAGTTTTCACGGGAGTTCGAGTCTGAGGCAGACTGGCTTGGCCTCCAGTACATGTATAAGGCCGGCTATGATCCGCAGGCGTTCATTCAGTTTTTCGAGAAGATTGATGCACTCGAGAAGCACAAACCCGGAACGTTGGCCAAGGTGTTTGCTGATCACCCACAGACTCCTGACCGCATCCGCCATTCCGAGGAAGAGATTGCAACCATCATGCCCGCAAAGCCTGACTACATGGTGTCGACCAGCGAGTTCGACGACGTGAAATCGCGGCTGGCGCGCATCGAAAACAAGCGCAAACTCAATGACAAGGGCAAGGGAAGTACTCCTACGCTGCGCCGTGTAGGAGGAACGAACAACGATCCCAATAAACCGGACAGCACCACGTCCGACGATCGTCCGACGCTGGGGCGCCGCGACTGATCACCTCGACGCACTAAGATAAATACATGCCCACTCAGAACACCGGCTATACGGACTCGCACGCGTGCGCAGGTCTCGACACTCACTTTCCTTCCATCGATACTTGGCCAAACCAGTTTCCTGCGTACGAGATTCTGGTGGACGATCCGGAGTTCACCTCCGTTTGCCCCAAGACAGGATTGCCAGATTTCGGACGACTCACCATCCGGTACATGCCCCGTGAGCTCTGTATGGAGTTGAAGAGCCTGAAGGAATATCTCTTCACCTACCGCAATCTTGGAATTTTCCAAGAGAACATCGTGAATCAGGTGCTGGAAGACGTCGTAAAGGCCTGCAACCCCGTGTGGGCCAAAGTTTTGGGCGACTTCCGTCCGCGTGGCGGGATCTCCACGATCGTTGAGGCGACCTATCCCCGCCCGCAAAACTCACAGCCGCCTCGCTGAGCCATCTTCTACTTACATTCTGACTCGGCGCTATGTTGCGCTGTCAAAATAGTTTTCACTTAGATGGATGGGTTTCGCAGGCGTCTGCCGTCCGTGTCGGCCTGACCTTTGGGGGCTTCCATCAGCTTTATCTCCAATTTCCCTGCGCGCCGGTAGCTTAGCAATTCGGCGGAAGGGAACTTAATTGTGCTGCAACTTTTCGGGACTTTTACGCACCGGCCACTGGTCTATACTTAGTTCATCGCCCCAACGGGCTTGCCTCCTGTGTGCTTGAGGATTCGAAGCAACCTCGCACGACCACAGGTTTTGTACTATTCCTGCCAAAAATTGAAAGACGGGCTGATGTTGATCACTCGTCGGCAAAGCTGTATGCAAACTCCTGTGACGAGGTTTTTTGATCCATGCGCATTGCATCTGTAGGCACTGCCTTTCCCCCGCACCGCTATCCCCAAGCGGTTATCACTCAGGCCCTCAAAGACCGGATGCAAGATACGTTGCCTTCCCCGGCCATCATGGACAGGCTCCACGCGAACTGCGGTGTCGAGTACAGACACATCATGTACCCGCTGGATTCACTTGGAACGCTGAACGGTTTCGGATCAGCCAATGATCTCTGGATCAGAGGCGCGCTCGAGCTCGGTCAGGCCGCGATCGAAAATGCGCTTGGTCCCGTCGGACTGACACCAGGCGATATCTCCGCCATCTTCTTCACGTCGGTGACGGGAATCGCATGCCCAAGCATCGATGCTCGGCTTGCAAACATTATGAGCTTCCCCCGGGACGTCAAGCGGACGCCGATCTTCGGCCTTGGCTGCGTAGCCGGTGCTGCCGGAATCTCCCGCGCCGTTGATTACGTGCGGGCCTACCCGAAGCAGTATGCGATTCTTCTGTCGGTCGAGCTCTGCTCGCTCACCTGGCAGCGCGATGATGCCTCCATGGCTCACATCGTCGCAAGCGGTCTCTTTGGCGATGGCGCCGCGGCGGTGGTGATTGCCGGAGAAGAGACAGAGCTTGCCAAGCGTCCACGCAGCACAAAGAACCCGTGTCCTCGTGTAGTGGATACGCGCTCCACCTTCTATCCCGATACTGAACACCTGATGGGCTGGAAGATCAACCACACGGGTTTCAACATCGTCCTATCGGCCGATGTTCCCCAGTTGGTTCGCAATGAGCTCCGCAGTACGGCGGAGGGTTTCCTGGAAGACAACAATCTGACGATGTCCAACATCTGCAGCTATATCTTCCACAGCGGCGGCCCGAAGGTCCTTCAGGCGATGGAGGCTGCTCTTGAGCTGCCGCCGAACGCATTGGAGTCTTCATACAACAGCCTTCGCCAGCGTGGGAATCTCTCTTCTGCATCCGTGCTGACGGTCATGCAGGACTTCCTCAAGAATAAGCCGGGCAGCCCCGGGTGCTACAGCATGATGGGCGCCATGGGACCGGCGTTCTGCTCGGAACTGCTTCTACTGCAGTGGTAAAGGTCGAAGCAGGAAAAGCCTAGACGCCTTCTATTACGCGAAACACTATTAGGCATAAAGAACGGGAGCCCGAAGGCTCCCGTTCTTTGGTTAGAGGCTGAAATTGATTCGTTAGACAGCGAATCGGCGACGTGCCAGGGCGACAACTCCAAAGAGGCCGCTGCCCACAAGGGCGAGGGAGGCTGGTTCAGGAGTTGCTGCTGCTACGGCCGATGACGACGCCGAGAAGGAGGTCAGAGTCGCGACCGTCTGCCCAGGAGCATACTGTGAGGTGAACGTGAAGGTTGCAGGTCCAGACGTACCACTGAGAGGACCGCTCGCCGTGAAGAAGCCTTCTCCACTCGCGTTGAGGCAGGTGCTACCAGCACCGCAACCGAGGGTTGCGTTCGTGATGTACGTGGCAGAGTAGTTAGTCATGTCGAACGTGAAGATCTCACCACCCGAGCCATTGATCGTGAACAGAGGAACGAAGCCGCTGGTAAACGGCGGGTTGGGGGGAAGATTGTTCACGCCCTGCGTGTAAGGCAGCGCGCCAGACAGGAAATTGATCGCGGTTCCCTGGCTGAGATAAGTTGCGAAGTCCCCGCCCAATGCACCATTGATCTGCGAGGAGAAGAACTGAATTGTGGAGGTAGTGAATTGATCGGTACCTGTAGCAGAGAAATAACCGGATACTGACGCGGCATGGGCAGAGGTTACGCTGCCAACTGCCAAGACAGTGAGTGCGGCAAGGCGCTTTAGCATAGGGGGTCTCCAGGTAAAAAAGGTGTTCAACGTGCGAGAATGTTTTTCGCACTATTGAAACGTGAGACATCAACCATGGATGGCAAGGTTGCCTCGGTGTTGCCAGTAATAAAAAAACAAGTTGTCATTTTTGACACCCCCTTCGGCCGGCACGAAACGGCTTTCCCCGTGGCGGTCTCAGCAAGATGACGGGGAAGGGCGTGCGCAGGAGTCCTGCGCCGGGCGCAATGACTGCGCTCGTGGTACTGACATGTCTCAACTTTATCAACTACATAGACCGCTACATCCTGCCTGGTGTGCAGGAGGGAATTAAGGGAGAGTTTCACGTCTCCGATGCGGCCATCGGATCCCTGACTTTTTGGTTTTTCTTCGCCTATATGTTGGCGGCTCCGCTGACTGGTTGGCTGGGTGATTTTTTGCCCCGAAAGCCCCTCATAGTAGGAGCTGCGCTTCTGATTTCGGTCGTAAATATCGTTACTGGAACGGTGCACAGCTTCGATTCTCTTTTGATACGACACACAGTCCTCGGTCTGGGAGAGGCGAGCCTTGGAGTTTTCGCTCCCGCACTCTTGTGCGATTTCTATCCCGAGGAGGACCGGAATCGTATCCTCACTATCTTCTATATAGCCATCCCAGTCGGAGCGGCCCTCGGATATCTGATCGCCGAGACCGTAGGAGCGAGGTTCGGGTGGAGGATGCCGTTCTATGTCTCTGCGGGCCCAGGTTTCCTGGTCGCCCTGCTAGTCCTGCTCCTGGTGCGCGAGCCACAACGAGGTGAGTCGGAGAGGCAACCCGAGCCTCAACCCGAGCCGAATAGAATGTCTGCCGTTCAACGCGGGCTGTCCCTCGCCTCTAACCCTCCCTATCTATATGCCACGCTGGGAATGGCAGCGGTGACGTTCTCCCTGGGGGGGATTTCAGCGTGGATGCCCACCTTCCTGCAACGCTCGGGTTTTTCCCCGGCTACGGTGGGTATCACTCTGGGCGGGATCACTGCCGCAACCGGCCTGGGTGGCACGGCTGTTGGTGGGTGGCTGGCTCAAATTTGGCTTCGCCGAAATCCGCGAGCGCTTTACCTGGTGTCGGCGTGGTCCGCATTACTCTCCGTTCCGTTCGGAGTTCTGTGTTTCTTCGGACCGCGGGTTACCATGCTGCCCGCACTTGGACTGGCGATGTTCTGCATCTTCCTCGGCACGGGCCCGCTGAACGCTGCCATCGTGAACTCCGTGCCGGCCTCCATTCGGGCCACTGCCATCGCCGTCGAGCTTTTTCTCATTCACGCCCTCGGAGACACGCCTTCGCCCTGGTTGATAGGGCTGGTGAGCGACCGGAGCAATCTGGCCACGGGGCTCGGATGCACCCTGCTGACTATGATTGTTGCAACGGTACTGCTCTTCCGGGGCGGCCGGGCAGGGAAGCCCCTCCCGCCGCTGGTGAATGCTCCCATGAGACCCTAGTCCGGATGCATGGTTTTCAAACCGCCACCTCCGTTCTGGCCTGGATCGTAGCCGTAGGGTGGCTTGGCCGCTTCGCGGAGGCTGCCGCAGGGTCCAGGCGTGTACCCAACCTCTGGTGTCCGGAGTTCGACCGCGTGCCGGAGGGCAATCCGCTGGTAGCTGTGATCGTTCCCGCTCGCAACGAGGCGGCAAATGTCAGCCCATGCATCACTTCGCTGCTTGGTCAGGACTACCTCAACGTCCGGATTATCGCGGTGAACGACCGCTCCACTGATCGGACCGGCTCCATCCTGGACCAGCTTGCCGCATCCGACCGGACCGCGCGGCTCAAGGTTCTGCACATTGGGGAACTCCCCACCGAATGGCTGGGCAAGACGCACGCGATGGCCGTGGCAGCACAGGAGGCAATCGAATCCTATTCGCCCGTCTACCTGTTGTTCACTGACGCGGACATCCAATTCTCACCCGACGCTCTCAGGAGGTCGCTGGTGGCCTGTACGAGCAGCCGGGCCGATCACTTCATAACCTTACCGACGACTATCGCCAAGACCTGGGGTGAGGCGGTCCTGCTTGCCTTACTGCAGGTTCTTGGCGTCTGGGCGGTTCGCAACTGGCGCGTGGCGGACCCGGAGGCCAAGCGTGACGCGATGGGTGTCGGCGCATTTAATCTGCTCAGGACCGAGGTATACGAGCAGGTTGGCGGGTTCGAGTCGCTGAAGTTGGAGATTGTCGAGGACCTGATGCTCGGTCGGCTAGTGAAGTGCAGCGGGTTCCGCCAGCAGGTCGCCATCGCGCCGGGAATGGTTTCACTGCACTGGGCGGCCGGAATTGCGGGAATTATCCGCGGCATGACCAAAAACTTCTTTGCCGTTTTCGAATATCGGGTCACTGTAGTGCTCGCCGCGACTCTCTTTACGGCCCTTGTTTGCCTCGCACCGGCGCTACTGCTGGCGCTTCCGGGTTGCCGGCTCGCGGGGATGCTGGCATGGCTAGGCGCTGCCGGGCTGTACGCCTTATCCGCCCGAATCAGCCGTATCTCTCCCTGGTTTGCACTTTCGATGCCGCTCGGAGCGGTCCTTGTCGTATATGCGATGTTGCGATCCACTCTTCTGACGCTCGCTCGGGGCGGAGTGATCTGGCGCGGGACATTTTATGCGTTAAAGGATTTGCGACAGCACCGTGCCAAACGTCTAAATCTGGTTACACGCAAATCGTCTAGACCGGTTTAAGTACAATCAAGGCGCCCAACACGACTCGGCTGCTCTGTCGCAGCGAATCCTTGAGATAACATAGCGGTATATACCGCCATAATTCTTTCAACATCCGGGACGAACGTACCCATTGACTGCAACTAACTTACGGGGTCCGTTCGTCAACAATCAGAAGACAAGTAGCGCGAGGATGCCACCGTCCCTCCCGTACTTGGACAGGAGATATCGTTGGCACCTGATCCAACCCAGCATCCGGTGATCGGCTCCGATCACCAGCTTCCCGCCTCAAGCCAGCCGAAGACGACGAGAAGTACAGGGGTTCGCGTACTGATGTGGCTTGTGGTGCTCGCGGTGTTTGCCGCGGGATTTTTTCTTGTGATGCGCCACCGTGACACGACTCAGAAGACAGGAGGCGGCAGGCGAGGCGGAGCCGGCGCAGGCGGTTCTGTCAGCATCACCACAGAAACGGCCCGGCGCGGCAGCATCGGTGTCTATATCGATGCCATCGGTACCGTGACGCCGGTCTACACGTCCTCCATCACCAGCCAGGTAAGCGGAATCATCACCGATGTCCATTACCGGGAAGGCCAGCTCATCCACAAGGGTGACGCCCTCGTTGAGATCGACTCCCGTCCATATCGCGCTGCGCTGATGCAGGCTCAGGGCATTCTGCAGCGGGATCAGGGCCTACTCTCGCAGGCCCAGATGAATTTAGACCGCTATAAGGCGGCCTGGGCCCGGAATGCCATTCCGCGGCAACAGCTCGACGACCAGGAGAAGCTGGTGGAGCAGGTGCAGGGAACCGTCAAGAATGATGAAGGCGTCGTACAGGCAGACGAGATCCAGGTGCAGTTCTGCCATATTGTTTCGCCGATCACCGGCCGCATCGGCCTGCGGCTGGTCGACCCGGGCAACGTCGTACAGGCCAACAGCACGACCGTTCTCGCCGTCGTCACCCAGTTACAACCCGTCACGGTTGTCTTCACCGTCGCTGAAGATGCGCTGTCCCAGATCCAACCGCGGGTGCGGAAGGGAGCCAAGCTGCCGGTCGAGGTCTACGATCGGACCAATAAGAAGCTGATTGCGCGCGGCACGCTTATCAGTCTTGATAACCAGGTCGACACGACCACCGGTACAGTCAAAGCTCGGGCCTCCTTCACAAACGCGGATTCGGCTTTGTTTCCGAACGCATTTGTGAACACTCGCCTTCTTGTCGATACCATCAGTAACGCCACGCTCATTCCAACCGACGCGGTCCAGCACAACGGCCAGCAGGCTTTTGTCTATGTCATCGAGAACGGCCGCGCTCATCTGCGGCCCATCACCGTCGGCGTCACCGAGGGGTTAGTGGCGCAGGTGGACGGGATCGATCCCGGCGACGTGCTGGCGGCCAGCGGGTTTGACAAGCTGCAAGACAACGCGGAGATAAGGCTGGCGTCAGCTCAGCGCGGCGCTGGACGCCGAGGTGGTCAGGGTGCCGCCGCTGACGACGGCAATACCACCGGAAGACCGCAGCGTGGGGCAGGGCATAGCCGCGGCAACGGACCCAATGGAGACGGCGGGAACGTCATGGATAACGGCAACGCGCCGGGAGGAGGAAATTCGGCGCATACGGGCAATAGTGGCACTTCGTCCAATGGAGGAAGTACTTCCAGATCCGGGAGTGGGCCTCGTTGAGTCCTTCACGTCCTTTTATCCTCCGGCCAGTAGCGACGTCGCTGCTGATGGCCGCGATCATGCTGGTAGGCATCGTCGCGTACACTCAGCTGCCCGTCTCTGCATTGCCTCAGGTCGATTACCCGACCATTCAGATCGTCACGTTTTATCCAGGTGCAAGCCCTGAGGTGATGGCAACCACGGTGACGGCTCCGCTGGAGCGGCAATGCGGCCAGTTGCAGGGGCTCAGCCAGATGACGTCGTCGAGCGCAGCCGGCAACTCTGTGGTCGTACTTCAGTTCGATCTGAATCTGAACATCGACGTCGCGGAGGAAGAGGTGCAGTCCGCCATCAATGCGGCGCAGAGCTTCCTTCCGGCTAACCTTCCGGCGCCCCCTATCTATAGCAAGACCAACCCGGCTGACGCGCCCATTCTCACGCTGGCGATTACCTCCAGCACCATTCCGCTCTCGCAGGTGGAAGACCTGGTAGACACTCGGGTCGCTCCCAAGATCTCGCAGCTCAGCGGTGTCGGCCTGGTGAGTATCAGTGGCGGGCAAAAGCCGGCCGTTCGCATCCAGACAAATCCGACATCTCTGTCGTCCTTCGGCATTGATCTTGAAAACCTGCGCAGCGCCGTCAGCAATGCGAGCGTGAATGCGGCGAAGGGCAACTTCGACGGTCCGCGCCAGGCTTACCAGATCGACTCAAACGACCAGCTCGTCACCAGCAAGGATTATCGCCAGGTCGTTGTGGCCTACCGCAACGGCGCGCCGGTCATGCTGACTGACGTCGCCGACATAGTCGATGGTGTCGAGAACAGCTCGCAGGCTGCCTGGATGGATGAGAAGCCGGCGATCATTCTCAACGTCCGTAGGCAGCCGGGCGGAAACACCATCACGGTAGTCAAGAGCATCAACCGGCTGATGCCGCAGCTGATTGCGACTCTTCCCAAAGGCATCGAGGTCAAGACGCTGACGGACATGACTGTCCCTATCCAGGCGTCCGTCAACGATGTCGAGTTTGAACTGTTGCTGACCGTCTTCCTGGTGGTAATGGTCATCTTCCTGTTCCTCCGCAACCTTTACGCCACCATCATCCCCAGCGTGGCGGTGCCGTTGTCGCTGGTCGGCACTTTTGCGGCTATGTACGGTCTGGGCTACAGCCTGGACAACCTCTCTCTGATGGCACTGACCATCTCAACTGGCTTCGTGGTTGACGATGCCATCGTCATGGTCGAGAACATTTCCCGGTATCTCGAAGAGGGCGACACGCCGATGCAGGCGGCCCTCAAAGGTGCGGAGCAGATCGGCTTCACCATCGTTTCACTCACGGTTTCGCTCATCGCCGTGCTGATCCCATTGCTTTTTATGGGAGACGTAGTCGGCCGCCTGTTCCGCGAATTCGCTGTGACTCTGGCCGTCACCATCGTCATCTCAGCTGTGGTGTCGCTGACGCTGACGCCCATGATGGCCTCGCGCATCTTGAAGCACAATCCGGAGGCGCATCAGGGCAGGTTCTACAAGGCCTCCGAGCGCGTGTTCGAGGGCATGATCTCTTTCTACGCACGTACTTTGAAGTATGTGCTTCGCCACCAGGGCGCCACTCTTCTCGTGGCAGTAGCCACGTTGATCATCACGATCTTTCTTTACATCATCATTCCCAAAGGCTTCTTCCCGGTTCAGGACACGGGCGTCATCCAGGGAATCTCCCAGGCTCCGCAGACTATCGGCACAAAAGGTATGTCGGAGCGGCAACAGGAACTCACCCGCACCATCCTTCAAGACCCCGCGGTGGAGAGCGTCTCTTCCTTCATCGGTGCGGATGGGACCAACATCACTCCCAACAGCGGCCGCCTCTCCATCAACCTGAAGCCGCTAGAGGACCGTGATCGCAGCGCAGCAGACGTGATTCGCAGACTTACGCCGAAAGTGGCGCAGGTGTCTGGCATTCAGCTCTACATGCAGCCGGTTCAGAACATTACTGTCGATGATCGTGTAAGTCCTACGCAATATCAGTACACGCTCGAGTCGCCCGACCCGAACGAGCTCGAGGAATGGACGAGCAAGTTTGTGGCCCGTCTCAAGCAGATGCCGTTCCTGGAGGACGTCGCCACCGATCAGCAGAACGGCGGTCTGGTAATCCAGCTTGTCATCGACCGTGTGACAGCCTCACGGCTCGGCGTCGCTCCGACGACGATCGATAACACGCTCTATGACGCCTTCGGTCAGCGCCAGATCAACACGATGTACACGCAGCTGAACCAATACCACGTCATCCTGGAGGCGCAGCCGCAGTTCACGCTCACGCCGGACATGCTGGACCACATCTACATCCAGGCGAACGCGGCACAGGGAACCACGGGCGCGGGCGCATCGACCTCCTCTGGCCGGGGGTCCACCTCCGCCGGTTCCAACGCGCTCACCGCGACCACCCTTTACACCCCTTCGGCCAACACACTCAATGCTCCCGCGCGCGTTATCGCTCCAGTCACATCGGGTGTCTCTGCCGCCGGAGCGACCTCCAGCGCCTCCAGCCGTGCGATTCCGCTGTCCGCGTTTTCTCATCTAGAGACAACCACCAAGCCCCTCTCCATCACGCATCAGGGACAGTTCCCCGCGGTTACCGTCTCCTTCAACCTTGCTCCGCATGCTTCGCTGGGCACTGCCATCGAGGAGATCGAGAAGGCGCAAAAGGCAATGAACATGCCGGCCAGCATCCAGGCCGATTTCCAGGGTACAGCTGCGTCTTTCCGCAACTCTCTCTCAAACGAGCCACTGCTGATACTCGCCGCGCTGGTCACGGTCTACATCGTGCTCGGGGTGCTCTATGAGAGCTTTATTCACCCGATCACCATCCTGTCGACGCTTCCGTCAGCCGGTGTAGGAGCGTTCCTCGCCCTCATCCTCTTCCGCCAGGATCTTAGCGTCGTAGCCATCATCGGCATCGTTCTCTTGATAGGTATCGTTAAGAAGAACGGAATCATGATGGTCGACTTCGCACTGGAAGCGGAACGCGAGCACGGCAAGAACGCTACCGAGGCCATCTATGAAGCCTGCCTGCTGCGCTTCCGGCCTATCATGATGACCACCATGGCTGCTTTGCTCGGCGGAATCCCGCTAGCCTTCGGCTCTGGCATCGGCTCTGAGCTTCGCCGGCCGCTGGGCATCTCTATGGTGGGTGGGCTGCTGCTCAGCCAGATCCTGACGCTCTACACCACCCCCGTCATCTATATCTTCTTCGACAATCTTGCGCACCGGTTCCCCCGCAAGCACTCGCAGCCTCCAACCGGCAATCAGCCGCACCCGGCGGTACATTCGTGAACATCTCCGCTCCATTCATCCACCGTCCGGTAGCGACTACGCTGCTTACGGTGGCGATTGCGATCGCGGGGCTCATTGCTTTCCAGGTCCTGCCGGTATCGCCACTGCCGCAGGTGGACTTTCCTACGATCTCCATTCGGTCGGGACTTCCTGGCGCCAGTGCGGAGACCATGGCTTCGTCCGTGGCAACACCGCTCGAGCGGCAGTTGGGCCACATCGCCGGCGTGTCGGAGATGACGTCGAGCAGCGGCCTCGGTTCGACCAACATCACCATCCAGTTCGATCTCAGCCGCGACATCGACGGAGCTGCCCGTGACGTCCAGGCAGCTATCAACGCGGCACGCACCTATCTGCCTGCGAACCTGCCCTCCAACCCCACCTATCGCAAGGTGAATCCGGCGGATTCCCCTATCATGCTGGTCGCCCTCACCTCGGACGTCTACGGGACCGACCGGCTCTACGACATCGCATCAACCATCGTGGTGCAGAAGATCTCCCAGATCGAAGGTGTGGGACAGGCGAATGCCGGGGGCGGCGCACTCCCGTCTGTCCGAGTCGAAGTTGATCCGAACAAGCTCGCCAGCTGCGGCCTCACGATGGCCAATTTGCGCGGAGTTCTCAGTCTGCAGAACTCCAACCTGGCACGTGGGCAGATCAATAACGGCACTCAGGTAATGGACATTGAGGTCAACGGTCAGATCTCACACGCCGTGGACTACAGACCACTGATCGTTGGCTATCACAACGGCGCCTCCGTACGGCTCGAAGATGTCGCCGAGGTCATCGACTCGGTAGCCGACGTGCGAACCGGCGGTTACCTGAACGGCAAGCGCGCCGTTAACTTGATCATCTTCCGCCAGCCGGGCGCCAACATCATCGAAACCGTAAGACGCATCCAGGCGCAGATACCTTCGCTGAAGGCCTCAATTCCGCAGGGAATTGAGATGACCACGGTGATGGACCGCACTACTACCATTCAGGCGTCCCTCCATACAGTAGAGGGAACCTTGCTGCTCTCCATCGCGCTGGTTGTCATGGTCGTCTTCATTTACCTGCGCCGACCCCGAGCCACGCTGATTCCGGCGGTCGCCGTTCCCACATCACTCATCGGCACCTTCGCCGTGATGTACCTCTTCGATTACACGCTGGACAACCTCTCGCTGATGGCTCTGACCATCTCGACGGGCTTCGTCGTCGACGATGCCATCGTCGTCATGGAGAACATCTCGCGTCACATCGAGGGCGGCATGACTCCCTTCGCTGCTGCCATGCGAGGCGCAAAGGAGATCGGGTCGACCGTTGTCACCATTACGATCTCGCTTATCTCGGTCTTCATTCCTCTGCTTCTGATGGGCGGCATCGTTGGCCGTCTCTTCCGCGAGTTCGCCGTTACGCTGTCCACCGCCATTGTCGTCTCGATGTTCATCTCCCTGACCACCACGCCGACCATGTGCGCGTACTTGCTTAAGAGCGAGCGCGATGTAAAGCACGGCCGCGTGTACATGGCGCTGGATCGCTTCTTCGCCTGGCTGCTCTCGGTGTATCGGCGGAGTCTCCGTTGGACGCTTGGCAATTCCGCCCTGGTGCTCACCGTCCTGCTGCTTACGATTGCGCTGAATGTCGTAACTGCATACAAGATCCCCAAGGGCTTCTTCCCGCAGCAGGACACGGGCCAGTTGAACGGAGCAATCCGCGGTTCGGAAGACGCCTCATTCCCGGCGATGAATGCGGCGCTCGTCCAAGCCGAGGCGATTATCAAAGAGGACCCCGCAGTCGCTAACGTGATGGGTTTTAGCGGCGGCGGAGGAGCGACCAATACAGGAAATCTCTTCGTTATTCTCAAGCCGCTCAAGGAACGCAAAATCAATGCGGCCGAGGTGATCAATCGCATTCGTCCGCACTTGAACCGCATCACCGGTGCATCCGTATTCCTCCAGGCCTCACAGGACCTTCGCATTGGAGGCCGCGGCGGCAATGCGATGTATCAGTACACCATTGAGGCCGATAACACCGCGGATCTGCAGACCTGGGGGCCAAAACTGCTTGACGCCATCCAGAAGCTTCCCGGGTTTCAGGACGTAAGCTCGAACCAGCAGAACGGTGGCCTCGAGCAGTACGTGGAGTTCGATCGCGTGACGGCAGCGCGTCTCGGACAGACGGTCAGCTCCCTCGATCAGGCACTCTATGCCAATTTCGGCCAGTCCCAGGTCTCGCTCATATATACACAGCTGAA
>Ga0207705_10001278_pt1 | contig 20175 bp, 18 predicted proteins | sample KBSC13metaG_FD_184314 | JGI IMG/M metagenome (GOLD analysis project Ga0207705, IMG submission 184314) | Corn rhizosphere microbial communities from Kellogg Biological Station, Michigan, USA - KBS C1-3 metaG (SPAdes) (version 2) | ecosystem: Host-associated > Plants > Roots > Rhizosphere > Soil ... | reverse complement strand
CGGGGTGCGAGCTCGGCCTCGGCGGCCGCCAGCTTCTCCGTGTCGACATCTGCCAAGGCGACGCGCACCCCGCGCTGCGCGAGCGCACGCGCGAGCCCGAGCCCGATGCCCTGTGCTCCACCGGTGACGAAGGCGGTGTCCCCCGGACCGAAGGTGCGCGCCGAGGCGGTCACTGCTGTACCACCGGCTGCCAGAGCACTCCCGCGTCGAAGAGGCGGCTCAGCTCGTCGTCCGGCAGGAGCCCCGACAACAGCTCCGCTGTGTGCTCCCCCGGTCGCGGGGCGCCTAGGGAGGAGCCGGTACCGCTCCGGTCGAAGCGCGGCGCCGGGGCCGGCTGCCGGTCGGCACCGAAGCTCTGCCGGGCCTGGCTGTGGGGGTGGGAGGGAGCTTCGTCCACGCTGAGCACGGGGGTCACGCAGGCGTCCGAGCCCTCGAACACGGCCGTCCAGGAGTCGCGGGTCCGACCGAGGAAGGCCTCGCTGAGCACCTTCGTCAGCTCCGGCCAGCTGGCACGGTCGTACTGCCGAGGCGCGAGCTCAGGCTGCCCCAAGCGCTCCACCAGCGCGGCGAAGAACTGCGGCTCCACGGCGCCGACGGCCACGAAGCCCCCGTCCAGCGTCTCGTAGGTCCGGTAGAAGGGCGCGGAGCCGTCGAGCATGTTCCCGCCGCGTTCCACGCTCCACTGGCCTGTGCCGCGAAGCACGTACACGAGCGACATCAGCAACGCGGCCCCGTCGACCATGGCCGCATCGACGACTTGGCCCGCACCGGAACGCGCGCGCTCGACGAGGGCGGCGAGCACTCCCACCGCGAGCAGCATCCCGCCGCCGCCGTAGTCGGCGACCAGGTTCAGCGGTGGGAGCGGGGGGCCGTCCGCCGGTCCGAAGGCGTGGAGAGCCCCGGAGAGGGCGAGGTAGTTGATGTCGTGGCCGGCGGCCTGGGCGAGCGGGCCGGCCTGGCCCCACCCGGTCATCCGGCCGTACACGAGCCGCAGGTTGCGCTCCCGGCAGTCCTCGGGACCGAGGCCCAGCCTCTCCGCGACGCCAGGGCGGAACCCCTCGAGGAGCACGTCTGCCTCCGCTGCGAGCGCCAGCACCACCGGTGCACCACCCCCGTGCTTCAGGTCGATGCCGACCGAGCGCTGCCCGCGAGACATCCCCTCGACGTTGAGCGCTTCTGCCACCGCCCCCCGGCGGGGTCGCTCGACGCGGACGACGTCAGCACCCAGATCGGCCAGCAGCCGCGCAGCGAACGGAACCGGCCCGATGGCCGCCAGCTCGAGGACCCGCAAGCCGGCCAACGGACCGCCACGGTCGGTGCACTCCCACGTCATGGGCGGACATGCAACAAGATGGCCAATCCTATGTCAATTGGCATAGAATCCCTGGGTGCCCGAGCTACCTCCGCCCGTCGAAGGGCAGTTGCCCTGGCGGCTCCGTGCGCTGTTCACCGTCGTGGGGGCGAGCGCCGCTCTCAAGCTCCTGCCGCCCGTCGAGGCCGTTCCCTCCCAGCCGCTCGAGAAGCGGCAGCAGGCGAACCGGCCCCCGGCGTGGATCGGGGGCCGTGTGCCGCCGGACGTGTCGGTCGAGGACCACGTGTCCGAGACGCCCTCCGGCCCCTTGCGGATCCGCCTCTACCGGCCCCCTGCAGTGACCGGCCGCCTGCCGGTGCTCGCCTATGCACACGGCGGCGGCTGGGTCACCGGGTCGGTCCAGACGACCGACACCATCTGCGCTGCCCTGGCCCTGCAGGCCGGGACGTGCGTGGCCTCGATCGACTACCGGCTCGCGCCTGACGCGCCCTACCCAGCGGCGCTCGACGACGTGGAGTCCGGGGTCCGCTGGCTCCTCGGCAACGCCGAGTCGCTCTTCCTCGACACTCAGTCGCTGAGCATCGGCGGGGACAGCGCCGGCGGCAACCTGGCCGCAGCGCTCGCGATCCGGTTGCGTGACCTCGTGCCGCTGCGCGCGCAGGTGCTGATCTACCCGGTGCTGGATGCCACGTTGTCATGCCCGTCCGTGCGTGAGTTCAACGGGTGGGGGCTGAGGCTGCGGGACATGACCGTGTACCGCGACGCGTACGCCGGCGAGGCCGACCGGTCCGACCCGGAGCTGTCACCGCTGCTGGTCGACGACGTGGCCGGGCTTGCGCCGGCGTACGTGGTGACGGCCGGGCTCGACTGCCTGCGCGACGAGGGTCGCCGCTACGCCGCGCGGCTCGCCGCGGCCGGCGTGACCGTCGAGTACGTCCACTACCCCCACCTCCCGCACGGATTCATGGGGCTGGCCGGGCTCTGCCCCGAGGCCGGGCAGGTGCTCACTGGCATCGCGACCTTCCTACGCCGGTCCCCCGCGGGCTGAGCCGGGCAGATGGCTCGGCACCACGAGCTCGGCGTCCGCCAGCTGCCCGAGGGTGCGGTCAACGGCGCGTTCCCAGGACGCGCGAGTGCTTCCGCGCCACGCCTCTCCGGCGCGCCGCATCACGACGTAGACCGTGCCCGCGGCGACGGCCGCCCCGAGGTCACCGGGCGGGCGCCCGAGCCGGTCGGCGATGGCCCTCTCCAGCTCGGCGACCGCGGTCTGCATGAGGTCCCACAGCCGGGCCCGCGGTGCGGGCGCCCCGTCCACGACCTTCCGCAGTGCCACGAAGCGCGACGGCGCCAGGTCGCCCGCGGGGTACGCGGCCCGGAGGACGTTGCTCAGCGCGACGCCGAGCGGCTCGTCCTCGGGCCGCTCCCGCAGCAGGCTCGCCAGGTCTGTCGCCCGGACCAACGGCTCGAGGACGAGCAGCTCCTTGCTCGGGAAGTAGCGGTAGAGCGTGGAGCTGCCGACCTCCGCGCGCGCGGCGATCTGCTCCATGGTCGTCGCCTCGTACCCCTGCTCGAGGAAGAGGTCCAGTGCGACGTCCACGATCTGCGCACGGGTCCTGGCCAGCTTCGCCTCTCGCAACCGCATGGGCGCACCATAGTCGGCTTGACTTCCGACCGGGAGTATCTATCGTCTGGGAGTCACTCCCATATTATCTGGAAGGCGTCCTGTGCCTGTCGAGACTCCCGTCCTGTCTGTGACGTCGTTCAGCCTGCGCGAGCAGCTGGGCCCGATCGTCTTCCGGTTCCGTGACCCGTCGGGAGCGGAGCAGACCTTCCGGCTCGACAACCCGCAGGTGCTCCGGATCAGCGAGTTCCCGCAGCGTGCCGCGGAGTACTTCGGGATCGAGGTCGTCGAGACGGTGGGCTTCCAGTTCGACGGGCTCGACGACCCGGAGGTCGACCTCTTCGAGAAGGGGCTGCGCGAGGCCGGTGTCGGGCTGCTCAACATCGCGCTGGACATCGGCGACCTCGCCGGCCATGACGCCGACCTCCGCGCAGCGGACATCGCCGAGCACCGCCGCTGGATCGAGCGGTTCGCCGCGATGGGTTCGACCTTCGTCCGCGTGAACCCCGGCTCCCCCATGGCACCGCACAGCGGCGACGCGCCGTCGGAGACCTTGGTCGAGACGCTCGTCGACCTCGGGGCGTATGCCAAGACGCAGGGCACCCGGCTCCTCGTGGAGAACCACGTGGGACCGAGCAGCGATCCCGCCTGGATGTCGGCGCTGCTGGATGCGGTCGGCCGCGACACCCTCGGCCTGCTCCTCGACCTCGGGAACTTCCCGGCCCTCCAGAACGCTTTGCGTTCGCTCCGCGGCAAGGAGGGCGAGACCACTGAGGCAGACGTCGCCGCCCTGGCCGCCGGGCTCGACCTGACGACGCTCTACGACGGCATCGAGCAGCTCGCGCCGTACGCGGAGATGGTCAGCGTCAAGGAGCACGTCGTCGAAGACGACGGGACCATCGGCTTCGTCGACCTCGAGCGCGCGCTCGGCAGCATCATGGCGGCCGGCTTCACCGGGGCGTACTCCGTGGAGTACGAGGGCATCGGCGGCGACCCCTGGAAGAAGTCACTGCGCGTCCTCGAGGCGACGAGGAACGTCGTGCGTGGCTGACGTCGACGTCCTCATCGTCGGAAGCGGACCAGCGGGCTCGACGTACGCAAGGACGATCGGCGAGGCCGTGCCCGAGGCGCGCATCCTCATGGTCGAGGTCGGACCGCACACGCCCGGCCCACGAGGCGAGCACGTGCAGAACCTGTCACCTGAGGACGGCGAGGCCGTCAAGCGCGCGATGCAGGGCCCCGACGCGGGCGTCGAGCGGGAGAAGGCCCTCGGGGACATCGGCGAGGGCATCGACCCCGGCGTCGAGTTCCGGCAGACAGTGCTGCCGGGGTTGTTCTTCGTCGACCCTCGCCCCCAGCTCCGCGACGGGGACGTCGGCCTGCCCGCGGCGAGCATGACCAGCGGGGTCGGCGGCATGGGCGTCCTGTGGAGCATCTCCTGCCCGCGGCCCTCGCAGTCGGAGCGCATTCCGTTCCTCGCGGACGCCGACCTCGACGCGGCTCTCGACCACGCCGAGCAGCTCCTGGGCGTGACGGTCTTCGGCACTGACAACGGCGTGCCCGGCGCGCTACGCCGCGTCATGGCGGCGGAGTTCGACGGACCGGGGCTGTCCCCCGTCGGCTACATGCCTACCGCCGCCCACTGGGACGGCGCAGGGCTGCGCTTCACGGGGACCGGCGCCATCCTCGGCGACCTCGAGGCTGCCGCGCCGGGGTTCGAGCTGCGTGCCGAGACCCTCGCCCGCCGGGTGCTCGTGGAGGACGGCGCGGCCATCGGCGCCGAGCTGGAGGACCGGCGCACGGGAGAGGTCACGGTCGTCCGCGCGCGCCACGTCGTCGTGTGCGCAGACGGGCTGCGGACGCCCCAGCTCCTCTTCGCCTCCGGCATCCGGCCGCCGGCGCTCGGCCGCTACCTCAACGAGCACTTCCAGATGGTGTCCTTCCTGCAGCTGAACGACGAGTTCCTCACGACCGGCACCGAGGGCACGATGGGCAAGGACGGGCTCGGGTACGTCCTCATTCCGTACTCCGACGAACGCCCCGTCCAGGGCGGCACCATGTCCCTGGCCAACTCGCTGTACAGGTACGCCGACGACGTCCACGTCAGTGCCCGACTCGGACTGATCGCGTGGTACGGGTCGAAGGACCTGCAGGCCTCCGACGCGGTCGAGTTCAGCGAGACCGAGACCGACTTCTACGGGATGCCGCGGATGTCGATCCGCTACTCCCACACGTCACGTGACCTCGAGACCATCGAGCTGCTGCGACAGTGCTCGTACCGCAGCGCGGGCCTGCTCGGGGAGCTCATCGAGGAGCCGGCCCTCGCGGCCGGAGGTGCCTCCATCCACTATCAGGGGACGGTACGGATGGGCGCCGTCGACGACGGGACGTCGGTGTGTGACCCGGACCTGCGGGTGTGGGGCGTCGACAACCTCTATGTCGGCGGCAACGGCGTGATCCCCACGTCGACGGCGTGCAACCCGACACTGACGAACGTCGCGCTGGCGTGGCGCGCCGCGGCCAAGCTGGCCGATCAGGTCCGAGAGCCTGCCCGTTCCAGCCGGATGAGCGGGATGGTCCGCTCACCCGCGCGTGCCTGGTAGGTCGCGAAGCCGCTGAACTGCGCGTTCGCCACAGCCCACGTCGCGCGGTACTCCTCCCCCTCCAGCTCGCGCGCCAGCACGGGGATGCTCTCGCCGTCGAGGTCGATGGTGACGGCCGGGTTGGCCTTCACGTTGTAGTACCAGGAAGGGTGCTTCGCATCGCCGCCCTTCGAGGCGACGATCACCCAGGAGTCGTCGACCGGGACGCACATCAGCGGGGTCTCGCGCGGCCGTCCGGTCCTCGCTCCCACGGAGTGCAGCAGCAGCTTCGGCAGACCCGTCGCCCGCGGGCTGCGCCTGCCCTTGGTCCGGCGCAGGACGGCCCGGTCGATCGGGTTCAGCACGTGGATGACCAGCCAGGCGCCCTGGCGCGACGCCGCGAGCCGCTCGGCCGCCAGCTGGGCGCGCGGTCGGCTGTTCGCCATCTTCGCCTGCTCACGACGGACGGCGAGCGCGAGCAGCCGAGACGTGAGGGCTGGCGCGAAGCGGTACGCCCGGGTGGCGAAGCGCGCCGACGCAGGCGCGATGATCACGGCCTCGTTCCGCCGTACACCGGCAAGCACGTCCGCGGCCAGGTCGTCGGCCGGGTACGCGGGACGCGAGCGCGAGAGGTCGTCGTAGAAGGCTCGGCCTCGGAAGCCGCCGACCGCTCCCTGCGAGAGGATGGGCGTGTCGATGATGCCGGGGCACACCACGCTGATCCCGACGCCGTGCCTGGCGGCCTCGCTGCGCAGCGACACCGAAAGACCCACGACGGCGTGCTTGGTCGCGCTGTAGGCCGTCAGCAACCCCATGGGAAGGAGCCCCGCGTTCGACGCGGTGTTCACGATCTGCCCACGCCCGGCCGCGACCATGTGCGGGTAGGCCGCGTGCACGCCGTGGACGACGCCGCGCAGGTTGACGTCGATGAGGCGGTTCCACTGGTCGAGGGACAGGTCTTGGGCCTCGCCGGCGAAGACAATGCCTGCGTTGTTGAAGAGCAGGTCGAGGCGGCCGTGCCGGGCGACCACCTCGTCCACGAGGGCCTGTACCGCCGCCGCGTCCGTGACGTCGAGCTGCGCCCCGGCCGCGCCGACATCGGCGGCCACCTTCTCCGCCGCCTCGCCGTCGATGTCCGCGCAGACGACGAGGGCTCCCTCGTTCGCGAGCGCCTTGGTGAGTGCGGCGCCGATGCCGCTTCCGCCACCGGTGACGATCGCCGTCCGGCCTTGAAAGGTCACGGGGCCAGCCGTCGGGTGAGGAAGTCGACCTGGTGGCGGAGCACCTGCTCGTGCCACTCGTTGCCGGTGTAGACGTCGAAGTGGTCGCACGGGTAGTGCCGCACCTCGGCAGCCCGCAGCTTCTTCGCGGCCAGACCGGCGGCGAGCGGAGGAGCGCTCTGATCGAGGTCGGCGATCTGGACGAGAACGGGACAGCGGACGTCCTGTGCGACCGAGCCGGGGCGGTAGGTCAGCGACGTCGCAAGCGTTCGCGGCGTGACGCCGAAGCTGTTCACCCACGTGGGCCCGGCGATCCCGGTGTACGCCTCGAAGGCACCGGGAGCCGTCAGGGCGCCCGCGCCCCCCTTCGGCTCGACCAGCGGGATGTAGACCGGCTTGCGCTCGCGGATAGCCCCGAGCAGGCCCTTCGGCGGCACAGCGCTCTTCCCCTTGGGGCCGGCCTTGGACGCAGCGCGCACGTCCGTCGCCGGGGTCAGCGAGATCGCGGCGGCGAGGCGGTCGTCCGCGGAAGCGACGCGGAAGACGTGTCCACCGGACAGCGAGACGCCCCACACGACGAGACGGTCGGGATCGACGCCCTCCAGTGTGCGTGCGAAGGCGACTGCCGCCAGGTAGTCGGCGAGCTGCGCGGTGACGTCGACGACCTGGCGCGGCTCACCCTCGCTCGTGCCGAAGCCGCGGTAGTCGAACAGGACGACATCGGCACCGGCCCGGGCGAACGCCTCGGCGAAGCCCTCGAGACCGCTGTCACGGGTGCCGCCGAAGCCGTGGGCCATGACGACGCACGGCCTACCGGTTGTCACCTCGAGCGACGTGGTCGTCGCGACGTAGTGCCATGCCGCGCACCGGTCCATGCCGGACAGGAAGGTCACGTCGTTGCGCACCGCGGTCTTCATGCCGAGACCCCCATGCGTCCCTCGAGCTTGACCGGGCCCTCGCGGCGGGCCCGCTCCCACCCGGCCGGGAGCTCCTCGGTCTTCATCTGCCGCTCGTAGTGGAAGTAGTCGACCTGCTGCCGGTGTCGTGGCCGGTCGGTGTAGTGCCCGAGGTAGAACGCCTCGTCGTCGGCGATGACCTGCTCCATCTCCACCGGCGACGGTGGCCGGTAGGTGCCCGCGAGGTACGCCGCCGCCAGCCGCGCCTGGGCCTCCACGAACGGGAAGAGCGTAGGAATCGCCTGGGCGAACCCGACGAAGATCAGGTCGTCGATGTCCGGCCGCAGCATCCGCTTGTAGAGCGAGATCCTGTTGTCGGGCGCAGACAGGAACTCGGGGTCGAAGAACGGGAACGTGATGTCGTAGCCCGTCGCGTAGATGATGACGTCGAAGTCCTGCGCAGTGCCGTCGGTGAAGCGGACCGTGGACCCGTCGAGCAGCTCGACGTTGGGCTTGGGCGTGATGTCGCCGGAGCCGATGCGCAGGTAGATCTCGCTCGACATGGTCGTGTGCGACTCACCGTAGTTGTGATCCGGCTGTGGGAGGCCGTACTTCACCGGGTCGCCCGAGATCAGCTTCGGGAAGTCCCGCGTGATGCGTCGCTGCCAGTGCGCCGGGAGCTTGGCGAGCAGGCCGCCGCCGTCGGAGTAGTAGGAGTCGATGGGCTTGCCGAACAGGTACTTCGGCACCACCCATGCGCCCGAGCGGGTGGACAGCGTGAGCGTGTTGCCGAGCGACTTCTGCGACAGCTCGCAGGCGATGTCGACGGCGGAGTTGCCGAAGCCGATGACGAGGATCCGCTGACCGCGCAGGTCCAGCGGGTGCGTCGGGTCGATGTAGTAGTGCGAGTGGATCTCGGTACCGGTGAACGTGCCGGGGAAGTCCGCCATGCGCGGGTTCCAGTGGTGGCCGTTCGCGACGACCAGCGCGTCGAAGCTGCGGGTGTCGCCGCGCTGGTCGATGAGGTCCCAGCCGCCGCCGGCCCGCCGTTCGGCCTGAACGACGCCGTTCTGGAACTCGATGTTCTGGCGCACACCGAACGTGTCGGCGTAGCTGTCGAGGTAGGCCTTGATGTGGCTGTGGTGCGGGAAGTCCGGGTAGCTCTCCGGCATGGGGAAGTCGAAGAAGCGGCAGACGCTCTTGGAGTTGTCGATGTGCAGGGAGCGGTAGGCGCTCGAGTGGCCGTTCGGGTTGCCGAACGCCCAGTTGCCGCCCACCCGGTCCGAGGTCTCGAAGACCGTGTAGGGGATGTCGTAGTCGGACAGCATCTTGCCGGTCGTCAGGCCACTGATGCCCGCTCCGATGATGGCTGTCGTCGGTCGTTGGATCGGCAAGGCGAGCTCCTCTTCGCACCACAACTCTGTCGTTGACAGATTTTCAGAGGAGGACAGGCTATGTCAACTGTCACAGATCGACGTGCAGGTGATCCGTGATCATCTCCGCGAGGGCGTCGATCGTGGCTTCGAGGTCCACGTCGCCGGGGTCGACGAGCCATTGCAGCGTGGCGCCGAGCAGCCCGCTCAGGATGGCAGCCGCGAGGGGCTGGCGCTCCTTGGCAGGCACACCCGCCAGGCCCAGCCAGGCGATGATCTTCGTCCTTTCCCCGGCGAAGAACTCCTGGTACTGCTGGCGCACGGGGCCCGTGGCCGTGACGGCGTGGTTGACCGCGGCGAAGAGCAGGCGCGCCCCGTCCCGCCGGGTCAGCTCCGCGAAGCGGGCGAGGACGGTTCGCGGCTCGATGCTCGCGCCCGTCTCGAGCATCACCTCGGCGCCGAAGAACCGCGACGTCACCCGGTCGATCACCGCGAGCAGGATGCCGTCCTTGTTGGTGAAGTGCCACGGGATGGAGCCACGGCTCACGCCCGACCGCTTGCTGATCTCGACGATCGACGTCTTCTCGAACCCGCGCTCCGCGATGAGCTCCTCGGCGGCATCGAGGATCCGTCGGCGGCTCTCGATGCCAACCTCGTACATGCGCCGGTCGCCCTGTGCCCCGAGGCTGGTCACGGTCGCAGGGTAACCGGCCGGTGCGGCTGACCGTCTCGTGCGTCGAGTGAACCTACGATGCCCGTGCTGGGCTGATGCTGGTGCCGGCGAGGAGGAGGACCGATCGACGTGGCGACCGAGCGCCGCAGTGGCCGGCTCACCCCGGAGCTGCTCACCATCGGCGTCGACATCGGCGGCACGAAGATCGCCGCCGGGGTCGTCACCGCCGACGGCAAGGTCATCGACACCGCGCGCCGCGACACGCCCGACCGCGACGGCTCCGCGACCGTCGTCGAGGCGGCGATCCTCGACGCCGTCGGCGAGCTGTCGAGCCGGCACCGGGTCCACGCCGTCGGCATCGCGGCCGCCGGCTTCGTCGACGCCGACCGCCGGACCGTGCTCTTCGCCCCACACCTGTCGTGGCGCAACGAGCCGCTGCGTGACGCGCTCTACCGGCGGCTGCGGCTGCCCGTCGTCGTCGAGAACGACGCGAACGCCTCCGCCTGGGGCGAGTACCGCTTCGGCGCGGGCGACGGCGAGCAGCAGCTGCTGGTGGTGAACCTGGGCACCGGCATCGGCGGCGCCTACGTCACGAACGGCTCGGTGCAGCGCGGGCGGTTCGGCATCGCGGGCGAGTTCGGCCACATGCAGGTGGTCTCCGGGGGCCACCGCTGCGAGTGCGGCAACCGCGGCTGCTGGGAGCAGTACGCCAGCGGCAACGCCCTCGTGCGCGAGGCCCGCGCCCTCGCCGCGTCCGGCTCGCCCATGGCGCACGCACTGCTGGACCGGGCCGACGGCGATCCCGCGAAGATCACCGGGCTCTCGGTGACGGCCCTGGCCGGCGAGGGCGACGAGGCCTGCCGCGAGCTGTTCCAGGAGGTCGGCGAGTGGCTGGGCGTCGGTATCGCGAACCTCGTCGCCGCCTACGACCCCGGACGCGTCGTCATCGGCGGTGGCGTCTCCGAGGCGGGGGACCTGCTGCTCGACCCGGCGCGGCAGGCCTTCCGCCGCAGTCTCACGGGACGCGGTTACCGACCGGAGGCGACCCTCGTGCTGGCCGCTCTGGGCAACAAGGCAGGGCTCGTCGGCGCCGCCGACCTGGCGAGGCCCTTCGCGCGCCGGCTCTACCGGGCGCGCTACCGGCGCGAGCAGGCCCGCAAGTAGTCCAGGCAGCGCGAGACGTCAGCGGCCGGCCCCGGAGGCGTCGGCTCCCCGACGAGGACCGTGTCCTGCTCGAGGACGTACCACCCGTCGTACCCCGTCCCCTCCAGCGACGTGACGATCGCCGCGATGTCCACGTGACCGTCGCCGAGCGGCCGGTAGAGGCCGCGGGCCACGGCCTCGCCGTACGCCACCTCGCCGGCCCGTACCCGTTCGGCCCAGTCCCGGTTGACGTCCTTGAGGTGCACGTGCCGGATGCGGTCGACCGCGTCCTGCGCGAGGGCCACCGGGTCAGCGCCGCCGATGAGGGCGTGCCCGGTATCGAGGCAGAGGGACACCTGCGACGTGGTGAGGACGCGGTCGATGTCCTCGGCCGTCTCGACGACCGTGCCGACGTGCGGGTGCAGCGTCGCGAGGACGCCTCGCTCCGCCGCCCGCTGCGCGAGCGCGTCCAGGGACGCCGAGACCCGGCGCCAGCCGGCCTCGTCGAGGGTCGGCCGCCGGTCGTAGCCGACCGTGCCCGTGGCCGCCGCCAGGACCACGACACCGGCGCCCGCGGCGAGCAGGCCGTCGAGGGCGGTGTCGAGCACCGGCACCGGGTCGACCGCGGGGTCGTGGAGCACCACGGGCACGAACTCGGCGACCGCGGTGAGGCCGAAGGACGCGAGCAGCTCTGCCTTGGCGGCGGGCTCCTCGGGAAGGAAGCCGAGGGGGCCCAGCTCGGTGGCGCGCAGACCGAGGTCGCGCATCTGCGACAGCACGAGGGAGGCCTCCAGCTGGTGGCCCCAGCCGGGGACCTCGCAGACCCCCCAGGAGATCGGGGCACCCGCGATCCTCACGGCGCTGACCCGATCTCGGCGACGTCGACCGGGCGGCCCTCGCGCCGGGAGAGCTCGCAGGCCTCCGTCACGAGAGCAGCGCGCAGCGCGTCCTCGACCGTGCACGCACTGGGCTCAGCGCCGGCGGCGACCTTCGTGAAGGCCACCATCTCCGCCTGGTACGCAAGGGCGAAGCGCTCCATGAAGGCCTGCCACGGCGGGCCCGCAGGGAAGGTGGCGCCCGGCTCCACCGATCGCAACGGCAGCCGATCCTCGAGCCCCACGCAGATGCTGTCCTGCGACCCGAGCAGCTCCAGGCGCACGTCGTAGCCACGCGCGTTGTAGCGGGTGCCGCTCAGCAGCGCGAAGGTGCCGCCCTCGAGGGTGAGCAGCGCGGCGCCGGCGTCCACGTCGTCGCAGGCGCGGAAGGCGTCGCTGCCGTGGTTGGCACCTCGGGCGTAGACCGAGACGACCTCGCGACCGGTCACCCACCGGACGATGTCGATGTCGTGCACGGAGCAGTCACGGAACAGGCCACCCGACGTGGGCAGGTAGTCCTCCGGCGGGGGCGCGGCGTCGCACGTCCCTGCGCGGACCGTGTGGATCCACCCGAGCTCCCCGCTCCGAACCGCCTCGCGCGCGGCGACGAACCCCGGGTCGAAGCGGCGCTGGAAGCCGATCTGCACGGGCACTCCGGCGCGCTGCACGACGGAGAGGACCTCGGCGGTCTGCTCGACGGTGGGTGCGACGGGCTTCTCGCAGAAGACCGGCAGTCCGGCCTCGACCGACGCCGTCAGCAGGCCGGCGTGTGCGGAGGTCGCCGCCGTCACGACCAGGGCGTCGACCGCGGCGAGCAACGCGTCGACGTCGTCGAGGTGCTGGGCGCCGAGCTCGTCGGCCAGCGATCGCGCCCTGTCGGCTGCGGCGTCGGCGACGATCAGCTCGACGCCGGGCTGAGCCATGAGGGTGCGGGCGTGAACGGCCCCGATGCGGCCGGCCCCCACCAGTCCAAAGCGCATGCTGCTCAACCTCTTTTGCGATGATGTCGGGCATGACGGTGCCTGAGGTGACGGTGGACCGGTCGAACCCGGTCCCGCTGTACTTCCAGGTGGCACAGCAGCTGGAGCAGGCGATCCAGTCCGGCGCGCTCGCCGTCGGGGAGCGACTGGAGAACGAGATCCTGCTCGCCGACCACTACGGCCTGTCGCGGCCGACCATGCGCTCGGCCATCGGGCACCTCGTCGACAAGGGCCTGCTCGTCCGGCAACGGGGCGTCGGCACGCAGGTCGTCCGCCGCAGCGTCGAGCGACCCGTGCGACTGACGAGCCTCTACGAGGACCTCATCGCCTCCGACCAGGCCCCGACGACCCAGGTGCTCGCGCTCGACCGGGTTCCGGCCGACCCCTTCGTCGCCCACAAGCTGGGCCTCGTCGAGGGGACCGAGGTGGTGCACCTCGAGCGTCTGCGCTCCGCCCTCGATCAGCCGCTCGCCGTCCTGCGCAACTGGCTGCCGGTCGCGGTCGCCGGCGACTTCACCGTCGAGGACCTCGAGGAGCAGGGCCTCTACTCCTTGCTCCGCGCCACCGGCACGGTCATGCGCGACGCGACGCAGCGCATCGGCGCCATCGCCGCCGGGACGGCGGACGCCAAGCTGCTCGCGCTGCGCAAGGGCGCACCGCTGCTGACGGTCCTGCGGTTGGCCTACAGCGCGAAGGGCCGGGCCGTGGAGCTCGGCGCGCACGTCTACGACTCCTCCCGGTACTCGGTCACGGTCACCCTCGGGAGCCCGTGACCCAGCGGAGCTGGCCGGCCTTGTGCTCGTCGTACGACGCCCGCCCGGACAAGCCCTCGGGGACGCCGACCTCCCACCACGCGCCCGACTCGGTCCACGCGGACGGGTGCGTGCGGCAGACCACGACCGCGGGCCTCCGCAGACGCACCGCCTCCTCCCGGGCGCGGCCGTAGGCAGCCCGCACGTCCTCGATCGATGCGCCTGCCGGCACGTCCTCGACGTGGCAGCCGAGCGCGCGGGCGTGTCCTGCGAAGTCGACGCGAACGTCGCCCGGGCCCGCGCAGTCGGTCAGGAGGTTGTTGAAGCCGGGCGCGCCCTGACCCGTCTGCAGCCGGTGGATCACGGCGTAGCCGTCGTTGTCGCACACGACGGCGACGAAAGGCGTGCCCGCGAAGGCGGCGGAGAACAGCTCGCTGTTGAGCATGAGGTAGCTGCCGTCGCCGAGCAGCGACGTGACGAGGCCCGCGGGACGCGCCATGGCGGCGCCCCAGGGACCGGCGAGCTCGTAGCCCATGCAGGAGAATCCGTACTCCAGGTCCATCGTCGAGCCCACCGCGTCTCGTGCGCGCCAGCCGCCGTGGAGCTCACCAGGGATGCCGCCGGAGGAGCCGAGGACGTAGTCGTCCGCACCGCTCGCGTCGTTCACGACCCCGACGACCTGCGCGTAGGTCAGCTCCCCCGAGGGCTGGCGCAGCGCGTCGATGTGCGCGTCCCAGGTCGCCCGCTCCTGCACCGCGCGGGCGCTCCACCCGGACGGGGCCTGCCACCCGGCGAGCCCCGCGGAGAGGTCGGACAGCGACTCGGCGGCGTCGCCGACCACCGCCAGGGCGCCGCGCTTCACCGCGTCGAAGCCGGCCGCGTTCACCGTGACGATCGAGACGTCGGGAGCGAACGCGGTCCACGAGGCGGTCGAGAAGTCCTGGAGCCTGGTCCCGACGGCGAGCACGACGTCAGCCGCCGCGGCGAGTGCGTTGCCGGACGACGAGCCGACGACGCCGAGAGGTCCGCCGTGCATCGGGTGGTCGTGCGGCACGAGCGTGCGGCCCGCCACGGTCTCGACGACCGGGATGCCGTGCGCGTGCGCGAAGGCGGCCACATCGGCTCCGGAGTAGCGGGCTCCTCCGCCGGCGACGAGCAAGGGTCGCTGCGCGCGGCGCAGGACGGCGACGGCTTCAGCGACACTGCGCCGATCGGGGCGGGGACGCGGCACGCGGTGCACGCGCTCCTCGAAGAGGCTCGAGGGATAGGCGAACTCCTCGACCTGGGTGTCCTGCGGCAGCGCGAGGACGACCGGACCGGTGTCCGCCGGGTCGAGCAGCACGCGTGCGACCTGCGGGAGCGTCGCGAGCAGCTGCTCGGGTCGCGTGATGCGGTCGAAGTACCTCGCCACCGGGCGGAAGGCGTCGTTGACGGTCGCCGTCGGGTCGCCGAAGTGCTCGACCTGCTGCAGCACCGGATCGGGGCCGCGGCCGGTGAAGGTGTCCCCCGGCAGGAGCAGCACCGGGAGCCGGTTGGCATGCGCGACCCCGGCCGCGGTCACCATGTTGAGGGCACCCGGCCCGATGGACGAGGTCGCGACGCACACCTGCCGCCGGTTCGTGGCACGCGCGTAGGCGACGGCTGCCAGGGCCATCCCCTGCTCGGTCTGCCCCCGCCACGTCGGCAGCTGCTCACGGACCTCGTGCAGGGCAGTGCCGACCCCGAGGACGTTGCCGTGCCCGAAGATGCCGAAGGCGTGGGGGAAGAGAGGTACGACGGTGCCGTCGAGCAGCTCCGAGCGCTGGGCGACCAGCCACCGCACGAGGGCCTGCGCTGTCGTCAGGCGCACACTGCTCATCGCGGGCCCGCCACCGTCGTCACGGGGACGCGTGGGTCCGGCGGCTGCTCCGTCCACGACCTCCGCACCCACGCGTGGGCGGGGTCGTCGCAGAAGCCCATCGACCTCGGGCCTGGGCCGGCGAGGACGTTGAGGTAGTACATCGGGTAGCCCGGCGCCGCGATGCACGGGCCGTGATATCCGTACGGCACCAGCACGACGTCCCCGTCGCGGACGACCATCGTCTCGTCGAGCTCTCCCAGCCCCGCCTCCGCGTGCTCGTCGCCGGTGTAGGTGCGGTGCACGCCGAACGCCTCCGGACCACCGCCGATCCGGTAGTAGTAGATCTCCTCGTTGACGCAGTCCGACGTCACGTCGTGCTTGTGCGGCGGGTAGCTCGACCAGTTGCCCGGCGGCGTGACGAGCTCGCACACCATCAGCCGCTCGGCGCCGTCGAAGGCGCCGGGCACGCCGAAGCTGGTCACCTGGCGGGTCGCAGGTCCTGCGCCGCGCACCTCGACCACGGCGTCGGACGCAGCGAGGTGCGCAGGAGCCAGGGCCGTGGTGGCCCGTGCCGTCGCGACGGCGACCTCGCCCTCGGTGTCACTGACGAGAGTGATGATGCAGTCGCGGCCGACGTAGGCGGTGTCGGTGAGGTGGCTGAGCGCCGACGGGCGCCCCGTCAGCGCGAAGGTCGCCGCGAAGGCCCCGCCGACCGTCAGGCGCAGGGATCCCGACATGGGCACGACGAAGACCTCGTCCTCGCCGGTCTCCAGCGTGACCGGCACACCAGGGACCAGGCGCACGATGCGCAGCCCGGCGTAGGACCAGCCGGCCGACTCCGGCGTCACCACGTCCGGCACACGCAGCAGGAGCCGGCTCATCCCTTCGCCGCCCGCAGCACACGGGCGGCGGCAGCGACCGCGCCTGGGACGTCCCCGTCGTCGGGGTAGAGCAGCGCCCGGCCGACGACGAGGCCGCGGACGGTCGGCTGCGTCAGGGCTCGACCCCAGCTCGTGAGGTCCTCGTCGGCCGGTCCGGGAAGGCCCCCCAGCACGACGCAGGGCAGCGTCGTCGCGCCGAAGACGGTGGCGGGGTCGTCGCACGACGGCACCTTCAGCCAGGTGTGCGCGCTCGTGACGCCCAGGGCGCTCGCGACAGTGATGGCCCTCACGAGGGAGCGGGTGTCGCGCTGCAGGACGAGCGCGCCGTCGGCACCACGGACGTAGGGAAGCGGCTCCACCATCGCGACCAGCCCGCGGGCGGCCAACGCGGTGACCGCGGCGCCGCAGGCTTCCAACGTCGAGGCCGTGCCCGGGTCCTGGTCGTCGAGACGCACGAGCATCTTGCCGCCGTCGAGCCGGCACTGCTCGATGCTCTGCGCGTCGTAGGCGGTGAACCGGTCGTCCATCGTCCAGGTGGTGCCGTCGAGGCCGCCGCGGTTCATGGACCCGATGACGACCTTGCCGTCGAGCGCGCCGAGGAGCAGCAGCTCCTCGATGACGTCCGGCGACGCGAGAACACCGTCGACGGCCGGGTTGTCCAGGGCGGTGAGGATGCGGTCCAGCATGGAGCGGCGGTCCGCCATCGCGAGCGGGTTCGTCTTCACCGCAAGGGATCCGCGCGCCGGGTGGTCAGCGGCGACGAGGAAGAGCGTGCCGCGGTCGGAGAGCAGCGAGGGTGCCTGCTTGCGGTTGGCGTAGGCCTTGGCGACAGCCTCCGGCTGGGTCGCCCGCACCCTCAGCAGGTCCTGCCACTGCTCGTCGGTGATCACGCCCGGGCTCCCCACACCATCTCCTCGAGCTCCCCCCACGTGGGCATCGCGTCGGCACACCCCAGGCGTGACGCGACGATCGCGCCGGCGGCGTTCGCGTAGGTCGCGATCCTGCCCGGTTCCCAGCCGGCGAGGAGCCCGTGCGCCAGCGCCGCCCCGAAGGCGTCGCCTGCACCGAGGCCGTTGACGACGGCGACCGGCTGGGGCGCGACGGTCTCCATGCCGTCGGCGGTCGCGACCAGCACACCCGCCGCCCCCTGCTTCACGATCGCGAGCGCGACCCCTGCGTCCAGCAGCCGCTCGGCAGCCAGGACCGGCTCGCTCGTGCCGACCGCCACCTCGACCTCGGCGCGGTTGCCGACGACGACGGTGACGTGCGGCAGCATGCGTGCGTACTCCGCCCGGGCGTCCGCGGCGGACGACCAGAACATCGGCCGCCAGTCGAGGTCGAGCACAGTGTGGGCTCGACCTCCCCGCCGGGCGAGCACCGCGTGCTGGGTCGCGCGGGCCGGCTCGACCGAGACGCCCGTGCCCGTGACCCAGAGCAGCGGCACGTCGTCGACGAGGTCCCAGGGAACGTCGGCGTCGACGAGCGTCAGGTCGGGTGCCGTCGGCAGCCGGTAGAACAGCAGGGTGGGGTCCTCCGGCGGGTCGAGCTCGCAGAGGACGATCGGGGTCAGCAGGTGCTCGGCCGTGCCCACGTACGAGCTGTCGACGGAGTACGCCTCGAGCGCCTGGCGCACGTAGCCGCCGAGCGGATCGGGACCTACCTTCGTGAGGACGGCGGCGCGTCGCCCGAGCCGCGCAGCGCCGACTGCGACGTTGGTCGCGGTGCCGCCCAGGAACTTCTGGAAGGTCGAGACGCCGGCCAACGGCCCGGTCTGCATCGGGTAGAGGTCGACGCCCACCCGGCCGATGGTCAAGACCTCGAGAGCAGGCGCACCGGAGGTCATGCCGCGATCCTGCCGTACGACTTCCCGGCTGTCGACTTTTGTCCTGACATTAGGACGTATTGGGTGCCACTCACGATCAGCGCCTCGCGATCGCGAGCAGCTCCCGGGCAGGGCCCTGTGGCCGGCGTCCCTTCGGCCAGACGGCGCGCAGAGCTCGGCTGAGGTCGAGCCCCGACACCGGCACGTCGACCAGCCGTCCCCGTTGGAGGTCGTCCCGCACCCCGAGCTCGCTGAGGACGGCCGGCCCTGCACCGGCAGAGACGGCAGCGCGGACGGCGCTGGCCGTCGACAGCTCGAGCAACGGCGGGGCGAGCGTGCGGCTCCCGAGCGCCATCTCGAGCGCCTGCCGGGCACCACTGCTCGGCTCCCGGCTGACGAGCCGCGTCGCGGCGAGCTCGTCCCCCGTCACCGGCGTGCGTCTGCGTGCCCACGCGTGGCCGACCGGCACGACGAGGAGCAGTCGATCGCGCAGCACGGTCTGCGAGCCGAGCTCGCGCGGCACCGTCGGCCCTTCGAGGAACCCGAGGTCCACGGTCTCGGCGAGCACGGCGGCCGTGACCTCGGAGGAGTTCATCGCGCTGAGGCTCACCGCCGTGTCGGGCTGCCGGTGGGCGAGCTCTGCCAGCCACGCGGGGAGCAGGTGCTCGGCGAAGGTGAGGCTCGCCGCGACCCGGAGGCGGCTGTTGTGGTCCGCACGGAGCGACTCGACGCCGCCCTGCAGCTGTGCCGCAGCGGCGAGCACGTCGGCGGCCCACTCGGCGACGAGCTTCCCGGAGCTGGTGAGGGAGGAGCCGCGGGGCCCGCGCTCCACCAGCCGGAAGCCCACCAGCGTCTCCATGCTCCGCATGCGCCCGGTGACGGCCGGCTGGCTGATGCCGCGCAGCCGCGCGGCGGCGCCCAGGCTGCCGGTCGCCGCGATGTCGAGCAGCAGCTGCAGGGACTCGAGGTCGGGCACTCGGGCGAGGCGCACGCCCGCATCATAAGCACCGGTTATGACTCATAGCGGATTGCCGTCTACTCAGGGCATCCGCACGGCGGGACCGTGGAGCGCATGAACGCGGTCCGGGAACGAGCGCCCTACGAGCGCCTGCGCTCCCCTGCGCCGCTGCTCCCTCGCCGCGTGCCGTCCGGGCGCCGGGCCATGGAGCAGCCGAACGCACGGGGAGACGGCGACGCGCGGCTGACCGCCACGTTCTGGGTCGCGCTCGTCGTCACGGGGATGCTGGCCGGCCTCGCCGGGCTCGCGATGGCAGCGGTCCTGCACGCCGTCCAGGGACTGGCCGGCGAGGGGCCCACACCCGCGCACCGCCTCGTCGCCCTGCTGGTCGGCGGCCTCGCCACGGCCGTCGCGATGCAGGCCGTCCGGCGCTGGACGGGCGACGGCCACGACCTCGACGAGGCCGTCTGGGCCGGCACCGGTCGGGTGCCGTTCTTCCGGAGCGTCGGGACCGGCACGGTCTCGGAGATCGCGGTCGGTGCCGGCGCGTCCCTCGGGCAAGAGGGCGCGCCCAAGGTGCTGGGCGCGGCCGGTGGTGCGCTCCTCAGTCGCTGGCTGCGTCTCGACGACTCCCAGCGGCGAGTCCTCGTCGCTTGCGGCGCCGGTGCCGGCATGGGCGCGATCTACAACGTTCCCCTGGGCGGAGCCCTCGTGACCGCGGAGCTGCTGCTCGGCTCGCTGGCGCTGCCGTCCATCCTGCCCGCGCTGCTCTGCTCAGGGCTCGCGACCCTGACGACGTGGCTCGTCGTCGGCGACCACACGACGTACACCGGCCTTGGTCAGCTCGAGGCGACGACGGGCCTCGTGGTCTGGTCCCTGCTCCTCGGTCCGCTGCTGGGACTGCTCGGTGTGGGTCTCGTCCGGGCTGTCGGGCGGGCGTCGCACTTCCAGCTGCGCGGTCGCGCGACGCTGCTGTCGGTGCCCCTGTCGTTCCTGCTCCTCGGTCTGTGCGCGACACCCCTCCCTGCTCTGCTGGGCAACGGCAGGTCCATCGCGGGCACCGCTTTCGCCGGCACCCACGTCGCGCTCGCCACCCTCGTCGCGATCGTGCTGCTCAAGCCGGCGTTGACACTGCTGTGCCTGTGGAGCGGATCGCCCGGCGGGCTCTTCACACCCATGCTCAGCACAGGCGCCGCCCTCGGGCTGCTGGCCGGCGAGCTGACCGGCATGCCGCTGGCTGCCTGCGC
>Ga0207705_10001276_pt1 | contig 20217 bp, 15 predicted proteins | sample KBSC13metaG_FD_184314 | JGI IMG/M metagenome (GOLD analysis project Ga0207705, IMG submission 184314) | Corn rhizosphere microbial communities from Kellogg Biological Station, Michigan, USA - KBS C1-3 metaG (SPAdes) (version 2) | ecosystem: Host-associated > Plants > Roots > Rhizosphere > Soil ... | reverse complement strand
CGCGGCCGCGGTGCTGTTCCACCAGCGCGCGCGCGAGGCGGTCGTGCTTGCGGATGATGTTGGCGGCGTTCTGGTCGCCCATGCGCTCGACCAGCGCGGTGGAATCGGCGATGTCGCACACCACCAGGGTGCGCAGTTGCGGGGTGGCCATGCGGCCGGGACCGGGGGCGGTTTCGAACTGGTGGATTTCGGCGGTCATGGGATTGCCCTGGCGGGTACCTGCTTTGGCCCCTCTTCCACCGGGAGAGGCGGCTGTAGGCCGCGCGCGTAGCGCGGGGGTGAGGGTTCGGAAGAGCTGTCAACCGGATTTACGCAAGACCCGGACCCTCATCCGGCGCTTCGCGCCACCTTCTCCCGGAGGGAGAAGGGGAAACCCGGACCCCGGATCGCTGCTTCGCGGCGTCCGGGATGACGACAAACTTTTTCGTCATTCCGATTTTTCACCATTCCGGCGAAAGCCGGAACCCAGTGACTTTGGACCCGGAACGACAACTACAAAAATATCCGCTCGCGCGGATATTTTTTCATCAGCCCATCACATGCACGCCGTCGCCGCCGGAACCCTTGACGTGGTACAGCGCGCAATCCGCTTCGCTGTACCAGACCGACCACTCGCTGTCGTCGCTGCACAAGCCGCCGCCGACGCTGACGGACACCGCGAGGTCCGGCGCGCTTTTGGCGAAGCGCAACTGGCGCACGCCTTCGACGATGCGTTGCGCGCGTTCGGTCAACTCGTTCTGGTCCTTCACCTGGGTCAGCAGCGCGAACTCGTCGCCGCCAAGCCGGCACGGAAGGTCGGTGGCGCCCGCGGCGTCCTGGATTTCCGCCGCGATCGCGCGCAGCACGTCGTCACCCAAAAGATGCCCGGACTGGTCGTTGATCTGCTTGAAGCGGTCGACGTCGACCAGCAGCAGGCCGAAGCGGCGATGGCGATCGCGCACCTCGGCGGCATTTTCGAGGAACTGGTAAAGGCCACGGCGATTGCACAGCCCGGTCAGGTCGTCGGTGCACACCTGCCGGCGCGCGAGCTGCAACTGGTCGCGCGTCTGGCGCAGCGAATCCAGCGTCTGCATCAGGTCTTCGTTGCGGCGCTTATAGTTCGCGATCAACTGCTGCTCGCTGGCCACGAGATAGGTGAACGAGCGCAGCATGAATTGCGCCATCTGCAGCGGTTCGCGCCGCATCAGGTTTTCGAAGCGGTCGGGGTCGATCAGGTACAGCACGCTGGGTTCGGCCGCCAGTGCGCTGCCCGAGCGCGCATGGTTGCCCACGAACAGCGCGAGTTCGCCGAAGTATTCGTCGGGGCCGATCAGCTTGTCGGGCAGGTCGCCCGCGAACTCCAGCAGGATGCGGCCGGATTCGATCACGAACATGCTGCGGCCGAATTCGCCGCGCCGGAACACGGCCCGGCCTGCGTCCAGCTCGATGCGTTGGCCGGCGCTCGCAAACAGTTCCCGCTCGTGCTGCGACAACTGGCGCGGCAAACGCCCCATTGCCGGCACATCATCCGCCGAATTGGAAAACCCGGCGATCCGTTGCGACTGCACGCTGAACAAGGCAACCCCCTCTCATGCAAGGCGGGATCATACCGCAGCCGTGGTGACGGCGCAGGCGATGACCGCCATCGACCTGAATGGCACGGAGGCTGCTTGCACACGTCGTGCCATGCGGGAGAACCGAGGAATCACGCTGTTCCGAAGCGCCACTGCGGGCGAGGTCTGCCGACACACCCCAATCGGACGATGGGAGAAGGTTTCCCAGGCGGGATCGACGCGATCAACAGCCCTGGCGAGCGAGCCGCAGGCCTTCCGGATCAAACGCCGCGATGCTTGCCCCGGAAAGGTCTGTAGAACGCGCGCAACGCGGCGAGGTCGGCATCCTTGTCGGCGGTCGGATGAAACAGCGGGCCGAGGCCGATCACCTTGCGCGGGTAGTCGAAGTATCCGGGCAGGATCGGCACGCCGGCTTGCCGGGCGATGTGCCAGAAACCCGACTTCCATTTCGCGACGGCCTTGCGGGTGCCTTCGGGTTCGATGCCCAGCCACAGGCGTTCGCGGGTGTGGAAACGCTCGACCATCTGCGCGACCACGTCCCTGGCCGCGCCGCGTTCGATCGGCACGCCGCCCAGTTTGCGCAGCAAGCCTCCCAATGGCCAGCGGAACAATTCGCGCTTGGCCATGAATGAAATATCCGCACCGATCGCGACCTTGAACAGCAGGCCGTGGATGCCGTCCCACCACGACGAATGCGGCGCCACGATCAGCACCGCTTTGCCAACATCGGGCAATTCGCCTTCGAGGCGCCAGCCGCCCAGGCGCACCGCCGCGCGGAACGGTTTGCGCCACGCGCGGCCGGGAAACTGCGGCATCGCCGGCGGCAAGGTCGCGGGCAGCGACGGTTGCGGCGCGTCGGTATTCAATCCTCGCTCCAGGCGCGGCCGCGGTTGCGCTTCACGTTGCCGCGCTGTTTCTTGCCGGCGAGACGGCGTTCCTTCGAGGCGCGCGTCGGCCTGGTTGCGACGCGTTTTTTCGGGGGCACGAGCGCGGCGCGGATGATTTCGATCAAGCGCTCGCGCGCGTCGTCGCGATTGCGCGCCTGGTCGCGGAAGCGCCGGGCCTGGATCACCATCACGCCGTCGTCGGTCAAGCGGCGATCGTGGCGCGCCAGCATCCGCGCACGCACCGGTTCCGGCAGCGACGGCGAATGCGCGACGTCGAAGCGCAGCTCCACCGCGCTTTCGGTGCGATTGACGTGCTGCCCGCCCGGACCGTCCGCGCGCAGGAAACGCTCGGTCAATTCCGATTCGGGAATTTCGATGGATGCGGAGACGCGCATGTTGCAAAGATTACGCGATCCGGAACAGGATCGCGCCATGAATCTGCGTCATCCCTCGCCTTCACCCGGCATCGCGAAGCGATATCCGGACTGCGTATGCAGGACCGCAAACGCGGAACGCCGCAGACGGCGAAGAAGAGCGGCATTGATCGCGGAGCAGTGCAGCGAATGCCGCAAAGTGATGAGGCCACACAAGGCGGGTTGTCACCCGCCTACAACACACGATCGCTCAAGCCGCGACGGGATAGGCCGGCGCACTGTCCAGCGCCGACGCGCACACTTCCGCGAGTTCCAGAAGGCGCAGGTCGGAACCGGGCGCACCCACGAACTGCATGCCGATCGGCATGCCGTCCGGCAGCGTACCCATCGGAATGCTGACCGCGGGACACGCGGAAAGACTCGCGAACGCGGTGAGGTCGGCCTGCGATGCGGGGATCGGCGCATCGATCGCGAACGCGCCCTGCGGCGTGGTCGGCAACACCAGCACGTCCACGCGCGAGAACACGCGCCGCGCCTTCAGCACCGCGAAATCGAGAATGCGGTCCGCCAGCGCGTAATCGGCGGCAGACTTGCGCGCCGCGTAGTCGAGCATCGTGCGGAAGTTTTCCGAAACCGGGTGCGCGGTGTGGGCCAGGTCGTCCGCGAAGGTGTTGCGCATCTCCGCTTCCATCAGCAGCAGGCCCGCGCGGCGCATCTTCTGGAACGGCCAGTCGGAAAAATCCAGCGCCTGCCGTTCCCCGAGCTCGCGTTCCAGCCGTGCCAGCGCCGCGTCGAACACCGCCACGACGGACGCTTCCACGCCGATCGCAGCAAGGTCGGGCAGCACGCCGCAGCGCAGATGGTTGGGATTCCAGTCCGGTGGCTGCAACGCGACCCGGCGCCGGCGCGAACGCGGGTCGTCGGCGTCGTAGCCGGCCAGCACCTGCAGCATCACCACGAGGTCGCCCACGCTGCGGCCGAGGATGCCGACCGCATCCAGCCTGCGCGCCGCCGGCACCAGCCCGCGCGCGGAAATCTCGCCGTGGGTCGGCTTCAGCGCGAACACGCCGCAATAGCTTGCCGGGATGCGCACCGAACCCAGCGTGTCCGAACCGATCGCGACCGGCGCCATGCCGGCCGCCACCGCGGCCGCGGAACCACCGGACGAACCGCCGGCCACGCGATTCAGATCGAACGGATTGCGCGTGGTGCCGAAATGCGGGTTGCGGGTGGCCGCGCCGAGCGCGCCTTCGTCCAGATTGGTCTTGCCGAGCAGCACCGCGCCGGCCGCGCGCAGGCGTGCGACGGCGTGGGCATCGTTGCGTGCGACGTGATCTTCACGGGTGGGCAAGCCCGCGCGGGTCGGGTAACCCGCCACGTCGAAATTGTCCTTGATCGCGACCGGGATGCCGTCCAGCCGTCCGATCGGCCCTTCGCGCCGCCGACGCTGGGCGCTGGCGGCCTGGTCGCGCACGATGTCGGGCCGCACGTCGACGAACGCGTGCAGCGCCGGATCGCGACGTTCGATCGCGCCAAGGCAGGCTTCGACAAGCGCCTCGGAGGTGGTGCGCCCGGCCGCGAGCCAGTGCAGGCACTGCCACACGCCTCCGCGTTGCAATCCCTCGGGTCCAAGCAGTTCTCCGTCTTCGAATGCGGTCATGCGTCCTCCGGTTGCCCGATTATGCGGGTTTGCCGCGTGCACGGGAACCCAAGACAATGGCGGATGCGCCGGAAACGATGACAGGAGCCGCCATGAGCGAGCGCGAAACGATGGACTACGACGTGGTCGTGGTGGGCGCGGGACCCGCCGGACTGGCGTTCGCGATCCGCATCAAGCAGCTCAAGCCCGACACGCGCGTGTGCGTGATCGAAAAGGCTTCCACCGTCGGCGCGCACATCCTTTCCGGCGCCGTGATCGAACCCGCTCCGCTGGACGCGTTGCTGCCGGGCTGGCGCGACAACCCGCCACCGATTTGCGTGCCCGCCACCCACGACGAATTCCTGCTGCTGCGCGACGCCAAGCGCGCGACCCGCCTGCCGACGCCGCCGCAGATGCACAACCATGGCAACTTCATCGTGTCGCTGGGCGCGCTGTGCGCGTGGCTGGCGCCGCAGGCGGAAGCGCTGGGCGTGGATGTGTTTCCGGGCTTCGCTGCCGCCGATGCGGTGTTCGACGATGCGGGTGCGGTCGCGGGCGTGCGCATCGGCGACATGGGCGTCGCGAAGGATGGCTCGCACAAGCCCGGCTACACGCAAGGCATCGACATCCTGGCGAAACTCACGGTGCTGGCCGAAGGTTGCCGCGGCAGCGTCAGCAAAACACTGATCGAAAAATACGGGCTGGCCGAACACTGCGATCCGCAAACCTATGGCATCGGCCTGAAGGAACTCTGGCAACTGCCGCCGGGGCGCGTGCAGCCCGGCCACGTCATGCACACGCTCGGCTGGCCGCTGGACAACCAGACCTACGGCGGCAGCTTCATCTATCAACTCGACAAGGATCGCATCGCGATCGGCTTCGTCGCGGGGCTTGATTATTCCGACCCGCTGTTCCGGCCGTGGGAGGCGTTCCAGCAATTGAAGCACCACGCGCGCATCGAGCCGCTGCTGGAAGGCGGGCAAATCGTCTCGGGCGGCGCGCGCGCACTGATCGAGGGCGGCCTGCAGTCGCTGCCGAATACCGAGATGCCGGGCGCGATCCTGATCGGCGACGCGGCCGGCCTGATGAACGTGCCGAAGATCAAGGGCACGCATCAGGCGATCCGTTCCGGGATGCTGGCCGCCGAACACTTTGCAGAACAACAATCGGGCAAAGGTTTCGATGCACGCCTGCGTGCGTCGGGCATCGCGAAGGAGCTGAAAAAGGTGCGCAATATTCGTCCGGGGTTCAGCGGCGGATTGTGGCGCGGCTTGTTCAACGCCGCGTGGGAAACCGCGACCGCCGGCCTTTCGCCGTGGACGCTCAAGAACCACGCCGACTGGTCGTCACTGGAAAAACTCGACCCGCCCGCGACCAAAGCGAATCGCCCGGGGCCGAATGCCACATCGCCGCGCGAACCCGGCTGGATCGAGCGCACGTTGCCGCCGCGCGATCGCCTGGCCGGCGTGTATTTCGCCGCCACCGAGCACGACGAGGACCAGCCCGTGCACCTGCACGTGCTCGACACCAGCATCTGCGTCGAACGCTGCACCGTCGAATACGGCAATCCCTGCACGCGCTTTTGTCCCGCCAACGTGTACGAGATCGTCGAGGAGTCCGGCAGCGACGGCGCGCCATCGCTGCGCCTGCAAATCAATGCTGCCAACTGCGTGCATTGCAAGACCTGCGACATCAAGGATCCGTACGAAATCATCAACTGGGTGCCGCCGGAAGGCGGCTCGGGGCCGAACTACCAGAACCTTTGACCGCACCCATGGCACCAGGTCGGAAGTTATCTAGCTTTGTCCCGCGGAAGGAATAGACTCGCGGCACAAACACTCAGGAGGGCCGGTCATGCGTTCCGCACGTTTCGCCGCAGTCTCCGTTTTCACGCTCGCAGCCGCGTTTGCCGCAGGCTCCCCCGTGTCGGCCGCGACCGATCCGCTGGCGCCACTCGGCGTGGGCTCGCCCCCTGCCACCTCACCCGTCAAACCCGTCACCGAAACGCTGTGGGGCGTCAAGGTGACGGACAACTACCGCTACATGGAGAAACTCGATCCCGCAACGATCGCGTGGATGAAGTCCGAAGGTGCGTACACGCGCAAGGTGCTGGATGCGATCCCGCCCCTGGCGGCACTGCAGAAGCGCGTGTCGGCCTTCACCGGCAGCTTCGGTTTCGTGCAAGGTTTCGTGTCGTACGGCGGCCGCGAGTTCTACGAGGAACGCGCGCCCGGTGCGGATGACTTCGACCTGCTGGTGCGTGACGCAAAGGGCACTCGCAAGCTGGTCGACATCGACGCGTTGCGCAAGGCGCACGGCGGCAAACCGTACGCGGTCAACTGGTTCCTGCCGTCGACAGATGGCAGCAAGGTTGCGGTCGGCGTGTCCGAAGGCGGTTCGGAAAACGCCTCGATGACGGTGTATGACGCCGCGAGCGGCACCCGTATCGCAGGGCCGATCGATCGGGTGCGTTTTGGCGCGACGACATGGAGCAACGACTCGAAGACGGTGTACTTCAACCGTCTCGCCAAACTCAAGCCCGGTGCGCCCGAAACCGATACCTACAAGAACTCCACGCTTTACGGTTGGGACTTGAAGGGCGAGCCGGTCGCGCTGCTGGGCACGCGCGTCGCAAGCGGCCCCAAATTCGCGCCGGAGGCGTTCCCGTTCCTCGGGATCACGCCGAGTGCGACGGAAGCGATTGCGATCTCCCTCAACGGCGTCCAGAACGAGTGGAAGGCGTGGCTGGCGCCTGTCGCGGATGCCGCGAAGCCCACTGCGTGGAAACCGTTTTTCGACCGCAGTGACGACGTGACCGGCGTTGCGATGCGCGGCCACGACATTTTCCTGCTCTCGCACAAGGACGCGCCAACCTTCAAGGTGCTGCAACTCGAGGCCGACGAACCGCTGTCATCGGCGAAGACGCTGGTACCGGCACGACCGGAACGTGTGATCGAGGGCATCTATGCCGCATCCGATGCACTGTACGTGCTGGCGCGCAAGGGTGCGTATTCGCAATTGCTCAGGGTGCCGGCCGGCGGCAACAAGATCGAATCCGTCGCCCTGCCGTTCGAAGGCCACATCGGCGAAGCCTTCGCCGATCCGCGGACGCCGGGCATCACGCTGGAACTGTCGAGTTGGGTGGTGCAGCCAAGTTACCTGCGCTACGAGCCGTCCCCGGGAAAATTCACGGCGCTGGGTATCGGCCATCCGGGCGACATGGATGCTTCCGCGTTCAAGGTCAGTGATCTGGAAGCGAAAGCGCATGACGGCGCAATGGTGCCGCTCAGCCTGATCCAGCCGGCCGGTGCAAAAGGCCCGCAGGTCACGCTGATCGAAGCATACGGTTCGTATGGCATTTCCAATCTCGCGGATTTCAGTACCCGGCGCGCGGCGGCGATGCGCGAAGGCATCACTTACGGCGTCTGCCACGTGCGCGGTGGCGGTGAAAAGGGTGAGGCATGGCGTCTGGGCGGCAAGGACGCCAACAAGCACAACACCTGGCAGGATCTGATCGCCTGCGGCGAGGATCTGATCGCGCGTGGCATCACCAGCAAGGACAAGCTCTTCATCATCGGCGGCTCGGCCGGCGGCATCACGATGGGGCGCGCGATGACCGAGCGTCCAGACCTGTTCGCCGGCGTGCTCGACCTGGTGCCCGCAGCGAACACACTGCGCTCCGAATTTTCACCGAATGGTCCGCCCAACATCCCCGAATTCGGCAGCGTGAAGACCGAACAGGGCTTCAAGAACCTGTACGCGATGGATTCGATCCAGCACGTGAAGAAGGGCGTCACGTATCCCGCCGTGATGATCACGACGGGGTTGAACGATCCGCGCGTGTCGCCATGGGAGCCGGCCAAGTTCGCCGCCGCACTGCAGGCATCCGGCACCCCCAATCCGGTGCTGCTGCGGATCGATGCACAGGCGGGCCACGGCATCGGTTCCACTCGTACTCAGACCGATCTGTTGACCGCGGACTGGATCGCGTTCATCCAATCGCGCGCCGGCACGCCCGGCTGGCGTCCCGGCCAGAAGCAATAACCCCGCGTTCCCCATCGCCCGCCGCTCGGCGGGCGATGGCTTTGACGGCCGCTGTACCGTGAAGCGCATGCTAGCCTGCGCTCCTTGGCCGGCCGCGCATCCATCCATGACACACCCCCGCATCGCCCTCGTCACCGCGCGCGCCGCGCGCGGCACCGATTACGACATGGCACCCTTGCTCGATGCGCTGCGCATCGCGGGCGCTGACGCGCACGAGATCGACTGGGACGACGACGCCATCGACTGGGGCCGCTTCGATCTCGCATTGCTGCGCTCGACCTGGGACTACTTCGAACGGCTGCCCGAATTCCTCGACTGGGCCGCACGTGTCGCCGAACGCACCCGGCTCGTGAATCCGCTCGCGGTGCTGCGCTGGAATACCGACAAGCACTATCTCGCGGAACTCGCGCGCGCCGGCGTGCCGGTGGTGCCGAGCACTTTCCTGGAACCGCACGACGACGTCGCCGCGATCCTCGACGCGGTCCTGAACACCCATCCGGACGCGCGCGATTTCGTCGTCAAGCCCGCGGTCGGCGCCGGTTCGCGCGACGCGCAGCGGCATGCACGCGACGACCGCAACGGCATCATCGCGCACGCACGGCGGCTGCTGGATCGGCGCCGCAGCGTGCTGCTGCAACCCTACCTCGAACACGTGGACGCGCATGGCGAAACAGCGCTGCTGTTTTTTGATGGCGTGTTTTCCCACGCCATCCGCAAGGGACCGCTGCTGAAACGGAACGCCGGGCCGACTGCCGGTCTTTACGCGAAAGAAACCATCACGTCGCGCACGCCATCGCCCGAGGAGCGCGAAGTCGCGCAGCGCGCCCTGGCCGCGATTCCACTCGATGGCCCGCTGCTGTACGCACGCGTCGACCTGATCCACGACGACGACGGCGCGCCGCGCCTGCTGGAACTGGAGCTGGTGGAACCTTCCGTGTTCGTCGCCCATGCCGATGGCGCCGCGCAACGCTTCGTCACCGCCATTCTCGCGCGCATCGACAGCCGCTGAGGTCTGCGCAGGCATTCACGGCGGTGGGTTGCATCGCGTGCGGTCGGGCAGCGGCATCATGGATGCGCGCGACCCCGGTTTGCATGCGGCGGCGCGGGTCCGCGAAGCGTAGTCGGTTACAATGGCCGGATGCCGTTCCGCGGCACGCAAAGCAAGGATTCCGGATGAAGATTCTGGTCGGTTACAAGCGCGTGGTCGATTACAACGTGCGCATCCACGTGAAGCCCGACGGCTCCGGCGTGGTCACCGATGGCGTCAAGCTTTCCCCCAATCCGTTCGACGACATCGCGCTGGAAGAGGCGCTGCGGCTGCGCGAAAAAGGCATCGCCGAGGAAGTGGTGATCGCCACCATCGCGCCCGCCGACGCACAGGCGCATCTTCGCAACGGCCTTGCCATGGGCGCCAATCGCGCGATCCACGTGGTCACCCCCGACCCGGTGCAGCCGCTGACCGCCGCGCGCACCTTCCTGAAGCTGATCGAGAAGGAACAACCCGGGCTCGTGATCCTCGGCAAGCAGGCGATCGACGACGACTGCAACCAGACCGGCCAGATGCTGGCCGCGTTGTGGGATCGCCCGCAGGCGACGTTCGCATCCAAACTCGACATCGCGAACGACAAAGCCACCGTGACCCGCGAAGTCGATGCGGGCCTCGAAACCATCGAGGTCGACCTGCCCGCCGTCGTCACCACCGACCTGCGCCTCAATGAACCGCGCTTCATCAAGCTGCCGGACATCATGAAGGCCAAGTCCAAGCCGATCGAAACCATCGAACTGTCGACGCTGGACATCGAGCATGGCGGCGAAATCAAGACCACGCATTACGCACCGCCGCCGAAACGCTCGCGCGGCGTGATGGTGAAGGACATCGGCGAACTGGTGGGGCTGTTGAGACAAAAAGGTTTGGTGTAAGTGCTGTTCCCCTCTCCCTTCGGGAGAGGGTGGCCGAAGGCCGGGCGAGGGTTCGGTGCTTCGCACAATGTTTTGCAAGTCCCGGACCCTCATCCGGCGCTGCGCGCCACCTTCTCCCGAAGGGAGAAGGAAATTCCAGATTCGAGCGGATGCAATCCATGAGCAAAATCCTGATCGTCGCCGAGCACTTGAACGGCCAACTCAACACCTCGACCGCGCGTTGCGTGACCTGCGCGCGCGAAATCAAGCCCGATGCCATTGATGTGCTGGTGCTTGCGGATGCGCCCGACGCCGTGGCCGCGCAAGCCGCGAAACTGGATGGCGTATCGAAAGTGCTGACCATCGCGCGTTCCGAAAATGCGCAGGGGCTGGCCGCGGTGCTGGCTCCGCAAATCGCAGCCGCTGCAAAAACCGGCTACACGCACCTGCTTTTTCCTTCCACGACCTTCGGCAAGGATGTCGCGCCGCGCGTCGCCGCGCTGCTCGGCGTCGGCCAGGTCAGCGACATCATGTCGGTGACGGGCGCGCACACCTTCACACGCCCGATCTATGCGGGCAATGCCATCATCACCGTGGAAGCGCCCACTGACGCGATCGTGGTTGGCACCGTGCGCACCGCTTCATGGGCGGCTGCCGGCGAAGCCCCGAACGCCGTGCCGGTCGAAGCATTGTCCATCGACGCCGCGATTCCTTCGCACACCCGCTTCGTCGGCTTGCAGCAAGCATCCAGCGAGCGTCCCGACCTGCAAAGCGCGACGCGCGTGGTGTCGGGTGGCCGCGGATTGGGTTCGAAGGAAAACTTCGACATCATCTACAAGCTGGCCGACAAGCTGCACGCCGCCGCCGGCGCCTCGCGCGCCGCGGTGGACGCGGGCTACTGTCCCAACGACATGCAGGTCGGCCAGACCGGCAAGATCATCGCGCCCGATCTCTACATGGCCATCGGCATTTCCGGCGCCATCCAGCACCTGACGGGCATCAAGGATGCCGGCACCATCGTCGCGATCAACAAGGATGCTGACGCGCCGATCTTCGAAGTCGCCGACATCGGCCTGGTCGGCGACCTGTTCAAGCTGGTGCCGGAGCTGGAAGCGGCGGTGTGAGGTCCCACCAGCGCCGGGCTGCATCAAGGATGCCGGTGTGAAGCGACGCTACCGCACGCTTGGCTTTATTGCGGCGCTGATCGTCACGGCACTGTTCGCGTGGTACGTGGTGCGCTCGCTGCGCGGTCAAGACTTGTCGATCTATGCCACCCCGCGCGCCGCGCTGGGCATCGCACTGTGCGCCTTGCTGTGGTCGTTCGGTGCACCACTGCTGGCGTTGGCGTGGCACGCATTGCTCGTCGGACTGGGGGTATCGAGGCCGCGCCGCGAATTGTTCGGCATCATCGGCATCACGCAGTTTGCCAAATATGTTCCGGGCAATGTCGCGCAATACTTCGGTCGCGCGGGCATGTCACTGGTACGCGGCATACCACCGCGGCCGCTCGCGGTGACCATGATCCTTGAAACCCTGCTCGTGATCGCCGCCGCCGTGGTGATGGGCGTCGGCACCGGCGCATTGTCCGACGTCGGCCTGACGGTGGTGCGCCTTCACGGCGCACAGCTCGCGTTGATCACTGCACTGGTTGCGTTGGCAATCGCAGGGCTGTTCCTGCTCCGGCGCGTGGCTCCTCCATTGCTGCGGCGTTTTGCACCAAAGTACGCTTCCGCGCTGGACGGCACCTTGCTGCCGCCTCAGTCCAGACTCGCTCAAGCGTTTGCGCTGTACTGCGGGATGTATGTCTGCATGGGCATCGGTTTGATCCTGCTTGCGCGATTCCTGCTGCCAGGCGCGCCGCACGATTACTGGTTGTTGATTGCGGTGTTTGCGCTGGCATGGGTGGTCGGTTTCGTTACGCCCGGCGCGCCCGGAGGATTGGGCGTGCGCGAGGGTCTCATGCTGCTGATGCTGGCGCCGGTCTTCACGGCGGCGTCCGCCAGCGTGCTCGTGATCGCCTTGCGCGTCGCAACCACGTTGGGGGACGTGCTGATCTTGGCTGCCGGATTTCTGTTGCTTCCGCGACGATCGAATATGTCCTCGGCCACTTCCACGATCCGATAATGCAAATACCCGCGCCGCAATCGCAACATGCATATCCATGAAAATCGTATTGTGGGGCACATACGACATTGGCAAACCGCGTGTGCGGATTCTTCGGGATGGATTGCGCGCGCGGGGAATTGAAATCGCCGAGATCCACAAGGACATTTGGGCGGACCTGGATGACAAAAGCGCGCTGCACGGTCCATGGACATGGATGCGACGCGGCATACGCCTGCTCGCCGCCTACCCAAGCCTTGTCACTCGTTACCTGCGCGCACCGGCACACGACTTGGTGCTGGTCTGCTATCCCGGTCAGCTCGATATTTTGGTCTTGTGGCCGTTCGCACGGATGCGACGCAAACCCATCGCACTCGACTGGTTCATTTCTGCATTCGACACGGTAGTCGAAGACCGCCGCCTGCTCTCTCGCGCTAATCCGCTGGCATGGTCATTGTGGGCTGGCGAATGGCTGGCCGCACGCCTTGCAAGCATCGCTTTCATGGACACGGCCACGCATGCGCGGCGCATGGAAAAACTATTTCGGCTTGCACCTGATTCCGTAAGCCGTGTATGGGTCGGCGTCGAAGAAGCATTTTTTCGGCCTATCGATCATCGAACAAGTGACCAGTATCTGCGGGTTCTGTTTTACGGCCAATTCATTCCGCTCCATGGCATCGACATCATCATCGAAGCCGCGCGACACCTCAGTGATGCTCCAATCCGTTGGACCCTGATCGGCCGCGGCCAGGAAGCAGCCCGGATTCGCGCACAGTTGGCCAAACGGCCGGTTGGCAGTTTGCAATGGCTGGACTGGGTGCCTTACGAACGGCTGCTTGAACATATTGTCCAGGCTGACGTATGCCTCGGGATATTCGGAACCTCGGAGAAGGCCGCGAGCGTGATTCCGAACAAGGTATTCCAGATTGTGGCGGCAGGCCGACCCTTGGTAACGTGCGACTCTCCCGGCGTACGCGAACTACTGACGGACAACCCGCCATGTGTTCGCCTGGTGCAAGCCGGCGACGCCAGCGCCTTGGCGCGCGCGATTCGCGATTACCTCGAATTGAGGCATACCTTGCCTTCCAGATGTCACGAAAGGCTTCATCACCGTATCGACCCTGCTGCTGTCGCCACGCAATTCCTCGCCATGATTGAACAGCGGTTCCACTCCCCAGGTCCAACCCATGATCATTGACACCACGCTGGGACCCGCAGCCCCCGAACACGGCTGGGTCCCGGCGCCGCGATATCTGTTGCGCCGTGCACTGATTCTGCGCGAATTGCGCACGATTTCACCTTGCGACACGCTGGAGATAGGCCCCGGAGCCGGCATGCTGCTGCACGAAATGGATGCGCGCGGATTCCGCTGCAGCGCATTGGAAATGTCGGAAGCCGCCCGGGCCGTGGCAGCCGATCTTGCGAGAGATGCCGGCCGCGACATACGTTTCTACGAGCAGCCGCAGCCCTCGTGGGAGGCGCAATTCAGCCTGGTCATGGCATTCGAGGTTTTGGAACACATCGAACACGACCTCGACGCGTTGTCCGAATGGCGCACATGGTTGAAGCCTGGCGGCACGCTGCTGCTGTCGGTTCCATGCCACATGCGAAAATGGAATCCCTCGGACGTCTGGGCGGGGCATTTTCGCCGATACGAACGCGCGGCGTTGGCCGAACTGGCCCGCTCGGCCGGCTTCGAAGTCGAGCGCATCCTCTGCTATGGCTTCCCGCTAGCCAATCTTGCCGAAAAGGTGCGTGCCCGCAGCTATGCGCCGGAGGTCGACGAAACCACGGATACTACCGCCCAAGGCAAGCACGATAATTCGGCCCGCAGCGGCATCGATCGGCGGCACGTCATGAAATGGTACCCGTTGCTGCGCAGTCCGCTGGGGAAACTTGGCCTGCGTGGTGCGGACCTCGCCCAACGTCCATTCCTTGGCGGGGAACTCGGGAACGGATATCTGCTGCGGGCCCGTGCCAAGTGATGTCCGGCGCGCTTGATGACGCGAACCGCAATTACGGCAGCATCGCCCATGCGCCCGGATATGAATGCACCACCACGCCTTGGTAACTGCCGGTGCTGGACCCCGGCCACATCACGATAGACGATTTGTTGTACCAGATCAGGCCAGCCACACCGCTACCGTCGAAATCCCCGGCTGTTCCGAATTGCCATTGCGGAGAAACGCTAATGGCCGCCGAGTCGGCAAGCTGCGCCCCATTCATGATCCAGTAGGCGAAACGCGTGTGCGGATTGTCCCGCCATAGCAAGTCATCCTTGCCATCGCCATTGACGTCAGCGGTACCGAGAATCGCCCAGCCTGATGGATAGGTGTGCGCCGCAGCCTGCGCAAACGATCCGCCGCTGAAACTCGCCCACACCTGCATGGCGGTTCCGTTTGTCAGCAGCAGATCCGCCCTTCCGTCGCCGTCGAAATCGCCTTCGGCCAAATAGCGCCATCCGCTCGACAGATTCTGCGAATAAGTGGCGCTGAAAGCGGTTCCATCCATTAACCATTCGGCGACTCGGCCACTGGTGGCCCAGATCAGATCGGTCTTGCCATCGCCATTGAGATCGGCGGCGCCCGCGACATTCCAGCCAGTGGGGAATGGCCGCATGTACGTGCTGGTGAAGGCACTCCCGTTGCCCACCCACATCCACATTCCCGCTCCGTCGGTCCAGATGGCATCCATCCGGCCATCGCCATCGAAATCCCCCGTCGCCAGCAACTTGTACTTAATGGAGACCGGCGTCGACGCGCTGCCGATCAGTTGCGTGCCATCCATCAGCCAGTATGCGAAACGAGAATTGTCCTTGGTGCGCCAAATCAGATCCGATTTCCCGTCGCCGTCCACATCATCATGGATGTAGGAAATGAGTGGCACGGAACCCGCCGCCTTCGTGGGCTCGAAGGCCGCGATCAGCGCCGCGGTGTTGTTCATGCTGTGCGCGTTGTCGGCCGACGACGTTGAACTGTCGGCCACGCCGCACGGCGTGTTCTGGCATGTTGAAATGTTGGGATTGGAAAACACCGCAAGCGGTGTTTGGGTATCCACCCCGTAGGCCATGATCGTGGAAAACCCGTTCGTGCCATTGCCCACATAACCGTACGAATACGAGTAGGCGCCCGGCGACGTGGCATTGGCACGATCGTGCGCGTCACCCATGTTGTGGCCGAGCTCGTGGGCAAACGTGGTGTCGAGACAATAGTAACCACCGCTGTTGCCGTCGCTGACCACCGAATAGCCGTAGGCGCTTGACTCCGAAGGCACAATGGCCGTCTGGCCGCCACCGATGAGCCAGCCCACGCCACAATCGCCCTGCGTTGAGTTGTCGTAACGCCGCATCATGACCACCAGATCAGCCCCATATTGCGTGCGCAGCGAGGCGATGCTGGCGAGCGATGCGGGAATCGATACTGGATTGCCGTTCTCATCGACGCCAGTGATGTCGTCCAAGGCACTCTGGTTGGAGGTGTTGTCGGGATAGCTCACCGCCGTCGTGTGCACCAATCGAATTTGCTGATTCACGCCGCTTGCGATGTAGGCCTGATTGGTAATATCGACAAGGTTCTGGATGCGGATCAGCGCGAGCCTCTGGCTGCCCAGCATGTTTTCAAAACCCTGTGAGTAAGCGACCATCACATCGATGGTGACCGGACCCGATGTGGCAGCAGCTTGCCTGACGGCAGCATCGGCGGCCGCCCGCATCATCAACGTGTTTTGCCCGCCCTTGGACGCAATGCGCGGCGGGATCGCATAGTCCCGCTGGCTGCGCAGCCTGAGCGTCTGTGTCGAACGCGTCATGGCCGCTGCCGAGGTTTCAACGACGCGTGTTTCACCCTGGCTGGTCACGATACGCAGCGGATGGCCCGACGCTTGCGGAATAAGCCCGAATACCCCCTCCTTGCCGAACGTCAGCACCACCTGTTGAGCCCCGTGGACGGTCTCGACCGTACCGACCCAAGTCCAGATGCCATTCGCATGGACGATGTGCCGTGCATATTTGGCGTAAACGCGTCCGCCGCTCGGCGTGGGCAACCACATGCCGCCCTGGAACACGGCATCCATCGCGGCGTCTTCGCTGATCTGGATCGACCAGGATTTCTGCGCGCCTTGCGCCAATATCCTGGGCGCGCTTGCGCCGATGGAATACAGGACTGGCTGGGACGTCGCCGCCACCGCGGGGAGGCAGCCAAACAAAAGCGACAGGGCCAACGCGTAGCCGCAGGCACGCAGCGGAAGACGGAGCATGGCGGTTCCCATGGACGGAATACCGTATCTTTATACCAGTGCGGACGCCACGCAACGCTGCGGCTTTTCGCACAATTCATGCGAGGCTTCCCGCCTGACATCCGAAAACGCGGGCACCGTCACATGTTCTGGGCCAGGGCGCGCCTCTCCGAGGGGCCCTTGGGGGCCGCAGTGGCCGAATGCCGCGGGTTCGATCCGTTACAATCCCGGCCATTCCTGATCTGGATGCGGCATGTCGAACGACGCCCCCTTGTGGACCCCGAGCGCCGAACGCAGGGACGCCACCAACCTGCACCGGTTCGTGCGTTTCGTGCGCGAAACCACCGGCAACAGCGACATCGGAAGCTACGCGCCGCTGTACGATTTTTCTATCCGCCACCCGGAAAAATTCTGGCCGCTGGTTTGGGAGTTCTGCGGCATCCGCGCCACCGGCGAATTCGAACCGGTGCTGGTGGACGCCGACCGGATGCCGGGCGCGCGCTGGTTTCCAGGCGTGCAGATCAACTTCGCGCAGAACCTGCTGCGTTTCAAGGATGACAAGCCGGCGCTGGTATTCCGCAACGAATGGGGACACGCGCGGGAAATCACCTACGCGGAACTGCACGCGATCGTGGGCCGCGTCGCCCATGCCTTGAAACGGGCCGGGGTCGGCAAGAACGATCGCGTCGCGGGTTTCCTGCCCAACCTTCCGGAAACCATCATCGCGATGCTGGCCACCACGTCGCTGGGCGCGATCTGGTCCTCGGCGTCGCCGGATTTCGGCGTCAATGGCATCGTCGACCGCTTCGGGCAGATCGAACCGAAGGTGCTTTTCTGCGCCGATGCCTACGCCTACGGCGGCAAGCGCCACGACTGCCTCGCCAAGGTGCGCGAGGTGCTGTCGGCGATCCCCTCGATCGAAAGGTGCGTGGTCATTCCCTACTCCGGCGATCCGCTGCAACTCGACGGTTTGCGGAACGCGGTTTCGTGGGACGACTTTGCCGGCCACGAAGACCACGCACTGGAGTTCGTGCCGACGCCGTTCGACCACCCGCTGTACATCATGTACTCCTCGGGCACCACCGGTAAGCCCAAGTGCATCGTGCACGGCGCCGGCGGCACGCTGCTGCAGCATTTGAAGGAACTGGTGCTGCACACCGACCTGAAACGCGAGGACCACATCTTCTACTACACCACCTGCGGCTGGATGATGTGGAACTGGCTGGTGTCCAGCCTTGCGGTCGGCGCAACGGTGGTGCTGTACGACGGCTCGCCCACCTGGCCGGACGGCAAGGCGCTGTGGAACCTCGCCGACGAGGCCGGCATCAGCGTTTTCGGCACCAGCGCCAAGTGGCTCGACGTCACCGCCAAGATGGGCGTGAAACCGCGCGAGACGCACAAGCTGACGCGTCTGAAAACGATCCTCTCCACCGGCTCGCCGCTCGCGCCGGAAAGTTTCGACTATGTTTATCGCGACGTGAAGGAGCGCGTGCTGCTGGCGTCGATATCGGGCGGCACCGACATCATTTCGTGCTTCGCGCTCGGTAATCCGCTGTTGCCGGTCTGGCGCGGCGAATTGCAAAGCCGCGGCCTCGGGATGAAAGTCGAAATTCTGGACGAAGCGGGCCAACCGGTGCGCGAACAACCCGGCGAACTGGCTTGCGCCGCGCCATTCCCGTCAATGCCGGTGTATTTCTGGAACGATCCGGACGGCGACAAATACCGCGCTGCCTATTTTTCCAAGGTGCCGGGCGTGTGGTGCCACGGCGATCGCGCCGAGCTCACCGCGCACGACGGCATCATCATCTATGGCCGTTCCGATGCCACCTTGAATCCGGGCGGCGTCCGCATCGGCACCGCCGAAATCTACCGTCAGGTGGAACAGTTGCCGGAAGTCCTGGAATCGGTCGCGGTCGGCCAGCATTGGAAGGGCGACGAACGCATCGTGCTGTTCGTGCGCCTGCGCGAAGGCGTCACGCTCGACGACGCGCTGCGCGAGAATATCCGGAAGCAGATACGCGCCAACACCACCCCACGCCACGTGCCGGCGAAAATCCTGCAGGTCGCCGATATCCCGCGCACTGTCTCCGGCAAAATCTCGGAGCTCGCCGTTCGTGCCGTGATCCACGGAGAAACGGTGAAGAACACCAATGCCCTGGCGAATCCGGGTGCGCTGCAACTGTACGCCACACTACGCGGCACCCTCGCATCCTGATCCGCGCGGAACGGGGAGGCGTCGAGCTTGAAGTTGATCATCCAGATCCCCTGCCTCAACGAGGCGGCCACCTTGGGCGCTGCGCTGGCGACACTCCCGCGCGCCGTCGCGGGTTTCGACAGCGTGGAATGGCTGGTCGTGGATGATGGTTCGACCGATGACACCGCGGAGCTGGCCCACAAGCTCGGCGTCGATCACGTGATCCGCCATCCGGTCAACCGCGGACTGGCAACCGCTTTCATGACCGGGGTTGATGCAGCCCTGCAATATGGCGCCGACGTGATCGTCAACACCGACGCCGACAATCAATACGAAGCCGCCGACATCCCGCTGCTGGTCGAGCCGATCCTGGCGCACCGGGCAGACATGGTGATCGGCGCGCGCCCGATCGCGCAAACCGAGCATTTCAGCTGGATCAAGAAGCAATTGCAGCGCATCGGAAGCTGGGCAGTTCGCGTTGCCAGCAAGACCGACGTGGCCGATGCCCCCAGCGGGTTTCGTGCCATGACACGGGAAACCGCGATGCGGCTCAACGTATTCAATGCCTACACGTACACCCTGGAAACCATCATCCAGGCGGGCCTGAGCAACCTGACCGTCGTCTCGATACCGGTGCGCACCAACCCGGACCTGCGGCCGTCGCGGCTAGTGAAAAGCATTCCCAACTACGTCAAACGTTCGCTGGTCACGATACTTCGCGTGTTTGTGATCTACCGCCCGCTGACGCTGTTCCTGTGGCTCAGTGTTCTGTTGACCACGGTCGGAATTGCCCTCGGTATCCGGTATCTGGCGTTCTTCATGGGGGGAGATGGCGGGGGCCACGTGCAGTCGCTGATCCTGGCGGCGCTCTGCCTGATGCTGGGCGGCCTGTCGTTCATGATCGGATTGATCGCCGATCTGATCGCCACCAACCGGAAACTCCTGGAACAAATCGACTTCCGTTTGCAGAGGCAGGCGCCGGATCCCGCCCACAAGACGGCCCGATCAACATTTCGTGACTGAGCCAAAAAGCGCGAACCCGCCGGCGCGTGGGTGCCTGAAGTGCTTCCGAGCCACCGATTCCGACCCAATCCGTGCGGGTTCCAGTGGTCTGCCGGGTTCAGCCCGGCACCTATCCAGACGTGACAGGAGCGGCGGATTGCTTTGACCTGAGGCGGTTTTTTGTAGCCACTCAGGCGGTGAGTCTCGGTTCGATGGTACCGGTTTCGGTCCAGTTCCGGCGGACCTCGGCCGGTGGTTGATAGTGGTGCGCACTATGCGGTCGCTGCTC
>Ga0207705_10001274_pt1 | contig 20222 bp, 17 predicted proteins | sample KBSC13metaG_FD_184314 | JGI IMG/M metagenome (GOLD analysis project Ga0207705, IMG submission 184314) | Corn rhizosphere microbial communities from Kellogg Biological Station, Michigan, USA - KBS C1-3 metaG (SPAdes) (version 2) | ecosystem: Host-associated > Plants > Roots > Rhizosphere > Soil ... | reverse complement strand
TGGCTCGTACTCGCGGCCGACGTCGGCGGCACGCACGCTCGCATCGGCCTGCTGCAGGTCCGACCGGGCGCGCAACCGCCACTCGACATGCTGGCCAGTCACGTCTACGAATGCGCGAAATGGCCGGGCCTCGGCGAAATCCTGCAGGACTTCATGGTCCATCACGCGAACCGCCGCCGCAGCATCGCGCGCTGCGCGCTGGCGGTGGCCGGTTACCTGCGCGGCGACGAACTGGTCGCGGAAAACCTGCGCTGGCCGGTACGGATTTCCGAATTGCGCGCGCACCTGAAACTGGATTGCCTTGATATCGTCAACGATTTCGAGGCGCTGGCCCGCGGCACCCGGTTTCTGTCCGTGTCCGACAGCATCGCGGTCATCGATGCGAACGGCGCGACCGGTCCGACTGTGGTGGTCGGACCGGGAACGGGACTCGGCTGCGCCGTGCTGTTGCCCAACGGCGATGCACCGATCGTGATGCCAAGCGAAGCCGGTCACGTCGCGCTCGCGCCCGGCAACGATCGCGAAATCGAGGTGCTGCGCCGACTCTGCCGCGACCGCGGCTACGTCCATACAGGCCACGCGCTTTCCGGCCCAGGGCTGGCGAACCTGTATCGCGCGCTGGCGGACATCGAAGGCGTCGCCGCCGTGCATGCGGAACCGGCGGCGATCAGCGCGGCCGCGATCGGGGGCGGCGACCCGCTCGCGCGCGAGGCGCTGTCGATGTTTTGCGCGATGCTCGGCAGCTTCGCGGGCGACCTCGCGGTGACGTTCAAGGCCGGCGGCGGCGTGTATCTCGCTGGCGGCATCCTGCCGTACATCCGCGATTTCCTGCTCGCCAGCGAATTCCGCACGCGCTTCTTCAACAAGGGCGTGATGCGCGAATTCCTGACGGCGGTTCCGGTGCGATTGATCGAACACGGGCAACTCGGCGTGTTCGGCGCGGCGGCGACGGAAATGGATAAGGCCGGCTGAGCGCGGATTCCGCATCCTGACGGCGACAACGATCAGTTGGGTTCCCGCCGTTCGTCCGGAGGTTGAGCCCGAAGGGCCGAAGCCGAAGAACCCCCGGGTGGACGCCGCGACTTCGCTTGCCAAGCCACGCTCGGCGTGCACGGACTCAAGTTGAACGTCGTCAGGCGTTACTCGGCTTGGGTGCACCTTCGCCAAACGACGGCGGCCGGTCTTCCGATGCCGCGCCGAATTGCTTGTTCGGCTTTTCGCCCATTTCGAATGCCAGCGTGCCCCCCTTCGCGAGTTCCGCGTGCGCGATCCAGCTTTTCGTCCATGGTTTTCCGTTCCACGTCACCGACTGGACGTAAACCCGATCTTCGCCGTTGTTTCGCGCTTCCACGATCAATTTTCTGCCACCGCCGACGTCGATCTCGGCATGGTCGACCAGTGGACTGCCGAACACCCAGTTCGCGCTGACCGGATCGACCGCGTACAGGCCCAGCGCCCCGAGCACGTACCACGCGCTCATCTGCCCGCAGTCCTCGTTGCCGGCAAGGCCGTCCGGCGCGGCGCGGTACATGGTTTCCAGCAGCATCCGCACGCGCGCCTGCGTCTTCCAGTGCGAGCCGGAATACGCGTACAGATAGGCAATGTGATGGCTCGGCTCGTTGCCGTGCGCGTATTGCCCGACCATGCCAGCGATGTCGGGCGGTGCATTGGGTGGCAACGTGGACGCTGTGGTGAACAATTCGTCCAGTTTGCGCTCGAACGCGGCTTCGCCGCCGAACATCGCCATGTAGTGATACAGGTCGTGCTGGTTGAGGAAGGTCGCGACCCACGGATTGGATTCCGTGTAGTCGCGCCACTGGTCCGAGTGGCCCATCTCGATCGGATCGAACGGCTCCAGCCACTTCCCATCGGCGCCACGCGGACGCATGAAGGCAAGCTTGCGGTCGAACACATTTTGGTAATTGCGCGAGCGTTCGCGCAAAGTCCCGGCATCGGCGTGTTCGCCGAGCCCTTCCGCGAAATGGGCCATCGCCCAGTCGTCGTAGGCGTATTCCAGCGTCTTGCTGACGGCCTCGCCCTCCTTGTCACTGGGGATGTAACCGAGCTTGCGGTACGACTTGAGCCCACGGTAATCATCGCTCATCGCGCGCCTGCGATATGCCGACCACGCCCCGGCGTAATCGACGCCGGTGAAGCCTTTCGCCTGCGCCTCGGCGATCACCGCTATCGAGTGATAGCCGATCATGGTGCCGGTCTCGACGCCCTGCAGCGGCCATACCGTGGGCCCTTGCGGACTCTCGTTGGCCTTGCGCACCAGCCCCTGCACCAGGTCCGGCACCTTGTCGGGCTGGAACAACGTGTACAGCGGGTGCAGCGCGCGGTAAGTGTCCCACAGCGAATAGGTGCTGTAGTTGTGCCGGCCTTTCGGCAGCGTGTGCACCTCCAGGTCCATGCCGCGATAGCGGCCATCGACGTCGCTGGACAGGGTGGGCGCCAGCAGCGTGTGATACAGCCCGCTGTAGAAGGTTTTCATGAAGTCTTCGGATTCGGACTTGACCTTGATGCGCTCGAGTTCGCCCTCCCACGCGGCCATGGCGGCAACCTGCACGCGCTGGAAATCCCAGTGCGGCAGTTCCGCTTCCAGGTTGCGCAGCGCGCCTTCGATGTCCACCGCGGAAATGCCGACCTTCACCAGCAACGGCGCCTTCGAGGCATCGTCGAAATGCAGCACGGCCTTCAAATGATTGCCCCTGGCATCCGTTGCCACTGCCAGCGGCTTGTCCTCCGAATACAGCTCCGCACGCGTGAATGGGCGCGACACCTTCATCGCGAAAAAGATGTAACGCCCGTCCGCCCACTGGTGCACGCGCCGGCCCCCGACCAACGTGTCATCGCCGATCACCTTCAGCGTTGCGTCGGAGACCTTGCACGGCACCGTGGCTTCATCGTGATAACCGTGCGCCAGATCGACCAGCAGATGTGCCGGACCTTGGCGCCTGAAGGTGTAACGATGCAATCCGACGCGTGCGGTCGCGGTCAGCTCGGCGATGATGTCGTGGTCGGTGAGATGCACCCGGTACGAGCCGGGGAAGGCGGACTCGGAGGTCTTGTCGAAGCGCGATCGATAGCCCTTGCCGGGCTGCGCCACTCCGGGCAACCGCGATCCGTGCTTCGCGGCATCGTACCGCGAGTAATACAGTTCATCCGGCAAGCCACGTGCGCCGGGGTCGAGTAGCACCGGGCCCTGCGCGGGCATCACCAGTACGTCGAGCATGTCGCTGGCGCCGGTGCCGGACAGGTGCGTGTGCGAAAACCCCATGATCGAACCGTCGGCTTCGTGGTAGCCCGAACAAGCGTCCCAGCCGAAATCATTGGTGTCGGGCGAAAGCTGCACCATGCCCCACGGCACCGTCGCACCCGGATAGGTATGGCCGTGGCCGCCGGTGCCGACGAATACATCGACGTAGGTTGACAGCGGAGCGGGGCATGCTTCGGGCGTACAGATTTGCGCGGTCGCCTGCGCCAGCGCCGTATCGAGGCAACCCAGCAGTGGCAAAGTTGCCGCACCTTGCAGGAAACGTCTGCGTGTCACCATGTGCGTACTCCTCTGAAACCGAAGGGATAATGGCGCACTTGCGCACGCCGCAACGATGCGGGATGTCGTGCGGTCGCGTCAATGCCGGTGTCGCCGGACAGGCTGGTCACCCAGGTCAGCGCGTAACCCGGGTCGTTCTCGCGCGATGTAACCGCGCTCCTCCAAGCACCTGCAGCATACGGAAGATCTCGCCCTTGGAATAGCCGATCGCGGCGGTCACGCCGGTCATCGTCAGCGGCGCGTTCGCACGCGCCAGCAATTCGAGAATATCGAGGCCCTTGTCGAGCGCCCGCGCACGATACTTGGCGGGCTTGGTGGCGATGTTGTTCTACCCCTCGCGTCGAGAGGCGCAACAGCTGCGCCCCGTGAAATCTGGTGAACTGCTTCGAGTCTTCGCAACATCGCTTCCATGGGCGAAGTCAACTTTGTATTCGTAGCGCAGCAATTCACAAGCCGGTGCCAGATGCGAACCGCCGAGTTGTAACGCGCGGCCAGCGCAATCTACGCTTCATCCTTGCTGACCCCGGTGAACAACACGGTCGTGGCATCATCCGCGCGAACCGTCAATCGCCCAAGGACCGTCATGACCAACCGCCGCCGCTTCCTCAAGACCGCCGCACTGGGCGCCGCCGCCGCGGCGCTGTCTCCTGTCGCGGGGGCCGTCGATGCCGGATCAAACAGCGCACCCACCAAGGGTGCCGTGCGCGTGGTCTCGACATGGGATTTCGGCGTGGCCGCGAACCAGGCGGCGTGGACCATTCTTTCCAGGGGCGGCCATTCGCTCGATGCGGTGGAAGCCGGCGCTCGCGTACCGGAAGCCGACATCAGGAACCACAGCGTGGGTTTGGGCGGCTATCCCGATCGCGACGGCCACGTCACGCTGGATTCCAGCATCATGGACGCCGACATGAATTGCGGCGGCGTCGCCTGCCTCGAAGACATCGAGCACGCGGTGTCGGTGGCGCGCCGGGTGATGGAACGCACGCCGCACGTGTTGCTGGTCGGCGATGGTGCCCGGCAGTTTGCGCTGGAGCAGGGATTCAAGAAGCAGAACCTGCTGACGCCGGCCGCGGACAAGGCCTGGCACGAGTGGCTGAAGACCGCGCATTACAAACCGGTCGTCAACAGCGAGGTGCGCAGCTACGGCGCCGGCGTGCCGGGCAGCAAGGACAACCACGACACCATCGGCATTCTGGCGCGCGACGCGCACGGCAAACTGGCCGGCGCCTGCACCACCAGCGGCATGGCCTGGAAACTGCACGGACGGGTGGGCGATTCGCCGATCATCGGCGCAGGACTGTACGTGGACGGCGAAGTCGGCGCGGCGACCTCCACCGGTGTCGGCGAAGAAGTGATCCGCAATGCCGGCAGTTTCCTGGTGGTGGAACTGATGCGCCAGGGCCGCAGTCCCCAGGAGGCTTGCAAGGAAGCGGTGCTGCGGGTGCTGCGCAAGCACCGTTCGACCGCGGGCGACATCCAGGTTGCGTTCCTCGCGATGAACAGGGAGGGCGAGGTTGGCGCCTGGGCGATCCAGCCTGGTTTCGCCTACGCGGTTTGCGACGCGCAGAACCAGCGCGCGCTTATCAAGTCCGGAAGTGTGCTGGGCGCATGAGCGAACCCGTTCTGGAAGTGGCCGCCAATTCGGTCGCCTCGGCGCTCGCGGCCGAAGCGGGCGGCGCGACGCGCGTGGAATTGTGCTCGGCGCTGGAACTCGGCGGCCTCACCCCCTCGCATGCGGCCATCGCGATTGCGCAGGAACGCCTGGGCATTCCCGTCCACGTGCTGATTCGCCCGCGCGCCGGCGATTTCGTGTTCGACGATCTCGAATGCGAGGTGATGCAGCGCGACATCGAGACCTGCAAGGCACTGGGCTGCGCCGGCGTGGTGTTGGGCGTGCTGGCGGCCGATGGCGGCGTGGACGAACCGCGTTGCCGCGCCTTGGTGGACGCGGCACGCGGGATGTCCGTGACCTTTCACCGCGCCTTCGATTTCACGTGCAATCCGGAACGCGCGCTCGAAGCGATCATCGCAACGGGTTGCGATCGGCTGCTGACTTCGGGCCAGCAGGCGGACGCACTGGCCGGCGCGCCACTGATCCGCAAGCTCATCGGGCAGGCACGCGAACGCATCACGATCATGCCAGGCGGCGGCATCATCGCACAAAACATCGCGGCGATCGCTGAAGCCTCCGGCGCATACGAATTCCACGCTTCCGCCAAAACTCGCATTCCGACACGCATGAACCAGCGGATACCGACGCTCGGCGAAATGGACGATGCCCATTGGCAAACCGACGTGGCCGAAGTGCGCACCCGTGTCGACGCACTGCGGACGCTGTCATCATCGCCGCACCCGCCTCGCAGGAATCCATCGCCATGACTCCCGATCCCGTGAGCGAACGTCTGCCGGACATGCCTGCGCCATCGGGCCGCGTGACCGGCACCCGCACGGCCCTGACGGTGATGACCACGATCTTCTTCATGTGGGGTTTCATCACCGCACTGAACGACGTGCTGATCCCGCACCTGAAATCGGTGTTCACGCTCAACTACACCGAAGTGATGCTGGTCCAGTTCACCTTCTTCGGCGCGTACTTCATCATGTCGCTGCCGTCGGGCAAGGTGCTGGCACATTGGGGCTATCGCGCCAGCATCATCATCGGGTTGATCGTCACCGGCATCGGTGCCTTGTTGTTCCTGCCCGCCGCGCAGGCGCCGTCATATCCGCTGTTCCTGTTCGCGTTCTTCGTGCTGGCGAGCGGCATCACGCTGTTGCAGGTCGCGGCCAATCCTTACGTGAGCCTGTTGGGCGCGGCGCGTTACGCATCGGCGCGACTCAACCTTGCCCAGGCGCTGAACTCGCTGGGCACCACGATTGCGCCGAAGCTGGGCGGGTTCCTGATTCTCTCGGCCGCGGTGCTGGGCGCGGCGGAACTGGCCAAACTGTCGCCTGCCGCGCAGGCCGCCTACAAGGCACAGCAGGCGCACGTCGTGCAGGGCCCGTACATCGGCATCGCGATCGTGCTGTTCGTGCTGGCGATCGTGGTGTGGCTTTGCCGCCTGCCGCAACTGGAGAACACCGCCGCGGCGGACGATTCGCAGCATCGCTTTGCCGACGCGCTGAAGCTGCGCCGCGTATGGCTGGGCATGCTGGCGATCTTCGTGTACGTCGGCGCCGAAGTCTCGATCGGCAGCTTCATGGTCAATTATCTCTCGCTGCCGGACATCGGGAACATGAGCGAAGCGGCCGCCACCGGCTACGTGTCGCTGTACTGGGGCGGCGCGATGGTGGGGCGCTTCATCGGCTCGGCGTTGTTGACGCGCATCGACACCCGCAAGCTGCTGGCCTTCAACGCGGCGGTCGCGGCGCTGCTGGTGCTCACCACCATGCTCACCTTCGGCCACGTCGCGTTGTGGAGCGTGGTCGCAATCGGCCTGTTCAATTCGATCATGTTCCCCAACATCTTCACGCTGGGCATCGAGAAGTTCGGGCCACTCACCGGCAAGGTGTCCAGCCTGCTGGTGATGGCGATCGTGGGCGGCGCGATCATTCCGCTGGCGCAAGGCGCACTGGCCGACCACGTAGGCGTGCACCACGCCTACGTGCTGCCGCTCATCTGCTACCTCTACATCATCTATTACGGCCTCAAGGGCTCGCGCGTCGCATGAACACCGTCTACTGTTTCGGCGAGGCGTTGATCGATTTCCACGGCACGCCGTCCGGCGCCGCACCGGTGTTCACTGCCCATCCGGGCGGCGCGCCGGCCAATGTGGCCGTCGCGGTGGCGCGCCTGGGGGCAAACGCGGCCTTCGTCGGGATGTTCGGCCGCGACATGTTCGGCGACCTGCTGCTGCGGGAACTCGACGCGGCCGGCGTTGATACCATGCACGCGCGCCGCACCGATGCGGCCAACACTGCGCTCGCGTTCGTCTCGCATGCCGCCAACGGCGAGCGCGATTTCAGTTTCTACCGGCCGCCCTCGGCCGACCTGCTGTTCCGCGATTCCGATTTCGATGCATCGATTTTTGCGGATGGCACGATTTTCCACGCGGGTTCGTGCAGCATGAGCGAACCCGATTCGGCGGCGGTCACGCTGCAGGGCATGACCCACGCACGCAACGCCGGTGCGCTGGTCAGCTACGACATGAACCTGCGCCAGCCGCTATGGCCGCGCGGCGAGGATCCCGCGCCCACCATCTGGCGCGCGCTCGAGCTGGCCGACTTCGTGAAACTGAGCGCGGAAGAACTCGCGTTCCTTGCAGCCTCGACGGGCCACGAAGATGCGGTATTCGCGCGACTGTGGAACGCACACGCCAAACTCGTGGTCGTGACCGATGGCGAGCGCGCAGCGCGCTGGTTCATGTCACACGCGAGGGGTGAACGACGCACATTTCCCGTACGCGCGGTCGACACCACCGGTGCCGGCGACGCATTTGTGGGCGGATGTCTGTACCAGTTCGCCCGTGCCGGTCTCGATGCAGCAAGGTTCGAAGCATTCGTCGCGGACACGGATCGACTCGACGCCACGCTGCGCTTCGCCTCGGCCTGCGGTGCACTCGCTGTGACGCGCGCAGGCTCGTTCGCGGCGATGCCTGCGCTTGCCGAGGTCGAGGTCTTCCTGGAGCAACACGCATGAGCGACTTTCCCGATTTCCGCTCACCCGATTTCCTGCGCCAGCACATCCACGACACGATGGCGTTCTATCACCCGCACTGCCTCGATCCGGCTGGCGGCTGCTTCCATTACTACAAGGATGACGGCACGATCTACGACCGCTCGCACCGCCACCTCGTCTCGAGCGCGCGCTTCGTGTTCGATTACGCGATGTACGCGCGCGCCTTCGGCGGCGCCGAATATTTCGAAGGCGCGCGGCATTGCGTGGCCTTCATCCGCCAAGCGCACCTGAATCCCGAAACGGGCGGCTACGCGTGGACGCTGCGCGACGGCAAGCCGGAAGACACCACCAACCACTGCTACGGCGCTGCCTTCGTGCTGGTCGCGTATGCCCATGCGCGCATGGCCGGCATCGACGACGCGGCCGCGTGGATGGACGAACACTGGAAACTTCTGGAGCAGCGCTTCTGGGATACCGGCGCCGGGTTGTATCGCGACGAGGCCGACGCGAACTGGAACTTTTCGAACTACCGCGGCCAGAACGCCAACATGCACATGTGCGAGGCGATGCTGACCGCGTTCGAGGCCAGTCGCGAGCAGCGCTGGCTCGACCGCGCATACACGCTCGCCGACCACATGACACGCCGGCAGGCCGCCAAGGCTGGTGGTCTGGTGTGGGAACACTACGATGAAAACTGGGAAATCGATTGGGAGTACCACAAGGACAACCCGAAAGACCTGTTCCGCCCTTGGGGTTTCCAGCCCGGCCATCAGACCGAATGGGCCAAGCTGCTGTTGATCATGGCCCGTCATCGCGACGCGGACTGGCTGCTCCCGACCGCGCGGCACCTGTTCGACACCGCCGTTGCACGCGCGTGGGACGGTCAATACGGCGGGCTGTGTTACGGCTTCGCGCCAGACGGCTCGATCTGCGACGATGACAAATACCACTGGGTGCAGGCCGAATCGCTGGCCTGCGCGGCGCTGCTGGCGACGCGCACCGGCGAGGACAAGTACCGGGACTGGTACCGGCGCCTGTGGGAATACGCGTGGGCGCATTTCATCGACCACGAATACGGCGGCTGGTACCGTATCCTCACCCGCGACGGCCGCAAGGTCGACGACGAAAAAAGCCCGGCCGGCAAGACCGACTACCACAACATGGGCGCGTGCTACGAAGTGCTGAACGCGCCGCGATGACCGGACTTCTCGCGCGGAAATCCATCGCAACCTGAAATCACGCCGCCCACACGCGCGCGCAGCGAGGATGCGATCTGGCAGGCAAGGACGACCGCCATGAGTGCCGACAACCCGCTCGCCGACAGCGCGGTGTTGATCATCGACGTGATCAACGATTTCGCGTTTCCGGGCAGCGACCAACTGCTCGAACAGATGCCGCCGGTGGTCGAAGCCATCGACGCGCTGCGCCGCCGCGCCGATGCCCTGCAGCGGCCGGTGATCCACGTGAACGACAATTTCGGGCGCTGGCGATCCAATTTTGATCAAGTCATCGAATACTGCCGTCGAAACGGTGCGCCCGGCGCCTCCATCGCGGAAAAGCTGGCGCCGCGCGCGAGCGACTACTTCGTGCTGAAACCCGGCCAGTCGGGCTTCTTCCAGACGCCGTTGCCGGCGTTGCTGGAACACCTGAAGGTGAAACATCTGGTGCTGGCGGGCGTGGCCGGCGATCAGTGCGTGCTCACCACCGCGATGGATGCGCACATGCGCGATTTCGAATTGTGGGTGCCGGCGGACACCACGGCGTCGATTACGCCCAAGCGCAACCGGCGTGCGCTCGATCACGTCAGCGAAGTGCTGGGGGGGAGCGTCGCGGCGGTGCTCGACCACTGAGGCAGGCCCGGTTGCCGACGGTTACGCACAAGGTGAACCTGCCACGCGGGCCCAATCCGCACCTTCCATTCACGTGCGCCGGGCGAAGATCGGTCGCTACGCAATCGTGCAGAATCCGGACACAGGGAGCGTGTCATGTCCAAGGCAGGCAAGCCGTCGTGGTGGAAAAGGTTGGGCGCTGGATTGATCACCGGCGCGGCCGATGACGACCCCAGCGGCATCGCCACCTACTCGCAGGTCGGCGCCAGGTTCGGTTACGGCATCCTGTGGACCGTCCTGCTGGCCTTGCCGCTGATGATCGGCATCCAGGCGGTATCCGCACGGGTGGGACGCGTCACCGGCGCGGGCCTGGCCGAGAACCTCCGATCCCAATTCCACGTCCGGATCGTCGCGCCCGCGGTGGTGCTTCTGGCAATTGCCAACATCATCAACCTTTCCGCGGACATCGGCGCGATCGGCGCCGCGACGAAATTGCTGCTGGGTGGTCCCGCGGCCCTGTACGCGGCGTTGGCCGCGGTGCTGTCGGTACTGCTGCAGGTGTTCGTGCCACTGAACCGGTACATGCCGATCCTGAAGGTGCTCACCTTCAGTCTGTTCACTTACGTCGCTACCGTGTTGATGATCCGGGTGCCGTGGCTGGAGGTCATGAAGCAGATGGTCTGGCCGACCGCGAGGTTCACCCCTGATTACGCGATGGGGATCGTCGCGGTCATGGGCACCACGATCAGCCCTTACCTGTTCTTTTGGCAAAGCTCGCAGGAGGCAAACGAGATCAAGACCGATTCGCGCCGCACGCCATTGAAGCACGCGCCGGCGCAGGCTCCGCGTGCGCTGAAACGCATCTATCTCGATACCGTGATCGGGATGGCGCTGTCGGAGATCGTGGCGTTCTGCATCATTCTCGCGGCCGCCGCGGTGCTGCACGCGCACGGCAAAACCGACATCCGCACGTCCGCGGACGCAGCAATGGCATTGCAACCGGCCGCGGGCCGCTTCGCCTTCCTGCTGTTTGCGAGCGGCATCATCGGGACGGGGTTGCTCGCGATCCCGGTGCTGGCGGGGTCGGCTGCGTTCGCACTGGGCGAAACGTTCAAGTGGCGCACCGGCCTGGAGCAAAAACCCGGCCGTGCGAAATTGTTTTATGGCGCCATCACCGCCGCCACGCTCGGCGGGATGATCATCAGTTTCACCCCGCTGGACCCGATCAAGATGCTGTACTGGAGCGCGGTCATCAACGGCGTGGTCGCCGTGCCGCTGATGGTGCTGATCATGTTGCTTGCCAGTCGCAGGAAAACCATGGGCCGCTTTCCAGTGCCGGTCGCACTGAAAGGATTAGGCTGGGCCGCCACTTGCGTGATGGGCGTCGCCGCGATCGTGATGTTCGCGGCGGCGCTGTTGCCGCACCATTGACATCCCGCGCAGCGGCCTGGCACCGCCGGTGTCCGAGGCCGTCGGGGCTTCTACTTTTTGCTGGACGAGCGCTTCCGGCTGCTGCCGGATTTCTTCGCGGCGGAGCGTTTCCGGCTGCCCCCGGATTTCTTCACCGCCGTACGCTTTTGGCCGGCGGACTTCCGCGCCGTCTTCTTGCCCGAAGACGTTTTCCTGCCGCTGCCGGATTTCTTCGCCGACGCGTGCTTCTTGCTGCTCCCGCCGGACTTCTTCTTGCCGCCCTTGTCCTGCTTGTTCACCGTGCGCCAGGCCCGTTCCTCGGCTTCCTTCTTCGACACACCTTTCTTCTCGTAACCCTCTTCGATGTGTTCGGCCTTTCGCTTCTGCTTGGACGTGTAACTCGACTTGTCTCCGCGCGGCATCTCGACCCCTCCTTGTGTGCTGGCCACGCTCAAGCTACCAACGCCCGGGTCGCCGAGACGTGAAGACCGGAACCCGGAAATTCCGCAGCCGCCATTCGCACGAGGCCGCCTCCAATCGATGCACCTCAACGGGTCCGGCGAATCATGTCCGCGGCTTTTTCGGCGATCATGGTGGTCGGCGTGTTGGTGTTGCCGCCGATGAGCGTGGACATGATCGACGCATCGACCACGTGCAATCCCGTCGAGGCCGCGCACGCGCAAATCCGGAGCGACCACGGCCATGGCATCGATGCCCATCTTGCAGGTGCCGACGGGGTGGTAGAGGGTTTCGCAGCGTTGCCGGACGAAGGCTTTGATCGCGGCATCGCTGCGGGCCTGTTCGCCGGGGAACAGCTCGAGACCACGGTAGGAATCGAACGCCGGCGCGGCGAGAATGCGCCGCGCCGCGCGGACACCGGCAACAAGGGCCCTGAGGTCGGCCGGATCGGCCAGGTAATTCGGCTGGATCCGCGGATCGGCCAGCTGGTCGGCGCTTTTGAGGCCGATCTCGCCGCGACTGCGGGGGCGCAATACGCACACGTGCAGGGAACCCCCGAAGCCCAGCGAACGGCGCAGTACCAGGCCGTGGTTTTCCTGGATCACCGGCAGGAAGTAGGACTGCTGGTCGGGCGCGTCCAGGCCCCGTTCGATGCGTGCGAAGCCACCGGCTTCCGCGATGTTGCTGGTGAACGGCCCGCGTCCGCGCGCGAGGTAATCGACGAGAACTTTAGCGCCGCGCCACAGGAACAACGGGCCCAAGGAATAACCGACGCGACGGGTCGCCTTGTGCACGATCAATACGTCCGGGTGATCCTGCAGGTTCTTGCCGACGCCCGGTAGTTCCAGCATCTGCGGGATGCCGTGCCGCGCCAGCTCGTCCGCCGGACCGACGCCCGACCACAGCAAAAGCTGAGGGGAGTTGGTCTCCCCCGCCGCACAGCAACACCTCGCGCGAGGCGCGCACCTCGATAGCGCGGCCGCGGCGACGATACGCGATACCCATCGCGCGCCTGCCGTCGAACACCACCCGCATCGCGTGCGCGCCCGTGATGATGGTGAGGTTCGGTCGCGCAACGGGCGCGGCGCCATCGAGGCCCGGCGTGCGCAGGGAAGCAACGCGTATTGCTGCAGCGCTGGCCATCCTTCTGCATCACTTCATACAACCTCACGCCTTCCTGGTTCGCACCATTGAAGTCGTCGTTGCGCGGAAGCCCGGCTTCGACCGCGGCTTCGACGAACGCGAGGCTGAGTGCGTTGGGATCGCGCAACTCGGCGACGTTGTACGGTCCACCGGCGCCGTGGAAGGCGTCCGCGCCGCGTTCCCGATGTTCGAAACACTTGAAGTACGGCAACACGTCGGCATAGCCCCAGCCGTTGTTGCCAAGCGCCGCCCAATGGTCGTAGTCCGTGCAATGGCCGCGCGTGCGCCACATCGCGTTGACCGCGCTGGAGCCGCCGAGCATGGGGCCACGCGGCCAGAACATCCGCCGCCCCGCGCAATTCGGTTCGGGTCCGGTGCGGAACCTCCAGTTGCGCCGGCGGCTGCGCATCAGCGCGACGATTCCGAACGGCATCCGCACGAAGAAGCTGTCATCCGGCGGACCGGCTTCCAGCACGCACACCCGAACGTCCGGGTCCTCGCTCAGCCGTGCGGCCAGCACGCAACCGGCCGAGCCACCACCCACGATGAAGTAGTCGTACATGGCAACCCCTGACTCCGCGCTACCGGCCGGCCGGTCCAACCACCTCGATGGGGATGATCTTACGACCTCGCCCGATCCCCCCAGCACACCCGCTGCCGAGGCCTTTTTGCGACAAACCTTCGGCCGGGCACCACCCGACCGCGGCGATCGGTTGTTGTAGAGTTTGTCGCGCCGAAACGCTGCAACATTCGCAGGAGCGAATCATGGTCATCAGCACGCAGGGCCGCTACACACGCACCGCGATCGTTCTGCACTGGCTCATTCTCGCGTTGCTCGTGGCGCAGTACATCGTCGGCTGGACGATGCCGCACATCGGTCGCAACACGCCCGTGACCACGCTGATCAGCCTGCACTTTTCGATCGGCGTGCTGATACTCGGCGTCATCGTCGTTCGCCTGATCTGGCGGGCCATCCACGGCGAACCCGCGCCAGAGGCCGGCATCCCGCCATGGCAGGTGCGCTCCGCACGCGCGATCCACTGGCTGCTGTACCTGCTGCTGGTCGTGGTGCCGCTGCTGGGCTGGATCAATGCTTCGTACCGTGGCATGCCCATCACGTTTTTTGGGTTTGTCCACGTCCCGCAACTGGTCGCCACCCACGCCGCAAGCTGGCGCTGGACCGGCGACATCCATACGCTGGTGGCGGAATACGGCATTCTTTCGCTCGCGGGCCTGCACATCGCCGCAGCGCTGTATCACTATTTCATCCGCCGCGACCGGGTTTTGCAGCGGATGCTGCCGGGCGTGTGATGTGACAGCGCGCGTCGTGGCTGGATGCAAGGCCGGTGTGCGCGGTGCGAGAGTGGAGCCGGAACCGGCTTCGCAAGAAATCCGCCACGCAGATTGGTTTCAGCCTGCATGAAATGGTGCCGGAAGAGGGAATCGAACCCCCGACCCACGCATTACGAATGCGTTGCTCTACCAGCTGAGCTATTCCGGCACGGGCAGGACCGGCAAGTTTAATGGGCGCCCTCTCGGGCGCGCAATCTCGAGCCGTTCCGACCCGATTTTTGACATTCCGGCGGCGTCCGGAAGGCTGAAAGGCCTTGTGCGGGGCCGCCGCGCAAAGCATGATCCGCGCGTGGCCGTCACGACCCAGGCAATGCAACAGGCAAAAAATCCCGGCGCGGATCACATCCGGCGCGAATTGCGCGTGCTCGACGTTTACCGCGTATTCCAGGCATTGGTGTACCTGGTGCTGTCGCTCGGCAGCCTTGCCTTCGTCTGGATGCCGCTGCACGACCCGGTGATCGCACGCGTCACCGCGCTGCTGTATCTGGCGTTCGGCGTGCTGGTGCTGACGCGCGATCTGCGCGGCACACGCGTGACGGTGTCGAGCACCAGCGCGTTCCTGAGCGCGGACGTGGTCGCTGCATTCCTGATGGCCCTTACCATTCCCGCGGCGCACACGGGCATTGCCGCGATGCTGGTGATCAACGTCGGCGCGGCCGCGCTGCTGCTGTCGCCACGGCTGGGCGGCTTGTTCGCGGCACTGGCGACGCTGGCGATGATCGCGCAGGCGCTGCTGGTGAACGGCGCGGGCGACATCGGGCCTTCATTGGTGGAAGCGGGGCTGTTCGGCGTGTTCTATTTCGCGATCGCGGCATTCTGTTTCGCGATGGGCAGCCAGATGCGCGCCAGCGAGGCGCTGGCCGAACAGCGCGGCAGCGACCTCGCCAACCTGGCGCAGGTCAACGACCTGATCATCCGCCGCATGAAGACCGGCGTGCTGCTGGTCGACGAAGGAAATCACATCCTGCAGATCAACGAGTCGGCATGGATGCTGGTGGGCAATCCCGGGATCGAGCAGCGCGACCTCGGCACCGTGGCGCCGGAGCTTTCGCGCCGCCTCTATCACTGGCGCAGCACCCACGAACACGACGCCAGCGCGGTCGCGCTGGCAGAGGGTTCCCCGGAAATCATCCCGCGCTTCACGCGGCTGTCCGCGCACGACGATTCCAACGTGCTGATCTTCCTCGACGACACCTCGTTGGTGTCGCAGCGCGCCGAACAGTTGACGCTGACCACGCTGGGCCGGCTGTCGGCATCGATCGCGCACGAAATTCGGAACCCGCTGGCCGCCATCCGCTATTCCGCGCAACTGCTGGCCGAGTCGGATGCGATCGGCGATGCCGACCAGCGTATGGTCGAGATCATCAACAACCACTGCGGACGCGTCAACGAAATCATCGAGAACATCCTGCAATTGTCGCGGCGCGAACGTTCGCGGCCCGAATCGCTGGATCTCAATACTTGGGCAGTCCGTTTCGTCGATGAATACAAGGAAGCCAACGACATCGGCCGCGACAGCCTGCGTCCGCTGCTGTATCCACGGCCGGTGGAGGCACTGGCCGACCCGCAACACCTGCAGCAAGTGGTATGGAACCTGGTACAGAACGCGTTGCGTTACGGACGTCTGCCCGACGAACCCGCGCGGGTGATGGTGATCGCGCGGCTTGCCAGCGACGCCGGTCCACCGCTGTTGGAAGTGATCGATCGCGGACCCGGCATCCCACCCAAAGTCGCCGCCCAGATTTTCGAGCCTTTCTTCACCACCCACCAATATGGCACCGGCCTCGGCCTGTACCTCGCCAAGCAGATGTGCGACGCCAATCAGGCCAGCCTCGAATACGTGCCGGTCGCGGGCGGCGGCAGCTGTTTCCGGATCACGCTGACCGCGCCAGTACGGACGCCGATGGGCCTTGAAGCGTGACGCGCCATGCGCCGCGACATGGCAATGACCAAGTCGGCGCGGTACCCTCAGGGCTTGAGAGTCAGGACACACCGGGGAAAGCATGAGCAAACAGACCGTACTGGTCGTCGATGACGAGCGGGACATCCGAGAGCTGCTCAGCATCACGCTGGGCCGCATGGATCTCAACGTCGACACGGCGGCCAACGTCAGCGATGCCAAGAAGATGCTGGGCGAGGCGCGCTACGACCTTTGCTTCACCGACATGCGCCTGCCCGACGGCACCGGCCAGGAGCTGATCGAACTGATCGCGCGCGAGCATCCGGAAACGCCGGTGGCCATGATCACCGCCTACGGCAACGTCGAGGCCGCTGTCGATGCGCTGAAAGCCGGCGCGTTCGACTTCGTCAGCAAACCGGTCGATATCCATATGCTGCGCCGGCTGGTGCAGACCGCGCTCCGCGTCGGCCAGCCGGTGGCGCGCGACGACGATGAGGAAGTGCCGGCCAGCCGGCTTGTCGGTGAATCGCAGGCGCTGAAGGAAGTACGCGCGCGCATCGCCAAGGTCGCGCGCAGCCAGGCACCGGTTTACATCAGCGGCGAATCCGGCACCGGCAAGGAACTGGTCGCGCGCTCCATCCATGAACTCGGGCCGCGCGCGGCAGGCCCGTTCGTACCGGTCAATTGCGGCGCGATTCCGTCGGAATTGATGGAGAGCGAATTCTTCGGCCACAAGAAAGGTTCCTTCACCGGCGCACATGCCGACAAGGAAGGCCTGTTCCAGACCGCGAGCGGCGGCACCCTGTTCCTGGATGAAGTCGCCGAACTGCCGCTGCACATGCAGGTGAAGCTGCTGCGTGTGATCCAGGAAAAAGCCGTGCGTCCGATCGGCGGCCGCGGCGAAGTGCCGGTGGACGTCCGCATACTTTCCGCCACCCACAAGGACCTCGCGCGACTCACTCAGACCAGCCAATTCCGCCAGGACCTTTACTACCGCATCAACGTGATCGAGTTGCGCGTGCCGCCGCTGCGCGAACGCGGCGGCGACATTCCGCTGCTGGCCAGGCACATCCTGAAGCGCCTTTCCGAACAGGCCGGCGTGGCCGTGCCCACCCTGCAGCCCACCGCACTGGAGGCCCTGACCGCGTACGACTTTCCCGGCAACGTGCGCGAACTCGAGAACGTGCTGGAACGCTCGATCGCGCTGTGCGAAAACGGCGTGATCGAACCCGCCGACCTGATGCTCGAATCCGCCGGCGGCCACGAATACGCCGACGACGATCCCGACCCGGACGAGTCCGCCGGCGACGACGAATCACCCGATGAGGGCAATGGCGGCGGTGTGGGACTGGATGACTACATCTCCAACATCGAGCGCGACGCCATCATCAAGGCGCTGAAAGAGACCCGCTACAACAAGACCGCCGCCGCCAGGAAACTCGGCATCACCTTCCGCGCGCTCAGGTACAAGCTGAAGAAGTTGGGGATCGATTGAGGGGCGGTTTCGCAAGGCCGGCCTTTCACCGCTTACCTAGCCACGCGCAGCCTGGTCTTTCAACCACGCGATGACCGCGGCCACCGCGTGGCGTGGCGTGCGATCCGGGCACACGATCCAGTAGGCATTTTCGACGCGCAGCATGCGCTCACCGAACGGTCTTACCAGGGCACCAGTGGCCACGTCGTCGATCGCCAGGCGATGGCGCCCCAGCGCGACGCCTTGGCCCTGCGCGGCCGCCCGCAACAGCAACTCCGATGAGGCAAAACGCGGACCACGCAGCAGGTTCAATGATGCCGGTCCGAATCGCTCCCGCCAGCGCTCCCAGCCTGCATGTGGATCGCGGTCGTGCAGCAGGCGCATCGACGACAACGCTTGTGGGCGCGAAGGACGCCCCACCTTTTTCCAGAACTCCATACTCATCACCGGGTACAGCGCGTCGTCCATCAACGCTTCGCAATGCAGGCCGGGCCACGGCCCGACACCCATTCGCACCGCGAGGTCGATGCCGCCGGCACGCAAATCCTCGGCATGCTGGTTCACCAGTACCGATAGTTCGATGCGCGGGTGTGCGCGCTCCAGTGCAGGCAACCGCGGCAACAGCCAGCGCGCAGCGAAGGAAGGCGCCGCCGAGATTGTGACCGCGAACGGCGAGCGTGCCTCGCGAATAGCGCACGTCGCAGCTTCGATATCCAGCAGTCCGGACAGCACGGCCTTGCCCAGCGCCTCAGCTTGAGGCGTCGGCGTCCACCCGCGACGGCCGGCCCCTTTCTCGCGAGCCAGCGGCACGCCCAGCCATGCTTCCAGCTCGGCCAGATGCCGACACACCGACGAATGCGCGATGCCCAACTCGCGCGCGGCCGATCGCACGCCGCCATGGGCACAGGCCAGCGCGAATACACGCAGGGCATTCAGGGGCAAATCCTTCATGGTCTCGATATTAGACCAAAACGGTTGCGCACGATCCAGCCACGACGGTGATCATTTGGCTGCCGCGCCACTCAATGGACCACCATGACGTCGTTGTTCTCGACTGGTTTGTTTCTTTTGATCGCCACGATTACCCCCGGGCCCAACAATCTGGTGGTGATGCGAGCCGCCGCGCGCAACGGCTGGAAGGCCGCGTTGCCGCCGGTGGCCGGCGTCGTCGCGGGCGGCCTCGTCCTATTGCTGGTGGTGGTCTCGGGCGCAGGCAGTGTCTTTTCCACGTGGCCGTGGCTGCGCGGTGCAATCGAGGCCGGCGGCGTGCTGTACCTGGTCTGGCTGGGCACCCGGATGATTGCGGCGGCAGGCCGCGAAGCCGACTCGACGGCACTCCCGGGCGGATTTGCAGGGCTGTTTGGTTTCCAGTTCCTCAACCCCAAGGGCTGGGTCATGGTGCTCACGGTCGTCGCCGCACTGCCTGCCGCCGATGCGGTGCACGCCTTGAAGTATCTGGCGCCGCTTTTCCTGGGTATCCCGACGGTGTGTCTGCTGCTATGGGCGGCACTTGGCGGCGCCGTGGCACCGCACCTGACCCGGCCACGGGTGCGCCAATGGACCGATCGCGCGCTCGGCGCACTATTGATTCTGGCCGCATTGATGTTGTTCGTCTGATCCCGATTGAAAGGAGATTCCCGCATGCATCCGCAACAAGCTTGCAGACACCGAATCCTGGCCCTGCCTGGCAGCCTGCGCCGTGACAGTTACAACCGCAAGTTGTTGGTGGCTTCCATCCATTCCGCACCCGGCAATCTGCGGATACGACTATTCGACGGTCTCGGGGATGTGCCGATGTTCAACGAAGACACGGAGTCGACAAACCCGATGCATGCCGGCGTTGCACGTATGCGCGAAGCCATCGGTAGTGCGGATGCATTGTTGCTTGCGACCCCGGAATACAACCAGTCGATTCCGGGCGTGGTGAAAAACGCCATCGACTGGTTGTCGCGGCCATTGCCGGAAGACATCCTCGCCGGCAAGCCGGTGGCAATCCTGGGCGCTTCGACCGGTCGCTGGGGCACACGTCTCGCGCAGGCCGCGCTGCGGCAAACCCTCACCGCAACCGAAGCCCAAGTGATGCCCACCCCCATGTTGTTCGTGCGCGACGCGGAGCAGGTATTCGACGGCAACGGAGCCCTGCGCGACGCCGGCATATCGGAGTCGCTGCATACATTCCTGTTGGCATTTTCCGACTGGATCGATCTGGTGGGCACGCGGCGCGCGGCGATTGCGGCATGACGCACCCCACTGACAACCAAATACGCCAAGCGACAACCAGAGCACGCAGGGCGGGAGTAGCGAAGCGGATCACGCCGTCAGCAGCGCCCATGGCGGGTTGTCACCCGCCCTACTGGAGCAGGCATAGTGCTTCGTCGGCATCGGAACGCAGATTCGATTGCGCAACAAGGCGCACGCTACGGAAGCAAAGGCGCTGGGTTCCGGATCGCCGCTGCGCGGCGTCCGGAATGACGATTTATTTT
>Ga0207705_10001273_pt1 | contig 20222 bp, 14 predicted proteins | sample KBSC13metaG_FD_184314 | JGI IMG/M metagenome (GOLD analysis project Ga0207705, IMG submission 184314) | Corn rhizosphere microbial communities from Kellogg Biological Station, Michigan, USA - KBS C1-3 metaG (SPAdes) (version 2) | ecosystem: Host-associated > Plants > Roots > Rhizosphere > Soil ... | reverse complement strand
CCGCTCCGCCGCCTTGGCGGAGTGGCAGATGCTTGCGGCCTGATCACGTCCAATTTTAAGCCGAGCTCTACCTAGTGGAGACGAGTTCGCATTGGACTGACAGCACCATCCAGCTTTCTGACACGCCCTTGCCCACGCGCCAGCGCAAGCGCCGCCCGGGGAAGGCGGGAGCGTGATCAGCGAGAAATGTGTTCCCGATGGGCCGGTCTGCGGAACGCTCGCGGTGTGGGGTGATGCTGGGGCGGGTTCGAGCAGCTCAAATTGACGACTGCCCAGCGACATCGGCCAACAGGTCCATCAGCTTACGCGCCGACCAACCGCCCCGCCGTCCCATGGCAACGCGCAAAAATGGCGGATCGTGTTCCGGCCGAACAATTTCATACCGATGGCCCCGAAAGCCGAAACTTCCCCCCCGCGCCAGGTTGATATTCCGTTCCTTTGCTCCGCAGGCAAGGACATCGGCCAGACGCTCGTACTCCTGCTCCTGTCCGCTGCGCAGCGCAAACACGCAGTAGGGAGCGGGTTGAGCGTTGAAGGGCGGAGCAAACAGCCGGTTCCGGCTCGCCACCGCCTCGGCAAGGGCCGCGTTGTGCTCGAAAACCGCGTTGGCATAGCGATCCGTATAGTCGCCATCGAAAACGAACGGCGCCTCAAGCGCGAGGACGTCGGCAAAACGCAAGCCCGACCCGCACAGGGTGCGCATCTCCCGCAAGGACATGGTGAACCCGGCAAGAGCGTGCGGAGAGATGCTGTGCGTGCCGACGATGCCAACGTTGGCCAGTTCGAGCCCACCCTGGAGGAGTTTCAGCCCCGAAGCGAGGCGAACGACGAGTTGGTTGCCGTCGAGATGGGGCAACAGGTCGCCTATGCGGTCGATCCGGCCCAGAAACGTCGTATCGATCAGCACCGCCCTCGCCGTGCTGGCTGCGCGCGCGATCTGCCGGTTGTCGTGAATATGAAAACGCCCGTCGCACTCGATCGGCTCTGCGATCACGATATCGGGATCGTGTTCGACAAGCGCGCACAGCGACGGGCAGGATTGGATGAGCTGGCGGGTCTCGAAGTAGCCGCCGAGATGCTGAACGCGCAGCGGCCGGGGCGAGCGGAAGGCCAGCAGCACGGTGGACAGCGCGGCCTGCCCGCTGGAAAACAGCAGGTGTTCCGACCGCCAGGGTTCGGGCACAGAACCATAGAAGGCATCGCAGCGGGCTTCCAGTTCCTGCGGCTGGAGGTCGCGCTCGTAACCGAAGGAGTCGTGCTCGGCAGACATGCGCTCTTCCTCCTGTTCGGTTGGAGAGCGCAGGACACGCGCGGTTTCCGCCGCAACCGAACGGAGCCACAAGGCCCGCAGATCGCGTGAAAACCGCTCGAGGTGCTGCTCGATGACATGTGGCGTGCGGCTCATCGCCAGTTCGGCATGAAGGGCTTGCGCCAGCCCGTCTGCCAAGGGTGCCATCGCTGGGCGACACTCCACCAACCAATCCAGCAGCTGGATAAGGTCGTGTCCTTCCTGGCGAGTGGCTGCAAGGTCATCCATCTCGCCAGAAAGGCTGGCCCCCATCCGGGTTCCTGATGCGCTCGTTTGCGAACGCGGCGAACAGGTCCGTTTATGCTAAGCCCCGATTCTGATGGCACTTGTTTCGAGCAACCTCATGCAAAACCTGGCGTGCCATCCCGAGCGGAGGCAAGAACGACTGCATCGCACCAAAGGGAGCTAAGATTCGGTCCAGTCATCCACTCGGCGTCGGTAGTCGGAAGCAGCCTTCTTCACTTTCGCCTCCAGCACCGTCCGTTCCCGCTCAAGCCGCCCCTCCCATCTCCCGGCGCGCTTGCCGTAAGGCAACCTCGCGACGCTCCATTTCTCCCTCAGCTTTGGTTTGACGTGCGTCCAGCTCCGCCAACAACTGTTCAGCCTGGTCAAGCGCGGCGCGGCTTGGCTTCGGGCGAGGTTTGCGGGCCCGGGGCTTCGTGACCGCCGTTTCTGGATGAGAGCTTCCGGAAGAAGCAGGGCCAAGCGCAGCAAGTTGCTCTTGCAGAGATCCGCGCCCTTTCTGAATGATCACACCCGGTTGAGCCAAAGCTTCCCTGACTTGCGCCGGTTCCGTTACCTCTTCGGCCAGGCCGGCCGCAAACAGATCCTTGCGGGAACCCCACGCCTCCAGCGCGGCCTTGCGACTGGGTACAGCGATGTACGCATCGTGGAAGCCGATGGAAGTGCGAAAAACCTTCAAACGTCGCGGCATTCCCAAACAACGTCTGTCTGGCTCACGCGATCCGCAGTGCGCTGTTGCCCCTCTCGCATGTTCATGCGATTTCAATAGCAAGGCCCACGAAGTGGCGCTGACCTGGGGATGGAGATGCGCAAACTGCTGCAGGCGCCCATTGCCGAAAGGCTTGCACCTTTCGTGCCCGGGTGCGTTTCAGAGATGCTGACAGGCCTGGCTCTCGCCGTGCTCGCCAACGGATTGCGCCTGCTGGCGCAGCCGCTCCTCCCTTCCGGCGCGCCTTTCGCATTCGTCTATGTCGCTGTGACCCTGGGTACTGTCCTCGCCGGTTGGGTCGGCGGGGTGACCGCCTTGGCCGTCGGACAGCCTCTTGCCTGGTTTCTCGTCCTCGCGCCGCGCTTCTCATTGAGCATCGAGCCCGGCAGCGCGGGCAGTCTGGTGGCGGCCACAATGTCACAATTGAGCATCATCATCGCGATCGCACTTTACCAAAGAGAAATTCAACGAGCGTGGGCGGCGCGTGACGAGGTCGAACGGACCAAGGACAACGTCGTCCGGGAAACAAATCATCGTGTAAAGAACACACTAGCCGTCGTTCAGGCCATCGCGAGGAGCACATTTGGGGATGAAGGCCGGGAGGCGGTTCGGGCTTTTTCAGGACGCCTCAAGGCGCTGGCGGCGGCCCACGACATTCTGATGGAGAGCCATTGGCAAGATGCAAGTTTTGCCAAGGTTGTACACGACGCTTTGCGGCCGTTCCGAGGCCCGGGCGACCCGTTTGTGCTGGAAGGCGAAGATTTTCCGCTGCCTCCCAGAGCGGCAATCAATCTCGCGCTTGCTTTGCATGAGTTAGCGACGAACGCCGTAAAATACGGCGCGCTCGGCACGGCAGAAGGGGTCGTTAACCTCCGGTGGTCAGCGACCCCGGAGGGCGCCTTCGACATCGTTTGGGAAGAGCGAGGCGGGCCTCCGGTGAACAGTCCGGCTAACCGCGGGTTTGGCACAAATTTGATAGCTCGAGGCATCGCAGCGGAAATCGGCGGCAATGTGACCCTCGATTTCCGGCTCGCCGGACTGGTATGTACAATTCGGGGTAGGCTGTCGTCCGACCGGCGCGCATCCTAAGCGTTCGGTCGGCTGAATGGTCAGCTTGATGCGTCAAGCAGAGACGGCAAAGGAAACTGTTGTCCCATCAAACTGTTACCGGGAGAGGCGGCTGTGTCTCCCCCGATTGAGGTCTGTCTGGCGCCTCCCGGGGGAACGACGGGAGGCGCCAACTCTGCGGACAGCTCAAAGCGATGCTGTGTCGAAAGACACGCCGCCGCTCGCGGCCGCACCTATCGGCCACTCTGAAAAATCCTGTTACCTCAACCTGTTGACTTCATTCTCTCGGAGGAACGAGTTGCACGATCAGACTTTTCTTATCCATCGTGAAGCCCAACCGGACGCGCACAATGGCTGAAACCGACACAGTTAACCTCTCCGATGCCCATACCCTTCAGCCCGATCTCAAAGGGCGACGGGCGATCGTCACCGGGGGCACCACGGGCATCGGCCGGGCCATCGCCGTCCTGCTGGCCAGCTATGGCGCCAAGGTGTTCATTTGCGGCCGCACGCGCGAGCATCTCGACGACGCCCTGAACCGCATCCGCGAAGTGGGCGAAGGCGACGGAATCGCTGTCGACCTGGCCCGGGCCGAAGACGTGGATCGGTTCTTCACGGGCGCGGACGCCTATCTCGGCGGTCTCGACATTGCCGTGATCAATGCGGCCGTTCCCGCCGAAGCCGTGAGCGACACGCCCGAGCCGGAAACGCGCTACCAGATCGACGTGGATTTTACCGCCTACCTGATCACGGCCCAGGAAGCCGCCCGGCGCATGAAGGCGGGCAGCGATATCGTCGTCATCGGTTCCATGTCGGCCGTGTCGCAAAAGGGCGGAAATTCGATCTATGTCGCCGCCAAGCGCGGCATCGAAGGCTTCGCGACCGCGCTGCGCAAGGAGCTTTCCGAAAAGGATATCAAGGTCGGCCTGATCGAGCCCGGCTTCACCGGCGCCGATTTCCAATATCCGGAATTCCCCCCGGAAAAGCAGCGCGAGCTGATCCGCGCCGACAAGATGCTGCGCGCCGAGGACATCGCCGCCGCCACCCACTTCATGCTGACCCAGCCAAGGCGAACGGCCGTTTCGCTGATGCGGGTCGAAACCCGGCTCGAACACCCCTGACCCGGGAGGCGGCCATGTCGGCGAAGCAGGAAGAACAGGCGCGGCGCCACGGAATTTTCGGCAAATATGCCTACGGCTGGCTTACCCTGGCCTTCTTCGCCGGTTCGCTCATTCTCCATTGGCTATTCGGCTGGCGCTCGTTCGTGGCCGAAGCGCAGGACCATGGCCAGGTTCCGGTGCTTTCCGAATACCTCGATCAAATGCTGCGCGACACGTTCGAGAACTGGCAATCCGAATTTCTCCAGCTGCTCTGGCAGGTCGTGGGCCTGGCCTATTTCCTGTACATCGGGTCTCCCAGTTCCAAGGAGAACGATGACCGGCTCGAGGCCAAGGTCGACGCCCTTATCCGCCTCCAGGCAGGAGCGAACGCGGACGAACTGATCGGTCGCATCGACCGGCGCTTCCTGCGCAATGGCGGACATGCCCGGCCCCATGCCCGCGACGATCGCGAACATGCCTGAAGAGGCCCACGAGATCAGTCGGCACTGTCAGACCAAACGTATCGGCTGGCGGCAGCAGCCTGGTCGGGATAGGGCTCAGCCATGCCCCGCCCCCGCAAACCCGCCAGCCCATTCCGCTACTTCAACTCCTCGCCGGAGGTGATTCGCCTCGTGGTGATGATGTACGTGCGGTTTCCGCTGAGCTTGCGCAACGTCGAGGACCTACTGTTCGAACGCGGGATCGACATCTGCCACGAGACGGTGCGGCACTGGTGGAACCGGTTCGGTCCGCTGTTCGCTGCCGACGTACGGCGCCAGCGGGTCAGCCGCATGCGAGGCTTTCGCCACTGGCGCTGGCACCTCGATGAGATGTACGTGAAATTGAACGGCGAGATGGTCTACCTTTGGCGGGCCGTCGACCACGAAGGCGAGATCCTCGAGAGTTACATCACCAGGACCCGTGACAAGGCGGCCGCCCTCACCTTCATGAAGAAGGCGCTGAAGCGGCATGGTTCGCCCGAGGCGATCACCACTGACGGGCTGCGCTCCTACCGTGCGGCGATGAACGAGCTTGGCAATGGGGACAAGCAGGAGGTCGGCCGCTGGGCCAACAACCGGGTCGAGAACAGCCACCTGTCCTTCCGACGACGAGAGCGGGTAATGCTGCGGTTCAGGCGAATGAAGACGCTCCAGAAGTTCGCTTCAGTCCACGCCAACGTCCACAACCACTTCGCACTCGAACGCCATCTCGTCGACAGGATCACCTACAAGGAACGCCGCTCCGCTGCCCTGGCGGAGTGGCAGCTGCTTGCTGCCTGAGGTCAGATCATCAAAGCCAGGCCTCCGCCAGGTGGAGACGAGTTCGCATTAGACTGACAGCACCCCGCGAAGGGACGGGATCGGTTTTGGATCACTTGCTGTATCTGCGTGCGCACCTAATATCCTGCGGCAATCCGCACTCAAGGATACCAAGTGCCCGACGAATCGAACGTAACCTGCTTCTATTGCGGGCTCGACAAGCCCAGATCCGAATTTTCCGACGAGCATATCTGGCCGGATGCACTGGGCGGCGACTATCTGCCGCGCTTCTGGCGGACGGACGAAGTCTGCGCCAAGTGCAATTCTATGTCGGGAGTGTTCGTCGATGGGACCTTCATTCGCGGTTGGGCTGGGTCGGCAGAACGCGGTCACAGCGCGCAGGAATATCTGTCATTGACTGAGCCGCTGAGGACCGCGCTGCCGCTAAACTATTTCGGGCGATCGACCGATCCCAACATCCATCCTGACGAAGTCGCGGATTGGTGGGTAGGACCGTGCGGCGCGACCATCGTTCATTTCCGGCCCAAGGAAACCGAGGCACTCTGGTCGCCTTATCTGGGCGGCGACCCGCGTGCCAAGAAAGCCAGGGTTGGCCGCGCATACATCGCGCTTGCCTCAGCCACGGAATTTTGGATTCTGGCCGCGCTCGGCTCGTTCAAGCAGCACTTCAAGCGCGCGAAGCGGTATACCGTTAACATAGTGCCCCTACCTGAATGGACTGCGTTTGAGCCGATTGATCGCGCCGATCCGGCGCAGGCAGCGGACCTCAAGATCTTCGATGCAATCACCGCGGCCGCTAAAGCGGCCGAGAGCGTTCACGCCCAGCAGGAAATCCAGCTCGATACGGGGCATCGCTTCCTCTGCAAACTTGGGCTGGCGCTCGGATGTCAGCTTTTCGGCGCCAGCTTTGGCACGCACGAGCACGGCGAACAGTTGCGCCGTGCTTTTCGCGATCCTGACTTCCAGCGCCGCCAGAAAATCCCGATCCGCGGGACTGGCTATTTCAACGGCTCCCAGCAAACGCCGCTCGAGCGCTTTGGCTGGCCCGGCGCCTGGGTGCTGATGCTTCAGACTGCGGGCGCCTCGCTGAGCTTCGTGGTCATTACGCCATCCAAGCGCTCCATGACGATCCAAATCACCGACGACCCAGCGTTACTCGCGACTCTCCCTGAAGGTTACGCAGAAGGCCAAGTTTGGGTGACGTTGCCTATTTTGGGTCAAGCGGCGGGGCCGATCGCAACGCCAGACTATATCGCGCATTTGACAGGAGAGATTCTCAATTCCGACCTAGCCGCGCTCGCAGCGGCACGGATTGATCCCGCGCTGTTGCCGTCGTGCTGACCCAGAACCTCCGCCACGCTCGTGCGCAGCGCCCTTGCCAGCCGGCGAAGGTCAGCATTGGCATGACAGGGGGCGTAATTCGCTCCACAAGAAGAGTTGTCGTGCCCTTCGTCCGGGCGCGTTCCGCGAACGGCCGCTTTCGAGCTTTCGGAGGTTAACACCGAACGGCAGCTATGTCGGCGGATAATGCTAAGTGCAGAACGCAAATCGCTGCTGAGGAGGCGGAGGAAAGTCCATCCAACAATTCGGCTGCAAAGCTGGATGGACCTTCGTCTCGTCAGGCAACCAACCGCAAGCGGGGTTTTCTTGTTTTTGGCTTTGCGTCGCCCAAAACTTCATCCAGCACTTCCCTGGCAGCCCGCCGCGCTACTCTGTCGAGCAGAGAGTCCATTCCGCCGGCGCGAGCGGTAAGCACATTTCGCTTGGCTCCGCCCGTCACCCAACTGCCGTTGTCGGCCTTGATCCACCCTAAAGTCCAACTGTCCATATTCGAACCTTCACACTGTTTTTCAAATCAAGATGCTCTACAATTAAATCATATCAGAGCGTGACTATCATACATGACCAAGGTGAACCGAATTAGACAGTGCAAGATGTTTTCATAAAAAAGAAAGCCCCGCACATTGGCGGGGCTTTTGCGTCGTTACAATTGCTGTCGCGGCTACTGTTATCAACAACCCTTTAAGTGCGGGCTTCACACGTGACACCATACCTTTAAGCTCATTCATATTTTTTTCCATAGTTACTCTCCTTTCCCAAAAAGCCTAAGGAACAAACGTTCCAAGGCGCACTCGATTGTGAAAATGGAGGAACTATGAATCAATAAGTGTTTAAGCCATATGCTCCAGACAATTGTCCCGTTCACAGGGAACTATTTAAACCAAGGCGGCCATAGTACCACGAAATCGACTTATTGTCAATTATGATCAGACGCCCATCATGAGGGCAAACTTGAAGCCAGCCACGGGTATTCGACCAGAAGGCCCAGGTCCCATTCTCGATCGGCCTCAACGATTTCCTCCAACCGGGATAGCCCATGGGCCAGCGAGTGACAGAGTAAAATGATCTTTAGCGATTCGCGCTTTCGCCACCCTGCGACCGGAACCCGCCACTCCTCTCCCGGCCAGAATTCCCCATAAGCAGAGCCATGAATGAAGGGCTGGTTCGGAGGGGGCGGCCGTGGCCGGTGAATGGCGGCTATGTCGGCGACGATTAGGATTGGCACCGCGCGCTTTAGTTTGTCCATGACGCATCTGCCTATTATGTCCATGCCATGGACATTCTGCTCGACACCAACATAGCTTTGCACTTCAAACGCATGGATCTAATCGATTGGTGTGAGTTGGCCGGCGTCGCGCCCTGTGCTCTGATCGTCACTCCAGTGCTGATGAGGGAACTCGAGCGGAACAAGGTGCACAATCCCAACGCCAAGCTGCGCCAGCGCGCAAAGGACACGATTTCATGGCTGGCAGATCGATTACGAGAAGAGGATCCAATTGAGCTCAGAAAGGACGTAACACTCAATTTTGACGAGCAAGAGCCCTTGCTCGATTTTGCCGAGCATCGGCTGTCGCGCGACATTGCCGATGATCATCTGATCGCAAGCGGATTGGACTGGGCACAACGCACCGGACACGGCGTCGCAATAGCATCGGCAGATAACGGGATCGCATTGAAGTTGCGCAGCCGACCGCTCGGCTTTCTGCAACCTGGCGAGAAGTGGCGGTTGCCCGACGCGGTCGATGCTGAGCGCGCAGAATTGAGAGATCTCCGCAGGGAACTTGAGCGTGAACGCAGCCGCCGCGCCCTCCTTTCGGTTCATTTCGATAACGGCGAGAAGAGGCTGTCGATCGGCCCAGAGCCCATCGATCCACCGCAGCCTCTGAATGAGATCGTATCGGCGCATCCCGAATTGACCCTAGACGAGTTCGCGGCATTAGATGATCGCACGCAGCCCGGCGTGAGGGTATATAGTCGAGAGCCAGTGGACCAATACAATCGAGATCTGGGCAAATATTTCGTTGATTACGAACGCTATCTGACGAAACACACCGAATGGGTGAAGCAAGAGCAGCTGATCCTCGAAGTTGCGTTCTCACTCGCAAACATAGGATCCGCTCCTGCAACAAATATCGATGTTGCAATGTCCGTTCCAGACCATGTGGAAATTATCGCGCTTGATGATGCACCCGACGAGCCGGTCGAGCCGGGCTCGCCGATCAAACCGCATCCAAATCAAAAGGCGGCTTTGATGATTCGGACATCTCCCCGTCCGGACCCGGTCCGAGTTCCAGCGTTACCTGTTGAAGGAGAGCCTACCATTTTACGCGACAGACGCACTGCGGAATACTCGTTCCGCGCGCTGAAGCACGACTGTGCCAGCGATCTAGAGCCAATTCTGGTGCGATTTCCATCTCGCGAACACATGAAGCCTTTTGAGATCGAGGTATCGATCACATGCAATGAGACCGCCAAGGTTGTGGAGCGACTTCTCATTCACCCAATTCCAGATGAAAGCGAGGCTGCTTGAGGCTGAGACGCCCACGCCGCCGCCGCTGACTCTCGCAAGTGCCGATGCCGTCCGTGAACGTAGGGCAGCTTTTGGAGTTGCCGTTTGCCACCTCGAACGGCGCCTATGCCGGCGGCTCCGGCCCTCATACTACCTAGCGGAAACGGCAGCACTCGACCACAGTCGGCCGTCGGCTTAACCACCCGCGGTCGTCCGCTGCAGACCGAAGCTGCCGGTCCCCGAGGCGGTGGTAACCGGCCCTAAGCTCATCTCATGCCGAGGGCTTTGCGTTTCTGCGAGGGTGCGCTTTCTTGCCTGACCAATGCCGAGCCCGGTTTGCCGACGCCCAGGCGGCCAATGCGGCGGCAGGGGCACAGGCCAGCAATGTCAGCGGAGGAAGGCTGCCGGGCCATTCTCTCGGGACGAACCAGCCTGCAAGACCCGGGAATGCCGTATGGAGTGCCGACAGGCCAAGCAATGCCGCCAAGATTCTTAGCCAGATGCGACGCGGCCACGCAGATGCACTCCGCGCACCCAGTTTGAGCAAAGTCACGGCAAGTGCCCCGGCCAGCAGCGATACGCCCCCGACAAGATTGACCTTCCCGTCTGCAAAGTACTTCGGGAACAGGACATAGCCGAATAGCCCGAGCGAAACCACCACATGACTAAGGATCAGACACCCCGCCCAGCCCATCGGCACCCGCGTGCTGCGCCTTCCGGCAAGCTTTCGCCCCGCCGACCACGCCAGCAGCCACAGCCCGGCGACCGCTAGGGCCTTATTGACGATGTAGCCGGGCCAATCGCTCCACGGCACGCCTTTGAAAAGGTTGTAGCGTACCGTGGCATAGGAGAGCGCCGCCCCAAGCAAGGCCGCGGCAAGGGCGTGGTCGCGGGCGGATGCTGCGCCGGTCAGAGCCGGCGCAGCATCGATCTCCAGGGCAATCCGTGCGGGCGCATTCATGGCGCGATCCCGCTCAGGACCTTGACCCGATCAAGGCTGACCGGCTCGGCTTCGCGCTTGGCCTCGGAGGTCGAGACGGCATGGGCGAACACGAGATCGCCGGTGTACCCGTCGTGAAACTCGAAGATCACCTGCGGTTCGGGATAGGCGATCCAGCGGTCCTTGCCGTTCGCGTCGGGAACGTTGTAGGCGTTGTTGACCTTGACGACCGTGTAGATCGGCCAGTCGTTGCCCTGGTGGCGCTGGCGGGGGCTGTCGTTGCGGTACTGATTGCTCGACCACAGGATGTTCACCAACCGGTCGCCGGACTTGTACCAGCCGCTCGGTGGTGCCCCGCCGGCGTCGGTGAGCCGGTGCGGACTGCTCGTGTGCGGCCCGGTGGCGATGTCGTAGACGCCGGGCGCAACCCGCGCGACGAAGCTCTTGTGTAGGTCTCCGGTGAGGAAGAACACCGGCTTGCCAAGGCCCTCGACCAGCTTCAGCAACTGCGCACGTTCCGTGAGCTGCGCCGTCCAGCCGTCATCCTTCTGCTGGCTGGCGAGGCCCTTGCCCGCCCATACCCCATTGTCGTGCGGCACCGCTAGGTTGACTGAGGAGACGATGAACACGAACTGCGCGTCGCTCGCCTGCAATTCGCGGACAAGCCAGGCATGTTCCGCCGCCCCGAGCATCGACTTCGCCGGACCTGATCCGTCCGCGTACTTCTCCTGGAGCGTGCGGTTCGAGCGCGCGTCGAGCAGGAAGATGTCGGCATTGCCAACGCGGAACTTGGTGTAGCGGTTGCTGCCGATTGAATAGGTCGCGTTCTCGCTGACGGTGAAGGGCTCCTTTACCTGGATGTGGTGGGCGTCGAGCACTTTGTCGATCGTATAGACGCCGGTGTTGCCGAAACCCCACAGCACGTGGAGGTTCGAGGTCTTCACCGGGTCGAGCTTGGTGAAGTCGGCCGAGGGGTCGGTCAGCACATTACTCCCTGCGACTGTTTTCGCCTTCCCGAAGCGGATCGCCTGTGCGCCGCCGGGGTGGGGGTTGCTCCAGCCGACATAGTCGTCCCAGGCTGCCTCGGCCGGATCGCGGTAGACCGCCCGCTCCACGTCGCTCGCGGTATCAGTCCGCGTGGAGAGATCCTGGTGGAACGGCTTACCGCGCGCATCGGTCCGGAAGCCGCCCTCACCCGAGCCGATCACGTCGTTGAGGATTTCGTGATCATCAAGCGTGATGAACAGCGGCGTGCTGCGGTAGAAATTGGCCAGGTCGGCCGAGCCGTCGAGATAGCGGCGATAATTTTCCCAGTTGCCGGTGATCCCCTGCGCCAGCTCGACCCGCCGCGGGAGCTTGGAAACCCCGTTCGTCGTCGCCCACTGCTGGGCGGTGACGTCGCGGCCGTCCTCGTAAATCCAGTCTCCGTTCTGGATCTGGAAATCGATCTTGCCTGACAGGTTTTCAGTCATCCGGCGGTAAGTGGGCGGCAGAGTCTTGCGGTCCGCGGCCTGGTTGTTGCCCGTGCCGATCTCGAAGGCGAAGTTGAACAGCCCGGCCGGGTTGAGCTGCGGATCGCGATAGGCGCTGGCATCGGGCAGGGTGCGGAACGAATTGACCGCGCCCGCCACCCGCGTGTCGACCGGCGCCTCGCCGGCAACCAGCGCGAAATAGTAGCGGGTCGCGGGCCTCAGCCCGGTCAGTTCCGCCCAGCCGGTGGCGTCGTGCTCCCAGTCGGTCTTCACCGGGGCCGAGAGCTGACCATGCGACAGATCGGGGTTGGTCGAATAGAGCACCTGAAACGTGCCGGGCACACGGGTGCGCGCCCAGATCCGGATGGCGCTGGAGCTCACGTTGCCCAGCAGGGGGCCATGCGAAAACGCCGTATTGGGCTGTAGCTGCGGCGCGGCGCTCTCCTGCGCGGCGAGCGGCTGAAGCGCGGCGGCGAGAGAGCTTGCTGAGAGAACGGCGGCGAGCGCCGCGCGGGTGTGGAATGTGGCCATGGTGATGGGTCCTGTGCTGGATGAAAGAAGGATCAAAAGCGGACGCGCAGCGTGCCGCCGAAGGTGCGCTCGTTGCCCAGAGCCCCGGTGATCAGGCCTTGGTTGGAAGCGCTGAGGGCTTCGAAGTACCGGGTGTTGAAGAGGTTGGTGACCCAGGCCGAGAGATCATAACGGGCATCGGCCAGCCGCAGCCCGATCCGGGCATTCGCCACCCCGTAACTCGGTATGCGGGTATAGATCGAATTGCTGCCGCTGGTGTCGTTCGACGAGCGGTGGTTGTAGTCGAGCCGGGTGTAAATCTCGTCGGCCTGGCTGATCAGCGTTATCGGCCGGGCGATGTCGGCCGACAGGTTGAAGATGAATTTCGGCGCGTTCGCCAGCTGGACGCCGGTGAGGTCCTGCACCTGCGTGAGATTGCGGTTCTCGGGCGCGACCTGGGCATTGCGATAGTCCTTGTAGACCGCATCGTTGTAGGCAGCCGAGGCGGTAAGGCTGACCCAGCGCGACGGCGCCACGATCAGGTCGGCCTCGACCCCGCGCGAGCGCACTCCCGGAATGTTCGAGATGTAGCGGATCGAAGAACTCGTCGTCCCGATCTGCTCGGTGATTCCGGCCTGATAGTTCTTCACCTCGGTCCAGTAGGCCGCAGCGTTGAGGGTCACCCGGCGATCCCAGAACTGGCTCTTGACGCCCACTTCCCAGGCGTTGACGGTCTCGGGCTTGACCACCGGCGACACCCCCGCCGGAAGATCGCCGAGACTCAGTCCGCCGGACTTGCTGCCGCGCGAATAGGTCGCGTAGACGAGCACATCGGGCGCGGCCTTGTAGGACAGGGTCAGGCGGCCGGTCAGCGCATCGTCCTTCAGCCCGGTCGTATAGCGCTTTTCCGGATAGATCGCGTCGCGCAGAGCTTGGGCCTTCGCCCGGTCGGCCGCGCTCAGCAGCGAAAGATCGTTTCCGGCGGCGGTGTACTGGTCGAACAGCCCGGTCTTGTCCTCGTGGGTGAAGCGCAGGCCCGCGGTGATGCTGAAGGCCTCGCTGGCGTGCCAGGTCGCCTCGCCGAAGGCGGCGTAGCTCTTGGTGATCGGCTCGATGATCGAATAGGAAAGGAAGCCGTTCAGCGCATAGTTGGCGAGAGTCTGGTTGACGGTCGGATTGTTCCAGGACGCCGAGGCCGGGCCCTGCTGGTAATGGCCGAGGCCATTCACGTTCTGCCAGAAGTAGTAGAGCCCGACGACGTAATCGATCGCCCGCTTGCCGTTCGAGGCGAGGCGCAGCTCCTGGCTGAACTGGCGCTGGTGGTTGTCGGTGCCGCTGCGCAGGGTGACAGCCAACGGCGTCGTGTCGGAATCGTTGTCTGGCAGCCAGTCCCACCCGCGCCAGGCGGTGATCGAGGTCAGGGTGACCGGACCGGCATCCCACTCGACCTTCCCCGAGACGCCGTAGCCCTTCATGTTCGCCTGGACCGGGCCGTTGACGTCGACGATCCGGGCAAAGGGATCGTTGATGTCGAAACGCGGCGTGTAGCCGCCCCGGATCGCCCGATCGAGCCAGTTGTTGGTCAGCGGAGCGCCGTTCGCATAGGTCGTGAACAGCCCGACGACGCTGGATATGCGGGAGTAGGAGGTCTGCTTGGAATAGTCGCCGATGATGCGGATGGAGAAATTCGCCGCCGGCGTGAGCAGCAGCTGCGACCTCGCGGAGAAGTTGTCGTAATCGTTGATCTTGCGGCCGTTGTAGAGATTGAACAGCGTCCCATCGCGGTGGGTGTCCGAAACGGTCACCCGAAAGGCCGCCACATCCGTAACCAGCGGCCCGGTCAGCGAGCCCCGCACCTGGTGATAGCCGCCCTCGCCAAGCGAGGCCTCGCCAGTAAAGCCGGCATCGAACGACGGCGCGCGAGTGGCGATGTTGATCGCGCCGGCCGTGGTGTTCTTGCCGAACAGCGTACCCTGCGGCCCGCGCAGCACCTCGACCCGGTCGAGGTCGATGAAGTCGAACTGCGATGCGCCGACACGGCCGTAATAGACATCGTCGATGGTGAAGCCGACGCCGATCTCGAGGCCGTCGTTCTGGTCCGAATTGGACCCCAGCCCACGGATATTGGCGAAGGTGTTGCGGGCGTTGTTGTTACGGATCACCAGGGTCGGGGTGAGCTGCGCGATCTGCGTGATGTTGGTTGCACCGATCCGCTCGATGGTGTCCCCCCGCACGGCGGTAAGCGCGATCGGAACGTCCTGCGCGCGCTCCACCCTGCGGCGCGCCGTGACGGTGATGTCGCCGGCGTTTGGCTCGTCGGCCCCAGCGGCTTCCGGCGCCGGAGACTGCGCCGGGGCCTGGCCCCAGGCAGGCACGGAAAAGCCCGCAGATGCTGCACCCGCCAGCAGGGCGAGTGCGAAGGATTGGTAACGAATGGACATGAAATTTCCCTGTTTAGCGGACGCGTGCAGCGGCCCGCAGGGCGCGCAACCGCGCTGCCCGACGTGTCATTTCCCGCGGATCGAGCCGCCGGTTCGAAGAAGATGGCACAGCGGTGCCGGCCCGCCGCGATGGCCGGGACGGGGGTGGCGGGCCCGGGCGTGACTCGGACGCGGCGGGAGGGCCAAAGTTGCCCGGCCGTGCAGGCCGGCACACGCTGCTGGTTAGCGGATTATGGTCATGCGCATCGTATCACCTCATCGGTTGAGGGGATCACGACACCGGGCGCGGTCGCCTGAGCATCGTGCGCTTTAGCCGTTGGTCACGCGGAGCAAGCTGCATCCCAATCAAAAGCCGCGGACGAGGAACCCTGTAGATGTGCCGCCAGCCTCGACTCTGGAGGGGCACGGGGTATGTCTACTTAATCGGTGGAGTTTTATCAGGTCAAGCGAAGCGTTCATTTTCGTCCGACAACCGGAACTATCGTCAGCGCCGTTCCGCTGATCGCCAGCCCACACCTGGCCTTGCACCCACCTGCCCAGCTGCTAATGGAACCGAAGCGGGGCGATGCAACCTCCCGCTCAGGCTCTCCGGCCCAAGCGTTGCCTGATTGTCCGCCGGCGCGCGGATGGCAAGGCGTGAACCGTGAACGAGCCCACCGCACCGCAGCCCATTCCCACGTTCTCCGAACTGGTCAGGGTCTCTGCCCGGATCGGTTGCCTCAGTTTCGGCGGACCTGCCGGGCAGATCGCGCTGATGCACCGCGAGCTGGTGGAGGAACGCGGGTGGGTCAGCGAAGAGCAATACCTGCATGCGTTGAACTTCTGCCACCTTCTGCCCGGGCCCGAGGCGCAGCAACTCGCCATCTGGATCGGCTGGCGGCTCCACGGCCTCAGGGGCGGCCTCGCCTCGGGGCTGCTGTTCGTCATCCCTGGGGCACTGGTGATGCTAGCGCTGTCGGTGCTCTATGGCTTCGCCGCGCGGCTGGGCTGGTTCGCCGCGGTGTTCCTGGGGATCAAGGCCGCGGTCCTGGCTGTGGTCGTCCAGGCGCTGCTGCGGGTGGCCGGAAGGGCGTTGAACACGCCGTTCAAGAAACTGGTGGCGGCCGTTGCGCTGGCGGCGCTGTTCGTCTTCGACCTGCCCTTTCCGCTGGTGGTGCTGACGGCGCTGGCCCTGGGCACGGCCATCGCCTCGGTCCGGCCGGAATGGCTGAAGATGGCCTTGGCCGACAAGGCTCCCCCCCGCGCCGCGCGGCCCTGGGGAGCGACCTTGCGGGCCATCGCGATCGGAAGCGCGTGCTGGGCGGCTCCGCTGGTCCTCGTCCTCGTCACGCTTGGCCCCGATCATGTGTTCTGGCGGATTGGACTGTTCTTCGCACGGCTGGCGGTGGTCAGCTTCGGCGGCGCCTATGCCGTTCTGGCCTACATGGCCCAGGCAGCGGTGCAGACCTATGGCTGGCTCGATGCCGGCGAAATGGCGGACGGCCTTGGCCTGGCCGAGACGACGCCGGGGCCGCTGATCATGGTCACGCAGTTCGTCGGCTACCTGGCGGCATTCCGGGCGCCTGCTCCGTTCTCGGCGGTCACGGCCGGCATCCTTGGCGCCGTGATCACCACATGGGTGACCTTTGCGCCCTGCTTCCTCTGCGTCTTTGCGCTGGCGCCGTGGATCGAGCGGCTGGAACACGCCCGCCGCCTCAAGGGCGGGCTCGCCACGCTTACCGCAGCGATCGTCGGCGTGATTGCAAACCTTTCGCTGTGGTTTGCCCTGCACGTCCTGTTCGCGCGGGTCGACCGGGTTGGACTCGGGCCGGCGCATCTCCTGGTGCCGCAGCTCCAGACGCTCGACTGGCGCGCAGCCCTGCTTGGCGGCACGGCGGCCCTGCTGCTGTTCGGGCTGCGCTGGAGCGTGCCGCGGGTGCTCGCGTTCTGTGCAGCCTCCGGTGTCGTGCTCGCCCTGGCCGGCGCGGCGATCGCCTGAAACCGCTGGTCACCAATCCCGCCCGGCTCGTCGCCAGACTATTGTCTATTTAAACGGTAGAGAATATCGATCGGCCGCTGTCGGGACGTATTCCGAGTCGACCGGCCGGCCTTCCTGGAGATTGGGCCATGTCTTTTCTCGAAAGGATCGAGCCCGCGCGCCCGCACGAACCGCTGTTCCTGCTCATTCCCGGGCTGCACGATAGCGGCCCCGATCACTGGCAGACGCGCTGGACGCAGAGCCTGCCCAACGCCCACAAGGTGGATCTCGGGATGTGGGACGACCCGCACCGCAACACCTGGGTGAACAAGCTGAACCTGGCGATCTACCGTGCCAATGGCCCGGTGGTGCTGGTGGCCCACAGCCTCGGCTGTGCCACCGTCGCCTGGTGGGCCGAATATGAACGCCCGGGCCCGGACAGCGGGATCATCGGGGCGCTGCTCGTGGCCCCGCCCGATCTCGACCGCCCGGGGCTCGATCCGCGGCTGTCCCGCTTTTCGGCCTGCCCTCGCCGCGAACTGCCATTTCCCAGCATTCTCGTATCCAGCCGCACCGATCCCTACTGCAATCAGCGGACCGCCATGGCCATTGCCCGCGACTGGGGCAGCCGCTTCGCCGACGTCGGCGAAGCAGGCCACATCAACGCCGAAAGCCGGCTGGGGGAATGGCCCGAAGGCAAGCGGTTGCTAAACCAACTCTTGCCTGATCGATCCGGTGCCGCCAACGTACCAACGTCCTCCCCTGCACAACCGTTTGCCGGGAATTTTCACCCCATGCGCGACTACCAGTAGAGGATTGTCCAGTGGTCGCCAGGTAGAAGCTGATGTCGCTGGCGCAGACGGTTGCCGATATGATAACCAGCTGGCCTCGAGGCAAATTCACTGAGCTATTTTATACTATTCAGACACTTAGCCGCTTCAACAGCAGAGGGTCGTCGGCGTCCTGGACGACTTAAGACCCGTAGCCGCGGCGATGTGTCCCGCTGTGTGTGCGGGTCTGCTTCCGACCAAAAATACGCCGTTCCAAGGCGGTGGCGGAAATGTCCGCTCACGTCGGAATCGGTCTCTCGCTGCTTTGATAGCTGCCGAGCTTTCCGAAACCGGATGCCCTGCCGCGTTAGCCCGACGGCATAGCCGCCCGAAGAGCGTCTCCTAGTCCGCAAGCAGAGTTTCGCTTTTCAATTCTGCAACATCGCGATGCGGCGCTATCGCCAAGTCTCCAATCAATTATCGCACAAACATCGATAAGCCATAGTCTCGGATTAGAGTCGCGGTGCGATATCCTCTATCGCGCTTGCACCGAAGAAATCGGTGAGCGTAGCCAAGCTCTCGTCGCTAAGTTTCTGCGTGAAGAGCAGGCACAACCGCTTTTTCGGCCGCGAGCAGACGACATAGAAGAGGTTGCGGGCGCGCTCGAACGCGTCATTTTTAGCGGCAGTAGGGTTGCGCGCGGAGCGCAGATAGTCGTCGAAATTATACTGGTTCCAACCGCGTCCGAACACGCCGAGGACGTTCTCGAACTGATCGCCCTTGACGCCGTGCTTGGTTTCGAACGGCGAAGTGCCGGCATGGTAGCGTGCGAGCTCCGTGATTTCGGTAAAGGGTACGGCCTTCAGCGCCTCGAGCTCGACGAGCCGCCGCGAACGCTCCTCGCCCGCGGGCACGGGTTCGGCTAGCCGCCGTTCGGCTCTGGCGACGTCCTCGGGCAATTCGGGCAGTCCGGCCCCGAGCAGATGCGCCATCATGTCGCCGACCGTCCCGCCCGCGCGGATCTCGAGAATTCGCGACATTGTTGCCGACCAGCGTTGCTTGTCGGCGGCGCCGCGCACCGGCGGCGCGCGGCGGCCGAACGCTTCAAACATTGCACCGTAGCGGCGTGCTTCGAACGCGAGCGACGCGGGCTCGAGCTGATCGACGAACCAAGCGATATGCGGGTCGGACTTGGCGGAGAAGGCATCGTTGAACCGGAAGATGCCGGGAAGACTACCATAACCAAGCTCATTGGCGAGCGCGCGCTGGGTGAGCATCAGCACCTTGGTATGCTCGGGTGCAAAGTCCCAACCCGCTTGCTCGAGCGCGACACGAGTCTGAACGAACGCCGCACGCGCTTCCTCGGCGGGCAAATCACCTTGCCAATGATTGCGGGTCTGGCGTTCCCCGGCCCAGCCATTGGTGTGAAAGATGCGGATCATGCCCGGGGCATCAGGGTCGCGCTCGATCTGCGGCAGTTCGGGGCGGATACGGTTCAGCCCTTCGACCACCGGCTTCACGGACCGGAAATTGGCACCCTTATCGATTCGGGCAAGCGCGGGATGGTCGATAGTGCCAACGCCGTCACCATAGATTTTCTGCCAATGGTCGCCGTAAAAGCCAAACTGCGGCGCGCCCTCGACTCCGAAGAAGTGCTTCTCGAGTGCCGCGATCAGGGCTGCATCGGTATCCTGATATTCGTCGATCAGGATTACCGGGAAGCGGCTGGTGAGAACGGCGCGAAACTTGGCGTTGTCGAGTAGGCGGATCAAGACCGGAAAGATATCGTCATGGTGGAGGCTCAGCTTGCCATCCTCGATGAGTCGGTGGCCGAGTTCGTAATTAACATCGAGCGCCTGCGGTTCTTCGACTTCGGCCAGCCGAGGGGCCCAGACGTCGAGTTCGAGGACGGCGTCGCGGACCTGCCGGCGGAACTGGCGCATCAGATCCCAGGCAAAGGCGTGCGTGGTCTCGCAATAGATAACCGGGTGGCGGTCGGTCCGGGTCAGGATCAAGTCGCGGGCGACTCGGGTGAAGGTGATGCAGGCGATTTGCTGCTTGCGACGAAGCAGTTCTCGCGCGCGCCTGTCGATCAGATGGTCGAGCGTCTGCAACAGCGAATAAGTCTTGCCCGCGCCCGCGCCTGCTTCGAACACGAAACTCTTGCCGTCATCGACCGCGGCCTTCAGCTTCTTCCAGGAATCGGCAGCCGCTTCCTCGGCGGGATTGGCAGCAGCATCAGACATCTTGAACCCCTTGATCCTCGGGCTCGCCCACCATCTCCGGTTGGGGCGCCAATGCGGCGGCCGCAATCAGCGCGAGATTGGGGTCGATCGCCACTCAGCCTACGGAACGTCGAAGATCTGCTGTTCGAGCGCGGCATCGATCTTTGCCATGAGACGGTGCGGTTATGGTGGAACAGGTTCGGCCCTCTGTTCGCCGCCGACATTCGCCGTCAGCGGATCAGCCGCATGCGTGGGTTCCGGCACTGGAAGTGGCATCTCGATGAGATGTACGTCCGGGTGAACGGCGAGATGGTGTATCTGTGGCGCGCGGTCGATCATGAGGGCGAG
>Ga0207705_10001272_pt1 | contig 20230 bp, 22 predicted proteins | sample KBSC13metaG_FD_184314 | JGI IMG/M metagenome (GOLD analysis project Ga0207705, IMG submission 184314) | Corn rhizosphere microbial communities from Kellogg Biological Station, Michigan, USA - KBS C1-3 metaG (SPAdes) (version 2) | ecosystem: Host-associated > Plants > Roots > Rhizosphere > Soil ... | reverse complement strand
ACCAGCAGATCGAGCGCGTCGGGCAAGCCCTTGCGGATTTCCTTGGTGCGCTTGCTCGCCTTGTTTTGCAGATAGACTTCGGGCCCCTTGTACCCGGCGACCACGAAGAACGCGAACGCCATGAAGCGCTTGAAGCTGCCCCATTCGGGAAAGGTGTTGGTCCAGTAGAGCACCACGGCTGCGACGAAGCCGAGCACGATCGGCAGCACCATCCGCGCGAAGATGACGATGACCGCGTATTCCTTGTTGCGGATGCCGGCCTGCGCCAGCTTCTGCTGGATGATCTTGACCTGGCTCTCCTGAAGGACCTTCATGCCCTTCAGGGTGTCCTTCATCTTGTCGGTCGCATCCGAGCGCTGCACCAGGCTTTGCCGCTTGCGCGATTTTGCGGTGATGATGCCCGACTTGAGCTCCTCGCGCCGCGCGTTCAGCGCCTTGACCCGCTTGGCCATCGGGTCCTTCACGGTGACGGCCGCGTAGATCGCGAGTATCACCGCCACGGCGGCGACCCCGGCGAGGATCGAGCCGATCAGGATGACGTCGAAGCCGAGAAGCTTGGGTCCGGCGGACGGGGCGATGATCATGATGGTTGGCGTCCCTGGCTCAAATCTCGAAACTGACCATCTTGGCCATGATGAAGGCGCCGATCGACATCCACGTCAGGCCGCCGAGGCCGGCGATGATCAAGCGGTCTTCGTGGAAGAAGCCCGCGAGGTAATGCGGGTTCATCCAGTAGATGAGGCCAAAGACGATGAATGGCAGCGAGCCCACGATGTAGGCCGAAGCTTTCGACTCGGAGCTCATCGCCTTGATCTTGAGCTTCATTTGCGCGCGCTTGCGCAGCACGTCGGAAAGGTTGGACAGCGTTTCCGCCAGGTTGCCGCCGGTTTCACGCTGGATGGACAGCGTGATCACGAAGAACTGAAATTCCGGAGTGCCCAACCTGTCCGCGGTTTCCTGCAAGGCTTCTTCCATCGTGCGGCCGATGCGGATGCGTTCGCCTACGCTCTTGAATTCGAAGCCGACAGGCCCAGGAATCTCGTGCGAGACGACGCCGAGCGTTTCCGTCACCGGAAGGCCGGACCGCAAGCCGCGGACCAGGAGTTCGATAGCGTCGGGAAACTTCGAATTGAAATCGTTGAGGCGCTTCTTGATATACCGGTTGACCACCATGTGAGGCAGGCCCGCGCCGACCACCACACCGACGCCGAGCGACAGCCAAAGCGCGCCCGTCTTGATGAACAGGATCAGCGCCAACGCCAGCGCGAGGCCCACCGATGCGTAAGTGTATTGCGTCACCGTCCAGCTGCGCCCGGTTCGCGCCAGCCGCATCGCCAGCGCTTCGCTGCGCCCGCCCGAGCCGGCGACCTTGAACTGCTTCGGGCGGCGCGCGGCGATTGCCTTCTTCAGCTGGGATTCGACTTTGGCGTTGGTGCTTTCGGAATGGCGGTAACGGACGGCCTGCAGGCGCCGCTGGCCCTCCTTGCCGGGCGATCGGCCGCTGAACGCAAAGACGCCGATGACCATCAAGGTCATCAAGCCGCCCGCAAACAGAACCAGCTGGATCACACTCATAACGCAGGTTGCCTTCCTGACCGAACCTTCCGCCCCCGATCGGCCACTCAGGCGTCGGCGCTGACGGGCTTGCCCTTGCCCTTGTCCTTCTTGCCCAGAAGCGACTTGAGATCGAACTTGTCGAGCAGCGACGAACCGCCGGATGCCGCTTCCTCGCTCACGGGTCCTTCCTCGACCGCGAAGAGAACGGCCTTGGCGATGTCGCGGATCGCCGCGCCGGCCTTGCTCGAGCGATTGGCGTCGGCGAAAGTCTGGCCGAGCTTGGCGGCGTTGACGGCGGCCTTCTGATCGTAAGCGATCGTGAAGTTGATTTTGCGCTCGATCGAAGCTTCGAAATCGGCCTTGCTGATCTCCGTGGCGCCCGGCTGGACCTTGTTGGCGATGACAATCGGGTGGACGCCGGGGGCGTTCGTCTTGAGCCACGACAGGATGCGGATGGTGTCGCGCGCCGACGCGAGCGTCATCTCGGTTACCAGCGCCATGACGTTCACGTCCGACAGCAAGTGGGGGAAGTTGATCAGCATGTTGCGCGGCAGGTCGACCACGGTGGTCTCGAACGCGGAACGGAATTCTTCCTGCAGCTGCACGAAAGCGCTGCCGTCGGTCATCAGCGGCGAGTTGATCGGCGCTTCGGCGGAAAGGATCGCCAGGTTGTCGTTGGCGCGGATCATCGCCCGCTCGATGAACAGGCCGTCGATGCGGCTCGGATTCTCGATCGCGTCGGTCAGGCCGCGGCCTGGCTCGAGGTCGAGCGACAACGCGCCGGTTCCGAAATGCACGTCGAGGTCAAGCAACGCGGTCGGGCGCTTCTGATCGCTGCTGAAGATCCATGCGAGCGAGGTCGCCAACATCGACGCGCCGACGCCGCCGCGCGTCCCGACCACCGCGCAAGAGACGTGCGCGCGGGCAACGTCGCCTTCGCTGTGGCGCGGGGCCGCGAAAACCGCCTGGGCCTGGTTCAGGGCATCGCGCACCTGCCCCGCGGTGAGCGGCTTGAGCAGGTAGTCGTGGATGCCGCTGGCGAGCAGATCGCGATACAGCCGCACGTCGTTGACCTGGCCGATCGCGATCACCACCGTGCCCGGCTCGCAAACTTCGGCCAGGGCGTTGATGTCGTTCAACGGATCACCGCTTTCCGACAGGTCGACCATGAGGATCGCTGGGCTCGCCGCGATCGACAGGGACTGGACCGCGTTGCGCAAGCCGCCCTTGGCGCACTTTTCGGGCGCCCAGCCGAGTTCGATCACCACCGGACGCAAAACGTCCAGCGCCGTTTCGTCGCAAATGAAGGCGGCGAACGGATCGCGGTTGCCCGCAAGGCCAGGTTTCCAAGGCGCGTTCATAGTCTTACTTCCCTGATTCGCTGGAGATAGTCGGCAAGCCGCCGGCGCCAGTCGGTTTCGCGTCGCGATAGGTCTGGATGGCTTTGGTCGAGCTCATGATCACGGTTTCACCCTTCGGGGTGGCGCCGTGCAGGAGGTCGTCCGGATTGGCGATCATGGCCGCGAGATTGGAATTGACCGCGCAGCCGAAGTTCGGGTCGGTTTGGTTACCCAGATTGCTGCTGGCCTTGGCGGACCAGTTCGGGCAGTTCGGCACGATGGCCCGGCTGCGAGTGATAACCACCCGGACAGTAGCCCCGTCGAGATAGCCCGCGGTGATCGGCGCGCCGTCGCTCAGCAGGAGCCCGTAGCGGCCGGCAATCTTGGCCACGTCGTCGCGCACCGCCGGGCTCGCGGCCGAGCCGTCGAGCGAGATCCGATCGCGAAAGCCGACGCTGAGCGAATCAAACCAGCCGGCCAGGCGGCGCTGCTCCGCGATCGGCAAGCCCGCCGGGGTGGTGGTCAGATCCAGCGAATAGGTGGCGTGGTCAACGACCGGCTGGTTGACGCTCTCGAGCCCACGGTTGTTGTTGGTTGGGGAATTGCAAGCCGAAAGGGCAAGCCCGAGGCAGGCAGCGATGGCGCTGGCCGCCGCGTTTTTCGTGCAGATGGGCATCGTCGTCACCTTTCTCACTTGAAGCTGAAGCCGGGGTTCACCGGATCCGCGTTTTCGGCCACTTTCGCGCCCTTGCGACGATCGCGGTCGCCGGCGGCCGGCGCGGGTTGATCGTTGACGCCAACCGCGGGCGGCGACGCGGGCTGGGCAGCGTGCGGCATCGGCCGCGCTGCCCCGGAGGCGCCGTCCGAATCCTGGTTCATGATGACCTGCTGAAAGGTGGTCGGGGCGTTGAACCCGTCGGTCGGCAGCTTGATTTCACTGTCGTCGACCGGGTTGACCAGATACGGCGTGACCACGATCACCAGCTCGGTCTGATGCTTCTGAAACGACGTCGACTTGAACAGATTGCCGAGGATCGGCAGGTCGCCGAGGCCGGGAGCCTTCTGGATCGTGTTCTGGGCGTCGTTGTTCAGCAGGCCGGCGATCATGAAGCTCTGGCCCGAGCCGAGCTCGACAGTCGTTTCGGCGCGGCGCACCGTCAGCGCAGGGATGGTGAAGCCGTTCTGCTGGATGGCTCCGTCGTTCGACAGTTGCGAGACTTCCGGACGCACGCGCAGCGAAATCCGGCCATTGGCCAGCACCGTGGGGGTGTAGGAAAGACTGACGCCGTATTTCTTGTATTCGATCGACGTGGTGCCCAGGCCCGAGCTCATCGGGATCGGGAACTCGCCGCCGGCGAGAAACTCGGCTGTTTCGCCGGAGAGCGCGGTCAGGTTGGGCTGAGCCAGCGTGGTCACCAGTCCGTCGGTCTCCGCGAGATCGAGCGCGCCGAGAAGGTTGAGGCCGAGAAACTTGCCGGCGGCGCCGATGGTGGTGCCGCTGGCGATCTGGTTGACTGTCGTGCCCGTGCCTTTGACGTATTGTCCTGTGTTCGGATCGATGAAGTAGCCGTTGGGGGTGTTGCCGACGCCAAGCGCCGGAACACCGGTGCCCCCGGTGAAGAATCCGTTGCGCCCCTGGCCGATACCGACCTGGATGCCGCTGGACCCGTCTATCGATGTCATATTGATTCCGAGCGCCCGCACCAGTGACCGGCTGACCTCGGCGAAGCGTACCCGCAGGTTGACCTGCAGCGGCGTGGCCGTCTTCAGCCGCGTGATCACGTTGGCGCCTTCGCCGACGTAGGCCGTGACAAGGCGCTGGGCCTCCGCCGCATCGTCCGGCGCGGCGACGGTGCCGGTGAGCAGAACCGTGTTGGTGCCCATCGTCGCGACGGCGATATGAGCTTCGGGCATCGCCAGTGCGAGCATCTGGTCGATGCTGCTGATGTTCGAGCCGACCCGCACGGTCGACGACCAGACGATCACGCCGGCGGCGTTGCTGGCATAGACGGTAGTCTCACCACCCGACTTGCCGAAGATATAGAGCTGGCGCTGCGACTTGACCTGGACGTCGGCAACCGCCGGGTTGGCGACAAAAAGGTCGCTCATCGTGCCTGGCACGGTGACCAGTTCACCCTTGCCGATCGACAGGACGATCTCGCCGCGCGGGGCCGTGACCGATTGGGCCAGGGCCGGGCCGGCGGGCACCGCGGCCAGCGGCGACAGCGCGCAGGCTGTGGTCAGCACGGTCTTCAAAAGACGACGCTTCATGGTATTGTCCCTCACGTGTTCGCCGCGATCCCGGCGGCGGAGCATTATTGTGGCGAACGTGGTCATCTCAGCCGCCGGCCATGCTGGCAGCGGTCGCGCTGGGAAGTGCGCGGGCAACGCCGTTGGCACCCTGCGACTGCGCGCGGTTCACCATGTCGGTGAACTTATCCATCGAGTTGGAGAACTTCTCGATCGGCGTGACGGTGACGGCTTGTCCGCGGTACACGCGCACTGCCGGGCCGGCCGGGGCCTGCGCTCCGGAACCATCGCCCGAATGGGCCGCAGGCTGGGCCTTCGGCGACAGGCTCCGGCTCTGGAAACGCGAGACGTCGCCGCCGGTGGTGTAAGTCGCACCGCCGTCTTGCACAGCCGACGAGGCCTTCGAGATCATCTTGGTCTCGGCATCCTTCGAAAGGCCGTCCGTCAGCTTGAAGTTGCCCTGGGCCACGGCGCGGTCCAGGTCGGACTGGCTGTCGGCGAGCGAGCGCAGCGAGAGGCTGAGCGTGCCCAGCGTCTGGGCCACGGCAATCTTCTCGGCGATCTTCGGCGTCGCTTCCAGGGTAACCGTGTGCGAAGGCTTGACGATGGTCTTGCCCTCGTCATTGGTGGCGGATTCGGTCGCCTGGTCTGTGGCCAGCACGCGCAGGTTGTGGAGGATGGTTTCGGCCGCGCTGAGGTGGCCGGTTTCATCGCCGTCGCCGTTGACCGTCTGGGTCAGCATCAGGTCGACGTGATCGCCGGGAAACACGAAGCCTCCGACACCCGTCTTTTCCGAAACGGCGACGGTCACGGCGCGCATGCCCGGGCCGAGCGCCGCCGCCAGGAAGCCCCGGTCGCCGGGCGCGACGAGCGCGCCCTGGGTGACCGGCTGACCGGCGGTGATCGGATAACGGACCACCGTGCCGAGCAGCTTGCTCATGTCGGCCTCGCCATCGACGAAATAGGCGTCCTGAACGAGTTCCTTCGGCCACAGCTGATAGCCGACGGCATCCGCGGTGATGATCGTCCCCAGCGGCAGGGCGCGCTTGGCGACCAGCACCTTCGGGCCTTGCGGCTGCGCCGGCACGGCGGCCTGGGCCTGGGGCGCGGACGCGCCGGCGAACATGCTCCGGGCCGCCAAGGCGGTGCCGATCGCTACGACCAGCGCCCCCAGCAGCAGAACCAGCTTCTTCCTGTCCATGGTGCGTCAAGCCCCCAGAATTAAAGTGACGATGTGATTTTCGGCACTTATGGCCGAAATGGTTAAAATCTTATTCACCCCACTACACCTGCCGCACCCACAAGGGGCGGCCAGTAGTGGACCGAAAGCACCCAAAGTCCGGCGCTGGCGATCGCCAGGCCGTATGGAATGGCGAGCCGGTCGCGGCGGCGGCGCATCACGTGGAAGGCCCCGAGAACCAGCGTAAGGACACCGCCGAGCAGCGACATCACGATGATCAGCTGCAAGAACCACAACGGCTGGATCCACAGCGCCAGCGCGGTGAGCAGCTTCACGTCGCCGCCGCCCATCGCGCGCATCGCGAACAGGGCGGCGAGGATGGCGAACGCGGCCAGGGCCACGCCCACTTGCGCGGCGACCCCGGGCCACAGCGACAGGCCGCTGGCCCACCAGAACAGCGGGGCGGCGACGGCGATCGCGCCGGTCAGCCAGTTGCCGATCTTGCGTGAGCGCAAGTCGGTGAAGCCGGCAATCAGTAGTGCGATTGCCAAGCCCGCGAGCAGCCCATACTTGAACGGATCGTCCAACACGCAGTGACCCCTGAAATCCCGAGCCTCACTGCTAGCGGGTAGGGCTTACTAAAAAGTAACCACGCGCAGGAGGCTGGAATTAGCCATCCGAACTTGGGGCAAAAGGCCGCCTTCGACCGCCGCGCCATTCCCGCCCACGCCATCGAGAGCCGCTGGCTCGCGCCCGACGGGCAGGCCATTCGACGGATCGATTTTCCCGCTCCCGACAGCGAGTCGCGCGGCAGCTTGCTGTTCCTCCCCGGCCGCGGCGACGCGTACGAAAAATACCTCGAGACGCTCGATCACTGGCACAGCCACGGCTGGCACGTGACCGCGCTCGACTGGCGCGGGCAGGCGGGCTCGGGCCGGCTCGGGGCCGACGCCGTGACTGGCCATGTTGATGATTTCGGCCCGTGGGTCGACGACCTGGCGGCGTTCTGGCGCGAATGGGCCGCTGCGCTTCCGGGCCCGCATGGTCTCATCGGCCATTCGATGGGCGGGCACCTGGTTTTGCGGGCCGTGGCCGACGAATTGGTTCGACCGTGCGCGCTGGTGCTGTCGGCCCCGATGCTCGGCGTCCTGCCCCGCTGGCTGCCCAATCCAGCCAAACGCCTCGTCGCCCGGCTGATGTGCCGAATCGGCGATCCTCGTCGGCCGGCGTGGAAGTGGAGCGAAAAGCCGGGCGAACTGCCCGAAGGCCGCGCGGCGCTCTTGACGCACGACGCGCAGCGCTATGCCGACGAAGTCTGGTGGCGGGCGCAGCGCAGCGAACTGGTGATGGGGCCGGCGAGCTGGGGCTGGGTCGCCGCCGGTATCGATTCGATGATCGCTCTCGATCGGCCGGGGGTGCTGGAGAAGCTCGACTTGCCGGTGCTGCTGCTGTCGGTCCGCGGCGATGCGCTGGTCAGCCCCCGGGCCATCGAGCGCGCCGCCGCCCGTCTGCCCCATGGCGAGCTCGTCACTTTCGGGCCGGAAGCCTACCACGAAGTCCTGCGCGAAGCCGACCCGGTGCGCGACAAGGCCCTTGCCACGATCGACGATTTCCTCGACCGCACCCTGGTGACATGAGCGGGACGTATGACATCGCGGTGATCGGCGCGGGCATGGCCGGGGCCAGCCTTGCGGCCGAGCTGGCGCCTCATGCCCGGGTCCTCCTGGTAGAGGCCGAAGACCGGCCCGGCTACCATGCCACCGGCCGCTCGGCGGCGTTCTGGGAAGAATGCTACGGCGGACCGGAAGTCGTGCCGCTGACCCTCGCATCGGGGCGCTATTTGCGCGAGCACGGCATGCTCAGCCCGCGCGGCGCGCTATACATCGGCCGCGCCGAGGACGAAGCGAAGATCGATGCCTTCATGCGCCGCTTCGCCGGCAGCGGCGCTTCGATCGAGCGCTTCGGCCGAGCCGCGCTGGCCGAGCGCATCCCCGGCATCCGGCCCGGCTGGGTCCAAGCGATCGGCGAACCGGCCTGCGCCGACATCGATGTTGCCGCCCTGCACCAGCATTACCTCGCGCGCGCGCGCCAGGCGGGCGTCGCGCTCGTGTGCCGCGCCCGCCTCGAAGCGGCCGAACGCGAAGGCGAGGGCTGGCGGCTCGATCTCGGCCGCGCGGGCGAGGCGCGGGCGCGCGTTATAGTCGACGCCGCGGGAGCGTGGGCCGATGCGGTGGCCGAGACCGCCGGCGCTCGCCCGCTCGGCGTCCAGCCGCTGCGGCGGACCGTCGCCCAGCTGCGCACCTCGCCGCCACCTCCGGCGGACCTGCCGCTGGTGCTCGACATCTCCGGGGCTTTCTACTTCAAGCCCGAGCACGGCAAGCTGTGGCTCAGCCCGCACGACGAAACGCCGTGCCCCGCTTGCGACGCCGCTCCCGAGGAGCTCGACGTGGCGTTGGCGATCGACCGCTTCGAGAACGTGGTCGACTGGCGGATCGAGGCCGTGGAGCACAAGTGGGCCGGGCTGAGGAGCTTCGGGCCGGGCTGAGGAGCTTCGCGCCCGACCGGCTGCCCATCTACGGCTTCGACGCGCGCGTGCCGGGCTTGTTCTGGTTCGCCGGCCAGGGTGGCTTCGGCATCCAGACAGCGCCCGCCGCCGCGCGTCTTGGCGCGCAACTGCTGCTCGGCCTGGCGTGCGATGCGATGACCGAAGGGCTCGATCGCGCGCTCTATGCGCCGGCAAGGTTCGGTTAATCGGCCGGAACGAATTTTCGCAGGTCTCGTAGGAAGATCAGTGAGAAGCTGGAAATGACATTGGCTCGCGCCTCGCGCTGGCTCGCGGTGCTAGCCGGCGCTGCGCTTGTCGCGGGGTGCGGGCAATCGCAGCCGTCCGACGATTCGCCTGAAGCCGTCGCGTCGGGGCCCTCGGCGATGAAGCTCACCAGCAACGCGTTCGAGAACGGGCAGCCGCTGCCCGCGGAGTTCACGTGCGACGGGGCAGGGCGCTCTCCGCAGCTGCAGTGGAGCGAGCCGCCCGGCGGCACGCAGAGCTTCGCCCTGATCGTCGAGGATACGGACGCGCCCAAGGGCACCTTCCGCCATTGGGGCGTGTACGACATTCCGATGAGCGCGCGGCAGCTCAACACCGGCGCCGCGCAAAGCGTGACCAGCGGGCTGAAGCAGGCGAAGAACGATTTCGACGATTTGGGCTATGGCCCGCCGTGTCCTCCGGCCGGCGACCGGCCGCACCACTATCATTTCCGGTTGACGGCGCTCGACATTCCCGAGCTCGCCGCGACGCCGATCATGGCCGGAGACATTCCCCGCATCATGGGCGGCCACGTGCTCGGCACAGCCGAGCTGGTGGCGACTTACGGGCGGAAGTAACTAAAATCCTCCCCGAGCAAGCTCGGAGGGGATTTACGCGCGGCCGACAGCTTCCGCCGCGGCGCTGGCCAGGCGGTCGGCGCGCTCGTTCTCGACGTGCCCGTCGTGCCCTTTGACCCATTGCCAGGTGACTTTATGGCGTCGGGCGGCCTCGATAAGCTCGTGCCACAAGTCGGCGTTGCGGACCGGTTTCTTGCTCGAATTGACCCAGCCCTTCTTCTGCCAGCCGTGGATCCACTGGGTCATTCCGTCGATGACGTAGCGGCTGTCGGAGTGGATCGTGACCTCGCACGGTTCGATCAGCGCGTCGAGCGCGCGGATCACCGCGGTCATCTCCATTCGGTTGTTGGTTGTCGCCGGCTCCCCGCCGCTGAGTTCCTTCTCGTGCCGGCCCATGCGCAGCAGCACGCCCCAGCCACCGGGGCCGGGATTGCCCTTGCACGCGCCGTCGGTGAAAATCTCCACGCTTTTCATCGGCCTGCCCCTGGCTCAAACCGGCGGGAGGCGGAAGATCTGTTCGCCTTGTGCCTCGTAAAAGGACAGGCGCCGGGCGAAAACCATCGGGTCCTTGCGCGTGACCAGCGCGTCGGCCGGGGTGTGCAGCCAGTCGTAGGCGCGGCTGGAGAGGAAGCGCATACAGGCCCCGCGCGCCAGCGCGGGAAGCGCTCCCCAGGCCTCCCGCGGCAGCGGGCGCCCCTTGTGGTAGCCCTCGACCAGCGCCTCGCCGATGGCCGGGCGGTAGCTGCCGTCGGCGGCGAAGCACCACGCCGCGTGGGTCACCGCGAGGTCGTAGGCCATGATGTCGGTGCAGGCGAAATAGAAGTCGATCAGCCCGCTCACCCGGTTGCCGAGCATCAGCACATTGTCGGGGAACAGGTCGGCGTGGATCACCGAGCGGGGCAGGTCGCGCGGCCACGCCGTGTCGAGAAAATCGAGCTCGCGCGCGACAAGGTCGGGCAATCCCGGGTCGATTTCGCCGAGCCGTTCGCCGCAATCGGCGAGCAGCTCGCGCCACGCCGCGAGGCCCATCGAATTTTCGCGTTCGCCGGGAAAGTCGGCGGCGGCCAGGTGAATGCCGGCGAGCGCTTCGCCGACCGCGCGGGCCTGCGCCGGGCGCGGGGTGTCGATCGAGACGCCGGGCAGGAACTCGATCAGCGCGACCGCCTTTTCGCGGATCGTGCGGTAAGGCGCGCCGGCACGATCGTGGATTGTGCGCGGTACCGGGCTGCCCCTGGCGGACAAGTGGTCGAGCAGGCTGAGGAAGAACGGAAGGTCGCTCTCCTCCACCCGGTGCTCGTACATCGTCAGGATGAACCGGCCGGCTGTCGTCTCGACGAGCCAGTTGGAGTTCGAAACGCCTTCGGCGATGCCCTTGGCGGAGACCAGTTCGCCGACGTCGTACTCGGCGATCAGGCCGGCCAGATCGTCCGCGGTGAGGTTGGTGTAAACCGCCACGCGCGCGCGTCAGTCGAGCAGCTGCCGCGGCAGCTTGAAGATCATCTTCTCCTCGGCGGTCATCAGCGTGTGTTCTTCGACAGCCCGCCAGGTGCCAAGCCGTTCGACCACTTCGCGCACCAGCGCCTCGGGTGCGGAGGCCCCGGCGGTGAGGCCGACGGTGCCGACGCCTTCGAGCCACGCCGGATCGATATCGGCGCCGCGCTGGATCAGCTTCGCGTCGGTGCCGCAGCGCTCGGCCACTTCGACCAGGCGCAGCGAGTTCGACGAGTTCGGCGCGCCGATAACCAGCACCAGGTCGCACGCCGGGGCGATGCGCTTGACCGCGGCCTGCCGGTTCGAGGTGGCGTAGCAGATGTCCTCCGCCTTGGGGCCGACGATCCCCGGAAAGCGTTCGCGCAGGGCCTCGACGATCGCCGCGGTATCGTCGACCGACAGCGTCGTCTGGGTCAGGAAAGCGAGCGGGGTGTCGGCGGGAAAGGCGAGCGCCGCAACGTCGGCCAGCGTCTCGACCAGCGTCATCGCGCCCGTGGGCACCTGGCCGAACGTGCCGATGACCTCGGGATGGCCCTTGTGGCCGATGAAGACGATGTGCCGCCCGGCTTCGATCTGCCGTTCGGCCTGGCGGTGAACTTTGCTCACCAGCGGGCAAGTCGCGTCGAGATAATCGAGCCCACGATCTTCCGCCGCGGCCGGCACCGCCTTGGGCACGCCGTGGGCGCTGAACACGACCGGCACGCCGTCCGGCACCTGGTCGAGCTCCTCGACGAATACCGCGCCCTTGGCCTTGAGGCTATCGACCACGAAGCGATTGTGGACGATCTCGTGCCGCACATAGACCGGAGGGCCGTAGCGTTCGAGCGCCCGCTCGACGATCTCGATCGCCCGGTCGACCCCGGCGCAGAACCCGCGCGGGGCGGCGATCAGCACCTCCAGCGGCAGCTTGCCGCCCGCACGTGCGGAGTCCTGAAAGGGCGCGTTCATCCACGCGCCTCTAGCCGTTGTGCCGTCGCGGCGAAAGGGCTACGGCCCTGCGGCATTTCTGGACGAGGACAACGCATGAAATTCCGTACCGCCGCGATTGCCGGGCTCGCCGCCATGACTTTGAGCGGCTGCCAACACGCGGGCGACATCGTGGTCCAGGAAGGCGTCGGCATCACCGCGCTGAGATCGGTGTGCCCGGCGGTCGGCATTCCCGACTACACCGGCGACGTCACGCTGTTCAATCCGCCCGCCGCCCGCACCGAAGAGGCGATCGACGTCACCGCGACAATGACCAACGTGCGCACCACGTGCGACGATTCGGGCGCCAAGGTCTATGCCGTTGCCAACTTCGACGTTTACGCCCAGCGGCGCGACACGCGCGGCGCGCGCACGGTGACGCTGCCGTTCTTCGCCACGGTGGTGCGCGGCGGCAGCACGGTGACCGCCAAGCGGGTCGGCGCGGTGACCCTGAACTTCGCCGACGGAGACGCCCGGGCCCACGCGACCGCGGCGGGCGCGGCCTATATCGACAAGGCCGAAGCGACCCTGTCCGATGAATTCAAGCAGCGCATTACCCGGAAGCGCAAGTCCGGCGAGGCGGACGCGGCGGTCGATCCGCTGTCCGAGCCCGACGTCAAAGCCGCGCTGGCGCGGGCGAGCTTCGAGCTGCTCGTCGGCTTCCAGCTGACCAACGAGCAACTGGCCTACAACGCCACGCGCTGATCGCGCGCGACCCGTCCCTCGACAAGCTCAGGACGAACGGGTGAGAGGAAACCTCTCCGCTCGTGCGAGGGAGACCTCTCCGTTCGCGTGAGGGGAAACTCTCCGTTCGTGGTGAGCCTGTCGAACCACGTAGCCGGCGCGACGCTCGATAACCTTCCCCGCAACTGCCAAACGCGCTAACGGCGCGCGCCATGGCGAACCCACAAACTTTGTACGCCGCGTTTGCGGCCAAGCTGAATACGGCGCTCGATGCGCTTGAGGCGGAAGGCGCGCTGCCGGCGGGGCTGGGGCGCGGCAACGTCAGCGTCGAGCCGCCGCGCGACCCCTCGCACGGCGACCTCGCGACCAACGCCGCGATGGTCCTCGCCAAGCCGGCGGCGACAAACCCGCGCGGGCTGGCGGAACAGCTCGTCGCCCGGCTGGAGGCCGACCCCGCGGTGGCCAGCGCCGAAATCGCCGGCCCCGGCTTCATCAACTTGCGCCTGCACGACGGCGTCTGGCGCGACGAGCTGCTGGCCATCGCCACCTTCGCCGACGGCTACGGCCGCTCGGCGATGGGCGCGGGGCGCACGGTCAACGTCGAATACGTCTCGGCCAACCCGACCGGGCCGATGCACATGGGCCATTGCCGCGGCGCGGTGGTCGGCGACGCGCTCGCCAGCCTGCTCGAGTTCGCCGGGCATACGGTAATCCGCGAATACTACGTCAACGACGCCGGGGCGCAGGTGCAGACGCTCGCCCGCTCGGTCCACTTGCGTTACCGCGAGGCCCTCGGCCACGACATCGGCGAGATCCCGGGCGGGATGTATCCGGGCGAGTACCTGGTTCCGATCGGCGAGGCGCTCGCCGCCGAATTCGGCGACCGCTACGCTGACGCGGCCGAGGAAGACTGGCTCGAGCTGTTCCGCACGCGCGCCGTCGCCGCGATGATGGCGATGATCCGCGACGATCTGGCCATGCTCGGCATCCATCACGACGTCTTCGCCTCCGAAGCCGAGCTGCAGCGCGCGGGCAAGCCGGCCGAAGCCGAAGCCTGGCTGCGCGCGCACGACCTCGTCTACGACGGTGTTCTGGAAGCGCCGAAGGGCAAGACGGTTGAAGACTGGGAGCCGGTCGAACTGCCGCTGTTCCGCTCGACGAAGTTCGGCGACGACCAGGACCGGCCGATCCGCAAGAGCGACGGCAGCTGGACGTACTTCGGCGCCGACCTCGCCTACCATATGCAGAAGGCCGAGACCGCGGACGAGCTGATCGACATCTGGGGCGCGGATCACGCCGGCACGGTCAAGCGGATCAAGGCCGCTGTCGCGGCGCTCAGCCAAGGGCAGGGCCGGGCGATTCCGTTCGACGTCAAGCTGGTGCAGATGGTCCAGCTCCTGCGTGGCGGCGAGCCGGTGAAGATGTCCAAGCGCTCGGGCAATTTCGTCACCATCGCCGACATGGTCGAGGAAGTGGGCAAGGACGTCGTCCGCTTCACCATGCTGACCCGCAAGCCCGAAGCGCAGATGGACTTCGATTTCGCCAAAGTGGTCGAAGCCTCGAAAGACAACCCGGTATTCTACGTCCAATACGCTCACGCGCGGATTCATTCGACGCTGCGCAAGGCGGACGTGGCCCCGAGCGATGCGCATCTCGAACGCCTGGGCCCGGACGAGCTGGCGCTGGTCAAGCTCGCCGCGCAATTCCCACGCACCGTGGAGGCGGCGGCGCAAGCGCGCGAGGCGCATCGCATCGCGTTCTTCCTCTACGACCTCGCCGCCGCGTTCCACGCGTTCTGGAACATGGGCAACGACGACCCGGCAAAGCGCATCATCGTGGCACAGGATGCCGAGCTGACGGCCGCACGGCTTTTCCTCAGCCAGCAAATCGGGCAGATTATCCGCAACGGCCTCGCCATTCTCGGCGTGGAGGCTGTCGAGGAGCTGTAGCATGCAAGGTGGGGGCGCCTTCGGCGGGGACGGACCGCTCGATATCGACGACGACGGCGGGCCGATTGAGCCGGAGGAGCTGGCCTTCGCGCACGAAGACGAGCGCCTGCCGTGGCTCGAAGCCGACGACGACGCGGCTGAGGAGCCGGGCGTCGACACGGGCAAAGTGCTGGCCTTCGTGATCGGCGCGCTGGTGGTGCTCGGCCTGCTCCTGGGTGGCCTGTGGTGGTATCTCCACCGCAATTCGGCCGGCGCTATCGTCGCGGACGGCAGCACGATCCAGGCCCCCGCGGGGCCCTACAAGAGCAAGCCGGCCAACCCCGGCGGCTCACAAGCGGTCGGCACCGGCGACACCAGCTTCGCGGTGGCCGAAGGCAAGCAGCCGGTCGGCAGGGTCGCGGACACGAGCGAGGCCCCGCACCCGAGCATCGACCTCAAGCAGACGGACGCCGCCGCTCCCACGGCTTCCGCCACGTCCGCCGCGCCGAGCGGCGTCGGTGTGCAAGTCGGCGCGTATTCCTCGCACGACCGGGCCGAGGCCGGCTGGTCGACCCTGAGCACGCGCTATCCGGCGCTGTCGGGGGTGAGCCACCGCATCGTCCAGGCCACGGTGGACGGCGCGCAAGTCTTCCGCCTGCAGGCGGTTGCCGGCGACGTGAAGACCGCCGCGGAGCTATGCCACACCCTGCAAGGCCAGGGCGCCGACTGCCAGGTGAAGAACTAGACTAACCCACCTCCCCCTCAGGAGGAGGATCGGACTGCGCTTTCGCTCGCTCTCTCGACTATCCGGCACGCCCAACTCCCGCTAGGAGCGCGCCATGCATCAGGCAGCCCGGCCGATCGTCCATATCGGCTACCACAAGACGGCGACCACGTGGTTCCAGAAGAGCATCTGGCCCTCGCTGGCGAGCCACGACTGGGTGCCGCGCAAGGTCACCCAGGAGGCGCTGCTCAATCCGCCGGGGATGCATTTCGATCCGGCCGAGGCGCGCCGCGTGCTTGGGCTGGAAGGTCGCGCGAAGCCGGTGGTGCTGAGCGAGGAGAACCTTTCCGGCTATATCCATAACGGCGGGCTGCACGGCCTCGTCGGGCCGGAAATGGCGCGGCGCATCCAGGTTGTGCTGCCCGACGCGCGGATCGTCATATTCATCCGCAACCAGCCCGACGTCATCCGCGCGAGTTACAGCCAGTACGTCGCGGGCGGCGGGACTTACGGCCTCGCCAAGTACCTGCACACGTATGAAAACGTCTATGGCGCGCTGCGGGCGCCGTTCAAGGCGCCGGCGTTCGAATGGGAGCACTTCGAATATGACCGGCTGATCGCGCTGTATGACGCGATGTTCGGACGCGAGAGCGTGTTCGTCTATCCCTACGAGTGGCTCAAGCAGCCCGAGACGCTGTTCAAGCGCCTGGAAGACGATCTCGGCATCCGCTTCCCCAAAGGCATCGCCGACAAGCGCGGCGCCAACGTCTCGCACAGTGAAACGGGCATGAACGCGCTGCGCTTCGCCAACCGCTTCACCCGCCAGTCGGTCGCCAACAAGGACTGGGCGATGGACCCGCCCGGCGGTCACGCGCTGCGCAACGTGGTGCGGTTTTTCCTCAAGGCGGTGCCCGGCGGACCGTTCCGGTTGCCGCAACGGGTGGTCAAGGACATCGGGCGATATTACGCGCCGAGCAACGCGCGCCTTACCGCCTTGCGCGAACTGCCCTTGGCCGAGCTGGGGTATCCTGTCGGCTAGTTGGTTACTGTCCACACCCGGGGCTGGGCGGCGAACTTGCCCCGCGCGGCCTTTCCTGCGACGCTATCCGTAATGACGCCCGCAATCTTCGGCCTTTCGGGTCCGGTGCTGACCGACGACGAGCGCGCTTTCTTCCGCGAGGCGGACCCGGCCGGCTACATCCTGTTCGGCCGCAACGTCGAAAGCCGCACCCAGCTCCGCGCGCTGACCGACGAGCTCCGCGCCATCCACGGGCGCGAGCGGTTGCTGGTCTCGATTGACCAGGAAGGCGGCCGCGTCGCCCGGATGCGGCCGCCCGAATGGGACAGCTTCCCGTCCGGCGAGGCTTTCGCTCGGCTGTGGGATCTCGCCCCGGCCAGTGCGATCGAGGCGGCGCGGGCCAATGCGGAGGCCCTTGGCCAGGCGCTGGCGGAAGTGGGCGTGACCGTCGATTACTGGCCGGTGCTGGACGTTCGCCGGCCGGGCACGCACGACGCGATCGGCGACCGGGCGCTCGGGGGCGAGCCGATGCAGATAGCCGCGCTCGGGCGCGCGATCCTCGACGGGCTCGCCCGCGCGGGCATCGCCGGCTGCATCAAGCACATGCCCGGGCACGGCCTCGCGCGGGCCGACAGCCACAAGGAGTTGCCGATCATCGAGGTGGGGGAGGAGGAGCTCGAAATCGACATCGAGCCCTTCCGCACTCTGGCCGCGGCGCCCATCGGCATGACCGCCCACTTGCGCTTCACCGCGTGGGATCGCGACAATCCGGCCACGCAATCGGCCTACATCATCCGCGAGATCATCCGCCGGCGGATCGGCTTCGGCGGCCTGCTGCTGAGCGACGACATCTACATGGAAGCGCTCAGCGGCAGCATCGCGGAGCGCGGCGTGGCGGCGCTCGCCGCCGGGTGCGACGTAGTGCTCAATTGCCACGGCGACGTCGCCGACATGGCCGAGGTCGCCGACGCGCTGCCGCCGCTCTCCGGCGATGCCGCGATACGCCTCGACCGGGCGCTGGCGGGCACCGGCAAGGCCAGCGAAGCCGACCACGCCGGGCTCATCGCCACGCGCGACACGCTGCTCGACCTCGCGAGGCATGAGGCATGACCGCCGAGGGCCTGCTGTTCGAAGCGGAAACCGCGTCCGCCGATCCCGAATGGGACGGCCCGGCCGCCGCGCCGGCCGACGATGCCGCGCTCTACCTCGAGCTCGACGGGTGGGAAGGGCCGCTCGACCTACTGCTCGACCTCGCCCGGCGGCAGAAAGTCGACCTGCGGCAGATCTCGATCCTCGCCCTGGTCGACCAGTACATCCTCTACATCGAGCGGGCGGCGGCGCTCAAGCTGGAGATCGCCGCCGACTACCTGGTGATGGCCGCCTGGCTGGCCTACCTCAAGTCGGCACTGCTGCTGCCGAGGGAGGAGCAGGAAGACCCGAGCCCCGAAGAGCTCGCCCTGCGCCTGCAATTGCGCTTGCAACGCCTCGGCGCGATGCGCGAGGCGGCCGCGCGCTTGCTGGCGCGAGATCGCATCGGCCGCGACGTGTTCCTGCGTGGGAGCCCCGAAGGGCTGCGGGTGGATCGGGTCAACGCCTGGCAGTGCGACTGGTACGCGCTGGTGCACGCTTATGGGCAGGTCAAGCTGCGCACCGAGCCGGTGGTGCACATGGTTCGCGACCGGATGGTGATGACCCTGGACAGCGCGCTCGATCGCGTGTCCGCGATGCTCGGGGTCACGCTCGACTGGATGGAATTGCGCGAATTCCTCCCCGCAAACGCAGACAGCCGCCTCAAGCGCTCGGCGCTCGCCTCGAGCTTCCTCGCCGCGCTCGAGCTGGCGCGGCTCGGCAAGGCCGAGCTGCGGCAGGAAGACGCCTTCGGGCCGCTGCACTTGCGGCGCGTGAAGGCGGTTCCTTCGACAGGCACAGGGTTGTCGGGATGATGGATGACCTTGTCCGCGGCGTCGAGGCAGCGTTGTTCGCCGCGGAAGAGCCGCTGACGGCGGAGGAACTTTCCGCCCACCTCGGCGGCGCCGACGTGCGCGAGGCGCTGCGCGAGCTGGAGGAGCATTACCGCGAGCGTGGTGTGCGCCTGGTCGAGCGCGCCCGCCGCTGGCAGTTTCAGACCGCGCCCGACCTCGCCCATCTCCTTCGCCGCGAGCGCGAGCAGGTCCGCAAGCTGAGCCGCGCTGCCACCGAAGTCCTGGCGATCGTCGCCTATCACGAGCCGGTCAGCCGCGCCGAGATCGAAGCCATTCGCGGGGTGCAGACCAGCCCCGGCACGCTCGATGTGCTGATGGAAGCCGGCTGGGTACGCATCGCCGGTCGGCGCGAGGTCCCCGGCCGGCCGGTGATCTATGCGACGACGCCCGAATTTCTCAGTCACTTCGGCCTCGAAAGCCGGCGCGATTTGCCCGGCATCGACGAGCTGAAGGCCGCCGGGCTGCTCGATCCCGTGGACGCGGCGCTGGAGGAGCTGGCCACCGCCGGTGCTTCGCAGGAGGCCGAGGCGCAAGAAGGGGAGCAAACCGAGTCCGATTGACTTTGGCGGTGCGGGTGGGAACATTTCGTCTGGGAGCCAGGCGTTCGGTCGTGCGCAACCTGAACCGGCGCCGGGACAAGACAGCCCAGAAATTCGGCTTGTTCTAGAGCCTCTCGGGCGTGGATTGCATCGCCTGGGCCGCACCGCGCTGGAAAACGCGGGAGAATGTGCCTAAATCCCCCGGGGAGCTTTTGGAGAGACCCAGTGCATCTACCCGGTGTGTTTCAGCTGCTGGTCATCGCTCTCATCGTCGTGGTGCTGTTCGGCCGCGGCAGGATAAACGATTTCATGGGCGATTTCGGCAAAGGTGTGAAAAGTTTCCGCAAGAGCATTGCCGACGACGACGAGGCGGCTCGCCGCGCCCCGGTGGACGGGATCGGCATCGAACCGGCGGGGGCCGAAGCCGTGGAACCGCAACCTTCGCCCGACCCCATTCACAAATAGCAGAGCACAGGGGCTGACATGTTCGGAATCGACTGGGAGGAGTTCCTGGTCATTGTTGTCGTCGCGGTCATCGTCATCGGTCCGAAGGACATGCCGATGGCGCTGCGTACCGTGGGGCGCTGGATCGCCCGCGTGCGGCGCGTCTCCAATCACTTCAAGGCCGGGATCGAAACGATGATCCGCGAAGCCGAAATGGAGGAGATGGAGAAGAAGTGGGCCGAACAGAACGCCAGCATCATTCGCGAGCATCCGGCTGAGGCCGGCCCCGAGATGGAGCCGACCGGCGCTTACCCGTCGCGCCCGGCGCCCGTGGCCGAAACCGCGCCGACGCCGGACCCGGCCGAGCCGCAGCTGCCGCTGAACGAGCGGAAGTAGCGCGCGATGGTCTTCAACATCCGCGACATCGACGATACCCAGGCTCCGTTGCTGGACCACCTGATCGAGCTGCGTCGGCGGCTGGTCCGCGCGTTCATCGCGCTCGGTCTCGCCTTCGCCGTGTGCCTCTATTTCGCGAACGACATCTTTGCGATCCTGGTCCATCCGCTGGCCCAAGCTTTCCCGCACGGCCAGGGCAAGCTGATCTACACCAAGCTTTACGAAGCCTTCTTCGTGAACATCAAGGTGGCGATGTTCGCGGCGTTCTTCATCAGCTTCCCGGTGATCGCCAACCAGCTCTGGGCCTTCATCGCCCCCGGTCTTTACGTAAAAGAGAAGAAGGCCTT
>Ga0207705_10001270_pt1 | contig 20242 bp, 11 predicted proteins | sample KBSC13metaG_FD_184314 | JGI IMG/M metagenome (GOLD analysis project Ga0207705, IMG submission 184314) | Corn rhizosphere microbial communities from Kellogg Biological Station, Michigan, USA - KBS C1-3 metaG (SPAdes) (version 2) | ecosystem: Host-associated > Plants > Roots > Rhizosphere > Soil ... | reverse complement strand
TCCTTTAATTGCCTGAGGATCTCTATCGCCTCTCCCTGAACGCGTGCCGACCTGTCTTCCAGGGCCTGCTGTAGTGCGGACACAACACAGAAGTCGCGAAATTTGAGATGGATAAAGGCGATATGCCCGCTTGGAGATTGACGCAGAAAGTGCATGCGGCAGGCGAAGACAAGGAACGCATCTGCTTGTGCTCCCAGGTGAAATCGTGCTTCGATGCGATCCAGTGCGGTTAAGGGATCGTATGGCCAGTGCCACATATAGAGCGCCAGTTTGCCGAGGAGCTGTCGGGTGGCGGCTTTATCGAAGGGGAGGGGCTGACCGGGGTTCTGCTTCTGGAACTTGCGCTCCTCATGGACAAACCGGCGATCGAAGTAGAAGCGGAAGAGCGCACTCTCGTTTAGATGGCTCAGATCCTGCTCCGTCTCGATTCCATCCGCTCCTACAGCGGAGCAGAGGAGGGAGAGGAGAAGCGGAGTGCGAGCCAACTCCATCAGGTTCGGATCGTTCTGAAGCGCTTCCCAGAGACGTGGACGATCCCACGACATTAGAAACTCTTCAATCTTTTCTTCACCCAGAGGTAATAGTGTCACTGCTCCACATCCGTGCATTTTGGAGCGAATCTGTTCATACTCGGCAATGCGACAGGAGATCACGAACTGATTCTCCAACATCTGCACTTCGGCCAGGCGGAGAAAATCGGCGCGTGGGTCGAAGCGTTCTCCTTGTGGTTTTGCAGGATCGACCGGACGCTCTCCACCCAGTTCGTCCAGGCCGTCGCAGAGATAGAGAAGGGGAACGTTCTGGAGAGGCAGGTTCGGCATCTGGGAGCGGACCCAGTCTGCAAGAGGAGTTTTTCGATTCCAGGTGTCGATCTTCAGGAAGATGGGAAGCGGTTGCGTTGGGTCGGCAAGACAGGCTTCGGTGTGTTCTCGTGCGAACATCCACAAGGTAGTGGTCTTGCCTGAGCCGGGGCGACCTAGCAGGACCACGCGCCCGTTATGGTAAGCGAACGCCTCCGGCAATGAGGTGAAGACGCGCGGAACAGAGAGGTCGTCCGGCATCACCGAGCGGCGTTCCGGAGACGACGGGGACTGGAGGATGGTGACATCGATGAGTGCTGGAACCACCTCCGGCGTGTCTTGGGCTTCCAACTCGACCGGCTTACGCGCTTCGATCTCCTGCGTCGCCGTAGCGCGCAGTGCAATCAAGTAACTCATCAGGGTGTCCGCAGGAGGAGGCTGTTCCATGCCTCCATTATATTCCCGGAAGCCAAAGTTAGCAATGCCCTTTTCGGGGCGCAGCCAAAGAGCGGACCTGACGACCATAAGGCAGGCGCTCCGCGAGCTGGGTATGTTACCGTCCAGGTGATAGTCTGAGCGGCGGCGCAGGGTCATTCAGTTTTGCTAAGGAACCGTATCTGAGTCCGCGTAGGCGGACCTTCGGCCGTTGGCCCCAAGCGAAGGACTTTAGGCCATCGTGCCCGACGGACTGGTATAGGGAAAACTGAATGACCCTGACGGCGGCGTCTTCAAGCAGGATTTCGTGTGCGTTCTGAAGAACTCGGACTATACAGGCGAGCAGTCGTATTGGAGAGCGCGCGAATCCGACGACAGCAAGGCTACCGAGATCGAGGCGGGAATGGATACGCGCCCTCGCTTTCAGGGATGTACTGCGTAGGATGTAGGATGGGATGTCAGTAAATAGGAGCCTCGTTTCAATCTATGCGGTCTGGTTACTTGCCCTTCTCCTGGGGATGGGACGGGAGGCGCGGGCTGTGAACCCGGACCGACAACTGGATCAGTACCGCTCCGACATCTGGGTGTTCAAGGACGGCTTTCCGCGTACCCGGGTAATCACCATGACGCAGACGCCGAACGGCTACCTGTGGCTGGGCACGCGTCAGGGGCTGATTCGTTTTGACGGCGCTAAATTTGAACGCGCTGCCTTCGACGGCGGGAATAAGGACGACCCATCGAACGCCGCGCAGACCAGCATCTATTCGCTGGCCGTCTCGCCGTCCGGAGAGCTGTGGGCGGGAACCAGCGGTCACGGTTTTGGTGCGCTCAAGCCGGGACGCTATGAGCGCTTCACCACCGGCCCAGACGATGCCCAGTGGAGCCGTAACTTCGCCTGTTACTGGAGTCGTGACGGCCTGCTTCTAGCCGGGGGGCACCACTCGACTCGCGTCGGCGTGCTCTATCTCGCGCGGCAGGGCCGGCTGATCAACGAAGTCGTGTGGCCGAATGGGGTGGTTCGCGGCACGGTCGTGGACCGGGCAGGGGACATCTGGTGCATCGTCGCCAGGGTGGGGCTGGTCCAGCTCACGCCGGACGGTAAGATCAAGCGGACTTTCCGACGCAAAGACGGGCTGCCTGCCCTCGATCTGAACAACCTCTGCCTTGACGGTGGGGGAAACCTCTGGCTTGGAACGATCAAGCACGGCCTCTGTCGCTACGCGAACGGCGTATTCACGGTCTTTAACGTCAAAAACGGCCTGCCATCGGACGACATCACCGACCTGTGCTCCACGCACGAAGGCGCTCTCTGGGTCGGTACCTCGCACGGATTGGCGCGATGGTACCACGATACCTGGCAGGCTTTTCGCTCCGTGGGCGGGCAGGAGGAGAGCGCAGTCGATGCGATCTGCGAAGACTACGAAGGCAGTCTCTGGGTCAGCACGCCGGGCGGACTGATCCGCTACTGCGATACCAAACTCGTCCCGGTGCATACCAGGTCAAGCGCCTCCGCGACGCCGATCTCCATCACGGTCGGCCCGGACGGTCACTGCTGGGCCGGCACACGCGATGAGGGCGTGGTCACCCCCGATGTGACGGGCATCTGTCCTGTGGCGCTGAGCACCGCGCAGGGCTTGCCCGCCAACCATGTGGAGTCCCTCTGCGCAACACAGGACGGCACGCTCTGGATGGCTGTGAACGACCAGCTTGTCAGCGCGAAGAACGGGATCGTCACCTCCTTCCCCGTCCACGCCAATCTGCGTTTTATCCGGCCCGATACGAATGGAGACCTGGTCGCGCTGGATAGAAAACACGCGCTCCTGCGGTTTCATCAGGGCAAGCAGATCTCCCGGGTCTCCCTGCCGGATCTGGGATTTCCGTTCTGCTGCCAGGTCGATCCGGGCGGTCGTGTATGGATCGGGGCAGACTCCGGACTCTACTGCGTCCAGGACGGCGTCTTTCGCCCGGTGGAGGGTTGGCCAGGCGCGACAAATGCGCTCTGTCTCGCCTTCGCCCCGGATGGAAAGACGGTATGGGCAGGAACCGACCACGGCCTCGCGCGCGTCGCCGACCACTCGGTGCGTATGTATGCGACCGAGCAGGGGCTTCCGAACAACGGCTCCCACCTCCTTGCGATCGATCGCTCAGGAACGCTCTGGGAGTCCGCGGACGGAGGGATCGTGTCCATCCGGGTACAGGATATCGAGGCTTTCGACGCGGGCCGATTGCGGAGGATCCCGTTTCAACGCTACACCCAGGAAGACGGGTTCAGTGATGCGGATGTCGCGGATCAGGCGGTCCAGACCCCCGATGGCCGCATCGTCTTTGCCCATCATCAAGGGTTCACGTTTATCGATCCCGCGCATCTGCCGCAGAATCCCTATCCGCCCTCGGTGACGATCCAGATTGCGAAAGCGAACGGCGATCCCATCTCCCTGGAGAAGACCGCGCGTGTGGCTCCGGGAGAGGGCGCTCTCGAAGTCCAATTCGCCGCGATGAGTTTTGTCGCTCCCGAGAAGGTGCGGTTCCGGTATCGTCTGGAGGGACACGACAAAACATGGAACGACATCGGCACCCGCCGGGCTGCCTACTACACGGACCTGCCGCCCAACACCTACACCTTTCATGTGATCGCCTGCAACAACGATGGTGTCTGGAACACGCAGGGGGAGACCCTCAGGGTCACAATGCTGCCGCACTTCTGGCAGACCTTCTGGTTCCGTGTGCTCTGTGGTCTGGTGCTTCTGGCGCTGCTGTTCGCCGCTTACCGGTGGCGGCTGCGGCAGATGGTCGCGCGTACCCGGCAACTGGAAACGCAGAACCGGGAGATGAACGTCTTGAACTCCGAGCTGCAGCGGCTCAACGAACTCAAAGACGAGTTTCTGGCCAACACCTCCCATGAACTGCGGACCCCGCTGAACGGCATGATCGGCATCGCGGAGTCGATGCTGGATGGGGCTACCGGCCCGCTGTCCGCCGAGCAGCAGTACAACATGACCCTGCTCTCCCATAGCGGCAAACGACTGAACAACCTGGTCAACGACATCCTCGACTTTTCCCGGCTGCGGCATCGAGAACTGCGTCTCCAACTCCGTCCCGTGCATCTGCGCGAGATGGCTGAGATGATCCTGCAACTGGATCGGGTCCTTCTTGGGAATAAGGATCTGCTGCTGATCAACGACATTCCTGCGACGCTGCCCCCGGTCCATGCGGATGAGAGCCGCCTGCAGCAGATCCTGCACAACCTGATCGGCAATGCGATCAAATTTACTCCCGCGGGCGCCATTCGAATCTCTGCCGTGGTGATCGGAGGAGAAGAGGAGGGAGCGATTCGTGCAGGCGTCCCCACGATCGCGGTCTCCATCTCGGATACCGGGATCGGGATTCCCGAGGATAAACAGGACCGGATCTTTGAATCCTTTGAGCAGGTCGAGGGATCTGCGCGCAGGCAGTACGGCGGCACGGGCCTGGGCCTCGCCATCACCAGGAGCCTGGTGGATCTGCATGGCGGGCAGATTCGGGTCGAGTCGAAGGCGGGAGAGGGATCGGTCTTTACCTTCACGCTGCCCGTCAGCACCCAGAGCCTTCAGGAGAACACGACCGCGGTTCTGCCGCCGTCCGAATTCGCCCGCGCATCTCTCCCGGAATCGATCCCGGATCCAACGGCGCATCTGCTGCTGGGTAGTCCCGAAGAGCGTTCCACCGGAGGGTTGGCGCCGCGCGTCCTGATCGTGGACGACGAGCCGGTCAACCTTCAGGTGATCAAGAACTTCCTGCATCTGGAGCACTACCACCTGACCATGGCCTCGGATGGACAGGAGGCTCTGGCGTTGATCGATCAGGGACTGCAGCCCGACATCATCCTGCTGGATGTGATGATGCCGAAGATGACGGGGTATGAGGTGGTGCAGGCCATTCGGCAGACCATGCTCGCGGACCGTCTGCCGATCATTCTGCTCAGCGCTCGGAATCAGCCGGAAGATATCGTGATGGGGCTGGAGGTGGGGGCGAACGACTATCTTACCAAGCCCATCGGCAAGGAAGAGTTGGTGGCCCGCATCCACACCCATCTTCAGATTCGCCAGGCCATCGACGCCCGGCAGAAGATGGAGAGCGAACTCGCCATTGCCGCGCAGATCCAGCGCTCGATGGTGCCGCATCTCGACATCGGAGCCGTGCATGACCCTCGCTACGATCTCGCCGGGCTTTTCCAGCCCGCGCGCATGGTGGGCGGCGATCTCTACGACTTCTTCCTGTTGGGAGAGGATCGTCTCTATCTGTTCATCGGTGATGTCGCCGACAAAGGGGTTCCGGCGGCGCTGTTGATGGCGCGCACGGTCACCTTGATTCGCATGCTGGCCCGCCAGACCAGCACCGCCGCCGAAATTCTAAGCGCGGTGAACCACGAACTCTGCATCAATAACGACGAATGTCAGTTTGTCACCCTATTCTGCGGTATATTGAATTTGAAGACAGGCCGTTTCGGCTATGCGAGTGGCGGGCACGATGCTCCCCTGTTAGTGCGTGACGGAGGCGTGCAACTCCTGGATCTGGAGACCGGACCCGCGATCGGGCTGGATGAGGAGGCCGTCTTTCCCGCGCAGGAGTGTCTGCTGCGAACGGATGATCTGCTGGTACTCTTCACGGACGGCATCACGGAAGCCATGAATCCGCAGGGCGATCTGTTTACCGCGGAATGCCTGACGCAGACCCTCGCCGACTGCCCGACTGTCGAACCGACGCAGGCCGTCGCTCTATTGCAGGAGGCGCACCATCGGTTTGTTCAGGAAACTCCGCAATCCGACGACCTGACCCTCCTCGTTCTGCGGTACCACAGGCCGCCCGGCGAGGAGAACGTGCCGGACGCTTTTTCCCGAAGGCTGCCGAGCACGGTGACTGAACTGGAGCCGATCAAGCAGGAACTGACGGCGTTCCTGGAGACCCATCGCCTGCCCGGAAAGGCGATTGAGGATGCCCTGCTGATCGTCGAAGAGACCCTGGTCAATATCATCCACCACGGCTATGCCGAAGAGGACTCGCACACGATCACAATGCAGATCGCGTGGACGCCGGAGAGACTGGAGATGAACTTCGAGGATCAGGGCAGACCGTTCAATCCGTTGACCGATATTCCCGCTGTAGAGAGGACGGACGAAGAGACCCTGCGCATCTCCGGAGGCTACGGATTCCAACTGGTACGCGCATTGACCGAGAAGATGGAGTACCGGCATCAGGAGGGCAGGAACCTCCTGACTCTCTTCCTGCCTCTGCTCTCTCCGCCCAGCCCGCCTTCCTGATCTACGACCGAAGAGAGCGCCGGTCGTTGCTTTCCAAAGATTGGAGTTCACTCCATCGCAAATTCATCTGGTTTTCATCTTGGGCCTGTATTTTAAGGAACGATCGCTTCAGTGATGGGAGTTTTACTCCATTGCTGCCTGCACCCACGAAAGACAAGGAGTTCAGCACGACCATGACGTTACAGATCCATACCCACCCCCCCGATTCGACCACCGCAACGCTGCACCTGGAAGGCAGCCTGGATGCGGTGACCGCGCCGGAACTGGATGAGTTCCTCAGCACGAAACTCGACCCTGCCGCGCAGATCCTGGTGCTCGACCTGGCCAAACTCCGCTTCGTCTCCAGTGCCGGGCTGCGGATCTTCGCCAAAGCGCAGAAACTGATGAAGTCCCGGGACGGCAAGACGCTCTTCGTCAATCTCAGCCCACAGGTCCAGCGCGTCTTCGAGATCGTCAAAATCGCCTCCAATATGCAGATCTTCACTTCCGAAGAAGAGCTTGACGCCTATCTGGCCTCCATTCAAGAACAGATCTCCGAAGACGACGAAGCCTCCTGATCCTGGTGCCTATCCCTGCTGCGCCTTTAAATGGAGCTGTCAGCGCCCTTTTTCAGGGCGCTGCCACCAGTCGCCATTGATCAGGAGTTCTGGAGTGCCCGTTTTGTTCCAGTGGGGCAGGATGAAGGCGGGCGTCACCATGCGTTGGCCGTTCATCTCCATCGTGAGCAGAGGGCCGTCCAGACGCCAGCGGCCCGCCTGCTTTTTGTTGTTCGTGTTGTAGACGCCCACATCGCCGCCGGTTTTGAAACCGTCGCCCACGTTGGCGGTAGTGGCGCTGGCGAACGAGTTTTTGCCCCCGGAGAAGGTGCCATCAGGATTGAAGACACGATCCGACGTGCTGCCGGCCGCCACCATCGGAGCCGCGCCTCCCGCGAAGCCCACGGTCGTCAGGCTTTTGCTGTGCCAGGCTCCCTGGATCTGTTGGGGCGTCACAGGAATGACCGGGAAGTAGGTGTTATAGGGGCTGGAGGAGTCGATGGCTCCGGCGCCGTCGTACCAGCCTCGGGGCGTCCTGCGCAGCGTGGTTATCTGGTCCCGCCTCTTGTTGGGAAAGGTTAAAATAAGCGAGTCCCCCGATGCTTTCCAGGTGCCTACATCAAACGGTTTGAGCCCGGCGCGCAGCGTCGCTTCGTCGAACTGCGCTATCGGCTTGGAGGGCAGATCGGTGAAGGCGGCCCCATCCGGAAACAGAATCAAGTGGTCGAAATGGGTCGTCGTACCCAGGAAGGTATACCGGATAAAGAGTCGCGCACCATGGAGTGATGCGGCCGGCAAGGGTCCCTTTACAGCGGCGATCGGCTGCGCGTCGCTGGTGCCCGGCTTGCCTCCCTGGTTCCCTGCCGCTTTGCCCAGAGTAGGAACCGGCGAGTCCTGCCCCTTTTTCTCTTTGTTTGTAGAGAGATTGCTCACGAAGGCGCCGTCCGGTCTGCGCGTTAATGTGTCGGGCGCTGCTCCGAAGATGGTCTGCATCTGCTTACGCGCGGTATCCTGAACAAGGGTCTTGCGGGTGGGCACGCTGCCTGCCTGGATCCACTGTGTCGCCAGGTGGCCGCAGAGAAAGGAGCAGGCTTCATACAGCAGTTGCTTGTTTTTGTCCGACAGCGTTTTGTAAGCAGGCGACGCCAGCAGTGCGTTCTGCATCTGACGGATCGTCGCCTTCGTTTTCTCTTTATCCTGCGCGCTGGCCGTTCCGGTTTTGAACGATCCGTTGCTGATCTCCCAGGTTGTCTCCAGACAGGCGCCCAACGCCACACCCAGATCGTTTTTCTCGTAGCCGTAGTCCTGATAGGTCTTTTCCACCAACTGCTGGATTCTGCCCGCGTACACCTGCATCGCCTGCTTCTGTTGGTCCTGAGAGAGCGTAGCGATCATTTGAGCGGTGAAGAGATTTTCGGCGGTGGCGGGGTGGAAGATCGTGGATCCAGTGGGGGGATCTGCGTTCGGGTGCTCGAAAGCGCTGCGGACAAGAATGTTCCCGGTTGGCGTGGCGGTCTGCCCGTAAGCCGCCGGTGCAACATCGGTCAAGCCGGCCGCGACACTCATCAGTAGGAACGCCGCGCCGACTGCTGTCAGGTTGTGCCTCATCTTTGTCTTACCTCTCGATCCTACGCTCGATCCGCTGTCGCACGACAACAGCGGAATTCGGAAGCATTGTCGCAACGGAAGACGGTCTGCCGGGGCGATCGGTTCCGCACTTTCCGCACATCGCGACGCAATCACAGTGGACTTATCGGGCATGGTGCGAGCCTCCGCTTCACAAATCGAAGCGGCTCCCCATTTTGTGGAAGGAATAGGTTGGTGCAGTGCAGAACAGGTTCTCATTATCGGGTATGCAATACGATTCAGCGGAGAATGGTTAAGGGGGCTATCTGATGGAACCACAAACGCGCCGTGATTTCCTGGCCGATGTCGGCAAAGGAATGCTGACTGCAAGTATCGGAACCGGGCTGGCATCGGGGCTGGGGCTTTCGACCGCTCTGGCGGAGGAGAGCAAAACCGCGGCCTTGCAGTTCGGCAGGTTGGAGCCGCTCGTAGAGCTGATGCAGGTGAACACGGCCGAGCAGATGCTGCCGCTTGTGGTCGAGCGGCTGGCGCACGGAACTGAGATGCGGGATATTGTAGCGGCCGCCGCGCTCGCCAACGCCCGGACCTTCGGCGGCGAGGACTATATCGGATTCCATGCCTTTATGGCGCTGGCCCCGGCCTTTGCCATGACAAAGGAGGTCCCGGCGGAGCGCAGAGCGCTGCCCGTCCTGAAGGTCGTCTATCGCAGCGTCGATGAGATCCAGGCAAAGGGCGGACGGAAGAGTGAGGTGCTGCACCCGATGGAGACGCCGTCCGCCGCGGTCTCCAGCAGCGGGGAACGACTGCGGGATCTGGCGCGTGTCGGAGATCTGAACGGGGCGGAGGAGCTGTTCGCCGGAATGGTGGCGCACTCCCCCACGGATGCGTTCAACGAGATGCAGAGGATGGTGCAGGACGATACGGACGTGCATCGTGTGGTGCTGGCTTACCGCGCCTGGGATCTGCTGGGACTGACCGGCAAAGAGTACGCCCACACCACGCTGCGGCAGTCGGTGCATTTCTGTACCACGATGGAAAAGAGGCGCATCTCCCTCGGCCTTCCCGAACCCGGCATTCGCGTGGTGCTGCCGAAGGTGCTCGACAAGTATCCTCTCGTTAGTCGCAAGCCGGGAACCCGGACGGCGGACGATCGCTGGATCGCAGCGATGCGGGACACGCTGCTGGAATCCACCGGCGCTCAGGCGGCCGATGCGGTGGCTGCCGCCTTTGCCGAAGGTTTCTCTCTCGATAGTGTCGGGGAGGCGCTCTCTCTCACGGCCACGCAGCAGGTGCTGCGCGATACGGGCCGCACCCTGGCGCAGCCCGGTAAGCCGCTCGGCAGTGTCCACGGGGATTCTCCCGGTGTTCACGCCTCCGACTCCATGAACGCCTGGCGCAATATCGCGAAGGCGAGCAACCCCTATAACGCGCAGACCGGGCTGATCGTAGCGGCGTATCATCTGTCCACGGCACAGCATCTGGACTGGAAGAAGCTGACGCCCTATCCGTCGGCAGCATCCGGTGTAAAGGCGAAAGCGCAGGATGCGCCCACGCTGTTGCGAGAACTCGACGAGGCGATCCGCGCCAACGACCAGCGACATGCGACCGCGGTCGCACAATCCTACGGAGACCTGGGCTTCCATGCGCGCCCCGTCTTCGATCTGCTCCTGGGCTTCGCCATCAGCGAGGACGGCTCCCTGCACGCCGAAAAGTACTATCGAACGGTCGCGGAGGAGTTTGGCCGCACCCGCAAAGCCTATCGGTGGGACCATGTGGTCGCGCTCGCCCGCGTGACCGCCAGCGAATATGGCAAGCGCGCCGCGGGCTACGAGCAGGCGTGCGGGCTGCTCCGCGTAAAAGCCTAGACCTCAAACATCCTGGGACTGCCTGCGTGCGAATGGCGACCAGGGATAACAGGGAGACGACACCATGACTGGCAGCGAACCCTCACGCACGGAAGTCACCTTTCTCGGCACGGAAGCCGTGGTGCCTTCGTGTGGGGGCGATACGGCCAGTTTCGTGATCAATCGCAAATATCTGGTCGATACCGGCTGGTATGCCGCCCTCAAGATGGGCTGTTACGGTCTCGACCCGATGCGGTTGGAATATCTCTTTTTCACCCATTTCCATCATGATCACTATCTGGGGCTGCCGCATCTGCTTTTCTATCTCGCGATGCGCGCCTCCGAACGTCCCGACCGCGCTCCCCTGAAGATCGTCGGCCCGAAGGAAGATCTGCTTCCGGTCGTCCGGCTCGCGCAGCAGTTCTTACAGATGGAGCGCTTCGCCCCCGTCCGCTACGAGCCGGAGTGTATTCCGCTTATGCCCGGAGAGACCTGGGACGACCCGGATTTCGCCCTGGCGACCTGCGCGTCCGTCCATCCCGTGCCGGGTCTCTGCTATCGCTTTACCGACAAACACACCGGGCAGGTCGTCGCCTTCACCGGCGACACTGCCTACGACCCTTCCATCGTGCAGCACGTTCAGGGCGCGTCCCTCCTGATCCATGAAGCCTCTTACGGCGCTTCCCCCGCACCCTCCTCCAACGCCTCCCTCCACTCCGGCGCGCCCGATGCCGCCCGCGTGGCGCAGGAAGCCGGGGTCCACCGTCTCGCCCTGGTCCACTGTCCCCGCCCCAAACAGGAAGCTGCCCTGAAAGCTGCGCAATCTCTCTTCCCCAACACGCTCTGGCCCACCGATGGAGAGACCCTCCTCATCGACCGGAATACCATCGTCTGAAGAAACCGCAGCAATCCCTGCTGCCGCTTCTATTAGGTGTGTTAAGGGGCGACCCATACCAACTTATGTACACGTTCCCTGTTTCCTGTGTAATATCCCTATCGCGGACGGTTTCTGTGGATACGGGTATCTGTTCGACATACCGATGTTTCAATCTTGAAAGCGAGGTTCCCACATGGTAAAACGTATCGGTGCAGTGTTGGCATTGGCTCTGATGTTCGGTCTGAGCGGGCTGGTCCGGGCGAATAGCGCTCAGGATGCAAAACCTGCCCTGGATAAGGACGTCGCAGCGGTCCTCGACAGGGCGATTAAGGCGCTCGGAGGCGAGGAGGCGTTGGGCAAGGTCAAGGCGGCCTCCTGGAAGTCCAAGACGAAGACCACGTTTATGGGCAATGAGAGCGAAGGCTCCTCCATGATGATCCTGCAGGGGATCGACCATGCCCGGCAGGAGTTCGAGGGAGAGTTCAACGGCAATAAGTTCAAAGGCGTGACCGTTCTCAACGACGATAAGGGAGTGCGTAAATTCGGTGATAATCGCCAGGAACTGGACAAAGAGGGCGTTATCGGCCAGAAGCGTATCGTCTATTTGACCGTCATTCCCATCACGATCCTGCCTCTGAAGGGCAAGGATTTCAAGCTGGAGATGGCCGCCGAAGAGAAGGTGAACGACAAGCCCGCGGTAGGCATCAAAGTGACCGGACCGGAAAAGAAGGACTTCACACTCTACTTCGATAAGGAGAGCGGCTTCCCTGTCCGGACGGTCGCCAAGATCCCCGGCTTTCAGGGCGAGGAGGTTACTCAGGAGACGACGTATAGCAACTATAAGGAGATGGCCGGGATCCAGAAGGCTACCAAAGTCGTGACCAAGCGCAACGGAGAGAAGTTCCAGGAGCAGGAGGTCACCGAATTCAAACTCCTGGACAAGGTCGATCCCAAGACCTTTACCGACGTCGAGTAGGCTGACTGCAGAGGGAATAGCCGCCGAATTGCGGAAACGGATGAGGGCTACCGAACCATCCATCGGGGGCTACGGGAGGGATAAGACATGACGGACGACGAGGTTCGGCAGTTTTGGGAGGTCGGCGCGATCACGATCGATACGCCGCTGACGGAGGCGCAGATCGAAGCGGCGTCGGCGGCGCTGGATCGTCTGCTGCCTTTCCAACCGGCGGCGGAGGGGCAGAGACCGCGCTATCGGGCCAGCCAGACCTGCAGCTACTACGACCCGGAGATTCTGGACATCATTCAGCACCCCTTCTTTGAGGAGATCGCCAGAGAGATCCTCCGCACCGAGGAGGCGCGCTTCTATCAGACCGCCATTACGGCGGCCTACCCGCAACCCGATACGCCCTGGAGCTACGAACAGCACGTAGACATCCAGTACACGCTCTCGGATTTTCAGGCGATTCCCCGCGGTATCATCTGCAGTTTCTTTCTCTGGCTGACGGATGTGAACGAACAGCGGGCGCCTATGATGGTCTCTCCCGGTAGCCATCTGTTGCTGGCTGCCGCCAATGAAGCCGATCCGGAACGGCGCGAGAATACCGATAAAGTGAGACCGGCCTCGCTTGCCCAACTTCCTGCCCTGAACTATGCCGACCCGATCCCCCTCCTCGCGAAAGCCGGACAGGTGAGTGTCCTCACGACCTCCACCGTGCACGGCGCTTCCGTCAACGTGGACAGCGCTCCGCGCAAGAATCTGGTATTCACATTTACGGCGGCAGGCGTGGAGATCGGCCTGCCGCCCTCCGAAGAGGGGCAGCGACGCGCCTACAACCAGGAACTGCGCAGACGCCTTCGCCCCGAACGTGCCCACATCGTACCGACATGATCCGGCCCATATGGGCTGCAAAGTTGATGGTCGTTCTCCAGTGTTAAGCTTGGGTGTTATTTGCCCCACCTCTGTGCGAAAGCCAAAAAGGGACCTGTCTGCAATCGCGCTATTACCTTAAGAGAGTCTGTGATATACTGTGGGAGGGAGGTGTAGTCCTATGCATATAACGATTGACCTAACGCCGGAGGAAGAGGAGCGTCTGCACGCGATCGCTGCGCGGGAAGGCCAGGATACGGTGACCACCGCCAGGGGACTCTTCCGCCACGCCTTGCAACAGGAAAGACCTGAAGATAAGGTGCAAACAGCAGCCGAGCCAGAATCTGCTTACGAGGCGCTCAAGGATTTTATCGGTAAGTTCGATAGTCGGCAGGTCCGGGAGGAAGACAAGGTGCCTCGCTCATCGGATCCCCATGAGCGGGCATACGGGGAAATAATCGAAGAGAAGTATCGCAAACAGGGCTTCAAGATATGATCCTCTGTGATGCGGGGCCTCTTGTTGCTTTGCTTGATGGTGGTCAGCCGGAAAGACATCAACAGTGCCTGAATGCGCTGCGATTGGTGACGTTGCCACTCCTTACAACCTGGCCCTGTTTCGCAGAAGCGATGTACCTGCTGGGCCGCAACCTGGGTTACCCTGGGCAAGAAGCACTTTGGCGGATGCGTACCTCTGGGCGGCTGGCACTTCATGAGAGCGGTCAAGATGAGGCGGACAGAACGGCGATGTTGATGGCCCAATATCGCGATACGCCGATGGACCTGGCAGACGCCTCTCTGGTGACAACTGCGGAGAGCCTGAAGTTGACGCGTATTTTTACCCTGGATCACCACATTTACGCCTACCGCACTTTTGATGGTAATGCCCTGGAGGTGTTGCCATAACTACCATGACTTCGGAGCTATAGTCTTGCTCGATTAACTACTCCGTGTGTTACGCGTTTCGCCTCGACAACTTCAATCTTAGACAAATTCTCTTGGCGCACAGAAGTGGGCGTGCCGGAAGCAGCAGAAATATGCTGTTTCGAGTACTTGAGAGATGCCAATAGCGTTTCGATCTCCTCAATCGTCAATTCCACAGTCATTGTTTTCTCCATTATGCTAGTTTATCCGTAGCATCAGATTGCTGAGGCACCATAGTCGTTAGCATATGCTACCCTGTCAGTGCCGATTACCTATGCGAACAACGAATATTCATGTATTCGCCGGATGAGAGCAGGTTCCTTCCGAGAACACCGGGAGGAATTTCTATTTATATGTATGAACTATCCCGTACAGAGATGTATGATAGGCGAACTCTCGATGCCATGCCTTTTCTGAAGGCGATGGCGGATGAGAGCGTCCTCTCTTGAGATAGGTTCCAAACGTGCGTGAAGGCCCGCTTGAAGGGGAATTCGCATTCACAGGAGAAGTAAGCCGTGTGGATCGTACGACTGGCGCTGCGGCGCAAATACACCTTTATCGTCATGGCCCTGCTCATCGCCATCCTCGGGTGTCTGGCGATCGTGCGCACTCCTACCGATATCTTTCCGACCATAGATATTCCGGTTGTCAGCGTGCTCTGGAACTATGGCGGTGTGTCGGCGAAGGACATGGAGCGCCGTATCGTGACGCTCTCGGAGCGCTCTTACGCCTCGAACGTCAACGACATCGAGCATATCGAATCGCAGTCGCTGGCGGGCGTCAGCGTCATCAAGATCTTCTTCCAGCCCGGTGCGGAGGTGCAGACCGGAATCGCCCAGATCACGGCGATCTCGGCGGGCCTGACCCGCTTTATGCCTCCCGGCATCACGGCTCCGTTTGTCATCCGCTACAGCGCCTCCGCCGTGCCGATCATGCAGTTGGGACTGAGCAGCAAGTCGCTCTCCGAGCAGCAGGTGAACGACCTCGGCAACAACTTCGTGCGTACGCCTCTCTCTACCGTACGCGGAGCCTCGATCGGTTATCCCCTGGGCGGCAAGCAGCGGCAGGTCATGGTGGATATCGATATTCCGGCGCTGCAAGCCCGAGGCTTGACGCCGAACGACGTCTCCAACGCCATCAATGCCCAGAACCTGATCCTGCCCTCCGGATCGATCAAGATGGGGCCGCGCGAGTACAACGTCTTCCTGAACAGCAGTACCGACACCATCGAGGCGCTGAACAATCTGCCCATGCGGACGGCGAACGGCAGCACGATCTATGTGCGCGATGTCGCCCACGTCCACGACGGATTCGCTCCCCAGCAGAACCTGGTCAGCCAGGAGGGGCGGCGGGCGGCCCTGATCACCGTCATCAAGAACGGCAACGCCTCCACGCTCGATGTTGCCAATCGTGTCAAGGCGGAGATCCCGAAAGTCGCCGCCACGGTCCCGCCCGAACTCAAGATCACGCCGCTCTTCGACCAGTCCGGCTTTGTGCGCAACTCGATCACGGGCGTGGCGAAAGAGGCGTTGATCGCGGCCTGTCTGACCGCCGCGATGATCCTGCTCTTCCTGGGCAGCCTGCGCAGCACCTTCGTCATCGCGATCTCCATTCCGCTGTCGATCCTCTCCTCACTGATCCTTTTGGGCCTGATCGGGCAGAGCATCAATATCATGACGCTGGGAGGTCTGGCGCTGGCGGTCGGCATCCTCGTGGACGACGCCACGGTCGAGGTGGAAAACTCCAACCGCAACCTGTCGATGGGCAAAGGCATCAAACGGGCGCTCCTGGATGGCGCGGCGCAGATCGCCGGACCCACGTTCGTCTCCACCACCTGTATCTGCATCGTCTTCGCCCCGGTCGCCTTCCTGTCCGGATCGGCGAAGTCCCTGTTTATGCCGCTCGCCCTCGCCGTCGTCTTCGCGATGATGATGAGCTACCTGCTGTCGCGCACCGTCGTGCCGGTGCTCATCTATATGCTGCTGCCCAAAGAGGTCGATCGCATTCGCGCCGCCGAGTCCGGCCATTCGATGGAAGAGGGGATTCAACAGGCGCTCGCCGGGCACATCGGGCCGGTGCACGGCGCGGAGACCGCCCATCAGTACGGCCTTATCTGGCGTATGCATATCGCGTTCAACGCCCGCTTCGAGCGGTTTCGCGGCGCGTACCTGCGGCTGCTGCATCGGGGGATGCTGAGCCGCAAAAAGGTCGCGCTGGTCTTCGGCGGCTTCTTCGCGCTCTCCTTTGTGGTGGTGCCCTCGATCGGGCGGGACTTCTTCCCCACCGTAGATGCAGGGCTCATCCGCCTCCACGCCCGCGCACCTGCCGGCACCCGCATCGAAGAGACAGAGCGCCGTGCCGGAGAGATCGAAGCGCTGATCCGGGAGGTCATCCCACGCGGTGAGGTCGAGCTGGTCTCGAATATCGTGGGGCTGCCCAACGGCGGCGTCCTGGCCAACGGCGACAGCATGGCCATCGGGCCGTCCACGGTGGAGATGCTGATCTCGCTGAAAGAGCACCAGCATGGGCCGACCGCGAAGTATATCGCCGAACTGCGCCGTCGCCTGCCGGAACGGTTTCCGGATACGCAGTTCTTCTTCCAGCCCGCCGATATCGTCACGCAGATCCTGAACTTCGGGCTTTCGGCGCCCATCGATGTCCAGGTGATGGGCCGCAGCCCGATGAACTACGGGATCGCGCAGGATCTGGCGCAGAAGTTCAAAGGGATTCCCGGCGCTGCCGACGTCTTTGTGCGGCAGGTAGTCGATGCGCCCAGCATCACTGTGACCGTAGATCGGGAGCGGGCCTCAGGCATCGGTCTCACGCAGTCACAGGTCGCGAGCAACGTCCTGATGACCTTGAGCGGCAGCGGTCAGACGGCCCCCAACTACTGGCTGGACCCCAAGAACGGCGTCAACTATCCGATCGTCACCCAGGTCCCGCAGTACCGCGTGAGTTCGCTGGAGGATCTCTCCAACATTCCGGTGGTCGATCCCGCGCGCGGCAGTGCGGCGCTGCTACTGAACAACCTGGCCACGGTCGGGCGCGATACCAATGTGCAGAACATCAGTCACTACGACGTGCAGCCGGTGTTCGATATCTTCGTCAATGTGCAGAACCGGGATCTGGGCGGCGTGGCGACCGACATTCAGCGAGTCATCGATGGCGTCAAACTGCCGCGCGGTACGCTCATTCATACTCGCGGACAGATCGAAAGCATGAACTCCAGCTTCCTGGGTCTCGGCTTCGGTTTTATCTTCGCGATCGTCCTGGTCTACTTCCTGATGGTGGTCAACTTCCAGTCCTGGACGGATCCCTTCATCATCATCACCGCGCTGCCGGGAGCCGTTGCGGGCATCCTGTGGATGCTCTACCTGACGCATACCACGTTCAGTGTTCCGGCGCTCATGGGCGCGATCATGTGCATCGGGGTCGCCAGCGCCAACAGTATCCTGGTCGTCACCTTCGCGAATGAGCGCCGGCTGGAGGGAGACAACGCCTTCCAGGCCGCCCTCGCCGCGGGCTACACGCGCCTCCGTCCTGTGGTGATGACCGCAAGCGCCATGATCATCGGCATGCTGCCGATGGCGCTGGGAACGGGGGAAGGTGGAGAGCAGAACGCCCCACTGGGCCGAGCCGTCATCGGTGGTCTATCCGTGGCAACGATCACCACGCTCCTGTTCGTGCCGATCGTCTACAGCTATATCCATCGGCATGCCGGCCCCATCAAACCGGAGGCAGACCCGAATGAGGGCGAAACCGCAGCCTGGGCCAGGCAAGAGGGCCGAGACGCCCCGGTAACAAGTGACTAATTCGCGTTGCGACGCAGACAGCGCAGGAAAATAACGTTAATGAGCAGCACCAATAACATTCAGAATGAGAACCCGATCGCTCCCAGTGGCGGCAAGCCGACGCTCTATCTGGTGATCGGCGCGTGTGGCTTTGTGGCCGTGGCCGTCTGGCTGGGCGTACTGCCGCATATGTCGCAGGATCAGACTTTGAAGGCGGCGGCCCAGAAGGCGGCGCATCAGATACCACGGGTGGAGGTCGTCTCCGGGCACTGGGAGGGCGGGAGCGACCTGACGCTTCCCGGCAACATCCAGGCGATCACCGACGCGCCGCTCTATGCGCGCACGAGCGGGTATGTGACCAAACGGTATGTCGATATCGGCAGTCGGGTGCATGCCGGGCAGCTTCTGGCGGAGATCGACGCTCCGGAAGCGCGCCTCACTCTCCAGCAGGCGCAGGCCGATACGGATAAGGCCCGCTCTACCGTGGTTCAGTCCCAGTCCGATGTCGAAAAGCTGCGAGCAAGTGTGGCGCAGACCGAGGCGGACGCCGCACGCGCCGCCGCGGCGACCTCACAGACGCGATCGATGGTCACCAATGCGCAGGCGCGATTGGCGCAGGCGAAGGCGGGCAAAGCGGCCTCCGAAGCCAAACTCGTCGAAGCGAGACATGCGCGCGATGGCCAGAAGTCGGCGCTGGTGCAGTCCCAGGCGCAGCTCGACTTCGCGCAGACGACGGCTGCGCGCTACAAAGACCTTCTCGACCAGGGCTTTGTCGCACGGCAGGACAACGATCAGGCGCAGGCGAATCTTAAGGTGGCTCGGGCAGCGACAGAGTCCGCAAAATCCGCTGTCAACGCCGCGGACGCGAACGTTCAATCGGCCCAGGAGGCCGTGAACGCGGCGCAGGCAGCCGTGGATGCCGCGGAAGCGGACGTCGTGTCCAGTGGTGAAAACGTGAAGGCTTCCCTTGCCAGCGAGCAGGCCAGTAGATCCAGCATAGGGGCGAGTAAGGCTGCTCTACGCTCGGGGCAGTCGTTCGTGCAGGTGAATCAGAACGGCGTGAAATCTCAGATCGCCGGGGAGCAGAGGTCTGCCACGATGAGCAGTTTCCAGCAGTTGCGCGCGCCCTTCGACGGCGTGATCACGGCGCGAAACGTGGATGTGGGAAGCCTCGTTACCGCGGGAGGAGCGGCGGCGGCCCCGAGTCCCACGTCTACCGTGACCACATCGGGACTTTTCGGCCTCGCGCGTACCGAGGAACTGCGCATCCAGGTGAGCGTGCCGCAAGCCTACTTCCAATCGATCTCCTCCGGCACCAAAGTCGTCGTAACAGTGCAGGAACTGCCGGGACGAAAGTTCCTCGGGCAGGTCACGATGATGTCCGGTGCGCTGGACTCCGTCTCCCGCACTCGCATGACCGAGATCCGTCTCAAGAACCCCCAGGGCGTGCTCCTGCCCGGTATGTTTGCCCAGGTCTCCTTTGCCTCCGGGGTGAAGGAGCGTGTGCTGCGGGTTCCGGCGAATGCCCTCGCCATCGGCGCGGAAGGCACCCGTGTCGCGATCGTCCGCCCCGACAACACCCTGCATTTCCAGGCGGTGCAGTTGGGCCGCGATTTCGGGAATGAAGCCGAGGTGCTCTCCGGTCTGGGCGGCAAAGAGAGACTGGTCTCCAACCCCTCCAGCGACCTGAAGGAAGGTATGCGCGTCGAAGTAACCCATGTCGTGGAAGCTGAACCCGCAGCCAGCGCCGCTCCGACTTCGGCCGCTCCCGCAACGACCCGCCCTGCACCCCCATCGAGATGAGGCGGAGCAGTCGGACAGGTAGGTTCCCTGCGTTCTGCCCACGGAATTTCAATCCCAAGGCAGAAACAGTTTCAGGGGGTTGCCGCCTCCAGAGAACGTAATCGAATGCGTTCTCTGAGAGCCGTCAACCTCTCGCGAAACGCCTGTTGTTGGGCTTTGGTATCAAAGCGTTCTCCGCAGGCGAGACGGTGAACGACCAGATCGACCAGCCCGGTCTCCTCGCCGATATGCATCACAGTCAGGTCGCCTTCGCGAAACAGGTGGGGAAAGTGCGCCATCACGCTGGGGAGATGTTGGCGCGCTTCGGCAACCGATTGCATCTCGACTGCCAGTGCATCGAGGGCGGCTTCTTCAGCAAAACCCGCTCCGCGGGCCAGACGGTCCAGCACGATTTCGAGGGTGCCTTTCTCCTCGCCGATGGCGATGACGCGGGCAACCGTCGGCGGAAAAAGATCCTCATAGCGGGACATCACGTCGATAAGAGGCTCACCGCGCATAATCGTCTGACGCATCTCGACGACTG
>Ga0207705_10001269_pt1 | contig 20257 bp, 16 predicted proteins | sample KBSC13metaG_FD_184314 | JGI IMG/M metagenome (GOLD analysis project Ga0207705, IMG submission 184314) | Corn rhizosphere microbial communities from Kellogg Biological Station, Michigan, USA - KBS C1-3 metaG (SPAdes) (version 2) | ecosystem: Host-associated > Plants > Roots > Rhizosphere > Soil ... | reverse complement strand
CGTCGAAGGCGATACGATCGGTATCGGCGTTCGCGTCCTGCTTGGTGGGACCTGGGGGTTCGGTGCCAGCCGCGAGCTCACCAAGGCCGGCGCCAACGCCGCCGCGCGTGAGGCGGTGGCCATCGCACGCGCCAATCGGGTATCCGGCGCCGATCGCGTGCGGCTCGCGCCGGCCCCCGTCGTCCCCGACGGCCGCTGGCAGACGCCGCATACCATCGATCCGTTCACCGTACCAGTAGAGGAAAAAGCGGACCTGCTGCTGCGCACCAACGCCGCAGCACTACGCAATCCTCGCGTCAGTTTCGTCACCAGCTCGATGCTGTTCGTGAAGGACGAGAAGAGCTACGCCAACACCGACGGCACCTTCACCACGCAGACCACCATTCGGAGCTGGATGCCGTTCACGGCCACCGCCGTCTCGGTCGACCGAACGGACTTCCAGTCGCGCGGCGAGGTCATCGCGCCGATGGGACGCGGCTACGACTACCTGCTGGAACAGAAGCCGGCGGAGAACGCGCCGCGCTGGGCGGAGCAGGCGGTGGAAAAGCTGAGCGCGAAGCCGGTGCAGGTGGGGCGATACGACCTCGTGCTCCATCCGAGCCACCTGTTCCTCACCATTCACGAATCGGTCGCACACCCCACCGAGCTCGATCGCGTACTGGGCTACGAAGCCAACTACGCCGGCACCAGCTTCATGGCGCCGCCACGCAGCGCGCTCGGCAAGTTGAAGGTCGGGTCGCCGCTCATGCACATCGTCGGCGACCGCGAGCAGCCCGGCTCCCTTGCCGCCATCGGCTGGGACGACGAAGGGGCGAAGCCGGATCGGTTCGACATCATCCGCAACGGCACGCTGGTGGACTACCAGACGACGCGGGAGCAGGCACCGATGCTCGACTGGTGGTACCGGGAGCGCAACCTGCCCGTGCGCTCCCACGGCTGCTCCTACGCGCAGACCTGGTCCGACGTCCAGTTCCAGCGCATGCCGAACGTCTCGCTCATGCCGGGCGAGAAGGACCTCGGCTGGGACGATCTCATCGCCGCCACCGATCGCGGGATCGCGATCTTCAGTCGCGGCTCGTATTCCATCGACCAGCAGCGCTACAACGCGCAATTCGGCGGGCAGCTCTTCTACGAGATCAAGGGCGGCAAGATCGTTGGCATGCTCAAGGACGTCGCCTATCAGATGCGCACCCCCGACTTCTGGGCGTCACTCGACATGCTCGGTGGCCGGAAGAGCTACGAGCTGGGCGGCACGTTCAACGACGGCAAGGGCCAGCCCGGCCAGGCGAACGCCGTGAGCCACGGCTGTCCGCCGAGCCGGTTCAGGAACATCAACGTGGTGAATACCGGTCGGACTGGATGACCCGCTCGCCGGCGCTGTGCGCCGGCCGCTCGTCGGACCGTGAAACAACTTTACGTACAGCTCGTGATGTCAGACTGACAACTTCGGTCCCTCGGTCCCTCGCCTTACCCCATCTCTCTCCCTCATGACCACCAGACGTGACTTCCTGAAGGCCGGCACGGCGGCGGGCGCGGCGGCACTCGTGCTGCCGAAGCTCGCTCGAGCCGAGTCGCTCGCCACACGCGTGGCGACGCCTGAGCCGCCGCCGATGGACCCCGCGGTGAAGGAGCTCCTCACCGAGGCGCTCAACGCCGCGAAGATGGGCGGCGCCGAATTCGCCGACGCGCGCATCGGCCGCTACCGGAACAACTTCGTCATCACGCGCGAGAAGCAGATCGTCAACGTGGTCGACACCGACACGCTCGGTGTCGGCGTACGCGTGCTGGTGAACGGCACGTGGGGGTTCGGCGCGTCGCGCGACCTGACCAAGGCCGGCGTCGTCGCCGCCACCAGGGAAGCGCTCGGCATCGCGAAGGCGAACGCCGTTCCCGCCGCCGACCGCGTGCGTCTCGCACCCGCGACGCCGACGCCCGACGGACGTTACGTCACGCCGCACACCACCGATCCGTTCACGGTGCCGATCGAGGAGAAGGCCGACCTCCTGATCCGCGCCAACACCGAGGCGATGAAGGTGCCCGGCGTGAAGTTCGTGAACAGCAACATGTTCTTCGTGAAGGAAGAGAAGAACTACGCCAACACCGACGGAACCTTCACCACCCAGACGGTGCTGCGCAGCTGGCTGCCATTCGCTGCCACCGCCGTCGCGCCGGACTTCTCCGACTTCCAGACGCGCACCAACGTCATGCAGCCGGCCGCGCGCGGCTACGAGTACCTGCTCGCCGCCAAGCCGGTGGAGCATGCGCAGCAGTGGGGCGAGGAAGCGGCCGCCAAGCTCAAGGCCAAGCCGGTAGAAGTCGGACGCTACGATCTCGTGCTGCATCCGACGCACCTCTGGCTCACCATTCACGAGAGCATCGGTCACCCGCTCGAGCTCGACCGCGCGCTCGGCTACGAGGCCAACTACGCCGGTACCAGCTTCATCGCGCCGCCGCAGAAGACGCTCGGTCAGCTGCGCTACGGACCGAAGATCATGAACATCCAGGGCGACCGCTCGCAGGAAGGCGGTTGCTCGACGATCGGCTGGGACGACGACGGCGTGAAGCCCGACACCTTCCTCCTCATCAAGGAAGGCGTCGTCAACGACTACGAGACGACGCGCGAACAGGCGCCGATGCTCGACTGGTGGTACGCGAAGCAGGGCAGGCCGGTGCGCTCGCATGGCTGCGCACACTCCGATAGCTGGAGCGACATCGCCTTCCAGCGCATGCCGAACGTCTCACTCCTGCCAGGCGAGAAGGATCTGTCGTATGAAGATCTCATCGCCGCGACGGATCGCGGCATCGCGATCATCGGCGACGGCAGCTTCTCCATCGACCAGCAGCGCTACAACGCGCAGTTCGGCGGGCAGCTCTTCTACGAGATCAAGGGCGGCAAGATCACCGGCATGCTGAAGGACGTCGCCTACCAGATGCGGACCCCCGACTTCTGGAACTCCATGGACATGATCGGCGGGAAGAAGAGCTACGAGATGGGCGCGAGCTTCTTCGATGGAAAGGGACAGCCGGGCCAGGTCAACGCGGTGAGCCACGGCTGCGTGCCGAGCCGCTTCCGCAACATCAACGTCATCAACACCGGGAGAAAGGCATGAGCACCCCGAAGAGTCTCTTCAGCCGGGGCAGCGCCCTCTCTTCCGGCGAGATGCTGTCGAAGAGCGAGGCGCAGGCGTTCCTCGAGCGCGTCGTCAAGCTGTCGAAGGCCGAAACGATCGCCGCGTCGCTCGGCGGCGGCTATCAGGGCAACATCCGCTTCGCTGCCAACCGCATCACCACGTCGGGCGGCGTGAACAACTCGCAGCTCGTCGTGCAGAGCGGATACGGCGCCAAGCACGCCGTCGTCACCACGGCCGACTTCTCTCCCGAGGGGATCGAGCGCGCGGTGCGCCAGAGCGAGGCGATCGCCAAGCTGGCACCGGATGATCCGGAGAACATGCCGCTGCTCCCGCCGCAGCAGTACCAGAACGTCGACGCGTACTTCGACTCCACGGCGAACCTCACCGCCGAGGAGCGCGCGGCCGCGGCGCGCACGGCGATCGACGCCGCGAAGGCAGCCGGTGATCTCGCGGCGGCTGGCTTCATCCTCGAGGGCAGTGGATACAGCGCGCTCGCCTCGAACACCGGCATGTTCGCGTACTTCCCGGCGACGAGCGCGAACTATCAGCTCACTGTGCGCACGAACGACGGCACCGGCTCCGGTTGGGCCGGCGCCGATCATCCCGACTGGAAACAGATCGACTTCAAGGCGGTGAGCGATCGCGCCATCTCCAAGGCGCGTGCATCGCGCAACCCGGTGGCGGTGGAACCGGGCCGCTACACGGTGATCCTCGAGCCGCAGGCGGTAGGTGATCTCGTGCAGCTCCTCGCCTTTGCGCTCGACGCGCGCAGCGCGGACGAAGGGCGCTCGTCGTTCTCGAAGCAGGGCGGTGGCACCAAGATTGGCGAGAAGATCGTCGATCCGCGCGTCACCATCTACTCCGATCCCGCCGATCCGCAGCTGCTCGGCCAACCGTGGACCGGCGAGGGGCTGCCGCTCGGCCGCGAGGTGTGGATCGAGAACGGCGTGCTCAAGGAGCTCCAGTACTCGCGCTACTGGGCACAGAAGAAGGGCGCGCGTCCCAACGGTGGGCTCGGGGCGGTGAAGATGGCGGGCGGCGACACGACGACGGAGCAGATGATCGCCTCCACGCCGCGCGGCATCCTCGTCACGCGCCTGTGGTACCTGCGCCAGGTGGATCCGCGCACGGTGCTCTACACCGGCCTCACGCGTGACGGCACGTTCCTCATCGAGGACGGCAAGATCACGAAGGCGGTGAAGAACTTCCGCTTCAACGAGAGCCCGCTGTTCATGCTGAACAATCTCGAAGCGATCGGTCGCGCGGAACGCGTTGCCGGCACCGAGGCCGGCGGCAACGTGGTGATGCCGACGATCAAGGTGCGGGACTTCAACTTCACGAGCCTGAGCGACGCGGTCTGACCGAGAACTGCAGTGAATCGTGAGACGTGAGGAGTTACGTCTCACGTCTCACGATTCACGTCTCACGCCGCGCGCTCAGCGCCCGGCAAACGTGTCACACTGCGCCGGATCCCCTGAATCGAACCCGCGCTTGAACCAGCTCTCGCGCTGCGCGCTCGAGCCGTGGGTGAAGGATTCCGCGTTCACGCTGCGTCCCGCCTGGCTGAGGATGCGATCGTCGCCGACCGAGGCGGCGGCGGCGAGGCCTTCCTGCATGTCGCCAGGGTCGAGCATGTTGCGCTGCTGCGCGCTGTGGCCCCACACGCCGGCGTAGCAGTCGGCCTGCAGCTCCAGCTTCACCGAATACTGGTTGGCGTTCTGCGGGTCGCGCTGCTGAGCGCGGCGCACCTCGGCTTCCGTACCGAGCAGCTGCTGCACGTGGTGGCCGAGCTCATGCGCGATCACGTAGGCCTGCGCGAAGTCGCCCGCGGCGCCGAACTTGTTGCGCAGCTCGTCGAAGAAGCCGAGGTCCAGATAGACCTTCTGGTCCACCGGGCAGTAGAACGGCCCCATCGCCGTCTGTCCCGTACCGCAGCCGGTGGGAGTGGCGTCGCGGAACAGCACGAGCTTGGCGTCGGTGTACTGGGTGCCGTACTTCGGGAGGATCTGCGCCCACGTCTGCTGGATGTCGTCGAGCACGCGCGACATCACGATCACCTCCGGCTCCTCGGCCGCCGAGTCCGCCGGGCTCAGTTCGCCGTTGGAAGTGGCAATCGCACCAGTCGGCGACACGCCCACATCGTTGAACAGGTTCCGGCCGAAGATAAGGCTCAGGATGAGCACGACCGCCGTGCCACCGATGCCCAGTCCCGCGCGCCCGCCGAAGCCACGCCGGTCCTCGAGATTCGAGCTACGTCCACCACCGCCGAAGCGCATCGTTCTTCCTCGTTCAATCGGTTGGCGCGCGAAAAAGGCAAGAAGCCGGCCGATGCGGCCGGTTTCCTCGACGCCGACGGCCAGCAACGGTCGAGCCCGGCGCGCCGGTGCAACTGTGTGTGCTATTTTACGGGCCACCACCCTTCATCGACTCACATGTCCGCACCGCAGTCGTCAGAACAGTCCGCGCAGGCGCCCGTCTGCCCCAAGTGTCAGGGGCCGATGTGGGACAATCGTGAAGGCAAGCGCAACCCGAAGGCGCCCGACTTCAAGTGCAAGGACCGCGGTTGCGACGGCGTGATCTGGCCGCCGCGCGACGGTCGAGGCACGGCACCCGCACCAGCCGTGAAGAGCTCGACCGGTGCTGCTGCGCCTGGCGCGACGAAGGGCGCGTCCTCAGCCGGCGGCAGCGTCGACGAGAACGGGATGCCGCTCTGTCCCATCTGCGGTGGCCCGATGTGGGACGATCGCGCGTCGAAGCGCAATCCGCGCGCGCCGGACTTCAAGTGTCGCAACAAGCCGCGCGAGCGTGGCGGACCCGGCTGTGAGGGTGTGATCTGGCCGGCACGCGACGGCTCACCGAGTCCCTATCCGCCGCCCGCCGCAAGACGCGCCGCCTCGAACGCGCCGCCCCGGTTCGACGAGGCTCCGCTCGATGCGCCGCCGCCCTTCGACGACGCGCCGCCACACGACGACGACGACCTGCCATTCTGAGCGTCGGCTTGCGCGCCGCGCCGGACATGAGCATATGATTGCTCGGGTTCTGCGTTCCCCGTTCCAACACGGCGTGCCAGGATACAAGGCTCTACCAGACGAATTCGATGGACCGGCGGCAGAGCAGGTGCGCTACGCCGAAGTGCTGCAACGTGCCGGCGATGCCGCCGAGGCAGTGCGCCTGCTCGAGCTCACGCTCGAGGCGTGTGCGCGCACACGACCAGAGCTGCCCGGCTGGTTGTGCGGACGGCTCGCTGCGCTGTACCGCGCACTCAAGCGCTACGACGACGAAGTGCTGCTGCTCGAGCGCTACCGCGAATCGCAGTCGTCGGAGGACGCGCGTACGCGCTTCGACGCTCGCCTCTCCAAGGCGCGCGCGATCGCCGAACGGAAGCGGCGCACCGATACGCGCGCGCTCGCGTCGGTGCGTCGCGTACTCACGGGTCGCGATGACGACGACGTAGTGGTCACGCCGGTGGACATGGACGACGCGCTCGCCTTCTGCGAGGAGACGATGGCGGCGCTGCGCGAGGCGCTCGTCGCCGCCACGCAGGCCGACGGCGGCAGCGCTGCACTGGCCAGTGCCGTGGAGCGCCTGTGTGCCGAAGCGCGCGAGAACGAGCATCCGCCCGAGCGGCTCGTTGCCGCCCTGCGGCTGGCGTGGCGGATCACGCCGCGCCCGCCACTCGTGGCCGCCGAGCATTGGCGCGCCGTGTACCAGGATGCGCTCGCGCGCTCACTCGCCATCCACTTCGCCTACGTCGAGGGCTGAGCACGTGGCGACGCGCGCGATGGCGCGCGTCGCCACGCGACGTCAGAGAAGCGAGCGGATGTAGCCGCCGTCGACGGGAATGGATGCGCCAGTGGTGTAGCTTGCGCGCTCCGAGGCGAGAAACGCCACCATCGCCGCGAACTCCGCCGGCTCGCCCAGCCGCCCCATTGGAATCTGCCGCTCGAACAACGCCAGCTCGGCTGCGGGGCTCGTGTCACGCATCGCTGCGTTCTTCGCCGCCAGATCCTCCACGCGCTGCGTGCGCGTGTAGCCCGGCATGACGTTGTTCACCGTGACGCCGAACGACGCGACTTCGTTGGCGAGCGTGCGCGCAAAGCCCGTGACGGCAGCGCGTACGCTGTTGGAGAGAATGAGGCCGTCCACCGGCTGCTTCACCGCGATGGACGTGACGTTGATGATGCGTCCCCACCGTCGCTCCTTCATTCCGGGCAGCACGGCACGCACGAGCTCGACCACGCTGTCGAGGTTCTGGCGCACCGCGCGCTGCCACGCCTCGGGCGAATGACTTTCGAACGGCCCCGCTGGCGGACCGCCGGCATTGGTGACGAGCACGTCCACGCGGCCGAAGGCGCGCTGCGCGGTGTCGATCACTCGCTGCACCGCCTCCATGTCGCCCAGGTCGGCAGCGATCGCTTCCACGCGCACACCCGTTTCGTCGCGGATCGCCTTCGCCACGGCGACGAGCCGCTCCTCGCCGCGCGCGCACATGACGAGGTTCGCGCCCTCCCGCGCCAGCTCCTCGGCCACGGCGCGCCCGAGCCCCGCGCTCGACGCGGCGACGAGCGCGACCTTCCCGCGTAGTCCGAGATCCATGGCTACTTCGTCCGGTGGAAGTAGCTGTCGGTGCCGTCCAGCCAGTCCTGGCGCGGTGGGTTGAAGATGTCCACGTCCAGCGTGTCCTCGAGTGCGAGCGCCTCGTGTGGCACGTTGGACGGGATGTGCAGCACTTCGCCCGCGCGGACGATCACCTCCTCGGAGCGATCAGCACCGATCCAGAACTTCAGCGCTCCCTCGAGGATGTAGGTGAGCTGCTCGTTGTGGTGCGAGTGCTGCGGCACGAGCGCATCCTTGGCGAGATACACGTGCGCGAGCATCATCCCGTCGCCCGTGATGAGCCGCCGCGAGATGCTGTCGGTCACGCGCTCCTTTGGCAGGTTGTCCCAGTTGAAGTGGCGGACGCGTGGGGATGACTTGTCGGACATCGGAAGCGGGAAGAGAGTGTGAACGGTGAACGGTGAACGGTGAACCGAAGCTGCACGGAAGGGAAAGCTACTGAAGGAATGGCAACGACAGGGTCTGTCCCTGATTCATCCAGGCACTGCACCGCGGGGCGCACTCACTCTCCGAACACGATCTCCTCCTCCCGTCGATCCAGCCCGTCGCGGCGTTCGCGATCGGCTCGTCGGCGCGCGACTTCGAGGCCGGTGATGCAGGCGGCCAGCCAAACGCCGCCGGCGGCGAGGCCGCTGACGACGTCGCTGAAGTAGCGCGTGCCGAGATACAGCCGGCCGAAGGAGATCGCCAGCACCAGAATGGTGAGTGCGACAACCGCCGCCGTCGTGGCGCGGCGGCCCGGACTGGCGAGCGCAATGAAGTAGCCGACCATCCCGTATCCGACCAGCGCCTCGAGTGCCTGTCCGCTTGGCGCACCGAGACCGGCAGTGACGTACTCGCGACTGAGAAAGTGCTTCACGATCGTGTCGAGCACCACACTGCCGATGATGGCGCCGAGCCAGCCGATGAGCGGGAGCCAGCCCCGCCGTTTTACGAGCAGGAGGCCGACGGCGAGACCCGGCACCACCATGATCGGGAGACGGCCGAGCCGGCTCACCGCGGTCCAGAATGCGTCAGCGGCTGGCGTGGCGCCGTCGCGCAAGGCGCTGGCAAGGGCGAGGTCGAACTGCGGCACCGTCTCACGCGCCAGGAGCGCGCGCGTGATCGCGGCAAAGATGACCAGTGCGACGAAGCTCAGGCCCAGCCCGATGGTGAGGTTGAGGCCGAGGTAGTCGGTCGGGCTGAAGCGCCGGAAGAGGAAGCGCCGCGCGCGCGGCGAATGCGCGAGGAGCCAGCGCATCGGAGCCGTCATCAGGATGCGGTGCCACACCGTACCTTCGGCGCGCCACGCCGCGTCGCTCTCCTCCACCAGCCAGCCTCCGGCAACCGCGACCGTGGCCAGCACGGCGAGCCCCACGGCAACGACGAGTGCCGCGCGCACCAGTCCGTGCCCGAACGCTGGCGGATGCTGCCCGAAGAACCAGCCCACCGCGCAGAACACCGCGGCCCACATCGCCGCACCGCACAGGTTGCACAGCGTGAAGCGCGCGAGGCTCATCGACGAGAGTCCCGCCATCGGCGAGATGAGCATTCGCGCGAACGGGATGAAGCGCCCGGACAGGACGGCTGCCGTGCCATGGCGGTCGAAGAACTCGCGCGTGCGCATGAGCACGCGGGGATGCACGCGCTTCGAGTGCCGCTCGAAGAAATCACCGCCGCGCCGACCGATCATGAATGCCGCCGTGCTGCCCAGCGTGGCCGATGTCGTGGCGACGAGGAACACCGCGGCCAGGGAAAGCCGCCCGTGCGCCGCGAACGCCGCCGCCGTCACGAGGGTGGTGTCGGTGGGAAAGGGGATCGAGAGCCCCTCGCCGGCGATGAACAGCGCCACGATGAGGTAGCCGTAGTCGGCGACGAGCCGCCCGATGTGCTCGGTCATGCCGTCTGCTGCTGCACGCGACCGGTGGCTGCAACGAGGCGCTCGCGTGCCGCTTCCACGGCGGCGAGCGACAACGCGAGCCACATCCCTCCCGCGGCGAACCCGCCCACGACGTCGGTGAAGTAGTGCACGCCGAGCACGAGCCGGCTCAGCCCGATGCCAAGGATGATCAGCGCCGCTGCCGCGGTCACCACCGCCCGTCCCACTGGCTGCCGAACGCGGCGCAGCACCAGGTATGCGAGCAGGCCGTAGCCGATCATCGCACCCATCGAGTGTCCGCTGGGATAGCTGTAGCTCGCGCCGTGCAGGTATTGCAACGCGCCAATCGGCCGTGTGCGATGGAAGGTGTGCTTGAGCACTGCCTCCACCAGCTTGCCGCCGCCCAGCACGAGGGTCCAGCCGACCACCACGGCGCGCCAGTTCTGCCGGTGCAGCGTGAGTAGCACCACGAGTGCGAGCGCCGACATCACCAGGGAAGTGCCGAACAGGCTCACCGTGCTGGCGATCGCGAGCCCGCGCGACGTCCGCCACGGCGCGAGTCCTGCCGTCACCAGTGCATCGAAGTGTGAGAGCTTGTCCTGATCGATCACATTGTCGGCGATCTCGGTGAACAACCAGAGTGTGGCAAGCGAGATCAACAGACTGAGCGCGAGACGCAGCCAGAACTCCCGAGAGCTGGGATGCGCGCGCGCGCCCCGGCCGCGCAGCAGCGCCCGCGAAGCGACCGCAACGAGCACGGCCGTGACGACCGCCATGCCGAGCAACAGGAGTGAGGCGAAGGAAAGCATGAGAAGCAAAGATGCCCACCGTGCAGGAAGTGCGCTCCGTGCAGGAAGTGCGCTCCCGTGATATCGTTGGGCATGACTCGCGCTCCCCGCTTCGCCGTCGCCCTGCTCGCGCTCGCAGCCGTACAGGCCGCGCCCCTTGCCGGCACCGCCGCCGCGCAGGACTCCAGCACAAGGCGTGTCGTCGTTCCGTTCGACACGCAGCACGTGCACAAGACGCTGTTCACCTGGCGCGACGCGGCGCTCGCCGGCGGATTCACCGTGCTCACGGTGGCGATGTTTCCGGTGGACCGACACATCGCCGGACAGCTGCAGAACCCGAACACCCAGGCCAACCGGTTCTTCAACAACTCGGCGACCGGCGTCGAGCTGATCACGTCACCCGGCGCGTTCATCATCGGCGGCGGCATGTACGCCATCGGCCGGTGGGGTGGACACCCCGCCCTGGAAGACATCGGCTGGCACGGCACCGAAGCGGTACTGCTCTCGTCTGCCGTGACGGGGATCCTCAAAGGGGCGCTCGGCCGCGCGCGGCCGTTCGTGGTGAAGGACACCAACCCACACGATTTCAAGTTCGGCCGCGGCTTCACCTCCAGCGACCGGCAATCATTCCCCTCGGGACACACCACCACTGCATTTGCTGCCGCCGCGGCAGTGACGAGCGAGGTGCGTCGGCTGCATCCGGAGGCGGTCTGGTACGTGGCGCCGGTCCTCTACGGGGGCGCGACCCTGGTGGGACTGTCGCGCATGTATCACAACAAGCACTGGGCGAGCGACGTGGTGCTCGGGGCGGCGATCGGTACCTTTGGCGGGCTGAAGGTGGTGCGCTACTCGCACACCCATCCCGACAACAAGCTCGACCGCTTCATCCTGCACACGTCGCTGGCGACGTTGCCGAATGGACAGCTCGGCGTCCTGGTGACCGTGCCGACGCGTACGGCCGACAGCGGACCCTGACACTCGCGACGACCCTCAGCCGTAGGACCATCCATGACCCAGGGCAAGGTGGTACAGGCTCCCCCGGCGCCCCCCGCGCCAGGGATCAGCGTCGTCACGCCGCAGACGCTCGCCGGTCCTCCGGCGACGGCGCAGGAAGTCCGCGCGCTCAAGGCGCAGCGGAGCGAGCTGTCCGATCAACTGAATTCGGCCACGGGCCGACGACGTGAGATCGCACGACAGCTCCAGAGCGCAACCGGCGCCGACAAGGCCGGCCTCGAGCAACGCCTTGGAGTCCTCGACGCTCGCATCTCGCGACTGGAGACCAGCATCGACGAGGTCGGTCAGCAGCTCGCCTCGGCTCCGGTCGCGCTGGTCTCGCAGGACCCACCCATCCGCAACCCCGGCCAGACCATCAGCGTGAACGCCGTCCCGATCCTCATCGTCTTCACGATCTTCGTGCTCTGCCCCGTGGCGCTCGCCTTTGCGCGGTCGCTCTGGAAGCGCGGCTCCCAGCCACGCGCCGTGGCCGACCGCGACACTACCGCCCGGCTCGAGCGGATGGAGCAGGCGATGGACGCCATCGCGATCGAGATCGAGCGGGTGTCGGAAGGCCAGCGCTTCGTGACGCGCCTGATGGCGGAGGGGAAGACGGCGATTCCGATTCCCGCGGCCAGCGCGGAGCACGGAGAGAAGATCGGTCGCCAGTAGCCGCTCAGATGTTCCAGCTCAGCTGAACGAGTTCGTTCTCGGAGAGCTCGTACCAGTCGGCTGGATAGCTGCGCACCCGACGCACCGCACCATCGCTCCAGAAAATGAGCGAGCGGCCACGCCGCCGGTCGTAGTGCGAGAACGACGTCTCCTTCACTCGCCACCGCGTCCCTTCCGCGTCCACGAACTCGCGCTCGCGCTCGACGATCACTTCGTCGCGTGCTGCTTCGCGACGGTCTGAGTCGGTCATCGGAAAGGGTAAGGGGAAATGGACGAGCCGGCGTCGTGACCGGAGGGCCAGACGCTCGCAGACTCGCAAACTGTGCAACGGCGCCGAGTCGGTCAACGCCATGAACGCCAACGGCAGGATACGGGCCGACTGCTGCCTCGCAACCTCGGTGGGAGGAACGCGGTCGCAGCTCCGAACAAATAAGGTAGCCACCGACTCGAGCCGTGCGCGACGGCGGCGTTACCTCTCCACCTGGTCAGCCGTCGAAAAGTACCGGCCGGCAACCCGCGGCGACTCGATGCCCGCGGTCGTGCGAGCGCTCGTCGCACGCTGAGGCGCCCGGGAGCCAGGCGACTCGTGCGGTGGCCGCTGCGCCCCCGAGTCGGATCGCCCCGCCAGGCGCGATCAGCGTGACGCCCAGCATGGCAGAGTGCGAAAAGTCTCGCACTATGCCAGAGATCGCTTCCGAGGCCGCTTGGTCCAATCGACCGAAGCGATCGGGCGTTATTCCCGAACCGGCCGAGGAAACGGTCGGTGCCGGGACACCCTGACCGGAGTGTGATACCGAGCACAAGTGGCCCCGGCGTTGCCAATGGAGCGGCATCCCGGCGGACGTGCATCCGGGATCAGGCCGAAGCCATACAGCTTCTCGTTCACGCTCCCTTCACGCCTCCTCCGATGCGTCTCCGCTATCTCCTCCTCGCGATGTCCGGTGTCGTCGTGGCCTCGAGCGCCTGCTCGACAGATGCCACGGCGCCCGTGCCCTTCGCCGCGCCGGAGAGCGCTGGCTACTCGAAAGGTCCGTCGAAGGTACAGGACACCGAAGACGGCGACTACACCTTCACGGTCGATCCGCGGCGCGACAACTACCTGACATTCGGCGAGCACCATCTCTGGTTGCCGGCCAACGCGGTGTGCGATCCGGCCACTTCGAACTACGGCATCGGTACGTGGGATGACGCGTGCTCGCCGCTCGCCACGAGCATCACCATCACCGCCAAGGTGCGTTCGACGTCGGGTGGCCTGCCGCGCGTCGACTTCGAGCCAGCCATTCGCTTCAATCCGAGGACGGCCGCGTACCTCACCCTCACGGTGAAGGGCAAGCAGGCGAAGGACGCCGCCGAGATGCGCGTGCTCTACTGCCCGACCAGTGCGTCGAAGGATTGCATCGATGAGGCGCTGGTCGACCCGACGTTGGAGACCGTGCTCGATCGGCCGATGAAGCTGGTGTATCGCCGGATCAAGCACTTCAGCGGATATCTCGTCGCAGAGCGAAGCTTCTCGACGGAGCTGTATTAGCACCTTGCCGTGCCGCCCCGATGACGGGGCGTAGCGTGGGCCGGCGCTGTCGCATCCGTGCGATACGCTCGGCCCGCGCGCTTGCACCACCTCCCAACTCCTCGAGCAACCGGTGACCTCGTCGTCCGACGGTTCCGTCCAGGCTCGCGCGATCTACCCGCTGCTGCACGACCCGGCAGGCGGGGAAGCCTCTGCGCGCACGCTGGCCGAGGAGGCACGCTCCCTCGACCGCGCCGGTCGGCGCGCCGAGGCCCGCACCTTGTTCGAGCGCGCACTGCACAGCCTGGACGTGTCATCCGCTTCCACGGCGTCGGCGGTGCTGCGCTGGATCGCGCGCAGCCACGAGGTGGATGCCGACTACCATGCCGCCGCCGACTGCGCGGAGGCAGCGGTCGCCGTTGCCGAGCTGGGAGCCGATCGGAGCGCGCTGGGTCACGCGCTGAATGTGCGTGCCGCCGTGCACTGGCGGCTGGGCGATCTCGACGAGGCAGAGCGCACCCTCCACGACGCGCTGGCCCGCGGCACGAGTGCGGATGATCCCCGCCTCTTTGTGGACGTGACGACGAACCTCGGATCACTCGCGCGCGTCCGCGGCGACGTCCGCGGAGCGCTCCGCTTCTATCACGATGCGCTGGCACATGGACGTCGGCACTCGCTGCTCGACAACATCGTCGGTACGCTGAACAACCTCGGCATCGTCAACCTCGAGCTCGGCCGCCACGACGAGGCCGAAGCGGCATTCACCGAAGCGCTCACGATTGCCAATGCGCTCGGTGGGCTCTCGATGCGCATTCAGCTCGAGGTCAACGTTGCACTGCTGGAAACGGAGCGCCGCGACTTCCACGAGGCGAAGCGGCGCTGCGATCACGCCATGGAGCTGGCCGCGCACATCGGCGATACGCGCGCCAACGGCGAGGCGGAAAAGGTGTACGGCGTCATCGCGCGCGAGACGGGCGACCTGATCGCGGCGGAAATGCACCTGCGACGCGCGCGCGAGCTCGGAGCGGGCGCACGCGACCTCACGCTGGAGGGAGATGCCGGCCAGGAGCTGGCCGAGCTCTACCAGCGGCTGGGGCGGCACCGCGAGACTCTTCAGGCGCTGAACGAGGCGTATCGCTGCTTCGGCGTACTCCGCGCGCGTCACGAGCTCGCCGACGTGGGGCGCCGCATGGCGCGTCTCGAGGGCGACTTCCTGGAGGTGGTGCGTAGCTGGAGCGACGCGATCGAGTCCAAGGATCTGCACACCTCCGGGCACTGTGAGCGTGTGGCGGATCTCTCCGGTGCGCTCGCCGCCAAGGTGGGCCTGGACGAGAGCGCCCTCTTCTGGTTCCGCATCGGCGCCATGCTGCACGACGTAGGCAAGCTGATCGTTCCCGGCGAAGTGCTGAACAAGCCGGGCCAGCTGGACGACGCCGAGTGGGCGATGATGCACCAGCACCCGACGGCCGGTGTGGAAATGCTGGCCGACGTCTCGCTGCCCTGGGACGTGCTGCCGATGATCCGCGGTCACCACGAGCGGTGGGACGGACGCGGATACCCGGACCGCCTGCATGGAGAGGACATCCCCCTGGCGGCGCGCATCCTCTGCATTGCCGACGTCTACGACGCGCTGACGACGGAACGCAGCTACAAGCGCGCCTTCTCGCACCTCGAAGCCATGGAGATCATGCGGCGCGAGGCGGGCAAGCAGTTCGACCCGCTTCTGTTCGCGCGCTTCGAGGAGCTGGTCCGGCGCGGCGCGGCCACGCCGCGCCCGATGACCCGCCGCGTCACGCCGGTGCGCCGTGTCGCCGTGACGAGCGCCACCACCGATGCCGAGGAGGACGATCTCACCGGGGCGCTGATGCGGCGCGCGTTCGTGAACGTGACGGCCGCCGTGCTCGCGGAACGGCGGCGCTCCGGTGCGCCCGTCTCGCTCCTCGTCGCCGACGTCGACCAGTTCAAGCTGGTGAACGACACCTACGGTCACCTGACCGGCGACGACGCACTGCGCCTCGTGTCCAGTACGATTCGCGAGCAGTTGCGTCCGGGACAGTACGTGGGCCGCTATGCTGGCGACGAGTTCGTCGTGCTGCTGCCGGGCGTGGATGCGGCATCGGCCGTGGCGCTCGCCGACCAGCTGCGCCGCGCTACGGCGGCGATGCCGGTGCCGGTCCGCGAGGACGACGAGAAGTCGCTGACGATCACCCTGTCCATCGGCGTGGCGACCGCCCCGCTGCACGGCGACAGCTTCGAAGCGATGTTCACCGCCGCCGACCGCGCACTGTTCGAGGCGAAGCGCGAAGGGCGCGACAAGGTGGTAGCGGCGAGTGCCGCCACGGGCGGGCCGCCGCAGCTCGTCTTCTCACGATTCGTGGGGCGCACCCAGGAGCTTCGCGCGCTCGCCTCGGCGATGGACGACAGCACGCACGGATCGCCGCAGGTGCGAGTGGTGATCGGCGAAGCCGGCGTGGGCAAGTCCACGTTGCTGCGCCAGCTGCTCCCCGAGCTGCGACTGCGCGGCGTGGCGATGGCGACCGGTCGCGCGCTCGAGAGCGAATGTCGTGCGGCGTACGGCCCGTGGGCGGAGCTCGTGCTCGCGCTTCAGGAGCTCGGGCTCGCGCCGGCTGGTCCGTGGCCGCTGCTCGAGCGGCTCGTCCCGGCGCTGCGTACCGGCGCTCCCGCGTCGCCCGTGGCGCCGCTCGATCCCACGCAGGGACACCAGCTGCTGCAGGAGCTCGTGCGTTTCTTCCGTACCGCGTCCGAGTCGCGTCCGCTCATGCTGATGCTCGAGGACATGCACTGGGCCGATGCGGCCAGCTGGGATGCGCTGGAGTACGTGCTCGCGCAGATCACCACCGAGCGCATCTTCGTCGCGCTGAGCCTGCGGAGCGAGGAGGCGGCGTACGGCATGGTGCGTGAGCGCCGACAGCGCCTCTCGCGCGATGAGCGCTCGCGCGAGCTGCGCGTGGAACGCCTCGATGCACGCGAAGTGTGCGAGTGGCTCCAGGGCGCGCTGCACCGGTCGGAGCTCGGCGACGACCTGCTCACCTTCGTGCTGCAGCGCACCGAGGGAAATCCCTTCCTCGTCATGCAACTGCTGCGCACGATGCGTGAGGAGGGAGTGTTCACCAACACGGGCAGCGCCTGGGTGTGGACCATCCCGGCGTCGCTGCCGCTGCCGGCCGGCATGTCGGACCTCGTCGGACGCCGCCTGTCGCGCCTGCCGGCCGATGCCGCGAAGATCCTCGTTACCGCGGCGGCCATCGGGCGCACCTTCTCCCTCTCCCTGCTCGCCGATGCGGCCGGCGCCGAGATGGATGCGGTGCTGGACGCCGTGGACAGCGGACTCGCGACGTCGGTGCTGGAGCCGGTGCACGAGCAGGACGACGACAGCTACCGTTTCGCGCACGCGTTGCTGGTGGATGCGGTGCTGCACACGGTGAGCCCCGCTCGACAGCGCATGATCCATCGCCGCATTGCCGACTTGCTCGCGGCGCGCAGCCCGGATGCGGTGGACGCCGTGGCGTGGCACTACGCACGGAGTGGCGACGGCTCGCAGACCTACACCTGGTGTCGCAGTGCGGCCGAACGCGCCATGTCGCGCTACGCGCTCGACGACGCGACGCGGTTCCTCGAGCTCGCACTGGAGCATGCGAGCGCGGAGGACCAGCGCGTCGCGGCGCAGGACGAGCTGGCCCGCGCCGCCGAGCTCTCGGGTCGCTGGGACGAGGTCGCGCGCTGGTGTGACGGGATGCTCGGCAGCCCGTTGCTGGCGGCGCAGCCCGTGCGCGCGCTGCCGGTGCTGCAGCGCCGTCTGCATGCGCTGGTGCGCCTGGGACAGGCGGCGCCCGAGACCGAGGCGGCCTGTCGCGAACTGCTCTCCGTGGCGGAGCGCGAGGGTACACGCGCCGACGTGGTGCAGATCCGGTCGCTGCTCGTGCAGGCGCTGGCACGCACGGGGCGTACCCAGGAAGCGGTGGACATCGCCACCGAATCGGTGACGCTCGCCGAGTCCGGTGGCGACGAAGGGCTGGTGTGCGAGGCGATGCACCGCCTCGGAATCACGCTCATCGCCGCGCGACCTGGAGAGGCGGTGGAGCTGCTGCTGCGGCTGGTCGCGCGTGCCCGCAATCGTCGCGACCGCGCCATGGAAGCGCGCGCGTTCCTGTCCCTCGGTGTCGCGCGCACGCGGGCGCGCGACGACCGCGGTGGCGCCGAAGCCTTTCGTGCCGCGCTCGGCGTGGCGCGTGCCGCGCACGCACTCGACATCGCCGCCAGCGCGTCGATGAACCTCGGCGTGCTCGAGCTTCGACGTGGTGACTTCGCCGCCGCGCAGGAGGCGTGCAAGGATGCGCTGCGGCTGTACACCACGCTGCGCAACAATGCGAACCGCCTCGCGGCGCTGTACAACCTGGCCAGCCTGGAGCGCGAGCGTGGCGACGCCGAGGCGGCGCTCGGTCTTTACCGCGAGACGGCGGCGCTGGCCGAGCAGCTGGGGGCGGTGGACATCGCCATCGGTGCGCACGCCGGTGCCGGCGTGGCGGCGTTGCGGCTGGACGAGGTATCGGTGGCACGGCTCGAGCTGCGAGCCGCTGAGGCAGCCCTTGGCGACCGGACGGATTGGTGGTTCCAGGGGCGCGAGCTGCTGGAATCGCTCGCCGTCCGACTCGCGGCGCACGACGGCCAGCTGCTGGCGGCGCGAAAGCGGTTCCACATCGCCGTCGCGCGGTTGGAGCTGATGGAGGTGTACGCGGCGGCCTGGATGGTGGCCGACTGCGGCGCCGAGCTCGCGGAGCGGGACGAGGGAATCTGGAAGGTGGTCGAGCGGTTCACGGTGCACGAGGCAGTGCAGGAGTTCGTGCCGCTGGCGGCTCGATTCACCGCGTTGCGCGACCTCGCCGATCGGCCGACCGGGGCGCACGCCATCATTCCCGCGGCTCGACTGTCATACGATCAGACGGCAATCGCGTCTCGTTGACCACTTTCTGTCCCGATGACCGAATCGGGACAAAATTCACCACACAACCGAGAATTTGCCATCGCAAAACGCCGAGAAAGTGGCGTTTTGCACGATCTGGCGAAGGAGTGCGGTCGGTCACCCGGTCGGAGATCGACGGACAAGGTGGCCGATCGAGGCGGGGGCCGCGTCCCCGCGCAGTCAGTCTGACGGGTGAAAGCGGACTGGGCAAGTGGTCTCGGCATTGCCAAAGGGGAGGTGCCAGTAGTCCCTCCCATTATTCCTCCAAGAGAGCCCCAGGCTCGAGAGGTTCCGAATGCGATTGCCGATGATGGCGCGCTCGCGAGTGTCGCTCGTCCCGCTGCTGACCACCGTGGCGACCGCGAGCCTGTTGCTTGCCGGCTGCGCCGGCGACGCGACGTCGCCCAGTCAGGTGCAGCCGAAGACCGTGTCCGCCCTGAAGACGTCGCCGTTCGTTCCGACCGATGCGCAGCGCGCGCTGGTCGGTGTGGCGGATGGCACGTACAGCTTCACGATCGATCCGAGCCAGCCGCAGTCGCTCGCGCTCGGCGCCAGCCACCTCGACATCCCGGCCAATGCGGTGTGTAACCTGGCCACGTCGAGCTACGGCGTTGGCACGTGGAACGACGCCTGCGACCTGCAGACCGAGCCGTTCACGATCACGGCAGTGGTGAAGAACGCGGCGACCGATCATCCGAGCGTCGAGTTCCAGCCGGCGCTGCGGTTCGATCCGCAGTCGAACGTCAACCTGTACCTGTACGTGACCGACCAGGCGACGCTCGACAACACGAAGATCATGTATTACTGCAACGAAGCCGGATGCATGGACGAGTCGCAGGCCGATCCTGATCTGCGCTCGAACGTGGACGTGGAGAACAAGGTGGTGTTCCGTCGGATCAAGCACTTCAGCGGTTACGTCGTCGCGGAGTTCAGCGCCGGCGGGCTGTCCCTCGACTTCAGCCTGTGAGTCGGGTCGACAACTACTGATCTGATCCTTCGCGAACCTTGATTCCTTCCACGGGTGGTGCACGAGGACGTGCGCTGCCGTTCAGGAGCCTACTACCATGATCCGTCGCATTACGTTGACGCTCGGCATGGGCGTCGCAGTCCTGGCCGCGGGAAGTCGCATCGCGCCGTCGCAGACGGCCGCCAGCGTGGCCCCCGCCAGCAACATGGCCGTCGCCGTGAAGGCGGGGCCGCAGACCCCGCGGGCACACCGCTCGGGTTACATCGTGGCCTCGAGCTGAGGTCAGTCGTCATACCGCAGGACGGCCCGCCTCGGCGGGCCGAACGGTGCCCGGCGGCCGCACTTTGCGTGGGCCTCCGGGCACCGCTCGCTCCGGTCTCTCCCCTCCTCGATCCCGGACTCAGCCTCCCGTGGCATCGCCTTCCGACAGCACCGCGCGCGCCGTACACCTTCGGCTGGTAGAATCGCCGGCGGAGCATCCGTCGACGCGGGCGCTGATCGAGGATGCGCGCGCGCTCGACAAGCTTGGTCGGCGCTCCGAGGCCCGGGTCCTGTACGAACAGGCGCTGCGCAGCATCACCACGCCGTCGCCGTCACTCGCCTCGATGCTCCTGCGCTGGATCGCGCGCAGCTACGAGGTGGATGCAGACTACAAGGCGGCGGAGGACTGCGCGGAAGCCGCCGTCGCCACCGCCGAACTGGGCGATGAGCGGAACGCCCTCGGCCACGCGCTGAACGTCCTC